>Ga0182746_1001738_pt1 | contig 18382 bp, 14 predicted proteins | sample eDN3rd30CBELigOP_FD_128881 | JGI IMG/M metagenome (GOLD analysis project Ga0182746, IMG submission 128881) | Enriched Organic Plus compost microbial communities from Emeryville, California, USA - eDNA 3rd pass 30_C BE-Lig OP (version 2) (version 2) ... | reverse complement strand
GCGGCTATAGCCGCCCGGCTTCCCGCCTGGCCTCGTAGGCCTTGAGATGGATGTAGACCAGGCGGTGCAGGTCGTCCGGCAGGCCGTGCCGCACGGCCAGCTGGAGCATGTGACCCAGTATGTGCTCTCCTTCTATGCGGTTGCCGCGCTCGATGTCGCGCAGCAGGGATGGGACGTAGCCGGACTGCGTGTTGCGGAAAAGCTGGCGGTACTCGTCCAGGAAGGACTCGGAGATCGGGTAGCCCTCGGCCGCGGCGATGGCCGCGTTGCGCTCCAGGAAGCCGGTGAGCAGCTCGCTGCCGCCGGGCGCGCTGGCGATCTCCCCCACGCTGGCGCGCATCAGGCTGGCGATGCCGGCCACCGTGGCCAGGTGCACGACCTTTTCCCACATGCGCTGGTGGATGTCGGGCACGGCGCTGGCCACCACCGATTCGGCCGGGAACAGCGCCTGCAGCGCGAGGACGCGCTCGCTCATGCGCCCGTCCTGCTCGCCGAAGGTGATGTAGCGCCAGTCGTTCAGGTGCCGGATCGTGCCTTCGCCGTCCACGGCGGCGACGATCTTGGCCAGCCCGCCCAGGACGCGCTCGCGGCCGAAGGCGGCGTTCAGCGTGTCCAGGTGGACGATGCCGTTGAGCAGCGGCAGCACGGCCGTGCCCTCGCCCACGGCCGGGCGGATCGCCTCGATGGCCGTGTCCAGGTCGTAGGCCTTGCTGGCCACGATGACGACGTCCCAGCCCGGGCGCAGGTCCGCGCCCAGCACCGTGCGCGGCTGCCCCGTGTAGTCCCCGTAGGGGCTGGCGATGCGCAGGCCGCCGGCCGCCAGCTTGCGCTGCCGGGCCTCGCGCACCAGGAAGGTGACGTCCGCGCCGGCCTGCATCAGGCGGCCGCCGAAATAGCCGCCGATCGCGCCGGCGCCCAGGACCAGGATCTTCATGTTTGCTCCACAGCTTGTTGAAATGGTTTGCCGACGCCCGGGTTCCCCCGCCGGGCCGGCGCGCGGGCGCGGCGTGCGCGCCGCTCGCGCGGTGGGTCTTCGTCAGCCGCCGTCGAAGCGCACGGCCGGCTTGGCGCGCACGTCCACGGTCAGCTGGAAGACGTCCGGGCGGCTGTAGTGGCCGACCGGGTCGAAGTCGTACATGGCCTGGCGGATGCGCGCCAGGTCGATCTCGGCGGTGACGATGCCTTCCTCGTCCCACAGCGGGCCGGCCAGCACCTGGCCGAGCGGATCGACGATGCAGGCGCCGCCGCGGCAGACGACGGCCTGGGGATCGTCGGGCAGCTGCAGGGCGAAGCCCTCGGGAAAGTCGCTGCGCCGGTTGAACTGATTGGTGGACAGCACGAAGCAGCGGCCCTCCAGCGCGACGTGCTGCATGGTGGGCAGCCAGGTCGGCCGCGCATCCGCGGTCGGCGCGCAATACACCTGGATGCGCTGGCCGTACATGGCCGCGCGCAGCATGGGCATGTAGTTTTCCCAGCAGATCACCGAGCCCACCCGGCCGCAGCCAGTCTCGTACACCGGCAGGGTCGAGCCGTCGCCGAAGCCCCAGACCAGGCGCTCGCTGCCGGTGGGCATCAGCTTGCGGTGCTTGCCCAGGTAGCCCGCCTGCGGGTCGAAGAACAGCACCGTGCAGTACAGGGTGCCGCCGTCGCGCTCGATCACGCCGATGACCAGGTCCACGCCGTTGGCCTGGGCGATGGCCGCCAGCGCGTCCACGCAGGGGCCGGGCACGTCCACGCTGGAATCGTAGTAGCGGCGGAATTCCTCCCGGCCCTCCGGCGTGCGTGCGCCGACCACCGCGCCGAAGGCCGAGCCGCGCGGGTAGGCCGACAGGAAGGCCTCCGGGAACAGCACCAGGCGGGCGCCGCGCGCGGCCGCGTCGGCGGTCAGGTCGGCCACCTTTTCCAGCGTGCGCGCGGTGTCGTACAGCACGGGAGAGGCCTGTACGCAGGCGGCCAGGTAGGGGGCGGGCAGATCGGCGGGCGAGGCCATGGCGGCTCCTTGCGGGTCCATTGGGGTACGTGTGGGGTCCCTGCGGGTGGTACATGCGGGTGCTACCACCCGGTCGCGGCCATTATTGAAGTTCCAAACTGAAATGTCAATCAGGGATGCCTGATGGACATGCGAGAGTGGGCGAGCCGGCCCCGCCTCGGATACACTCGCGTGGCCGGCGCCATGCCGCCGGCCCGCCCGCCCCATACCCGACCGCCCGCCCAGTGAACATGCCTGCTCCGACGATCCGCCCGCCCGCCTCCCGGCCCGACCCGGCAAGCCGCGGCGGCGAAGACGCCCCGATGGCCTCGGACCAGGCCTACGAAGCCATCATCGACCTGATCCTCACCCACCAGCTGCGGCTGGGCGAGCGCACGTCCGTCGTCCAGCTGGCCGACCGCCTGTCGCTGGGCCGCACGCCCGTCAAGGAAGCGATCGCCAGGCTGGAGGCCGAAGGGCTGCTGTCGGTGGCCGGGCGCAGCGGCACCACGGTCAACACCATCGACGCCGCCACCGCGCGGCAGCTGTTCGCGCTGCGGCGCCACCTGGAGAACTTCGCGGTCGAGGACGCCGTGCGCGGCGTGACCGAGCCCGAGCTCGCCCGGCTGCGCGTGCTGTTGTCGGAGCTGAAGCAATCCACCGCCAGCGTGGCCAACGTCTACCAGGACGCCGCCCGCTACGTGAAGGCCAACGTGCGCTTCCACGCCGCCCTGGTGGCGGCCGCGCACAACCCCACGCTGGACCGGTTATATGCGCAGGTGCAGATGCAGGCGCAGATCGTCACCTACCTGTACCACCTGGGCGTCAACAGCAACGCCATCGGCAAGCGCCAGCGCGAGCACGCGGCGATTTTGAAGGCGCTGGAGGCGCGCGACGCGGATCGCCTGCGCGCGCTGCTGCAGGATCATGCCTGCGCGACGGAGGCGAGCGTGATCGCGGCGCTGCAGGCGCGCGGGGCGGCCTAGGACGTGTGCGGGCCGGGTTGCGCCGCCGGTTCGCCGGCGGGCCAGGCGAGGGCCAGGTCCCGCAGCAGGCGGGCCCGCAGGCCGTCCAGATAGGCATCCTGCGCCAGGGCGCTGCCCGGCCTCGCGGGGTCGATGCCCGGCCGGCGAGCCGCATTCGCCGGGGAGGGGTTTCCCGTTTCCAGCAGATGCTCGGGGTCGTCCATCAACCGGGGGACGGTGCCGCGGCCGGCCACGGCAATGCGCAGCGTTCCCGCTGCGTCGCGGGCGGCCGTGACGCTCAGCGCGGCGGGGCGGGCCGGCCGCGGCCGGAAGTTACGGTGCACGACGCGTTGCGGGACCGGGATTTCGATGGCGACGATCAGCCGCCGCGCGGCGGCTCCGCCGGCTGCCGCCTCCTCCAGCCAGGCGGGGAAGGGCTGCGTGCCGGCGGCGGTGCGTACTCGCGTGTTCGTGGCTAGCAGGAGCGAGGTATAGCAGCTCGCTTCGAATGCGCCCGCGAGGGCGCCGCCCAGCGTGCCGCGCGCGCGCAGGTAGACATCGCCGATCTCGCCGGCCACGCGCGCCAGCTCGGGAATCCGGCGCCGTACCGGCTCTGCGCGGGCGATCTCTTCGTGGGTGCAGGCCGCGCCGATGGACAGCGTCCCCGCTTCGTCGGCGAGGATGCGCAACGCGCCGATTCCGCTCAGTTGGATATAGTCGGGTGCCACGGGGCCGTGCCGCTGGGTGTCGGGCACGAGCTGCTGGCCGCCGGCCAGCCAGGCTGTGCGGGGCAGGCGATCGGCCAGGGCGACGGCCTCGTCCAGGGTATGGGGCTGGTGGACCCGGCAGCATGCCGTCCCGTCGTGGCCCTGCGAGCGCAGTATCGCAGCCGCCGCCAGGACCGCATCGATGATGGCCTGGTAGCCGGTGCATCGGCACAGCAACCCGTCGAAGGCCGTCAGCACGGCTTGCCGGTCCGGATCGGGGTTGCGCTCCAGCAGCGCCTTGGCGGCAAAGACGAAGGCGGGCTTGCAGTAGCCGCACTGGAACACGGACGGGGCGTCCAGCGCTTCCTGCAGCGGCTGCAGGCGGCCGGGTTGCACGGCAAAGCCTTCGAGCGTTTCCACCTGGCCCTGGGCGTGCGCATCGGGCAGGACGGTGCAGGCCTTGGTGGGGACGCCGTTCAGCAGCACTGCGCAGTTGCCGCAATGGCCGGTATCGCAGGCGGGCTGGGCGGCTACCAGGCCCAGGTCCTCGCGCAGCCATTGCAGCAGCGTGCGGCCCGGCTTCGACGGCAGGGCATGCCATCGGCGGTTCACGAAGATGGCGGCGGGCGCACGGGGCGCCTGGGTTTCGTCGGGGAGTCGATGAGTCATGTCTTGCGGGGCTGCCGCAACGCCGACCACACGCGCTGCGCAGTGGCCGGCATCTGGATGAGTTCGTGGAGGTCCGGCGCCAGCGCATCGTGCAGGGCATTCATGATGGCCGGCGGCGCGGCGCTGGCCGCGGCTTCGCCGCAGCCCTTCAGGCCGAGCCGGTTGGTCTGGCAAGCGCTGGCCTGGAACAGAACGGTGATTGCGGGCAGGTCGCTGGCTTGCGGCAAGTGATAGCTGCCCAGGTCCGCGCTGGCCAGATGCCCGGTCTCGTCGTAGCGGCATTCCTCCAGCAGCGCCTGGCCCAGGCCTTGGGCGATGCCGCCGCATTGCTGGCCGATCACGTCCGCCTGCGAAACGATGGTGCCGAAATCCGACACGGCGACGTAGCGCAGCACGCGCGTGGCGCCGGTGGCGGGATCGGCTTCCAGTTCGCACACGTGGCAGCCGTTGCCGTACGTGCCGGACTGCATGGTCGCGGTCAGGTGGACGTCGAAGGGGTGTTCGCCGCCGACGGCGCTGTGCGCCATCCTGGCGGCGTCCGACAGCGTGAGCGGTATCTCGTCGATGCACAGCGCGCCGTCGCGCCAGTTCACGTGTCCGGGGTCGCGGCCGGTCCTGCCGGCGAGCCAATGCCGCGCTTGCTCGATGACGGCGTCGCCCGCCTGCAGGATGGCGGTGGAGCCGGACAGCATGGATTTCGAGCCGCCGGTGCCGGTGCCTTGCTGCAGTTGATCCGTCAGGCCCTCGTGCACGGCGATGCACGCCACGGGCAGGCCCAGGTGATCGGCCAGGATCCGGGCGTAGGCACGCCGGTGGTCCTGCCCCGCGCTTTGCGTGCCCACGTCGAGCCGGACGCTGCCGTCCGCCGCGAAGCGGATGCGCGCCGATTCCCTGGGCAGGCCGCCCGTATGCCGCTCCATCATCTTCGCCAGGGCGAAGCCGCCGTTGGTCTCGAGGAAATTCGCCACGCCCAGGCCTCGCCGCAGGCCGCGCTCGGCGCTCTGGCGGCGCCGCTCGGCAAAGCCGGCGTGGTCCGCCTCCTGAAGGGCGCGTGCCATGTTGGCGCGAAACATGCCCGAGTCGATGCGGATGCCGGTGGCGGTGGTGTAGGGCAGGTCCTGCTGTTCGTCGATGAGATTGCGCTGCCGCAATGCGACGGCATCCAGCTTCAGTTCCCGGGCTGCTTCGTCTATCAGCCGCTCGAGGACGTAGTGCGCCTCGGGGCGGCCCGCGCCCCGATAGGAATCGATGGGGGCGGTATGGGTGAAGACGCCGCGCACCCGCGCATAGACCGTGCCGATGCGGTAGGGCCCGCACAGCAGCGGCGCACCGCACGTCGTCGAGCTGAAGGGGCCGTAGTTCGACAGGAAGGCCCCGAGGTTGGCCAGCGTGTCGGTGGCGATGCCCAGGATGCGGCCGTCGCCGTCCAGCGCCAGCGCCGCATCCGTGTGATTGTCGCGGCCCTGGATATCGGCCAGGCAGGCCTCGGTGCGCGTGGCGCTCCATTTGACGGTGGCCTGCAGGCGGTCGGCGGCGATCAGGGTCAGCACCTGCTCGGGGTAGACGAAGATCTTCGTGCCGAAGCTGCCGCCGACCCTGGGCGTGATGACCTCGAGCCGTTCGGCCGGCCAGTGCAGCACGTCGCGGGCGATGATGTCGCGGACCCAGTGCGCGCCCTGCGTGGCCGAGACCAGCACCCGCGCGTCGCGGCCCGGCACGCAGGCGGCGATGGCATTGCGGGTCTCCATCGGCGAGATGATGATCCGGTTGTTGCGCAGGCGGCGGCGCACGATGTGCCGGGCCCGGGCGAAGACCCGGTCCCGCTCGGCCGGATCGCCCAGTTCCCAGTCGAAGCATTGGTTGCCTGGCGCCTCCTGCCAGACGGCAGGCGCCGCGGCGGCAATCGCCTGCTCGGCATCGCAGACGGCGGGCAGCGGACGATAGCGCACCTGCACCCGGGCAGCCGCCAGCCTGGCGGCCTGCTCCGAGCGCGCGACCACCATGGCCAGGACCTCGCCCTGGTGGCGGCAGCGGTCCGCGGCCATCAGCGTGCGCGGCGGATCCGCGCGCGAAGTGCCGTCGCGGTTGACGATCGGGACGATGCAGGGAATCGGCGACAGCGAGGCGGGCAGGTCGTCGGCCGTCCAGACCGCCACGACATCCGGATGGCGTGCCGGGCCGGTCTCGATGCCGAGGATCTCGGCGTGCGGGTGGGCGGCGCGCACGAATGCCGCGTGCAGCGCGCCGGGCGGATGCAGGTCGCCGGTGTAGCAGTCGCCGCGATGGGCTGCCGCCAGCCAGGGCAGGGACTCGGCCAGGGAGGGGAAAGCGGGGGCGGGCATCGTCGATTCAAGCGGGCAGCAGGCGGGCATCGTGGGCGTGCCAGCGCACTTGCACCGACTGGCCGGGTTGCAGGCCGCCGAGGGATTCCTGGCCGCCGTTGGGCAGCAGGGCCCGCACGGTCAGAGACTCGCCGATGGCCAGCGACAGTTCGACGGACTGGCCAAGGTAGGTGGTGGCGGCGATCCGGGCCGGCAGGCTGTTGTGCCCGCTGGCGGCATCGGCATCCTGCGCGTCATGGCCAATCCGGGTGCGCTCGGGCCGGAAGCTCAGCAGCGCCTGCGCGCCATCGCGAAAGCGGGTCGTATCGCAATGGAGGATGCGCCGGGTGGCTTCGCACCGGAAGGCACCATTGCCGATTACCGTGCCGGCGAGGAAGTTCGACTTGCCCATGAATTCCGCGACGAAGCGATTGGCGGGCCGTTCGTAGACTTCCGAAGGCGCGCCTATCTGTTCGATACGGCCCTGGTTCATGATGACCAGGCGATCGGCCATGCTCAGCGCCTCGTCCTGGTCGTGGGTGACCATCAAGGTGGTCAGCCCGGATTCCTGCTGCAGTTGGCGTATCTCCTGGCGTACGTCATGGCGCAGCCGGGCATCCAGCGCCGATAGCGGTTCGTCGAGCAGCAGCACCGCGGGGTCGATGACCATGGCGCGCGCCAGCGCCACCCGCTGCTGCTGGCCGCCGGAGAGCTGGCGCGGCAGGCGATCGGCCAGCGCATCGAGCTGGACCCGCTGCAGCGCCCGCCGTACGCGCCGAGCGGCCTCGGCACCCGGCAGCTTGCGCATCTGCAGGCCGAAGCCGACGTTCTGCATGACGGTCATGTGGGGAAACAGCGCATAGCCCTGGAACACCATGCCGATGTTGCGGCGGTAGCTGGGCGTGGCGGTGATTTCCCGTCCTTCCAGCAGGATGCTGCCCTCGCTGACGGGGACGAAGCCGGCCAGCATGCGCAGCGAGGTGGTCTTTCCGCAGCCGCTGGGTCCCAGGACGGCCACCAGTTCGCCACGGGAAACATCGAGGTCGAAGTCCGCGACGGCCTGGAAGCTGGCGTAGCGTTTGTTGACGTGCCGGAATGCAAGATAGGTCATGGTGTCGCTCAGAAAACGCGGCTCAGCTTGACGTAGCGGTCGGAGACGACCAGCGCCACGCCGATGATGAGGATCTGCACGGTGGCTACCGCGGCGATGGTCGGGTCCAGGTTCCATTCCAGGTAGTTGACGATCGCTATCGGCAAGGTGGTGCTGCCCGGGCCGATCAGGAAAATGGATTTCTCGAGGTCGGTGAAGGACACGATGAAGCTGAACAGCGCGCCCGCCACCAGGCCCGGCCGGATCATGGGCAGCGTGACGTGCCACAGGACCGCGGCAGGCCGTGCCCCCAGGTTCAGGGCGGCCTCTTCGACGCTTTCGTTCAGGCCCGACAGCGAGGCCGTCACCAGCCGCACCACCCAGGGAATCGTGAGCACGGTGTGCGCGGCCACCAGCCCGGGAAAGGTCGAGGCGAGCTGCACGTTCGTCAGGATCTCGAATTGGATGTAGTACACATACAGCGCGCTGCCCGCCACCACGCCGGGGATCAGCATGGGCGAAAGCAGCAGGGTGCCGATCGCGGCGCGGCCGGGCAGGCGCCCCCGTACCAGGGCCAGCGACGCGGGCACGGCCACGAGCATGCCCAGCAGGGTCGAGAGCAGCGAGACTTTCAGGCTGAGCAGGAAGCCTTCCCGGAAGTTCTCCAGGCGCCAGGCATTGGCATACCAGTCCAGCGTGTAGCCTTGCGGCGGCAGGCTGATGATCTTGTTGCTGAAAACGCTGACCCAGATGACGGCGGCCAGGGGCGTCACGACGAACAGCAGCGTGACGGCGACCAGCCCCCGGTAGGCCCAGGAAGTCCAGTTGAGATTCATTGGGCGGTCTCCGCTTTCTGCGGGCTGTAGCGTCCCAGCAGCCAGGACGACAGCAGGGTCAGGAGCAGCGTGGCCGCCATCAGGATGAAGGCCAGCGCCGCACCGAACGGCCAGTTGTTGGCGCGGGTGATCTGTTCGTAGACGGCCGGGGCCATCATCTGGAAGCGCGGTCCGCCGATCAGCAAGGGCGTGGCGTAGGCGTTCATCGACAGGATGAAGCACAGCACCGTGCCGGCTATCACGCCGTGCATCATCAGAGGAAAGACGATGTGGCGAAAGGTCCGCAGCGGGCTGGCGCCCAGGTTGAGCCCGGCTTCCTCCAGCGGGCGGGAGATCGATTCGATCACGCTTTGCAGCGTAATGATCATGAACGGCAGGTTCACGGAAACGATGCCGATCAGCACGGCCCTGCCCGTATATAGAAGCTCCAGCGGCACCTCGGTCAGCCCCAGGAACTGGAGCAGGGCATTGACGATGCCGCGGTCGCCCAGCAGCACCATCCAGCCGGCCACGCGCACGGCATTGCCCATCAGCAGGGGCAGCACGACGACGATCAGGAGCAAGCTCTTGAGCCGGGGCGATTCCACGCGGGCGATGTAGTAGGCCGGCGCGATGCCCAGGGCCAGGCAGATGGCGGTGCTCAGCACGCTGATGCCGATCGTGCGAACCAGTACGTCCCGGTAGTAAGGGTCGGAGAAGAAGCGCAGGAAGTTGTCGAGGGTCAGGCCGTCGACCATGAACTGGCCCGGCACGAACTGGTTCAGGCTGTAGCGGCCGAGCAGCAGCAGTGGGCCGGCCAGTAGAACGAGAATCAGCAGCAGCGACGGGGAGAGCAGGGCGGCGGCCATGCCGCCGCGGGGCCGCAAGGGCCCCGATGCAGGTTGGCGGTCCATGCCTAGATCTTGATTTCCTTGCTCCACCAATCGAGCCAGGCAGCCTGGTTCTTGGCGGTATAGGCCAGGTCGAAGTGATTGACGCGCTGGAGCTGTTCGGGCGTGAATTCGACGGCGCTGGCCAGATCGGGCGGCAGGTTGGCGTTGTCGATGGGAACCGCGTAGTAGGTCGACTCGGCAAGCCGATGGGCGACCGGCGGCGTGAGCATGGCGTTGAGGTAGTGGTAGGCGTTGTCCTTGTTGCGGGCCCGCTTGGGCATGCATACGCCGGCCGAGAACGCGATCGCGCCTTCCTTGGGGTAGGCCGCGGCAACGGGCAGCCCGTCCGCCTTCCATTGGGCGGCGCGGGCGTTGTAGTTGGCCGTGATCCAGATTTCCCCCGAAGCGAGTGCGGCCGCTGCCTGTTGGTGCGAGGGATAGATGCGCGGCTCGACGGCGCGCTTGAGCTCGCGCAGCTTCTCGAAAGCCGGTTCGACGTTGCTCATGGTGCCGCCGTCCAGCAGGCCGAAGGCGAAGAAGTAGTTGAAATAGATTTGCTCGATCAGTCCCACCCGGCCGCGGTATTCGGGATTCATCAGGTCGGCGAAGGACGTGGGCGGCGTCTTGATCCTGTCGGTGTTGTAGATGATGACCACCCCGCTGGTGTCGAAAGGCACGAAGTAGGGCGTCTGCATGCCGGGCAGCAGGTGCTTGGCGTTGGGTATCCGGCTGTAGTCGAGTTCCTCGAGCGCATCCTGCAGGTGCAGTTCGTAGGCGTCGGCATCGGTGAAATGCGCCACGTCGATCGTGCCGCGCGGCAGGTTGCGTTCGGCCAGGATCTTGGTCTTGCGGGCCGGTGCGGAGGCCAGGTCGCGCCGGATGGTCAGACCCTTGGATTCCAGTTCGGGTTGCTCGAGGGACTTGACGACGTTGCTGTTCCAGTCGCCGCCCCAGTTCGAGACGATCAGCTCGCCCGACAGCGAGTCCTGCGCCCGGGCGGGCAGGGATAGCGCCGGGCCAAGCAGCGCTCCCCCGGTGGCTGCGCCCAGGCCGCGCAGGAAGCGCCGGCGCGAGACGGCGCCGGGAACGGACGGAAGACGGTATTCGGACATGTGTATTCCCCTTGTGGTGTGTGCAGGGGAAATGTAAACGCCGGAATTTTCCTGATGTATTCTGATATTTGTCTATTTATTGTCCAAAAGGCCGGCTATGGCCCTCTCCATCCTGATCGTCGAGGACGACACCACCATCGGCGCCATCGTGGCGGGCTATCTGGAGTCCGAGGGCTTCACGCCCGAATGCGTATCCAGCGGACAGGAGGCCCTGCGACGGGTGGCCACAGGCCGCTATGGCCTCATCCTGCTGGATCTGGGCCTGCCCGACGAGGATGGACTGGCGATCCTGCGCAAGCTGCGCGGCCGCAATGCGGCGCCCGTCATGGTCGTATCGGCGCGCAACACCCTGGATGCCCGCCTGGCGGCGTTCGAACTGGGCGCGGCCGATATCCTGGCCAAGCCCTTCGATCCCCGCGAATTGCGCTACCGGGTGCTGAACCTGGTCGGCCGCGGCCACCAGGCCGGGGCGCCGGCGCGCCATGTGCTGGGCCCGTGGACGCTGGATACCGTCACGCGCACGGTGCGCGATGCGGGCGGCCGCGACGCAGGGCTCACCGCGCAGGAATACGCAGTGCTGCAGCTGCTGGTGCTTGGAGAAGGACGGGTCTACTCGCGCGGCCAGATCATCGATGCGGCATCGGTGGAGTCCGATCCCGAATCCGAGCGCGCGGTGGATACGCTGGTCAGCCGCATTCGCCGCAAGCTCGCGGCGGGCCGGGGCGCCGGCGGCCTGATTGTCACCGTGCGCGGGATCGGCTACCGCGTCGAGCGCTCGGGCTGACCGGCGTGACGGCGTAGGCGTCCAGGACGTCGATCGCGGCCCTGGCCAGCCGCAGCACGTCCAGTTGCGCGACCTCGATGCTGTAGTCGTCGGTGAATCGCGCAGCCAGGCCTTGCTGTGTCCGGCACAGCATTTCCAGCGCGTGCGCCGCCTCGCCCAGCTCGACGAAGCCCAGCTGGGCGGCGGTGCCCTGTACCCGGTGCAGCAGCGTGGGCCAGCCGTGCGTATCCTCTTCAATGCCGCTGATCGTGTCCTGCAGCAGGCGCCGGGCGCTCCGGCAGGCATCGGCGTAGCGCCGCTCGCCGATGTCGCGTCGCAGCCTGTCCAGCACGCTGCCGGGGGATTCGGCGGCTGGGGCGGGCAGGTGCGCGGCGGGAGGCAGGGAGGGGCGGCGCACCGTGGCATAGAGCACGCGGCCGAGCGCTTCGAGCCCCAGGGGTTTTTGCATCACTGCATCCATGCCCGCCCGCTCGCACTGCTCCTGGGTGTCGGGCAGGATGTTGCCGGTGACGGCGATGATGCGCAGCCGCGCATAGGGCTCGCCGGCTGCCGCCCGCAACCGCGCCGCGATGTCGAAACCGCTCTCGTCAGGCATGGACAGGTCCAGCAGCAGGACGTCGAGGCGATCCGCGCGCACGGAATGCAGCGCGTCATCGCCATTGGCCAGCACGTGCGGCACGTGGCCCAGGCGCCTGAGGAAATCCTCGGCGACATAGCAGTTCAGGCGGTCGTCGTCGACGATGCCGACCCGCAGGCCGGTGGCGGGCACCGTGTAGGCCGCCGAGCGGTCGGGCCCGGGCGAGTCTCCCGGCACCGCGGGGATGTCGAACCAGAAATGCGAGCCATGCCCAGGCTCGCTGCGCACGCTGATGACGCCGCCCATGGCATTGACCAGCTGTTTGGAGATCGCCAGCCCCAGGCCTGTGCTTTCGGGGTTGTCGGGCGAACTGCTGACGAAGAATTCGAACAGGCCTGCCAGCCGGTCCGGGGCGATGCCCCGGCCTTCGTCGACGACTTCGTAGCGCAGCATGCCGTCGCGATGGCTGGCCGATACCTTGATCCGGCCTTGGTCGGAATACTTGATGGCATTGCTCACGAGATTGGCCAGCACCTGGGTGATCCGGGCGGCGTCGGCCACCACCATGGCAGGCGCGTCGGCCGCGGGCAGGCAGACCAGCTGCAGGCCGCGGCGTTCGGCATGCGCCGAGAACTCGGTCCTGACCTGGATCAGCGGCTGGTGAGGGTCCATCTCGCGCGGCACGATGGTGACGCCGCTGGCTTCGTTCTTCAGGTATTCGAGCAGGTCGGTCATGACGCCCGATAGCCGCGTGCAGGCGTCGAGCAGCGCCTGGGCCGGGACCTGCTGCTCGGTCGTGGCCGCATCCAGCGCCAGCATCTGCGCGGTGCCCAGGATGCCGTTCAGGCCGTTGCGCATCTCGTGGCTGAATACGGCCAGGAAACGGGACATCGACCGGGAGGTGAACTCGGCCTGGCGCATGGCGCGGCGCAAGGCGCGTTCGCGCTCTTTCAGCGGGGTGATGTCCACCCGCACGCTGACGATGCCGCCCGAGCGCGTGCGCCGTTCGCTCAGGCGGATCCAGCGCCCGCTTTGCAGCCGCTGCTCGAAGAAGCCGACGCCGTTGCGATGGAACTCGACCCGGCGTTTGAGCCAGGCCTGCGGGTCTTCGTTGAGGACGAATTCACCCAGGCGCACCGATCGAGCCGCGATGTCGGTGAACGGCACGCCCCGGTGCGCCATGGCGCCGGCCGCGGGGTACATGCCGTAGTACTGCTCGTTGGCCAGCAGCAGCCGGTCGTCGCGGTCGAACAGGACGAAGGCCTCGGGCAGGGCATCGAGGCTGCTCTCGAGCTCGGCCAGGAAGTTCCAGAGCGTCTCGAGCCGCTGCCGGGCCCGGCTGTGATGCAGCACCATGCCCCAGTCCGGCCCCGCGGCGATCAGGGTCAGCGTGCGGTGCGCCACCTCGAGGATCTCGGTGGGCATCTGCGGGGCTTCGTCGGCCGGCGTCTCTTGCGCCTGGCCCCAGGCTTGCGTGATGCGGGCCAGGGCATCCCGCAGGGGGCCGGGCATCTGCGCCCACGGGATCGTGCGGCGGCGCTGCCGGCTCGGCGGCCGGTGCAGCGGTCCGGCCAGCGTCAGGCCGTGGCCCGGCCGGATGCGCCATCGGTACGCTGGCGCATCCATGCTCGAAGGCAGGGCGCGGGGAGGGTGGACGAACTCGTACACGATGCGCAGCAGCGGATGGGTGGGGGGCGGCTACGTCGCGTCTTTGCCCCTGGAGCGCGTGCAGCGGCTGCGATTGCCCGATGAGGAGGCCACGATGGCTTCGCCGAAAACAATGATCATAAGCGGATCAGAACTTGTAGGACAGCGTGCCGATGACGGTGCGTTCGTTGCCGTACCAGCATCTGCCGCCGGATTCGCAGATGGAGACGTATTTCTTGTTCGTCAGGTTGTTGACGTTCAATGCCAGCCTGATCGGGCCGTTCTCGTACGACGCCATCGCGTCGAACAGGGTCCTGGACGGCACGCTCAGGCCGCCGTTCTCCTTCGACAGCCCGTTCGTGATCCTGTCCGTATAGCGGGCGCCCATGCCGACGCGCAGATTGGGCAGGCCCAGCGGCGCCAGATCGTGCACGGCCCAAAGGGAGGCTGTGTTCTTGGGGATGCCTTCCGTCTGGACGCCGACGTCGCTGCCGGTCAGGGCGTCGCCCTTGATTGTCTCGGATTTCGTGTGCGTGTATTGGGCAATGATGTCCCAGTATCCGAGCCTGGCGGCCAGCTCCAGCTCGAAGCCCTTGTCTTCCTGCTCGCCCGCCTGCAGGAAGTAGCCGGGATGCGCCGGGTCGAGCGTCAGCATGTTCCGGGACTTCGTCTTGTAGGCCGCCATGTTGGCCGTCAGCGTTCCGTCGACGTTCTGCCACTTCAATCCCGCTTCGAGTTGCTTCGCATCCTTGGGCCGCAGCAGCGAGCCGTCGAAGCGGTTCATCCCGTAATAGGGCTCGAAAGACTCGGAGTAGCTGGCGTACGGCGAAAACCCGTGGCCGGCCAGCCACAGCACGCCGATGCTCTTGCTGTAGTTGTCCTCCTGCTGCTTGCTTGCGGGGCTGTTCGCGTAATCGTAGTTGTACAACTTGTCGTAGCGCAGGCCGAGATTGACGATGAACCGGCCGTCGATCTTTATCTGGTCTTGGATGGTCAGCGCCCAGGTCTTGTTCGTGGTCTTGGTCAGGCGGGTGGCGGGGCTCGGCCGGGTCCCCGCCCCGTAGACCGGGTCGTAGACATTGAGCGCCGGATAGTCTCCTTCGTCGGAGCCCTGGCGCGTGGATATCTTGTCGAAGTTCCCCGCGAACAGCAGGTTGTGCTCTAGGCTGCCCGTCCTGGCCTTGCCGTTGAGCAGCAGGTCCGTGTTGGCCAGGTCGATCTTGTAGCGCCGCTCGTACCAGATGCGCTTCAGATACTCCCCGTTCGGATCGGGGTCGCCGGCCTCGTTGAAATAACCGTCCCACCAGTTGGCGTACATGCCCAGCAGGTGGGAGTCGGTGCTGGTGTGCCGGAACCGCTGCTTCAGTTCCCAGTCCTCGCCGAGCTTTTGCGTGAGCTCCCAGCCCGCCCGGGTCCGGGTGCCGACGGTCTTGTCCCAATCCGGCTCGCCGATGAAGATGCTGGCCGGCACCTTGCCTATGGGCCTGTCGAAGATGGTGCCCTCGTACGGCAGGAACGGCGTCTCCGTGTTCATCTCGTTCCTGGCGTATTCGGCATACGCCGTCACGCTGGTCGATCGGGTGGGGTTCCAGGTGACCATCGGCTTTGCGTAAGCGTTCTCCCGCTTGGTCCGATGGGTCTGCGAGCTGCTGTCCAGGCCCACGGCGATCACGCGGTAGAGCCATTTCCCGTCTTCGTCCATCGGCCCCGTGAGGTCGGCGCCGATCTTCTTGTGGTCGTGGCTGCCGTACTGGACGAACACCTCGTTCCCGGCCCGGTCGAGCGGCCGCTTGGACACCAGGTTCAGGATGCCGCCGGGCGGGTTGGACCCGGCGATCATGCCCGCCGAACCGCGCAGCACTTCGATGCGTTCGTACGCAAAAGGCTCGTAATGCGCATACCCTTCCTGCGACAGCAGGCTGCGCAATCCGTTCTCCAGCAGCGGGGCCTTGGAGCCGCGCACGTAGATCGCATCCGTGCGGTTGTCCGAGCCGAATATGTCGGAGGTCACGCCCGCGGTATAGCGGGTGGCGTCCATCAGATTCTGGGTCCCGGTATCCTGGATCTGCTGCGCGCCGATCACGGCGATGGACTGCGGGATTTCATTGAGGGGCGTGTCCATCCGGGTCGCCGTGGCGGAGCGTTGGGCGACGTAGCCTGCCACGGGATCGTAGGCCGTGGCCTCCTGCTGGCTTCGCACGGTGATCGCGGCCAACGTCGCCACTTGCCCGTTCGTCCCGCCTTGGGACGGCGCCCGGCGCAAGGTGTATTCGCCGTCCCCACGGTTCACGGCGACGAGTCCGGTGCCCGCCAGCAGGGCGTCGAAACCGGACGGCACGGAGTACCTTCCATTCAGGCCGGGGCTCGCCATATCCGCGGTCAGCGCGGCGTCGGCGGAGAGCTGGATGCCCGCTTGCGCCGCGAACTGGCTGACGACCCGGCCGAGCGGCCCGGGCGCAATGGCGAACTGCATCTCGGCAGCGGAGGCTTGCGCGGAGTTCCCGGCATGGGCCGGCGTGGCCGCGACCATCGCAAGGGTCGATGCCGATAGGCTCAGCAGCAATGCGTGCGCAACAAGGGGTGCGCGATGGGCGGGCCGGCAGCCGTGCCCGGCGGCTGGGCCGCTGGACGTTGCGGCGTCGCGAAGGTGTGGCAAGTGCATGGAAACCCTTTTTGGTCGATTGCAGGATGGTGGGGGTCACCCTGTATGACAATCGAACCCGGCAAAAGGGGAACCATCCCCGGGAAGAATTTCCGGAAAGGCTGGGAGCGGCCTATCATCGCGGCTCGACGACCGTCCACCAGGGCAGGGGCGAACGCACGCGGACTGGCAGGGTCGCCTCCAGGGCCGAGAGCACGCGATCGGTGTCGGCCAGGGCATAGGCACCCACGATGCGCACGTCGGCGACCCGAGGGTCGCAGCCCAGGTAGCCATGCCGGTAGCGCGACAGGTCGGACAGGAAGTCTTCCAGCCGCATGTCCTCGGTGACCAGCAGGCCTTGCATCCAGGATTGCCGGCGGGCCTCGGCCGGCACGGCGGGCCGGGATCGGTCCGCCGTGAACCGCGCCTGCTCCCCTGCGCGCACGATCCGGTCCGGGCCGTTCGATTCCCGGGGCAGGATTTCCACCGCGCCCTCGAAGACGGCGACGATGCCGGCATCGTCCAGCTGCCGCACGCTGAAGCGCGTGCCCAGCGCGCGCAGCCGCCCCTGGAGGGTGTCGACGACGAAGGGGCGCGGCGGGGCGGCGGTATCCGGTGCGGTCTGGACGAGAATTTCCCCGGCCCGCAGGATGACCTGACGCAGCGTGGCGTCGTAGTCCACGTCGATGGCGGAGGCCGTGTTCAGCCAGATGCGGGTTTCGTCTGCCAGGTGGATTTCCCGGCTTTGCCCCGTGCCGGTTCGATAAGCCGACATCCAGGCACGCCATGGCGTGGCCCGCGTCAGCGCCCCTGCGCCTATGCCGGTGCCGCACAGCAGCGCCAGCATGCCGAAGGCGCGGCGCCGCGCCGCTTGCCGCCCGGAAGCCGCGTCCAGGACGCGGTGCGCCGCCGGCTTGTCGCCGGCAGGCAGGCGCTCGAACTTCCCGCTGATGGCTTCCACCTGCGCCCAGGCTTCCCGGTGCCCGGCATCGGCGGCCAGCCAGCTGCGCCAGCGGCCAAGGGCGTCATCCCCCGCTTCCTGGGAGCTCAGCACGGCGAACCATTCCGCCGCTTCCTGCAGGATGCGGAATTCGATCTTGCCTGCCGTCCCGGCGGCGGGGCCGGCGTCCGCGCGGCTCATCGGGCCGGCGGCGCATCCGGCGACAGCCCGGATGCGAGGCAGTGCAGCATGGCTTGCGCCATGTACTTCTTGACCATGCGCTCGGAGACCTGCAGCCGCGCCGCGATCTCGCCGTAGGTCAGCCCGTCGAGCCGGGCAAACAGGAAAGCGCTGCGCGCCTTGGGATTGAGCCGGTCCAGCAGCGCATCGAGTTCGCAAAGCGTTTCCAGCACCAGCGCGCGGGTCTCCGGCGGTGGGAACGATTTTTCGGGCAGGCCGGCCAGCGTATCGAGGTAGGCCCGCTCGATTTCCTGGCGGCGCCAGAGATTGACGGCCAGGCTGTGGGCGACGGTCGCCAGATAGGCCCTGGGTTCCCGCAGGGCAGCGATCTTGCGTTCGCCGAGCAGTTTCAGGAAGGTGTCGTGCGCCAAGTCGGCCGCATCGAAGGCATTGCCGAGCTTGCGGCGCAGCCACCCCTGCAGCCATCCGTGGTGGTCGCAATAGAGCGCTTCGACATTGAGGGGAGATGCCTGGTCTGGCACGGCGATACCCGCATGGCCTCCGCTGGCCGAAGGCAAGTAATATTGAATAGGAATCGATATCAATTATTGCCCGGAACGGGCAGGGGCCGCAAGAATGGCGGCAAGCCCTGAAATCCGGCATGCATGCGGATTCCAGGACTTACGGATGCGCGTCGGGCATGCCTTCGAGGCACAGGCCGCGCCCGGATGGTCTTGCCTGGCCCCGGGGGGAATGCGGGGCGGCTCCGGAGGCTTGTGCCGGCCCGCCGCCAAGGCGCCTGGACCCTGGCGCCTTCCCGCGGCAGCTCCGTCAGATCAGGGATTTGCCGTATTCGAGCACCTGGTCGCAGACTTTGCGGGTGATCTGATCCTTGAGGCCCCCGCCGCCGCCGAGGTCCATTTTGCTGCTGCTCTGGCCGCCCAGCACCCCGCCGAGGCCTTCCCTGTAGCCGGGATCGGATTGGGCCTGCTGCTCCCCGCCCAATTGGCCGATGAGCTTGTCCTTGACGCTGGCCGCGTCGCCGCCCAGGTAGTTGTTCTTGGCGCAATAG
>Ga0182746_1001732_pt1 | contig 18439 bp, 18 predicted proteins | sample eDN3rd30CBELigOP_FD_128881 | JGI IMG/M metagenome (GOLD analysis project Ga0182746, IMG submission 128881) | Enriched Organic Plus compost microbial communities from Emeryville, California, USA - eDNA 3rd pass 30_C BE-Lig OP (version 2) (version 2) ... | reverse complement strand
CTACGCGCGGTTCAGCGGCAGGCCGGTGGACATCTCCCGGGTGCGGTACTACCGGGTGTTCGCCGAGCTGAGGATCCTGGTGCTCAGCCACCGCGCGATCGGTCACACCGACCCGCTCGGGGAAGTCGGAAACGCCTTGATCTACACCGCATTACATCGTCGCTTGTTCGGTGAGGCAATAGCTGACGTGCTGCGGATCGGCCTGCACCAGCCGGCCGAACTCGACGCGCCGAGCACGCCACGTGCATGGTGGTACGACGCGGCACTCACGCAGATCGGTCAGATCATCGTTCCCCGTAGCACGGATCCGTTCGTGATCCTGCGGACCAAGGGTATTGCCCGGATGGTGAAGTATCTGCGCGAAATGGACCGGCTCGGCGGCGCGGCTGAGGCGGCCGATCTCGACGACCTGACCGATCTGTTGGGCGCCCGACCGGAGTCGGTGACCGAGGGCGTCGCTGCGGTCCTCGACCGCTTCGGTTCGGGCGCAATCGATGTCAACGATGTGGTGCGGGTGCTGCACCGGCAGACACTTCGGGAGATGCAGATCTTGCGACCGGCGATGGGCGTGCTCGCCGAACGCATGTTTGATCCGCTGGAACGGTCATGAGCCGCTTCCTCGCCCGACGTGCATGCAGTCCGCAGCGATTGGGCGGAATAGCCAACGCAATCAACAGTTTCCGTGGATCGTCCCGGCACAGATGGGAAGGGCAGTGCAATGGTGCAATATCTCGCAGTCTCCGATGATGATCTCGCGCAGCGTGTATGCGCGGCGCTCGAGGCAGACGGAGTGGCCGTCGTCGAGGATGCGATCGGCCCCGACATGATCGCGCGGGCCAAAGCGGCCCTGGAACGTGGAGCCCGCGAGGACGAGGCCCACGGTTTTCAGGTCCGCGGATCCGCCTACGACCCTGACGACCTCAACATTCGCGTGCGGAATTTGCCCGGCAAAGATGCGGTGTTCCGGGAGATGCTCGAGCTTCCGGCGCTGCAGGCAGCGGTCACCGGATGGCTCGGCCACAGTGTCCGGTTGTCGAATTTCACGTCCAACACGACGTTGCCCGGCGCGGGCGCCATGGCGTTGCACGCCGACCAGAACCCCATTCCGGCTCCGTGGCCGCCCTACCCGTGCACTCTGAATGTGGCCTTCGCGATCGATGCCTTCACACCCGACAACGCCACTCGCTACATGCCCGGAACGCACCGTGAAAGTGGTCCCCCGGCCTGGGAGGGCACACATCCCGACGCGATCCCGTTATGTGGGCGGGCGGGGTCAATGATCTTCATGGAGGGCCGGATCCACCACCAAACCGGCCGCAACACCGGCACGGCACCGCGCTCAGGCGCGTTCGCCTTCTTCGCCCGCTCCTTCCTGGCTCCGCAATTCGAATGGCACCGCGGCATACCGCAGGACATGCGCGCCACCCTGAGCCCGTGGTTACGCGAGATCCTGGGATTCGGGCAATCCGGCGGCACTGCCAACTTCATCCCGGAGGAGGCCACCGCTGCCGCGTCCCCGGCGCAGCGATGACCGCCAGACCCACGTGTCTTTGACGTCGAGGCGAACCCGCCCCAATGAGGAGCTGAATGTGAACCTGCATGCCACCCCCATCCCCGCTGTGCCCGACTCCGAGGACTTTGCGCCATCCGATGACGGCCTCCATGAACCCGGCAGCGAGTTCTATTTCAATGAGACTTACTGGTTTTCGTTCTTCGCACCGGAACGCGGCCTCGGCGGATGGCTGTACTCGGGCATCCGGCCCAATGCCGGAATAACCACCGGCGGCTGCTGGATCTGGGACTGCGGCGGCACCGATCCGTGGGAGATCCCTTTCTTCGAACAGTTCAACTGGCTGAAACCGCCGACGGCAGCCGACGCCCGCCAGCTCGTGTTGCCCAACGGAATCACCGTCACCACCGCCGAACCTGGGCAGGCATACGATCTGGTCTTTGACGACCGCGACCGTCTGGAAGCGCGCCTGCGGTTCACCGGCAGCGAACGCCCGGTTCCGCTGCGCCCGGGCACCCCGCCTTATCCCAAGGCATCGCACTTTGACCAAACCGGACAGGTCCGCGGCCACCTGCTCTTAGATGGGCAGCGCATCGACATCGATTGCTACGCCATGCGGGACCGGTCATGGGGTCCGCGCCGGGAGCGCGGCTACCGGCCGATGGCCTACACCTGGCTTGCCGATGCACACACCTCGTTGCTGACGTATGCGACACCCGATGAAGACCGCGACGGGACCGACTCCGTCTATGCAGGCTATCTGCGTCGTGACGGTGCTGTCGGCTACCTTGCGTCGGGTGTCCGGCGGCTTCGTCGGGACCCGCACAAGCACTGGATCACCGACATTTCGATAGACGTCCTCGATGACGACGGGCGCCCCTTCAGCGCGCATGGCAGGGCAGTCAGCCGAATGATTTTGCCGACCGCCACGAGCGTGTGCGTCAATTCGCTGATGGAATTCACGGTGGACGGCAGGACAATCCATGGCGAAGACCAGGACGTGTGGCCGATGAACGCATGGCGCACGATGCCGGCCCACGCTCATTGAAGGGGAGTGCCTGCGACTCACGCTGGGAGTCGTGTCAACCGTTGCCCGGCAAGGATTTGGTCAGCTCGGCCGCTGTCGCGATGAGCTGGGGGACAAGCGTTTTGAACATCTCGGCTGCCTCGTCGGTGTAATTGCCGCGTATTGCGGTGGCATATGACTTCTCCAGGACGATGCCGAGTTTCCAGTTCGCCAGGACCAGGTAGTAGTCGATGTTCTCGGTCGAAAGCCCGCTGACTCGTTCGTAATGCTCGAGCAGCTCGGATCGGTCGGGCATCCCGGCGAGGTCGATGTAGAAGCCCTCCTGGCGGGGGTGCTCACCGTCCCACCCGAGCAGTGCCCAACCCAGATCCAGCAGCGGGTCACCGATGGTCGTCATCTCCCAGTCGATGATCGCCGCCAGGCGCGCAGGAGAACCGTGGTGGTACATGACGTTGGCGAATTGATAGTCGCCGTGCATGATGCCGGGAACGTAGTGATCGGGCCGGTTGCGGCGCAACCAGTTTGCGGCCTCCTGCAGGCCGGGCAGTTCGCGGACGCGGTAGTCGTCCAGGAATGACAACCAGCGGTCAACCTGTCGTTCGTGGAAGCCGTCGGGGCGCCCGAATCCCTCCAAACCCCTTGCGCGCCAGTCAACGCGTCCCAGCTTTGCCGCACCTTCGACGAGTTGAAAGGCCAGCCCGCGCCGCAGTTCGGGATCAGGTTTGTCGAAGGGGGGCGCCCAGCTTCTCGAAGGGCTCCAGCCGTCCACGGTGTGCATCACGTAGAACGGCATATCGATCAGGTCACCGGAGTCGTCAGCGGCAATGATTTCGGCATGCGGCACGTCGGTGCCGGCGAGCGCGCGGAGTAGCCGAATTTCCCGCCGGAGGCCGTCGAGCCGAGCGGCGTTCGCCGAGCGTCCGGGCATCCGGAGCACCATGGTGTCCTCGCCGCGGGTGATCAGGTAGAGCTGGTTTTGCGATCCGCCGCTGAGCGGTTGCACATCGACCGATTCGCCGTGTCCGGGTGCCCGCTGTGTGTCGAGCCAGCGGGCCAGCCGCTCGGGGTCCGGGCCAGCGGCGGGTTCGGTGCTACTGCGGGTGGTCATGGCAGGATCTCCCTCGGAGTCAGTAGAGTCCACCGTCGACGCGGATCAGCGAAGGCGTGGTGTAGCTGGACGCCGGACTGGCCAAATACAGTGCCGTGGTGACGATTTCACTGGGGTTGCCGGGCCGTCCCAACGCGCTCCGACTGGATTCGCGATGCTCGGCCGGCCACGACTCGGCAATGTCGGTGAGGAATGGCCCGGCGGAGATGGTGTTGACGCGGACCCGCGGCCCGTACTCGCGCGCGAACACTTCGGTCAGGGCGTTCAAGCCCGCCTTCGCGCCCGCGTAGGGCCCGAAGCCGGGCTGCGGCATCAGTGCCCCCGACGACGACACATTGATGATCGATCCGCCCGCACCGTCGGCCATCCGCCGCCCGATCAGCGCGCACAACCGGAAGGGGCCCTTGAAGTTGACGGCGATCACCTTGTCGAACAGATCCTCGGTGGTCTCGGCCGACGACGGTGCCAGCGGCGACATTCCGGCGTTGTTGACCAGAATGTCCACCCGGCCGAATTCCTGGTACGCCGTTTGCACCAGGGTGTCGATCTCGTCCCACTTGCCGACGTGGCAGCCGACCGGCAGCGCGCGACGGCCCATCGCTCGCACTTCTCGGGCGACGAGGTGACAGGCGTCCACCTTGCGGCTGGTGATGACGACGTCGGCCCCGGCCTCGGCGAAGGCGAGCACCATCTCTCGTCCGAGGCCGCGGCTGCCACCGGTGATCAGTGCGACCTTCCCCTCCAGGGAGAACAGATCGGTCATGACACACCGTGTTCGGCGAGGACGCCGGCGTAGCGTTTCCTGGCCGCATCGCGGCGGGTGGGGATGTGTTCGGTGGGAAATATTCCAGCTGCCGGTCGATACCCCTTGAGAATTCGCTTGGCGATCGTGGTCTTGTGCACCTCGCTGGGACCGTCAGCCAATGCCAGCGACGGAGCCATCGCCCACCAGTAATGCAGGGGCGTTTCGGTGCTGACCCCCAGCGATCCATGAAGCTGGATCGCCCGTCCGATGATGTCCTGCAAGACCTTCGCCATCGCGACCTTGCACATCGCGATGTCAGTGCGGGCGGCACCGTGTGGCTCGGTGTCGATGACCCATGCGGTGTGCAGCACGAGCAGCCGGAACTGCTGCAGTTCGATCCACGAATCGGCGATGAACTGCTGCACCAACTGTTTGTCGGCGAGCAATTCGCCCTGGGTGCGCCGCGAGATGGCCCGCTCGGCCATCATGTCGAATGCGCGTCGACAGACGCCGACGGTGCGCATCGCGTGGTGCACCCGGCCGCCACCGAGCCGGGCCTGGGCGACTGCAAAGCCTTCGCCGACGCCACCCAGGATCGCGTCGGCCGGCAACCGCACGTCCCGGTATTCCAGATAGGCGTGGGTGCCCTCGTCGAGTTCCTCCCGATCGGGCATGACGCACACGTTTCGCAGGATGGTGATGCCCGGTGTCTCGGCCGGCACGATGAACATCGACATCTGCCGGTACGGCGGCGCGGTGGGATCGGTGACGGCCATGACGATGAAGAACGAGGCATAACGGGCGTTCGACGAGAACCACTTCTGGCCGTCGATCACCCATTCGTCGCCGTCACGCCGAGCCGAGCAGACGAACTCCTTGGGGTCAGCGCCCGCCTGCGGCTCGGTCATCGAGAAGCAGGAGACGATCTCGCCATCGAGGAGTGGTTGCAGATATCGGGTCTTCTGTTCGGCGGTGCCGAACATGGCCAGAATCTCGGCATTGCCGGTGTCGGGAGCTGCTGTTCCGAAAACCGTTGGTGCCCAATGTGATCTGCCGAGGATCTCGTTGATGAGCGCGAGCTTGACCTGACCGTATCCTCCGCCGCCGAGTTCGGGGGTGAGGTGACACGCCCACAGACCCTGCTCCCGCACCTTCTGCTGCAGTGGACGCAGAATTGCTCTCGCGGCCTTGTTCTCCGTGTTGTACGGCTGACCGATGTGCGGGAACAGCAGGTCCAGCGGCTCACATTCCTGCCGTACGAAGTCTTCGATCCAGTCGAGCTTGGACTGAAACTCGGGGTCGGTTCGGAAGTCCCACATGTGGTTGCCTGGTTTCCTTCTCGGCGCTGAAATAATCAGAATGATATTCTGACAATATAATTCTGACTGTATCTTTATGCCGGGCCGCTGCCAAGAGGTGCGTCGAAATAGGTTCTGAGATGGGGTCGTGGTGATGACAGAGGTCCGGGACAGCGCACCAGACGGTGGCGACCACTCGGCAATGGTCCTCCGCGGGGGCACCCAATTGCGGCGGCAACCCTCACCGCAGCGTCAAGAGCGCTACGACGAAGAAGTCCGTACGCTCATCGGCGCTGCGCAGGTCGTCATGCGCAGACTCGGCACCACGGAGGTGCCGCGGGTCGTTGATATCGTCGTCGAGGCCGGGATGACCAATCAGGCCTTCTACCGGCACTTTCGAAGTCGTGATGATCTGATCGTCGCAACCTACGAATACGGATTACTGCTGTTGCACGGCTATCTCGTGCACCAACTTTCGCGCCGTCGCACTCCCAAGGGAAAACTGGAGGCCTGGATAACCGGTGTCCTGGCCCAGGTGGCAGACCCGTCGCTGGCCGAAACGTCGCGGGCGATCCTGTGGAATGTCAACCAGATTCCGACCGGATCCAGCGAGGTTCAGGACGTTGGTTTGCGCAGGGTCAGCGACCTGCTGATCGAACCTCTCGTGCAGTCAGGCTCGACCGACCCGGATTGGGACGCGGGCGCCATATCGTCGTTGGTGATGGCGATGACCAACCAGTATGTTGCCGACGGTCGACTGCCGAGCCGGGCCGAGATCGAACGCACGCGGCGTTTCTGTCTGCGCGGGGCCGGGATCGCACCCGGCCGCACGCCATAATCACCGGACCCGCTATGTCGCGATGGCGCGCAGGCCGGCCGCAATGAATTCCGGTGTCGCCTCGGCTGCGCGCAGCGCGTCATTGCCAGCGTCGGCACCCTGAAGCGCGCGGTGCGTGATGCCTTCGGCGATGACGCCGAGCTTGAAATAGGCCAATGCCAGGTAGAAGTCCCAATGAGCAAGGTCGCGGCCTGATGCGGTGGCGTACATCTGCGCGAGGGCGTCGGGGGAGGGCAGTCGGGGGCTGGTCCACGCCGCCTTCATGCCCAGCACGAGGTCGAAGACGGGTTCGCGGTACACGCACATCAGCGCGACATCGGTGAGTGGGTCGCCCAATGTCGACATCTCCCAGTCGACCACGGCCCGAACAACATTGGGGTCGGAAGCATCGAGAATCGTGTTGTCGACCCGAAAGTCGCCGTGCACGATGGATGCCGCTGACGTAGGTGGTACTGCGTCGGCAAGGGCCGAGTGCAGCGCCGCGACGTCAGGGAGGTCGCGCGTCTTGACGCGATCCCATTGCCTGGCCCAGAGTTTCACCTGCCGGGCCACGAATCCATCCGGGCGGCCGAAGCTCTCCAGGCCGATGGCCGCGTAGTCGACCGCGTGCAGATCGGCCAGCACGGTGACCAGTGCGGCCGTGTTGGATTCGACCGCGGCGTCGCTGAACGGGGCCAGATCGTCCTGGTCCCGGATCACAGTGCCGTTGACGTACTCGACGACTGTCATCGGCACACCGAGGGCAATGCCGTCGGCGTCGAAGGCGACGGTCTTGGCCACCGGAACCGGACTTTCCCGCAATGCGGAGGCGACGGTGTATTCGCGCGCCATGTCGTGTGCGGACGGAGTGAGCCCACCGGTCGGGGGTCGCCGGATCACCCAGGTGGCGGTGTCGTCGTAGGCCTTGAATGTCAGATTTGACCGTCCGCCACTGATCAGTTCGACTCGCAGGTCGCCGCTGACCGGGACGCCCGCGCGGACCAGATAATCGCGCAGAGCCGCACGGTCCATGCCTGGCAGCGTCACTTTTCCTCCTGCGCAGCGCGTTTGGCCGCACCGACCACCCGCTTGGCAATGGCCCACCGGTGTACTTCGGACGGGCCGTCGTAGATACGGAACGGACGCACCTCGCGAGCGAGCCGGGCCAGTGGCAGGTCATCAGAGACACCCAGGCCACCGCACATCTGGGCGCTGCGGTCCACGATCCGAAAGATCGCCTCGGCGGCATGAGTCTTGGCGATCGACGCCGCGGCCGAGGCATGCCCGCCCTGATCGAGCTCCCAACACGCTCGAATCAACAGCGCGCGGGTCGAGGCGATATCGATCTCGTTGTCGGCCACCATCTTCTGGATCATCCCGAGATCGCCGAGTCGGGTGCCGAAGCCCTCGCGGCGCGCGACATGGGCGACCGCGACGTCGTGTCCGCGCCGCGCGGCACCGAGCCACCGCATGACATGGGTCATCCGGGCGGGCCCGAGACGTACCTGTGCGTACTCGAAACCGCGGTCCACTTCGCCGAGTACCGCGGAGTCCGGGACGAACAGGTCCTCGAAGAACACCTCACAGTGTCCGCCGATCATCGCCTTGTCGGAGGTGCCGATGTGCCGGCCGACGCGCAGGCCCGGTGCCTCAGCGGGGCACAGGAACATGGTGGCTCCGCCACGCCGGCCCGGTTCACCGGAGGTACGGGCGAAGATGATGAAGAATCCCGCGCCGTCGGCCCCGGTGATGAACCATTTGTGTCCGGAGATTCGCCAGCCGCCGTCTGCCCGCACGGCGCGGGTGGTAAGTGCTGACGGGTCTGATCCGGCGCCGGGCGCCGGCTCCGTCATCGCGAAGGCAGACCGGACCTCACCCCGGGCAAGGGGTTCAAGGTATTGCTGCTTCTGCTCCGCGTTGGCGATGTGGGCCAACATGTGCACGTTGCCCTCATCGGGTGCGGCGATATTGAGCGCGAGGGGTCCGAACAGGGAGTAACCGGCGGCTTCGAAGATCGGTGCCCGATCGGACATGTTCAGGCCGTGGCCGCCGTACTCGAGCGGTGCGTGCGGCGCGAAGATCCCGGCGTCTTTAGCAGCCTTCTGCAGGACGATGCGCACGTCATCGCCGCCGGCCGCGGAGATATCGCCGTTGTGTTCGTCCTCGATGGGCAGGACGACGTCGCGGGTGAACGCCTCGGTCCGCTCGACGAGTGCCACCACCTCGGGTGAGTACGACAGATCGATCGGCATGGGGCCTCCTTGCGACGTCGGGGTACGAAACGTAACGCTCGTTCGGATGTACGTACTAAAACGCTGGCATATCATTCAAAGCGAATCAATCGCTGTTCAGCTTTACTGAACTGCAGGACGAGGTGCAATGCGGTGGCGGTACACGACGCGATTCGCGCAGCGCGCATCGCTGCGGGACTGTCGCTACGGACTCTGGCGCGCCTGCTCGACGTCAGCCCGGCGACGATGAGTGCCATCGAGACAGGGAAGACGGGACTTTCGGTCGAGCGCGTGCAGGCGATTGCTGATGCACTTGACGTGGATATCCGCACGCTGATCGGCGGCAGCCGCCGTCCGGCGCGGCGGCTCCACCGACCGAGTGCGTCAGCGGCCGCGCCGGTGTCATGGCGAGATTTTCCGCCACTGGCGCTCGACCCGGTACTGCGAGCGGCCATCGAGTCGTTCGTGGCGACCGGCTACCACGGCGCCACCATGCGTTCCCTCGCGCAACGGGCCGGCACGAGCGTTCCCTCGGTCTATCACCGCTACCGCGACAAACAGGATCTACTGCTGCACATCTTGGACATCACCATGGGGGAGTTGCATTGGCGGGTTCGCACCGCCCGCGACGAGGGGCAGACGAGCGTTGACCGAGTGTCGATGATCGTCGAGGCGCTGGCGCTCTATCACACGCATCGGCGCGATCTGGCCTTCATCGGTGCCAGCGAAATGCGCAGCCTTGCTGGAGCCAACCGATACCGGATCACGAAGTCGCGCAGTGAGATCCAGCATCTCCTCGATGAGGAGATCGCTGCTGCCGTGCGCGACGGCTATCTCGCCACTGAGCACCCGCGCGACGCGGGACGCGCGATCGCCACGATGTGCACGTCGCTGGCCCAATGGTTTCGTGTTGACGGCCCCTCTTCGCCGGAGCAGATCGCCAAGGAGTACGCCGATTTCGCACTGGGCATGCTTCGGCTCGACAGGTCACGGGGTCGATGATGGCGGTACGACATTCATTGCAGGTGTGCTGCATGTTGGTCTAAGTTCCGGCGACCGGCCGCAGTGAGGTCCACAGGCGCCAGAGTCGGATTGCCATTGCTTCGGGAGTACTGACCTCAATGTGCTGGGTGAGCCAGCTGATGATCAGGTCGGTGCTACCGCCGGCAAGGAATACGACGAGTTCGGCCCGCTCTTGGGCTGATATGCGCCGGGTCGGGCCGGGGAGGTCCATCATGCGTTCAAAGTGAAATCGATTGTGCGAGTTCAGCTCCGTCCGCACCACGGTTCCCGTCCGCCCTGACAGCAGGCGCTGATAGAACGCGCGATTGGCAGTCAAGTGGATCATCAGCGCGGTGAGAGTTGCCGGTGGTGAGCCGTCCGCGGGCAACTGGGTGGGGCCATCCTCGGCCTCGCTGATGACCTGGCGCAGCCGATTGATTGCGGCCTCGGCCAAAACGTGGTCGCGGTCGGAGAAATGATCGTAGATGGCCTGCCTGCTCACCCCGGCGCGCGCCGCGATGTCGGCCATTGAGATCTCATCGGGATTGCGTTCATCGACCAGTGTGACGCTGGCCTCGAGCAACGCGGCGCGGGTGCGCACAATGCGCGCGTCCATGTCTGGCGCTCCTCCCCGTCTGTGACCGCCATCATTGTGCACGACGAAAGTGATAGTTGACATTTGTCGTCTAACTCAGTGACACTCGTCATACTTAGTCAACTACGTGAGGGGTGCTGGCGAGTGGTCATGATCGGCGAGAACAGCGTGGTCGAAGCCCTGACCCATTGGTTGGTGGACGACATGGGCGCCGGCCAGCGAATCGATAGTGTGGAGACGCTGTCAGGGGGCTACAGCCAGATGATGATGGCGTTCACCTTGCACGGTGAACACGGTGCGGATCGACTGGTGTTGCGGGCCAACCGCCCAGCAGGGGAATCGGTCACGTCGACCGATCGGGCGCTGGAGTGGGCCGTCATCGAAAGCTTGAGTCGCCGCGGAGAGGTGTCGCTGCCCACGCCCCGTTGGTTTGACGACGGCACCGCACTTGGCGTGCCCTGCTTTGTGGTCGACCGTGTCGACGGTGCGACGGTGTCGCGTGCCTATCCCGGACTGGACATCGACACCCGCGCCGCGGTGAGCGAGAAGCTGTGCGACTTGATGGCCGCGATCCACTCCACCCCCCTCGATGCCTTGCCCGCGGAGTTGGATCGGCCCATCGACTGGGACTTGCACATCGACTCACTGATCGACAAATGGCGTCAGGTCGAGCGCAACGGGTTGGAGCCCGACCCTTTCGTTCGGCACCTTGCCAATTGGCTGCAGGCCCATAAGCCGGCACCTGCGCCAATGACGTTGGTGCATGGCGAGATCAACAACGACAACCTCCTGCTGGGATCAGACGGTGACCTCAGCGCTGTGGACTGGGAGTTCGCCCACATCGGCGACCCCCGCGAGGACATCGGCTGGTACCGCACGGTCTCGGAAGGCGCAGTGCCACCTGATCTGCTCGCAGATGACATCGAGGGGTTCTGTGCGCGCTACCGCGCGGTCACCGGCCTCGGTGCCGACATCATCAATCCGGCCGCGATCGGATACTTCGGATTGCTGGCCACGGTCGGTGTATACAGCACGCTGGTCGGTGGCCCTGCGGCGGTGGAGGCCAGTCCAGCGGCGCCGGTGCTGGCGGCCTATATGTCCGCTGTGCTGTCGCGAACGCATCTGATCCTGCTACGGGCCATGCGTGATCTTGACGCCGCATTACCCTCCGCCACCGTGCACAACTCGCAGAAGGGATGAACTGTGCTCACCCGCCCCTCGATACCTGCTGTTCTGACGCTGCTGGGACGCGCAGTCGCGCAACCTGACGTCCACGAAGGCAACGACCTCATCCTGACCGCGCAACTGTTGGCGATGACTGCGCGCCGCGCCGAACTGGAACCGGGTTACATCGAGTCCGAGGTTCGCGCATATCGGGCCGTCGGTGAAGCGGTCGTAGCTGAAGGCCACGGGGATACCGTCGCCATCCGTGCGGCACTTGATGAACTTGACTCTCATCTGTCGTCGGGATCTGTTGCTGCACAAGATTTTCGGGCCTATTCGCTCGCCAGTGAAGTCTTGTGCCTGGCCATTGACGCGACCCGCGGTGCAACTGGGCCGGCCACCGAAGCCACCGCAGCCGCATTGGCCTTGCGCGAGGAACATCAAGCACAGATCGTCGGTGACTTCACCGTCGCCGGGCGATGACATCACCAATACCGCTAGCGCGGCGGCAGGAGGAGCGCGTGACCACACTGCCAGGGATCGAACGACACCATGATCATGTTGCTCGCCGCTGAGCCGCCTACGCCGTCGGCGCTGCTCGAGCCGACAGCGATGTGGTTCTTCAATTGGGCCATACCGATCTTCTCCCTGATTGTCATTGCGCTGGCGGTAATGGATTCTGTTCGGCGACGGCGGTTGACTTGGGGATTCCTCTTCCTTACGAACAGCATGCTGGTCTACTGGATGGAGACCATCGGCGACTGGGGACAGCACCTGATCTTCAGCCCCAAGTTCGCAAGGCATACTCTGCTGGACTGGCTACCGATCAAGGGCCCGAACAACCCGATCTTCATGCCGTTCGCCTATGCAACGTACTGGACGGTGCATGCCCTCATCGTGCTGTGGCTGGCCAACTACTGCGTCAAGCGCTATGGGTGGAGTCTGCTCAAGGGTTGTCTGGTGCTGTCCTTCCCGGTGAATTACGGATGGAATCTTCTCGTTGAAGGTTTCGTCATGACTCGGCTGGGTTGGGAGACCTACGATCCCGGCTTTGGGCCGCATATCACCTGGGCCAACGGCGCTCAGTGGACGTTGGTGTGGACGGTCGGCCTGATGTGTGTCTGGCCCAACGTCATTGCCTATTGGGCCGGTAAGCCACCGGTGCGCGGCCTGAACCACATTGAGCGGTTCTGCGGGCTGGCCAGGTTCACCAGGCCGAGGACCTCGGCGTCTGGCCCAGTTGGATCGGGCGGATCACTGAGTGGTACAGGCGCCTCGGCGGCGACGGTTGTGAAGTCCGCGCCGTTGGTCAGGGAGGCTGAGTACGACAGTTTCCTCAATTACGAGGTGACCATCCCACGATGGAGGTTCGAGGTTGCCCGATTCGGTGCATGGTGCCTGGTATTCCAGGTGAGTTTCTTCATGATGCTGATCGTTCCGCTTGTGTTGATGCGCGTCATCACCGGCCATGACAGCATCTACGCTCCGTAGTGTAAAGGAATCCCTGTGTCTGACAACGAAAGTGACGATTTCGCTGCGCTGTTGCCACCAGCCAGCACAGCAGCCTTGACCCGGCAGACGCTGAACCTACTTGCCGGATGCCTAGCGGTGATCATCGTACTGGGCATCGTGACATACCTGACCACGCCCCTCTGAATACCTTCTGACCGTCAGCTTTCAATGAAGCCAATAGATTTGGAGTACAGATATGACTGCCGTAAGCCCCGCAACAGCACCTTCGAAGTGGTCGGCCGGCCTGCCGCCCGAGGCCGATTACTGCCTGCTGCAACCGGAGGACGTGCCGATGTTCAGCGAGAACTTCTGGTTCGTGGGCTACGACCACGACAGTGGCGTCGGGCATTACCTACACTTGGGTGCCGATCCCACCAATTTCGAGGTGTGGACTGAACAACTTGTCGTCGCCGTCGGCACTGAGCAGTTCTACTTCTACTGGGGCCACGGCGGCCAACGGACGCCCGACCGGGTCGCCGGCCCGAAGATGTTGCTGCACAACATCGAACCGTTCCGGAAGTGGCACCTCAGCTATGACGGGTCGGCCGCTCCAGTGACTCTCACGGAGTTGAAGGCCGGCCCGGTCAGCAAGGAATCGGACCAGACCGAGCACATCACCGTCGAGTTGGATGTGGACACCGTCGCGCCGGTATTCCTTGCCGCCGCCGGTGGCGAGCACGCCACACCACATGAGGGGCAGGCGTTCTCAACCCACTACGAACAGATGTACAAGATCTCCGGCACGATTACGGTGAACGGACTCACGCACACCATCGGCGGGTTCGGGTTGCGGGATCATTCTCGCGGACCGCGCGACCTCACTGGCTGGGGCACTCACGCCCTGGTCGGCGGAGCCTTCCCCAGCGGACGAGCGTTCGGGCTGTTCAAAGTCATCGGACGCGACGGCACCGTGCGCCTGGAGGATGGTTACGTCTACGACAACGGAAACTACCGCCGGGCGGTAGCGACCGAACACACTCCCCTCACGGACGTCAACGCCACCCCCGGGGAGTCGGTCGTCGTGCGGCTGCATCTGGAGGACGGTGAGACCGTGGAAATCACTGCCGAAACCGTGACCGCGGCGATTCTGACCTTCCAGGGTGCGGCCGATGGCGGTCCCGGCATTGACCGCACCGATCCGGAAGGGACGGTGTTGATGGAGGCGTTCCCGCGCTGGACCTGGGACGGTGAAGTAGGTGGCGGCATCTATGAACGCACCGCCACCATCAAGAATCTTGTCGGATAGTCCCGCCGCGTGTTATTCACCGTCGAGCATCCTCTGGGGCGTCCTGACTGCTCTCCGGATTTCATCGCCAAGCAAGGTCTGGTGGATTTCGCCATCGCGATCGAAGGCGCGGGCTTCGACGCGGTGGCCTTTACCGAACATCCAGCGCCGTCACGAAAATGGCTGGACTCCGGTGGCCATCGCAGCGTAGATCCGTTGGTGGCTTTGGGCTTCTGTGCGGCAGTCACCAACCGGATTCGACTTGTCACCTACCTCCTGGTGCTGCCCTATCGCAACCCGCTATTGGCCGCGAAATCCATTGCAACCGTCGACGTCCTCTCTGACGGACGTCTCGTCGTCGGTGCGGGGAGTGGGTACCTGCGTTCCGAATTCGCCGCCCTGGGTGTTGATTTCGAGCAGCGGACCCAATTGCTCGATGAGGCGCTGCAAGTTCTCCGCGAAGTTTGGCTCGGTGAGACCTACGTCCGCGACGGCTACCACTTCAGTGCCCGGGGCCAGGTCTGTCTGCCGGCGCCGGTGCAGTTGCCGCATCCCCCGATTTGGATCGGCGGCAACAGTCGCAGCGGGCGGCGCAGGGTTGCCCGCCTCGCTCAGGGCTGGACTCCATTACTTCTCGATGAGCACACCGCGAATACCACGCGCACACCGCCGTTGACTACGCCCGCGGAATTGGCCACGGCTATCGCGGACCTCCACGAGTTGGCCGAAGAGGCGGGGCGAGATCCGGCGGCAATCGAAGTTCAGGTACAGAGTCCGCAGAGCGCATTCCTGACTGACGACACCATGTCGACCGAGCAACACCGCGACCATCTCGGACAACTCGCGGAAGCGGGCGTCACCTCGTTTGTCGTACAGGTACCTGCCGACGACGTCGAGCATGCGCGTGATGGCCTGCACCGCTATGCCGCAGATTTCGGTACATACGTCGGCTGATGAGTATTGGATGATGACGACCATCCTCCGCGCATCCGGTGGGTTCAGCAGCCGAGCCTGCTCGCAGGTTCGTCCCCATGCGATTGACTAAGGAGCACCAAAGAATATGGACCTGGGTTTGAGCGGCGCGGCCGTATGCATTCAGGGCGGCAGCAAGGGCATGGGACGAGCGGCGGCCGAATGCTTCGCCGCCGAGGGCGCCCGCGTAGCCGTCATGGCACGGGGCCGCGAGGCACTCGATGACACGGTGTCGCGATTGGTGGAACTGGGCAGCCCTGACGCGGTGGGGATCACCGTGGATGCGGCTGATGCCTCGAGTATCGCCAGCGGTTTTGCCGAACTCGCCGAACGCTGGGGTGAACTCAACTCTTTGGTGTGTGCTGTCGGACCCGATGTTTCCCAACTGCCATGGAACGAGGTGTCCGACGAACAGTTCCTTGACGCGTTCACCGTCGGTGCGTTGAGCGCAGTGCGTTCGGCACGGGCGGCCCTGCCGTTGCTCCGCGCGTCTGGATGGGCGCGGATCGTCAACCTGGCGGCGATGTCGGCGCGCAGTCAAGGTTTCGGATTGATCGAATACACCGCGGCGAAAGCGGCACTGACCAGCATCACCAAGAACCTGTCGCTGGAGCTGGCGGCGGACGGGATCCTGGCCAACACTGTTTCCCCCGGCACCTATATCTCCGACCAGATGGTTCGGCATATCACCACCCTCCCGGCCGATGCCGGCGTCAGCGCCGACGATCCGACATCCGTGATGCGGTATATCTCGGAATTCTTCGGCGTGCGTGCCGATCTCGGTCGTGCCGGGATCCCGTCCGATATCGCGCCGGTGATCTGCTTCCTGGCCTCGGCCGGCAACACCTACACGACCGGAGCCAATGTGAATGTCGACGGCGGGTCCAATTTCTACGCGTGATCGTGCTACCCACAGCTGGCTACGCAGCGCGCTTTCGCGTCCCCGTGCGATACCTGTTCAATTGCTCAGAAGGCTGGATGCGTTCGTGGCGCGAGACAGGCGGGAAGGAAAGCGCGGATGAGTCCCTCGTCGCCGCCGTCCTCGGGCCGGCCGGGTTCGGCAACGAGGCTGAACGCGATGCGAGTCACCCAGTGCGCCATGGTCTCAGCGGAGAGATCGTCGCGGACTTCGCCGGCTGCCATGGCTGACTCGATACGCTGGCCGAGCGCCTCAGCGAGGTTCTGGCTCCAGGATTCGGAGGCCTCGGCCGCATGAAACGTTCGGCCCATGTCTTCCGCGCCGATCAGCAATGCCATGGTGGGCGAATTCCGCGCGGCCCGCAGGCCGACCGCGGTGGCGTTGACGAGTTGTTGCAGGAAGGGCTCGCCGGTGTCCCAACAAGGCTGGGAGGCCTCTAGCACCGCGCCGATCGCGCGCACGAAGGATGCGGCCAGCAGCGCATCCTTGGTGGGGAAGTAGTCGTACACGGTGCGGCGGTGCACACCGGCCTTGTTGGCGATATCGCTCATCCGGGTGCGGGCCAGGCCGCGTTCGGCGTAGCAGGTTTCGGCCGCGGCCAGTAGTCGCTCCCGGGCCTGTTCCTCGCCGACGGGCGCGTCGGCACCCCACGGCGCGGCCCTCCCCGAACTCGTCTGCCCTGACACGCTCGTCATTCTCGCAACCCCGATCTCGCGGAACGTCTTGACTTCACACCACGGTCGACCTTAGCGTGTGGTGGAAACCACAAAACGTTGGAAAATGTGGTCCAGGAGGCAGGATGCGGCGATGCGATCCGCCCGGCTTGCTTCCCGAGACGTTACTAACCTAGTAATCTATGTGTGGGTGTGATTCAGATCTCGACAGAGTCCGGCACCGCTGATACTGTTGCGCAGGATAATCGCAAAAGTGAGTCGATAGCAATGGATAGGTGCAGGCCGTAGGCCTGCTGTGTGAAGCGCCGTGACGTGCTCAGCCCCTGGCCCGAGGATGGATGTGGGTAGATGCAGAAACCGATGACCGGGGTGCGCGTCCTGGAAGTCGCACAGTTCACCTTCGTGCCCTCGGCGGGCGCGGTGCTGGCCGACTGGGGTGCCGACGTCATCAAGATCGAGAATCCCGTAACCGGTGACGGCCAACGGGGATTGGTGACCGTCGGCGGTCGCTCTGCCACCGCACCGGGGGTTGCCTTCGCGCCCATGATGGAGGCCCCCAATCGCGGCAAGCGCAGCGTCGGACTGTCTTTGGCGCTCAACCAGTCACGCCCGGTGTTCGAGGAACTCGTCCGGCGCAGTGATGTCTTCCTGACCAACTACCTGCCGCAGTCGCGGGCCAAGCTTCGCATCGACCTCGATGAGATCCGGCGGATCAACCCGTCGATCATCTACGTCGCGGGTAGCGGATTCGGCAGTGAAGGGCCGGACCGGGATACCGGCGCACACGATGTAACGGCGTTCTGGGCGCGCTCCGGCAGCGCCGACGGGGTGACGCACACCGACTCCGAGGTGCCTACGGGCATGCCCGCGGGAGGATACGGCGACAACATGGGCGGTATGACCATCGCGGGCGCGGTCGCCGCGGCGCTGTACGGCAGGCAGGCCACCGGCCAGACCTCTGTCATCGACGTTTCGCTGCTGGCGGTGGGGGCGTGGGCCAACCAGTTCAACCTGAACCTGGCGATGCTGTACGACTGTCCGCTGCCGAAAATCGACCACCGCAGCCAAGCCCCGGGTAACCCACTCACGGGGGCGTATCGGTGTTCCGATGGCCGGTTCATCCAATTGTCGATGCTGCAACCAACTCGCTACTGGTCACCCATATGTCGATTGTTCGGTCTGGAGGACGCCGCCGATGACGAGCGGTTCGCCTCGTTGGAATCACTGGCGGCGCATGCCGAGGACGCCACCGAGCTGATCGCGCATGCGATCGGTTCGCGGACTTTCGAAGAGTGCAAGTACCTACTCAACCTGTCCGGTGGCCAGTGGGCGCCCGTGCAGGATGCCTGGGAAGCTGCCAACGACGAATCACTGATCGCCAATGGGCGTATCGCCGACGTCATTGATGCGCAAGGCAACAAGCAGCGGCTGGTGGCCAATCCGGTGAAGTTCGACGAGGCGGCCGCTCATCTCACCCGCGCACCGATGTTCGCCGAGCACACCGACGAGGTGTTGCGGGAGTTGGGCATTGGTGATCACGACCTGGTCGAGCTGAAGATCGAAGGGGCCATCACCTGAGCCCCACCAGGTCAGCCAGGCGGTCTGCGGACTACCCGCTCAGCCAGACACCAATGATGGCG
>Ga0182746_1001731_pt1 | contig 18454 bp, 14 predicted proteins | sample eDN3rd30CBELigOP_FD_128881 | JGI IMG/M metagenome (GOLD analysis project Ga0182746, IMG submission 128881) | Enriched Organic Plus compost microbial communities from Emeryville, California, USA - eDNA 3rd pass 30_C BE-Lig OP (version 2) (version 2) ... | reverse complement strand
GGCAGCGGGCCCGACGGGTGGCTCGACGACGCGGGCGTGCGTGCCGGCAGGCTGTCCGGGGCGGCGCCGCGGCCGAGCTGGCCGACGGCCGCCTGCGTCTCGGCGGCGAGCGGGTCGGTCGGCTCGGGCAGCGGGACGTTGGAGTCGCTGACGAAGAGGACCGCCGGGAACGACACGACGGCGGTCGTGCCCTGGCCGTTGTCGCCCGACGACGTGAACTCGACGGACGCGCCGAGGCGCTGCGCCAGGCGGCCGACCACGTAGAGGCCGAGGCGCTGCGCGCCGAGCACCTCGGAGGCGCCCGACGACGTGACGCGCGACCGCGCCTCCGCGAGCTCCTCGGGGCCCATGCCCAGGCCGTAGTCGCGGATGATGACCTGCACGCCCGACGACGTGCGGTTCGTCGAGACCTCGACCGGCGTGTGCGGCTCCGAGAAGCGCGTCGCGTTCTCGAGCAGCTCCGCGAGCAGGTGCGCCGCGGAGAGCGCGTTGTGGCCGAGCATCAGCGGGTCGACCGGGAGGATGAGGCGCACCCGGTCGTACATCTCGATCTCGGACGACGCCGTACGGATGACGTCCGAGGTCGGCATCGGCTGGCGCACGCGACGCCCCGAGTCGATGCCCGCGAGGACGAGGAGCGACTCCGCGTTACGACGCATCCGGGTCGCGAGGTGGTCGAGGCGGAACAGGTTCGACAGCGAGCCCGGGTCCTCCTCGGTGCGCTCCAGGTCGTCGAGGAACGACAGCTGGCGGTTGAGGAGCACCTGGTCGCGGCGCGCGACGTTGACGAACATCTCGGCGATGGAGCCGCGGAGCGCCGCCTGCTCCTTCGCGACCGTGATCGTCGTGGCGTTCACGTCGTTGAACGCGCGCGCGAGCTGGCCGACCTCGTCGTTCGACTCGACCCGGATCTCCTCGAGCGCCAGGTCGGGGCCGCGGCCGGGCTCGGCCACCTGCTCGACGAGGGTCGGGAGCTCCTCCCGGACCGTCGACGCGGCGTCGGTGAGGCGACGCAGCGGTCGGACGATCGTGCGGGCGATCGCGAGGGCGATGATCACCGAGAGCGCGAACGCGAGGACGCCGATGCCGAGCGTGATGGCCGCGCGCGTCGTCGCGGACGTCTGCAGCGCGGCGGCCTTGGCGTCGACGGCGTTCGCCACGTCGTCGCGCATGGACGCCGTCGCGGCCGTCTGGTTCTGGGACAGCTCGATCCACTGCGCGGCGTTCGCCCGGCCCGCCGTCGAGACCTCGGACGACCGGATCGCGTTGCGCAGGATCTGGTACAGACCGGAGGCCGCGGGGACGTCGGCGTGGATGCCGAGCGCAGAGAGCGTGTTGGAGAGCTGGCTCGCGCGCGTGGTGTCGTCGCTGATGAGGCCTGAGATCGCGACCGCGTTGGCGACGACGTTGTGCTTGACGAGGTCCGCGAGCTTCGTGGACGCGTCGAACGGGTCCTTGAGGACCAGGTAGCCGCCCGACGTCTCGGAGTGCATCTGGTTGGTCAGCACTGTCGCCGAGTTGTACGCGTCGACGAACTGCGCGAGCGTGCGGTCCGCGGTCGTCTCGGCGAGCAGCGTGCCGATGTTCGTCGCGAGGCCGAGCACGTTCTCGTACGAGTTGTCGACGTACGTGCCGGTCGTCGCCGTCGACGCGGTGTCCTCGGCGACGTCGAACTGACGACGCACGGTCTCGAGCCGGTCCTTGGCCGCGAGCGACGTCGTGATCGCCGCACCGAGCGTGCGGTTGTACTGCCCGAGCGACAGTGCCCGGAGCTCTGCGTCGCGGTTCGCGAGTGTGGTGTCGGTGAGGTTGCGCGCCTTCTTGAGCGCGGCCATGTCGGCCTCGACCTCGGCCTGGTCGATGAGCGACGGATCGATGTCGCCCTTCTTGTTGGTCGGGCTCTGCGCGAGCGTCACCTGGCTCGTCGCGAGCCGCTCCGCCTGGACCGCGTCGAGGAACGCGTCCTGGCTCGCGAAGACGGACGTGAGCTGGTGGGCGGCACGCGCCTCGCGCGCGTCGCCGATCGCCTGGGACGAGATGTACGCGGCGGCCACGAAGAGGACGAGGACCGGCACAGCGAGGGCGGCGAGGATCTTCCCTCGAACGCTCAACCTGCGGAGCATACGCACCTTCCTGTCGACGCTGTGACCAGCGCCTTCTTCTGCCGGGACGGCTCGCGCGCGTCACGGGACCGCGCGCGTAGGGCAACGCCACGAACGAACTTCCCGCTAACTATCCGGGATCGAGCCACGATCACCTAATCCGGACCACGAGGTCCGGGCCAGCCCCCACCGGCGTCGGGGCCCGCGGTGCGAGCGGGCGTCCGAGCGCCTCCCACCTTGGGCGATGACCACCCCGGAGCGCAAGACCCCCGCCTAGGCTCGTGGGCATGCGCGTCGTCGAGATCACCCGCCCCGGCGGGCCCGAGCAGCTGCAGGTCCGCGAGGTCGAGGAGCCCCGTCCCGGGCCGGGCGAGGTCCTCGTCGAGGTCGCGGCCGCGGGCGTCAACCGCGCCGACCTCCTCCAGCGCCAAGGCCACTACCCGCCGCCGCCCGGCGCCCCGCCGTGGCCGGGCCTCGAGGCGTCCGGGACGGTCGTCGCCGTGGGCGACCGCGTCGACGGCTGGGCGGTCGGCGACCGGGTCGCGGCGCTCGTCGCCGGTGGCGCGTACGCCGAGCGGCTCGTCGTGCCGGCCGGCCAGCTCCTCCGCGTGCCCGACCACCTCGACCTCGTCGACGCCGCCGGGCTGCCCGAGGCCGTCTGCACCGCGTGGAGCAACCTCACCGGGCCCGGCCGCCTCGGCGTGGGGTCGGCGACCGGCGCCCGGGTCCTCGTGCACGGAGGGTCGGGCGGGATCGGCACGGTCGCGCTGCAGCTCCTGGCCGCCCAGGGCGCCTGGGTCGCGACGACGGCGGGCGGCCCCGAGCGGACCGCCCGGTGCCTCGAGCTCGGCGCCGACCTCGCGGTCGACCACCGCGCCGAGGACTTCGTCGCCGCCGTCCGGGAGGCGACCGGAGGGCGCGGGGTCGACGTCGTGCTGGACGTCGTCGGCGCGGCCTACCTGGACCGCAACCTCGAGGTCCTGGCCGACGAGGGCCGGCTCGTCGTGATCGGCACGCAGCGCGGCCGGCGGGGCGAGGTCGACCTGGGCGCCGTGATGGCGCGCCGCCTCACCGTCACGGGGACGACGCTGCGCTCCCGGAGCCTCGAGGCCAAGGCGGCGATCGTCGCGGACGTCGCCGCGCACGCGTGGCCCTGGCTCGACGACGGCCGGCTGCGCCCCGTGATCGGCGCCCGCGTCCCGCTCGACGAGGCGTCGCGCGCCCACGAGCTCGTCGAGTCGGGCACGGTGTTCGGCAAGGTGCTCCTGATCCCCTGACGGGGCAGACTGGACGACATGCCCGACGACGCACAGCAGCAGGTCCCGAACCCGCCCGACGACGCGGAGCAGGACACCGAGAAGGAGCGCGACGAGGAGGACCGGGCCGAGCGCGAGGCCCAGCAGGCGGCAGAGGACGCGGTCCGTGCGGCCGCGGCGGCGCAGCAGGCGTCCCAGCTGATCCTGCCGCCCGGCGTGACGGCGTCGGGCGAGGAGGCCGGCGAGGACGAGGAGCGCACCTCGATCGAGGAGCCGGCCAAGGTCATGCGCATCGGCACGATGATCAAGCGCCTGCTCGACGAGGTCCGCGAGTCGCCGCTCGACGAGGCCGCGCGCGCCCGCCTCGCGTCGATCCACGAGCGCTCGCTCCACGAGCTCGAGGACGGCCTCTCGCCCGACCTCATCGACGAGCTCCACCGGATCACGCTGCCGCTCACGGACGACCAGACGCCCTCGGACGCGGAGCTCCGCATCGCCCAGGCTCAGCTCGTCGGCTGGCTGGAGGGGCTCTTCCACGGCATCCAGACGGCGCTCGTCGCGCAGCAGATCGCCGCGCAGCAGCAGCTCACGCAGATGCGTCGCGGCCTGCCGCCCGGGCTGTTCGGTCCCTCGGGGCCAGGGCAGCCCGGCCAGGTGCCCGGCGCCCCGGGCGCTCCTCAGGGCGACGACCAGCGCCCCACGCCCGGCCAGTACCTCTGACCGCCACGAGATACCGAGATCCGGCCGAGATACCGCGTCTGCAGCGGTATCTCGGCCGGATCTCGGTATCTCGGCGGACGCTCAGACGAGGGGCGGCGTGCCCGGCGGCGGCGTGCGCCGCCGGAGCTGGCCCGTCATGAGCAGCGCGCCGGTGACGCACGCGAGCCCCGCGAGCTCGCCCGCCGACGGCACCTGGCGGAGCCCGAGCGCACCCACGACGGCCGCCGTCGCGGGCAGCAGGGCCATGAGCACCGAGAACGTCGCGGCGCCGACGCGCCGCAGGACGACCTGCTCGAGCACGTAGGGCACGACCGACGACAGCAGCGCGACGACGACGGCCCGCCACGCGAGGCTCGCGTCGGTGAGCACGACCGCGGCCGGCGCGGCGAGGGCCGGCGCGAGCGCCACGGCACCGACGCTCATCGCGACGGCGAGGGTCGTGACGCCCGAGCCGGCGGCCGCGACCCGGCGGCCCAGAAGGATGTAGGCGGCCCAGGCGGCCGCCGCGACCGTGATCGCCACCAGCCCGACGACGACGTCGTGCCGGTCGTGCCCCGGACCCGGGGCCAGCGCGACGCCCGCGAGGAGGACGACGCCCACCGCGGCGACGACGATCGCGCCGCGCTCGCGCCAGCCGCGACCCGTGAGCGCGGCGACCGCGACGGGCCCCGTGAACTCGATCGCGACCGCCGTCCCGAGCGGCAGGTGGTCGATCGCCACGTAGAACGCGACGTTCATGACGGCGAGCGCGAGCCCGAACGCCACGGCCGCGCGCCAGCGGGCCGCCGTCCAGCGCTCGCGCCACGGCCGTCGCCAGGCGACCAGCACGACCGCGGCGATCGCCGTCCGGAGCCACGCCACCTCGGGCGCGCCGACGGTCGCGAACAGCCCGACCGCCACCGCGGCGCCGACGTACATCGCGGTGCCCGAGCCGACCAGCACGACCGGCGCGGGCACGCGGTCGAGGGTCCTGCGGCTCACCGCCCGAGCCTACGTGCGCCGCCGACAGCGCAGCCTCCACCACGGCGCCGCGACGTCGTCGCCGGACGGGCCTTCCGGCGCCGCCGCCCAGGCCCTATGCTCTCGCCGCCCGGCAACGATGCCCGGCCTCACGTCTCTCCTCAGGTGGTCACCGATGTCCCTCGTCGACTCCGTCCGCTCCGTCCTGTCCCACTACGCGACGTTCTCCGGTCGTGCGCGCCGCTCCGAGTACTGGTGGTTCGTCCTCGTCGGCGGCGCCGTGGTCGGGATCTTCTACGCGCTGGCGGTCGGCACCGGCAGCACGCTGTACGCCGTCCTGCTCGCGGTCGTCGCGCTGGCGCTCGCCGTGCCCACGTGGGCGGTCACCGTGCGCCGGCTCCACGACACCGACAAGTCGGGCTGGTTCCTCTTCCTGGGCTTCATCCCGTTCGCCGGGGACTTCATCATGATCGGCCTCTGCGCGGTGGCGGGCACCGACGGCCCCAACCGGTTCGGCCCGTCACCGAAGGCAGCGCCCGTCGGCGCGGTTCCCGCGTACCGGGCCTGACCCCACGAGAACGGGCCGCCTCCCACGCGGGGAGGCGGCCCGTCGGCGTCGGGGGCGGTCAGCCCTTGACGGAGCCCGCGAGGAGCCCGCGCACGAAGTACCGCTGGAGGCACAGGAACACCACGACGGGGATGACCATCGAGATGAACGCCCCCGCCGAGAGCAGGTACCAGGCGGTGCCGCGCGAGCCGGTGAGGTCGAACAGGAACTTCGTCATCGGCGCTGTCGCCGTCCCTGGCCCCGCGAACGTCAGCGCGACGAGCAGGTCGTTCCACACCCAGAGGAACTGGTAGATGCCGAAGGCCGCGAGGGCGGGCTTGAGCATCGGCAGCATCATGCGGAAGAAGATCGTCACGTGCCCGGCGCCGTCGACGCGGGCCGCCTCGATGAGCTCGTTCGGGATCTCCCGCATGAAGTTGTGCAGCAGGAAGATCGCGAGCGGCAGCCCGAACATGGTGTGCGACAGCCAGATCGCCCAGAACGTGCCGTTGAGGTTGAGCTTCACGTACAGCGTGAGCAGCGGCAGCAGCGTGACCTGGATCGGCACGACCTGCAGCGCGAACACGGCGACGAACAGGACGTTCCGGCCCTTGAAGCTCGTCCACGCGAACGCGTACGCCGCCAGGCAGGCGAGCAGGATCGGCAGCAGCACGGCCGGGATCGTGATGACGATCGAGTTGATCAGGTACGGCGTCAGCGACGTCGTCTGGCTGGTGTCGAGCACCTGCTTGTAGTTGTCGAGCGTGAAGTCCGGGTTGGTGAAGACGGTCCACCAGCCGGTCTTGTTGATGTCGACGGCCGGACGGAAGGACGTGATGAGCAGGCCTGCCGTCGGGATCGTCCAGACGACCGCGAGGATCACGGCGACGAGCGACGCCCACGGCGAGCTCAGCCCGCGCTTGGCGATCTCGCCGCGCGTCCTGCGCGGGGGCGGGCTGCCGGCGGTGGCGCCGGCGATGTCGACGTCGGGAGCGGTGAGCTCGGCCATCAGCGGGCCTCCGATGCGCGGAGCTGGCGGACGTTGTAGATGATGATGGGCACGACCAGGACGAACAGCACGACCGCGAGCGCGGCGCCGAGGCCTTGGTTGGCGGCGCTGAACGTCTGCGAGTAGAACTCGTTGGCGATCACGTTGGTGTCGAAGTTCCCGCCGGTCATGGTTCTCACGATGTCGAAGACCTTGAGGCAGGCGATGGCGATCGTGGTCAGGACCACGACGACCGCAGGGCGGATGCTCGGGAACGTCACGAACCGGAACATCTGGAAGGCGCCGACGCCGTCCAGCCGCGCCGCCTCGACGATGTCCGCCGGGATCGCCTTGATCGAGGCGGACAGGATCGTCATCGCGAAGCCCGCCTGGATCCAGATCATCACGACGATGAGCCAGAAGGTGTTCTGCGGTGAGTTGAGCAGGAAGTTCACGGGATCCAGGTGCAACCAGACCAGCACCTGGTTGAGGAACCCGATCTGCTGGGTGGGGTGCTTCGCCGTCCCGCCCGCCGGGTCCTTGTAGTCGTACATGAACTTCCAGATGATCGACGCCCCGACGAGCGAGATCGCCATCGGGAGGAAGATCAGGGCCTTGGCGACGGCCTCACCCTTGGCGCGGTCGACGAGGATCGCGTAGATCATGCCGATCGCGGTGGCGACGAACGGGGTGACGAGCGTCCACAGGACCGTGTTGCGCAGCACGACCAGCTCGTCCGAGTTGGTGAAGATCTGCGTGTAGTTGTCGATCCCGACGAACTTCCCGCCGCCGGCGTCGCGGAACGAGTTCCAGACCGTCTTGAGCGCGGGGTACACGAGCCCGACGGCGAGGAGCGCCAGGGCGGGGCCGATGAACCACCAGCCGACGCGGCGGCCGCCGCGATTCTCGTAGAACGAGGCGAGTCCCAGGATCACGGCGATGACCGCACCGAAGATCAGGATCGCCCACACCATGTCCAAGAGCTTGGGGGCCAGCTCCATCGTTGCGCCTCCAGGGAGTGGTTCAAAGGCCTGTGGGGACGCGACGAGGCGCGTGACCAGCCGATCACGCGCCCCGCCGCAGGTGGGTCAGGACGAGGGCCAGGCCGCCTGGATCTTGGTCACGGTGTCCTGGGTGGACTGACCGGTGATCCAGCTCGTGGCCTGCTTCCAGAAGGCACCCGAGCCGACGGCCGCGGGCATCTGGTCCGAGCCGTCGAAGCGGAACACGGTGTTCTTGTCCTTGAGGATCTCGACCGACAGCTTGTCGATCGGGTTCACGAGGTTCGCCTCGTCGAGACCCTTGTTCGCGGAGATCCAGCCGCCGCCGGTGTCGTCGGAGCTGGCCTTCGCCTTGAGGTTGGCCCAGGTGTCGGTCGACCAGAAGGTCTGGAGCGCCTGCACCTCGGGACGGTCGGAGAACGCCGTCACGAACTCGCCGGCACCGAGCACCGGGTGGTCCGACTCGGCCTTGCCCGGCAGGTAGAACGCGTAGACGTCACCGTCGGGGCCGATGTTGGTGCCCTTCGGGAAGTTGGCCGCGTAGAACGACGCCTGGCGGTGCAGCCAGCAGGTGCCCCCGCCCTGCGTCGGGTCGATTCCCAGCCCGGCCTCCTGGAAGGTCGTCGTGGCGATCGACTTCACGTCGCCGATGCCCGCGTTCACGTACTCGGAGTTCTTGAGGTACGCGCCGACGGCGTCGAAGGCCTGGACGATCTGCGGGTCGGTGAACTTGACGTCGCCCGAGACCCACTTGTCGTAGACGTCGGCCCCGTCGAGGCGGAGCACGAAGTCCTCGACCCAGTCCGTGATCGGCCAGCCGGTCGCCTCACCGGAGTTGATGCCCGCGCACCACGGCTTGTTCCCGTCGGCGACCATCTTGTCGGAGAGCGCCTTGAGCTCGTCGAGCGTCTTGGGCACCTCGTAGCCGGCGTCCTTGAACTGCTTGGGCGAGTACCAGACGAGCGACTTGACGCTCGCACCGGACGGAGCCGCGTAGAACGTCCCGTTGACGGTGCCGTACTTCTTCCAGTCGGGCCCGAACCACTTGTCGACGTTGTCGGCGACGGCCTGCGGGGGCTTGACGACCTTGCCCGTCGCGACGAGCTGACCGAGCAGGCCGGGCTGCGGGACGATCGCGATGTCGGGCGGGTTCCCGGCCTTGGCCTGGACGAGCACCTGCTGCTCGAAGTTCTTGTCGGCGGTGTAGTTGACCTTCACGCCGGTGCACTTCTCGAACTGCTTGAACGAGTCCACGTAGGGCTGGTCCTCCGGCGCGACGATCCCGGCGTAGATCGTGACGGTCTTGCCCTTGAGGTCGCCGTACTGCGAGTAGACCGAGCAGTCCGAGCCGCCGCCGGCGCCTGCGGTGCCGGTACCGGTGCCCCCGCCGCCTCCACCGTTGTCGTCGCTCGAGCAACCGGCGAACACGAGTGCGATCGCGGCGGCGCCCGCCGCGAGTGCCACGCCCTGCCGGGCGCGGAGTCGAGTGCGTGTCATATCCCCTCCACCTCGTCGTGGTGCTTCACAGGCGGCGGCGAACTCCGACCACCCGAGGCCGAAGGCGTGACGTCCTGCGCCACGCCGTCGAGCCGCTACTAGCCATGCAAGCGTTTACATGGCCACTCTTCAAGGCCTGACACGTAACGATTGAGTCACGCGCCGGCGTCCTCGCACGCAGGGTGTGGGAACCCTCCCACACCCGGGTCCGACGCTAGCGCGACGTCGGGCGGACCGCGCGCGGACGAGCGGTCGACGACCGCGCGACCAGCCGCGTCGGGTAGGTGACCGACTCGGGGGCACGCTCCCCCAGCACCATCTGCAGCAGCACGAGCGCGGCGTCCTGGCCCTGCTGGAAGGCGTCCTGCGCGATCGTCGTCAGCCCGACGAGCTCCCCGAACGGATGCCCGTCGACCCCGATGACCGACAGGTCGTCGGGGACCCGGAGCCCCAGGTCGCGGGCCGCGAGGATCACCCCCATCGCCATCTCGTCCGACGCCGCGAACACCGCCGTGAGGTCCGGGTGCGCCGCGAGCAGGGCGTGGCCGGCACTACGCCCGCCCTCGAGGTCGAAGTTCCCGTCCACCTCCCACGACGGCGGGGCGTCGACGCCCACCTCGCGCAGCGCCCGCCGCCAGCCCGCGCGGCGGCCCATCGCCGGGGACCACTCGGACACCGGGTCCTGCGCGCCGGAGACGTGCCCGACGGCGCGGTGCCCGAGCGCGGTGAGGTACCTGGTCGCGGCGAGGCCCGTCGCGACGTCGTCGACCCGGTGGGTGACCTGGCCGCGCGGGCCCGAGCCGACGAACGCCAGCGGCACCCCCAGCGCGGCGAGCGACGAGATCTCCTCCGCCTCGAGCGGCAGGCCGACGACGAGCGTCCCGTCGACGCGGCGGCGCAGCACGTTCGGGTCGACGCGCGGCCGCGGCAGCTCGTCGCGCGGGGAGCCCAGGGCGTAGAGGAGCACGTCGAAGCCGAGCCCGCGCAGCGCGTGCTCGACGCCGTCGACGACCTCGCCGAAGTACCACCGGGCGATGCCCGGCGTGAGGACGCCGATCGTGCGGGTGCGGCCGGAGGCGAGCGAGGCTGCCGACGGTGACGGCACGTAGCCCAGCTCCGCGACGGCCGCCAGGACCTTGACGCGCGTCGCCTCCGTGACGTTCGGGAGACCGCGGAGCGCGCGCGAGACCGTCGCGGTGGAGACCCCCGCCGTGCGCGCCACGTCCTCGATGCTCGCCACGGTCCCCGATTCTGCCGCTACGTCAGCAGGCTGCGCAGGACGGCGGCCGCGCCGTCCTCCTCGATGCTGCCCGTGACCTCGTCGGCGGCGTCCTTGACCACGTCCTCCGCGTGGCCCATCGCGACGCCCCGGGCGGCCCAGCCGAGCATCCCGACGTCGTTGCGGCCGTCCCCGATCGCGACGGTCGCCCACGGCTCGATCCCGAGCCGCCGGCGCACGGCCTCGAGCGCCGTGGCCTTGGTGACGCCCTGGGGTGCGATGTCCATCCAGGCCGTCCAGCCGACCGCGTACGTCACGTCCTCGAGGCCCAGCCGGTCCACGAGGTCGTGGAAGTCGTCGCGCGTCCGCTCGGGGCTGCGCACGACGACGCGCGTCACGGGCTCGGACGCGAGCTGCTCGAACGGCACGACGGACTGGAGGCCCGTGATCTCGCCGTCCGGCCAGGGCGCGTTGACGCGGTGGCCGAGCGTCACGTCCTCGACCGCGACGAGCGCTCCCGGGATGCCCTCGAGCACCGCCCGGAGCGCCGGAGCGGGGTCGAACGTCACGCGGTCCTCGACCACGAAGCCCGCGGGCGAGCCCGGGGCGATCCGCGCCGTGACCGCGCCGTTCGAGCACACGAGCCAGCCGTCGGTGAGGCCCAGGTCCCGCACGACGCCGATCGCTCCGAGGACCGTGCGGCCCGTCGAGATGACGGGGTGGTGGCCCGCGTCCCGCACCGCCGCCACGGACTCGCGGACGGCGTCGGAGATCCGCTCGACGTGCGGCGGCTCCTCCTCCCACGACAGGAGGGTCCCGTCGATGTCGAGCGCGACGAGGTGCGGTGCGGACGCGGGCACGCGGCTCACCCGACCGGCTCGAGCACCTCGAGCCCGCCGAGGTAGCCGCGCAGCCCCTCGGGCACCACCACCGAGCCGTCCGGCTGCTGGTGGTTCTCGAGGATCGCGACGATCCAGCGGGTCGTGGCGAGGGTGCCGTTGAGCGTCGCGACCTGCCGCGTCTCGCTGCGGCCCTCGGTCTCGATCCGCTCGCGCACACCGAGGCGGCGCGCCTGGAACGTGGTGCAGTTCGACGTCGACGTCAGCTCGAGGTAGCGGTTCTGCGTCGGCAGCCAGGCCTCGCAGTCGAACTTGCGCGCGGCGCTCGAGCCGAGGTCCCCCGCGGCGGTGTCGATCACGCGGTACGGCAGGCCCGCCTTCTGCAGCATCTGCTCCTCCCACGCGAGGAGGCGCTGGTGCTCGTCGGCCGCGTCCTCGACGCGGCAGTAGCTGAACATCTCGACCTTGTGGAACTGGTGCACGCGGATGATGCCGCGCGTGTCCTTGCCGTACGAGCCGGCCTCGCGGCGGTAGCAGGCGCTCCACCCGGCGTAGCGCTTGGGCCCGTCCGACAGGTCGAGGATCTCGCCGCTGTGGTACCCGGCGAGCGCGACCTCGCTCGTCCCGACGAGGTACAGGTCGTCGGTGCCGAGGTGGTAGATCTCGTCCGCGTGCTTCCCGAGGAAGCCCGTGCCGGCCATGACCTCGGGCTTGACGAGCGTCGGGGTGATGACGGGCGTGAACCCGGCCGCGACCGCCTGGTCGACCGCCGCGTTGAGCAGCGCGAGCTCGAGGCGTGCGCCGACGCCCGTCAGGTAGTAGAACCGGGCACCCGAGACCTTGGCCCCGCGCTCGGTGTCGATCGCGCGCAGGCCCTCGCCGAGCTCCAGGTGGTCGCGCGGTGTGAAGCCCTCCGCGGCGAAGTCGCGCGGCGTGCCCTCGTGCCGCAGCACCACGTAGTCGTCCTCGCCCCCGGGGGGCGCCCCCTCGACGACGTTCGCGATCTGGAACAGCAGCGCGTCGAGCTCCTCGCCCGCGCTCGCCGCGTCGGCCTGGAGCGACTTGACCTGCTCCGCGAGCTCCTTGGTGTGCACCAGGAGCGCCTGCTTCTCGTCGCCCTGGGCCTGCGCGACCTGCTTGCCGATCGCCTTCTGCTCGGCGCGACGGGACTCGAAGTCCGTCAGTGCGGAGCGGCGCCGCGAGTCGGCGTCGAGCGCGGCGTCGACGAGCGCGGGGTCGTCACCGCGGGCGGTCTGGCTGGCACGGACCGTGTCCGGGTCCTCCCGGAGGAGCTTGAGGTCGATCACGGGACCCAGCGTATCGGGGCGGGCCGACGGTCCCGACCGCCTTTCCGCCCGGAGCAATACGCCAGGTCACGGAGGGCCCGTCCGGATACGGTGGGGCCCATGAGCGTGGGCTGGGAGACGTGGATCGGCGTGGCAGCGCTGGTCGTCGCGCTCACCGCCCTCGTCGTCGCGCTCGTCGTCTACCTCCAGGCGCGCCGGGCCGGACGCCGCATGGGCCGGCCCGCGCGGCGCTACGGCACCGGGCTCGGGCCGCGCGAGCAGGACGGCCCCGCCGAGCGCCTCGTCGCGTTCGTCGCCAACCCGTCCAAGCCCGGTGTCACCGAGCTGCGGTCCACGCTCGTCGAGGCCTGCCTCGACGCCGCACTGCCCGAGCCGCTCTGGTTCGAGACCACGATCGAGGACCCGGGCCGCGGGCAGGCTCTGGACGCGCTCGCCGCGGGGGCGGACGTCGTCGTCGCGGTCGGGGGCGACGGGACCGTCCGCGCGGTCGCCGAAGCCATGGCGGGCAGCGGCACGGCGATGGGGATCCTCCCGCGCGGCACCGGCAACCTGCTCGCCCGCAACCTCGACATCTCGACGACGTCCGTCGAGGACGCCCTCGCGACCGTGCTCTCCGGGCACGACCGGCACGTCGACGTCGGCCGCCTGCGCGTCGACGAGTTCGCCGAGGAGCCCGAGCCCGGCAGCGAGGGCGCGCGCGACGTCGACCACGTGTTCCTCGTCATCGCGGGGCTGGGCTTCGACGCGGCGATGGTCGCGGACGCCGACCCCACCCTGAAGTCGAAGGTCGGCTGGATGGCGTACTTCTTCGCCGGCGTCCGGCACCTGCACGGCAGGCGCACGCGCATGCGCATCGAGATCGACGACGCCCCCGCGGTCGAGACCCGCGTCCGCAGCCTCATGGTCGGCAACTGCGGGCTGCTGCCCGGCGGCATCACCCTCATCCCGGACGCCGTGATCGACGACGGCCGGCTCGACGTGGTCGCGATCGACGCACGCGCGGGGCTGGTGGGCTGGGCGCAGGTGTTCGGCGAGGTCGTCATGCAGGGCATCGGGGTGTCCTCTGACAACCTTCCCGCCCGCGCGGGCCGCATCGACACCAGCCCGGCCCGCCGCGTCGTCGTCGAGGTCGACGGCGCCGCGGGCGAGCACGTCCAGGTCGACGGCGACCTGCTCGGGCGGGCGCGCCGCGTGACGGCGTGGGTCGAGCCCGGGGCGCTCGTGGTGCGGTCCGCCTGACCCGGGCGAACGTCGCAGGCCGACGGGGAGATCTCCCCATAGGCGCGGTCGTGGCGCGTCGTTATGCTCGGCGAGCCAGCGGTTGGGGGTCGTCGAGCAGGGGGTAGGTCATGTCGCGTCCGAGCGACTGGTCGCCGGTGGGGTTGGACGTGGATCCGACGCCGGGTGATCCGGTGCTGGTGCTGTCGGGGGGCCGGGAGTATCAGGACGTCGCGGAGTCGATCGAGGGTGCGGCGTCGGCGATGGCGCGGCTGGACGTGGCGGGTGCGGTGTCGCAGGCGGTGGACGCGTTGATCGACCGCAAGGAAGACACGATCTCCGAGATCCGCAAGGCCCACGCCCGGTACCAGGCGGCGGGTGACGCCTTGGTGGCCTATGCCGGGACGTTGGAGCAGGTGCAGGCGGACACGCTGGCGGCGTTGCAGCGGGCCCGGGGTGCGCACGCGGACGCTGCTGATGCGGCCAGGACGCAGCACTACTACCAGGACCTGGCGGAGTCGGAGACCGATGCCGCCCAGAAGACGGCGTATCAGCACAAGGCCGAGACCGCGGCGAACGGTGCCGCGTCCGCGCAGCACCTGATCGCCGGGGCGCAGGACGACATCAACGCCGCCGTGCACACCCGGGACCGGGCTGCTGATTCGGCGGCGGACCAGATCACCGAGATCACCTCCCACGATGATCTGAACGACTCGTGGTGGGACAACTGGGGGTCCAAGCTCGTCGCGGCGATCGCGGACATCGCCGACCTGGTCTCGACCATCGCGGGGATCTTGGCGGTGGTGGTCGCGTTCATCCCGGTGGTGGGTCAGGCGTTGGCAGGGGTGTTGATCGTGGTCGCCGCCGTGGCGGCGATCGTGTCGGCGTTGGCGAACATCACCCTGGCTGCAACCGGGGAACGGTCCTGGGGTGAGGCCGGGATCGCGATCGCCGGGGCCGCCCTGTCGGTGATCGGGCTCGGGGCGGCGGCCAAGGCCGCGACCGGGATCTCCAAGGCCGCGTTCAAGGCCGGCGCCCGCGAGACCATGGTCGGTCTCAAGGGCGGGCTGAAGGGCGGGTTGAAGGGGTTCGGGAACAAGGCCTGGTGCAAGGTGCGCTTCGGTGCCTGCTTCACCGCCGGGACCCTGGTCCGGACCCCGGAGGGCGACCGGGCCATCGAGACCCTCCGGCCCGGGGACAAGGTCTGGACCCGCAACATCCAGACGGGCCTGGACGAGCTCCAGATCGTCGAGGAGTCGCTCGTCCGCGAGGTCGAGGCGCTGTTCGACCTCACCGTCGGCGGCAACGTCGTCACGACGACCGCCGAGCACCCCTTCATGGTGCAAGGGCGGGGCTGGGTCTCGGCTGACGAGCTGCAGCGGGGCGACCTCCTCGTCACCCCCACGGGAACCGTGGCCGTCGGCGACGTCGCGGTCCGGTTCGCACCGGAGACCGTCTACAACCTCCGCGTCACGGGGAACCACACCTACTACGTCCTCGCCGGCGACACGTTCGTGCTCGTCCACAACGCGGGCGGGTACAGCGAGCCGGTCCAGAACCTCATCGACGCGATGTCCCACGGCGTCAACAGCGCGAACCCCATCGGGGACGGCACAGCGCTCGCCGCCGCGAGCCACCAGGTGCAGACGGGCGAGCTGGTCGAGGGCGTCGACCACGTGAAGAGCACCCAGCAGTACAAGAACCGCCTGGTGAAGATGCGCGACGGCGTGCCCATCGGGCCGACCCGGCGGACGGCGCAGGTGATCCCGCTGACGGACGTCGACCGCCAAGGCGTGCACGGGCTCATCAAGGCGATCGACGACGCGCACGCCGGCCAGTACACGAAGCTCACCGACTACGGAATCCGAGGTTGCGCATGACCAGTCCCGACGAACGGTTCTCGCTCGAGCTCGCCGAACGCTTCCCGCCTCTCGGCGCCGACATCGACTTCTACTACGACGCCCCGGACGAGTTCCTCGCCCACGTCTACTTCGGCGTGGCCGTCACCCCGAAGGTCGTGGCCGCGTACATCGCCGACACCGACGGAGGGACGCCCGCCGTCGACTGGCGCGCCGTCCTCGCGTTCCTCGACGAGCAGGCACGCACGGGTGGGAACGACGTGAAGACCGTCATCGGGACCTCGTTCCTGTTCCAGCTGCCGAACCCCGGGCAGGCCGGGTACGGCATCGTCGACGCACTCCCCGACGAGCTCGCCCGTCTCTTCCGCCTCGCCCGACCGCGCGGCTGACCGGCCCTCGTCCGCCCCGGGGCCGGGGTGCGTCGTGCCGTCGTTCCCGCGGGGAACCTGTGGGGATGCGGTGCGGATGAGTGCCGACGCCTCCGCCGGCCGCGGAGCCGCGCTGACCCGCTCCCCTAGGCTGGGGGCCGTGCCGACCGCCCTCTCGACGCCTCCCGCCCGCCACCGACGCCGGTTCCTCGGGCGGACGACCGTGCTGGTCTCGGCCGTCGCGGTCGCACTCGGGCTCGCCGGCGCGCTCGGGGCGAGCAGCGCGACCGCGAGCCCGCAGGCACCGGCCGCGGCGTCCTCCGACGACGGCGCCGCACCCTTCGTGCTCGTCGGCACGGGCGGCGTCCAGCCCGACGACGTCTCGGCCACCACGACCCCGAACATCTGGCGCGCGCTCGGCGGCGAGACGAAGGACGGCGCGACCGCGCCGGTCGCCGTCGCGCCCGGGGCGAACGTCGTCCGGTCGGTCCGGTCCAGCACGTGCCCCGCGGACGGCTGGCTCGCGGTGTCGTCGGGCCGGCGCGCGGGCGACATCTCCCCCAACGTCCAGCCGACGTGCCGGACGCTCGAGGACCCCACGGGACAGGCCGTCCCCGCCTGGGCGGAGTACCAGGACGCCGTCTCGCACCAGGGCTTCGACGCGGTCCTCGGCGCCCTCGGTGACGCCGTGAAGCAGTCGGGCCTCAGCGCGACGTCGATCGGCCCCGGTGCGGCGATCGCCCTCGCCGACCACGACGGCACCGTCGTGGGGACGCACGTGGACGGGCCCTCGAGCGTGCGGGGCCTCCAGGACGCGGTCGCGTCCGCGCTCGGCTCGTCGGCCCTCGTCGTCGTGGACGCCGGCGCCGTGCTCAACGCGGCCCCGAAGCCCGGCGAGGAGCCGCCGACGCCCGAGGCCGTCGCGGCGGACCACGCGCGCCAGGTCACGGAGGTCGACGCCCGCATCGGCGCCATCCTCGCCGCGGTGGCCGCGTCGCCGCGCGCGAGCGACACGTCGGTCCTCGTCGCGTCGCTCGCCGACTCGAGCCGCACCCCCCATCTCCAGCTCGCGCTGGGTGCCGGCCCGGCGCTCTCCACGCACGGCGACGCGAGCGGCGGGACGACCGTCCTCGCGTCGACGTCGACCCGGCAGCCCGGCATGGTCCAGGACACCGACGTCCTGCCGACCGTGGTGCAGGCGACGGGGATCCGGGACCACGTGGCGTCGACCGCCGTCGTCGGCTCCCCCATCGGCACCGCGCACAGCACCGCGACGGGGACCGACCGCCTCGACCCCCTCGTCGACGCGAGCGTGCACGCGTCGAAGGTGCGACCGCTGATCGCGAACTTCTACCTGCTGCTCATCCTCGCCAACCTCGCGCTCTACGCGTTCGTCACCGTGGTGCTCCGGCTCGACGCGCGGCGCCTCGGGGCGCTCGGCCGGTGGCTGCGGGAGAACCCGTCCGGCGTCCTGCGGGGGCTGGTGGCCGTCGGGATCGCGCTGGGCTCGGTGCCCGTCGCGACCACGCTCGCCAACGCGGTCCCGTGGTGGCGCTCCGGCGCGCCCGCGTGGACCCTCACGGCCGTCGTCGTGGGCCTCGACCTCGTGATCACGGTCGTCGCGATGCTCGTGCCGTGGCGGCGCGCCCCGCTGTGGCCGTTCGGCGTCGTCGGGGGGATCACCGCGCTCGTCCTCGCCGTGGACGTGCTCGGCGGCGCCCCGCTGCAGCTCTCCGGGCTCATGGGCACCCAGCCGCTCGTCGCGGGCCGCTTCTACGGCATGAACAACACGTCGTACGCGCTGTTCGGCACCGCGTGCGTCATGGTGACGGTCGCGCTCGTGAACCCGCTCGTGCTGCGCGGCCGCCGGGTCGCCGCGGCGGCCGTGGTCGCCGTCGTGGGCGTGGTCGCGACCGCGCTCGACGGCCTGCCGTCGATCGGCGCGGACTTCGGCGGCCCGCCCGGGCTCGTCGCCGGCTTCGCGCTCCTCGCGCTGATGGCCGCGGGCATCAAGCTCACGTGGCGCCGCGTGCTCGCGGTGCTCGGCGCGGCCGTGCTCGTCGTGGTCGCGCTCGCGTTCGCGGACTGGCTGCGCCCCGCCGACGACCGCACCCACCTGGGCCGCTTCGTCGACGACTCCCTGCACGGCGAGCTGTGGCACATCGTCCAGCGCAAGCTCGCGCAGAACGTCGACACGCTCAGCAACAACCTCACGCTCGTCGCGATCGCCGGGCTCCTGGTCGTCGTCTACGTGCTGGGCCGGCCGCTGCGCGGCGCGCTCGCGCACCCGGCCGGGGGGCCGCTCGAGTGGATCACCACGGACGCGCCGCTGAGCCAGCTCAACGCCTACGCGCCCATGCTGCGGCCCGGCATCATCGCGACCGGCGTCGTGCTCGGGATCGGGTTCCTCGTCAACGACTCCGGGATCCTGGTGCCCGCGACGGGCATCGTCCTGGCGCTGCCCGTCCTGCTCGCGGTCTACGCGAACTGGCTGCGCGACGTCAGGATGCGGGGTGGTGCGGCCGCACCACGTCCACGGTCCGACGCACCCGCCGCGCGCTGATCGCGAGCTG
>Ga0182746_1001725_pt1 | contig 18502 bp, 8 predicted proteins | sample eDN3rd30CBELigOP_FD_128881 | JGI IMG/M metagenome (GOLD analysis project Ga0182746, IMG submission 128881) | Enriched Organic Plus compost microbial communities from Emeryville, California, USA - eDNA 3rd pass 30_C BE-Lig OP (version 2) (version 2) ... | reverse complement strand
CGGCCTGCACGACCGTCACGGGCGGGCGGGGAGCCTCGACGGTGAACCGCTCCCTCACCCGGGCCGACAGCCGGCCTTTGGCGGTCTCCTCGACGACACAGTGGGCCAGAGTCCCGGCACCGTCACTCAGGTCGATGTGTTCGCCGACGCGGATGCGACGGACATTGGACGCGTGGAAACCCTCGTCGCCGTCGACGACGGCAAGCTCCCCCGCACCGGGCAGCGCGGAGATGTAGAACAGCGCTGAGCTCACGTGGCGGCCCGAACGTCAGCGACCGGAGAACGTCTCGCGCAACCGGCTGAACAAACCACTGGAATTCGACGAGGACTGCGTCGAGCGCACCTCCGCGGCGTCGCGGCTCCGGTTTTCCTTCAGCTTGCGCAGCAGGTCGATGTCGGTGCTGTCCAGCCGTGACGGCACCACCACCTCGATGTGGGCATGGAGGTCACCGCGCACCCCCGACCGCAGATGCGGCATGCCGTGCCCGCGCAGCGTGGTCACCGCGCCGGGTTGGGTGCCCGCGGCGACGGCCAGCTCGGTGGGCCCGTCGAGGATCGCGTCCACGGTGACGGTGGTGCCCAGCGCGGCGTCGACCATCGGCACCGAGATCGTGCAGTGCAGGTCGTCGCCGTCACGCACGAACGTCTCGTGGGGCTTCTCGTGGACCTCGACGTACAGATCGCCTGCCGGCCCGCCGCCCGGTCCGACCTCGCCCTGCGCGGCCAGCCGCACCCGCATGCCGTCGCCGACCCCGGCCGGGATCTTGACGCTGATCTCGCGGCGGGCACGCACGCGGCCGTCGCCACCGCAGCGGCTGCACGGGTCGGGAATGACCTCGCCGATGCCGCCGCACACCGGGCATGGACGGGTCGTCATCACCTGTCCGAGCAGCGAGCGCTGCACGGTCTGGATCTCGCCGCGGCCGTCACAGGTGTCGCAGGCTACCGGTGTGGAGTTGCCGTTGGTGCCCTTGCCGTGACACAGGTCGCACAGCACCGCGGTGTCCACGGTCACCTGTTTGGTCACGCCGGTGGCGCACTCGGCGAGGTCCAACCGCATGCGCAGCAGTGAGTCGGCGCCGGGCCGTACCCGGCCGATGGGTCCGCGTGAGGAGGCTCCACCGCCGAAGAAGGCCTCGAATACGTCGCCGAGACCGCCGAACCCGCTGAACCCACCGGGCGCACCGCCGACCGACTCCATCGGGTCACCGCCCATGTCCACGATGCGGCGCTTCTCCGGATCCGACAGCACCTCATAGGCGACCTGGATCTCGGTGAACCTACTCTGGGCTTCCTCGTCGGGGTTGACGTCGGGATGCAGCTCACGCGCCAGCCGCCGATAGGCGCGTTTGATCTCTGAATCGCTCGCGCCTTTGCTCACTCCGAGCAAGCCGTAATAATCGCGTGCCACGCTGACCTTGCCTGACCTTTCTATGCCGGACTTACCGGCTGCCTTACCGAGTACCTAGGACTTCGCCGATATAAAGAGCAACCGCCGCAACGTTGGCGATCGTTCCCGGATAGTCCATCCGGGTGGGACCCACCACACCCATTCCGCCGTACACCTTGCCCGAGCTGCCGTAGGCGGTGCTCACCACCGATGTTCCCAGCATCTGCTCAGCCTCGGTCTCATGACCGATGCGCACGGTAACCTTGCCCGCTTCCTGCTGGGCCGCCAAAAGCCGCAGTACCACCACCTGCTCCTCGAGCGCCTCCAGGACCGACCGCAGCGACCCGCCGAAGTCGGCGGTGTTGCGGGTCAGGTTGGCGGTGCCGCCCAGCAGCAGTCGTTCTTCCGTGTGCTCGACGAGGGTCTCGACCAGGACCGTCGCCGATCGGCCGACGGCGTCGGCCAGCGCGCCCTGTCCGTTGAGGTGCGTGGCCAGATCGCTCACCGCGATGGACGCCGCGGTCAGCGGTTTGCCCTCCAACGCCTGGCCGAGCATCTCACGCAGTTTCGACAGCTCGTGGTCGTCGATGGCGTCGCCCAGCTCCACGATGCGCTGGTCCACCCGGCCCGAATCGGTGATGACCACCAGCAGCAGCCGGGCCGGCGTCAAGGCCACTACCTCGAGGTGGCGGACGGTCGAGGTGGACAGCGTCGGGTACTGCACGATCGCGACCTGGCGGGTCAGCTGGGCGAGCAGCCGCACCGCGCGCCGCAACACGTCGTCCAGGTCGACCCCGGATTCGAGGAAGGACAGGATCGCGCGGCGTTCCGACGAGGACAGCGGCTTGACGTTGTCGATCCGGTCGACGAATTCGCGGTAGCCCTTCTCTGTGGGCACGCGACCGGAACTGGTGTGGGGCTGAGTGATGTAGCCCTCGGCTTCCAGCACCGCCATGTCATTGCGGACCGTGGCGCTCGATACACCGAGGTTGTGACGCTCTACCAGCGTCTTGGAGCCGATGGGCTCCTGGGTGGCCACGAAGTCGGCGACGATGGCGCGCAGCACCTCGAAACGACGCTCGTCAGCACTCCCCACCTGTTCACCTACCCTTCGCAGCGGCGACGTGTAATTAGCTCAGTTCATTTTACTGACCAGCAGCACGTTTACCGATTCCGCGGTGAATCCTCAAGAGCATGCCGCTGAAAGACACCGGCGCGGGCAATTACCAGCGAGGGTACTAACCTAGGCCACTATGCCGATGGCAACACCGCGCGCTACTGCGACGGAAGCGGGCCGGCGATGATATTCAAGGGTGTCCAAGAGGGCAAACCGTACCCGGAGCACGGGCTCTCCCACCGGGACTGGTCCCGCATCCCGCCTCGACAGCTGCGCCTCGACGAGCTGGTCACGACCACCACGGTGCTGGCCCTGGACCGGTTGCTCTCCGAGGACTCGACGTTCTACGGCGACCTGTTCCCGCACGCGGTGAAGTGGCGGGGCGATATCTACCTGGAAGACGGTTTGCACCGGGCCGTGCGTTCGGCGCTACGTAATCGCACCATCCTGCATGCCCGGTTGTTCGACATGGATGCCTTGGCACCGAACCCGGTGTGAACGCCGCGCTAGTTCGCCATCGCCTCGCGCAGAGTCCTGGGCCGCAGGTCGGACCAGTTCTGTTCGACGAACGTCAGGCAGTCCGTCCGACTGCTCTCGCCGAAGACCACGCGCCAGCCGGCAGGCAGTTCGGCGAATGACGGCCACAGGCTGTGCTGGTCCTCATCGTTGACCAGTACGTAGAACGTGCCGTTCTCGTCATCGAACGGATTGGAACTCATCGAGTCTCCTCATCGAGGGATGGACCAGGTCGGCACCCAGTACCCGGTCGGACAACAGGCCGAGACAGCTCAGGTTCGGGAAGCCGGGGCCCTGGGTGAGCCCGGCCAGTCCCGGCAGGAACAACTTGGGAAAGACGTCGGTCAGGGCCAGGTCGTGACCGATGTGCTCTTGCAGGGTGTCACCGGTCAGCGGACCGCCGACACCCAGCTCGAGCAGGTCCAGCGCGTCCTGGCTGAACAGCGGGGCGAACCACAGCGCATCGGCGCCGGATCCGTCGATCACCAGGTCGAAGCCGTGGACCGTCTCGACCGCTTCACCGCCGGTGTTGGTCGACAGTGTCAACCGGATGCGCTCGTCGCGGGCGACTGCATGGGCGACGCGGCCCCGCAGATGACGGATGCGGTCGTCTGCCAGCAGCGCGTCCTGCACGCGTGCCGAGAACACCCCGCGATCGGTGCGGGCCAGGGCATCCCGTCGCTCGGCCAGAGTCAGCCCGGTCCATCCGGTCGGGTCGGAGAACAGGGTGTTCTCGAAGAATCCCTCGCCGCGGGTGAACAGCGTGACGGTCGGTGAGATCACGGTGATGGTCGAGACCCGGTGGCGGAAAAGCTCATTGAGCATCGACGCAGCGGTCTCGCCGCCTCCGATCACGGCCACCCTCTCGGCGGTGATCAGCTCGTGCTTTCCGGCCTGGTGCCAGAACTGGGCGATCGACATCACCCGGGGATTGCCCGGCAGCACCGAACGCTCAGCCTGACCGGGCCCGGTGATCATCAGGCCGTCGGCGGTGACGGAGTCCTCGGCGGTGCGCAGCACCCATCGGTGCGCGCCTGAGGAGTTGCCGGCGTCGGCGTCGACCGAGATCTGTTCGACCTCACCGATAACCACGTTCATACCGATGTCGTCGGCCACCCAGCCCAGGTACTGGCTCCAGCGCTTGTGCGTCGGTGCGGGCCTACCGCGATCCACCCATTCGGCGAATCCACCGGTGGCGATCAGGTAGGCCTGCCAACTGTGCCTGGTCATCCGCTCGTCGAGTTCGGCGTTACGGCGCGGCACCAGAGACGACCGGTACGGGAAGCCGACGTCCTTCTCGGGACCGGTGCCGAGGCGGTGGTTGCCGTCGGTCCAGCCGCCGACGGCCTGCCAGTTGGCGGCCACTCCGGCGCGCTCGACGACGACGACGTCGGGAGCGGGCACGCCCATCGCCCGCAGCTCGGCAGCCTTGGCTGCCACCGCGATGGCCTTGGGCCCGGCACCGATGACGGCCAGGGTGGGCGTCGGTGGGGTACTCATTCGGTCACCTCTTGCAAAACCTCTCGTAATGCGTCCAGCCACATCGCCTGCAAGGTGGCGATGTCCTCGGCAGGCAGGATGTCGGGCAGGGTCCGCCATTGAGTGCCGAGAACCGCCGATCCATCGCGGTCGATCACCGCCGCCATGATCGTCAGTTCATGGCGCACAGCGACATTCGGTTCGGGAATCGGGGTCACACCGGTCTGCAGTGACCGGTCCTGAAGCAGCGCGTGGTCGGCCGCATCCAACTCGATCCGGCCCAGGTAGTTCAGCAGCACCTGCGGATCCCGATGGGCCCCGAGGCGCCGGCCGGTGTCCTCACGCAGGTAACGCAGCAGACCGTAGTCGATTGCGTCGCCGGGGATCGCGGCAACCTGTGCCGCGACACCGCGCGCGTCGTCGGCAGTGAGCCGCAACGGATAGATCATGCTGAGCAATCCCGCGGTGTCGCCGGTGTCGACGTCGCCGGACACCAGCGCATCTGAGCGGCCGTGAGTTTCGAGGGCCAACAGCGGCGGGGTGGTCGGTTGGTCGCGGTGGCGTCGCCAGCTTGTCAGGGCCCGGGCAGTGGCCGCGGCCAGCACCTCGGTCACCGGCATCGCGCCGGTGAGCAGCCGGGTGGTCAGCTCGGGCTCGGCGAAGGCCATCTTGATCGTCACATCGGCCATCCGGTCGGTGTCCGGATCCACCCGACGCGCACCGATGTCCGGGTCGTCACCGTCGAACTGCTGCTCCCAGAAGCCGGAGGTGTCGAGGCCGGCGGCCCGTTCGGACAGCAGCCGTGACCATTGCCGCAGCGAGGTGTGTTCCCGCACAGGTAGCGGCGCGCGACCGGATGCCAAAGCGTGCCAGGCGTTTTCGAGTTCACCGACCAGGATCCGCCATGACGCGGGATCCAGTGCCAGCACGTGGGCGGTGAGGATCAGCAGACCACCGTCAGTCTGCGGGTGGTGCAACCACACGGCATCCAGCATCGTCCCCGTCTCTGGATCGAGGCGCTGCACCGACAGGTCAGCCTGTTCGGCCACCGCCGCAGTGAGCTCTCCCGTGCCGTCGGCCTCCGAGAGCACCTCGCCCGGAGCGTGCGGGACCAGGGTGAGGGTCTCGCGGCGCAACCGCGTGCGGAACACCTCGTGTCCGTCGATCACGTTGCGCAGCAGGGCTTCGAGCTGCGCGCGGGTGGTCCCGGCCGGCAGCCGGAACACCTCGGTCTGTGCGAGCCGACGCGGATCACCGTATTGGTAGAGCCAGCGTCCGTTGGGCAGCAGCGGGATCGGGGTGGTTTCGGTTGCGACGTCGCCGGTCGCATCGTCGGCTTGCGCGGCGGCCGCCGCGTCGGCGTCGATCGCAGCCGCGAGTTCACGAACGGTCGCGCAGTCCAGCATCAGACGCGCGCGCAGCGCGACGCCGCGCCGCCGCACGGCCTGGACCACTGACAACGCCACGATGCTGTCCAGCCCGAGATCGAGGAAGTCGGCAGTGACGTCGATCCCGGATCCGGCGGGCGTCCCCAGAACCTCGCCCAGCACCTCGGCGAGTACCCGCTCGGTCTCGGTGGCCGGCTGCTCGGAGCCTTCGGCCGACCCGCCGGTGCCGATCGCCGCCAGCGCGGCGTCGTCGACTTTCCCGTTGGTGGTCAACGGGATCTCGTCGACGGCGACGATGTGGTGTGGCACCAGATGCCTTGGCAGCGTGGCGGCAAGCATGCGCCGGAGCTCGGCCGTCGGAGCATCGGAGACCACGTAGGCGACCAGTCGCGGACCGCTGCGGTGCTGGCGTACCGCGACGTGGGCGTGCCGCACGCCGGGGTGGTTGTGCAGGGTAGCGGCCACCTCACCGGGTTCCACCCGGAAGCCACGGATCTTGACCTGATCATCGCTGCGGCCCAGAAACTCAAGGGCTTTCGAGTCCGCTCGTCGCCGCACCACATCACCGGTCCGGTACATGCGGGCACCGGGGGTGAACGGATCGGCGACGAACCGCGCGGCGGTCTCCCCCGGCCTGCCGAGGTAGCCGCGGGTCACTTGTCCACCGGCCAGATACAGTTCGCCGTAGATGCCATCGGGAACAGGACGCAGCCACCGGTCGAGCACATAGGCCGCGGTCGACTCGGTGGGGTGGCCGATGCATGGCTGGGGGTGTTCGGCGATGGCGGCGACGACGGCTTCCACCGTGGTCTCCGTCGGTCCGTAGCAGTTGTGTGCCGACATCCAGGTGCGCTCGCATTCGGCCTGGATTCCCTGCCAGGTCGCGGTGTCGATGGCCTCGCCACCGAGCGCGAGCACCGCCAACGGCACCCGGCTCAGCAGCCCCGCGGCCCGCAGCGAAGCGAACATCGACGGGGTGGTGTCGATCATGTCGATCGCGAACCGTCCGATGGTGTCCACCAGCGCTTCGGCATCGCGCTGCACGTCATCGGAGACGATGTGCACGGCATGCCCGTCGAGCAGGGCCGCCAGCGGCTGCCAGGCCGCGTCGAACGTGAACGACCAGGCGTGGGCCACCCGCAGCGGACGGCCGAGACGCTTGGCCGCCGGCTGCAGGACCTGGTGCGCATGATCGGCGCAATAGGACAGCAGGGCTTGATGGGTTCCGATGACGCCCTTGGGTTTTCCGGTGGTGCCCGAGGTGAACACGACGTAGGCGCCCTGCCCGGGATGTACCGTCGCGGGCCGGTAGTCGGCGCCAGGGTCGGAATCGACCGATGCCAGCAGGGTTTCATCGACGACGAGGGCGTGCCGGCCCGCACCGATCTGGCGCAGGATCTCGGCCACCCGCTCGTCGGGCATGGCCGGATCGAGCGGCACGATCATCGCGCCTGCCTTGAGCACCGCGAGCATCGCCACGACGTAGTCGGGACCGCGGCGCAACCGGATCGGGACCGGCGTCTCGCCGTCCACGCCCCGGCGGATCAGCTCGGCGGCCAGACGATCGGCAGCGGCGTCGAGCTCCCGATAGCTGAGTTCTCCGGTGTCCCAACTCAATGCCACCGAACCGAGCCGGTCCTCGGCGTTGTGGCTGAAGGCGGTGTGAAAGCCGATCTGGGACCGGCCTTCACCGGCAACGGCCGCGGCGGCACTCGGCTGCGGGTCGTCGTCGAGCGTGACGGCGACCTCGCGCAGCGGACGTTCCCAGTGCTCCAGAAGTCGCTGTACCACGGTGAGCACGCGCAGCCCGAGGTCACGGGCATCGAGCGGTCCCAGTGCCCCGTCGAGGGTTTCGACGAGCACGGTGAGCCGGCCGTGGGTGGGATGCGCGGCGATCGTGACCGGGAAGTGCGACAGGCTCTCCAACGCCGACGGTCGCAGTACTGCCCCACCGAGATCGAACTCGTCGCTGCCGACCAGCCCGCCCGGAGGGAAGTTCTCGTAGACCAGCAGTGTGTCGTACAGCTCGCCGATACCGCCGAGCGAACGCAACTCGGTATGGCTCAGGTAGCTGTGTTCACGGAGCTCGGCCGCTTCGCGCTGTAACGCCAGACATTGAGTCCCGACCGGGAGGCCGGGGTCGACCCGGACCCGCAACGGCACGGTGTTGATGAACAGGCCGACCATCGACTCGACCCCGGCCAGCTCGTCCGGACGCCCGGAGACCGTGACCCCGTACACCACGTCGGTACGGTCGGTGAATACCGAAAGGATTGTCGCCCAGGCCATCTGGAACAAGGTGTTGACGGTCACGCCCCGGCTGCGGGCCGCTTCGAAGATCGCGGCGGACTGCTGCTCGTCGAGGTTCACCTCGGTGCGCGACGGCAGGCCCGGTTCGGTCTCCCGCCCCGCCAGCACCGGAGACAACAGGGTTGGGGTCTCCATGCCGTACAGATGGGCCTGCCAGCGCGCCCGGCTGGCCTGCTGATCGCGCCCGGCCAGCCAGCCGATGTAGTCACGGTACGGGCGCACCGTGGACGGCAGTGCGGTCACCTCACCCTTGGCGCCGTACAGGGCGAGGAGTTCACCGACGAAGACCGGCAGTGACCAGCCGTCGATCGCGATGTGGTGGGCGACGATCACCAGACGCCAACGCAGGTCCGGCTTTTCGATGAGCAGGAAGCGAAGCAACGGTCCGCGGCCCAGGTTGAACCGCCGGGCACGTTCCTCGGCTTCCAGCGCGCTGGCCTGCTCGTCATCGGCCTGCACCTGCCGCCAGGGCAATTCGATCGCGGACGGGACCACGGCGACCGGTCGGCTCAGGTTGCCCTGGAAGAAGCTGGCGCGCAGGTTCGGGTGACGCACCAGCATCGCCTCTGCGCAGGCGCGCAGCAGCTCCGGGTCGAGCGACCCGTCGATGTCGGCGGCCATCGCGATGACGTAGGGATCGGCTTCGTCGTCCCCTTCGGTCAGGCCGGCCAGCGAGTAGAGGCCCTGCTGCAGTGGGCTGAGCGCCAGGACGTCCTCGACGCCCGGCGGGGTCCCCGTCGTGGTCATGTCGAGATTCCTTGGTCCTGACCCCATCCCGCTGTCAGTGCGGCCAGTTCGTCAGGGGAGAGACCGGACGCGGACATCGGCTCGTGATGGACGTCGGCGGTTTGGCCGTTGGCGCCCGCGGCATCGACCGCGGCAGCCAGGTCGGCCAGCGCCGGATGCTCGAACACCATGCGGGCCGTCATCGCCACACCGGCATCCCTGGCCCGGGCGGCGAGCTGCACGGCCAGGATGCTGTCGCCGCCGAGGGTGAAGAAGTCGTCGTACCGGCCCACGTCGGGGACGCCGAGCAGAGCCACCAACATCGCCGCCACGGTCTCCTCGGTGGGGGTGGCCGGCGGCTCGGACGGCGCCGCGGCGCGCGCCGACGGCCGGGTCAGCGTTGCCGGTTCGATGGTGTCGACCACCGTCAGCACGGCACCGGCGAACTCCTCTGGGAGCGCCGACCGGGCTGTGTCCAGAGCGGTTTCGGTGTCGACGGTTCCCGGCTCGAGCACCAGATAGCCGGCGAGCGTCGGGATGCCGCGACCTTCCCAGTAGCGAGTCGCTGCGGCGGCAACCCCGTCGAGCGCTTCCAGCGCCGCTTGCAGAAGCGGCTCACCGCGGGTGACCGGCTCCAGCCTGCCGTCTGTGGTCCAGCGGCCCCGGTCACCGGTGCGGTACAGCCGTCCGTCCCCGAACGGGTTCGGCGCGAAGCGGTCCGCACCGACTCCCGCTGCGGCACCGGCTGCTTCGTCGACCGAACCACCGGCGTAGTAGATATCGCCCACCACTCCGATACCCGCAGGCTGTCGCCACTCATCGAGCACATAGACCCGGTTGGCGCCGTCGGTCTGCGGCAACCCGGCCGGCGGCACCGCCTTGCGACTCCAGTCGTCGACCAACAGCTCGTGCTCGGCCGCATCGACAACTGCGATGTCGCGCACCGTCTGATCGGCGTCGTCGGCGAACGCCCCGACGATGCGATGCAGCCAGCCGACGAGACGCTGCGCCGTGGCGGCTTCGTAGAGCTCGGTGCGGTAGATGACGGTCCCGCGGTATCCCGCGGAGGCCTCGGCGAAGAAGTTCAGCGACAGGTCGGCGTGCGCCACGTCGAAGGTGGGTTCCAGTGCCGTGAACCGCGTTTCGCCGTCGGGACCGGAGTCGATGACCTGCTCGGGCGGGAGATCTTCACGCACGTGGACCACCACGCCGAACAGCGGGTTGCGCGAGAGCGATCGCACCGGGCTCACCGCGTCGACGACGCGGTCGAACGGCAGATCCTGGTTCTTGTAGGCCGCCAGCGCCATGTCGCGCGAACGGCGCAACACCTCGCGCAGAGTGGGGTTGCCGGACAGGTCGTTGCGTAGCACCACGATGTTGATGAAGAACCCGATGAGGGCGTCCAATTCGGGTGCGGTGCGGCCGGCGACGGGCGTGCCCAGCGCGATATCAGTGCCCTGCCCGGCTTTGTGCAGGGCGATCGCAACCGCGGCTTGCAGCACCATGAACTCGGTGACGCCGAGCTCCCGGGCGAGCTCGACGAGCTTGCCGCGGATCGCCGCGTCGATGGTGAAATCGAGCGCCTTGCCCTCGCCGGTCGGCACCGGCGGGCGCGGGAAGTCCGGCTGCAGACCGTTCTCGACATCGGGGTCGGCCGACAGGCCCGCCAGTTGCTGTGTCCAGTACTCGCGTTGCTCACCGATCCGCTCGCTGTCCCCCGCGAGTACTTCGGCCTGCCAGTCCGCGAAGTCGGCATACTGCACCGGCAACGGAGCCCAGTCGGGAGATCCACCGGTCCTGCGGGCGTGGTAGGCGGTCATCAGATCGGTGAACAGCACCGCACCCGACCAGTGATCGGCGGCGATGTGGTGCACCACCAGCGACAGCACATGCTGCGCACGCGCGGAGCAGGAATCACCTGAGGATCCGGGCGATAATATCGCAGCCCGGATCGGCCACTCGTTCTCCAGATCGAAGCAGTACCGTCGCTCGGCATCGAGTTCGTCCTGCAACCAGTCCTCACCGGAGCCGGCGGCACGGCGGACCGTCACGGGTCCGGCGGGGTTCACGACCTGATAAGGGACACCGTCGATTTCGCGGTACGTGGTGCGCAGGATCTCGTGCCGGGCCACCACGTCACCGACCGCGGATGCCAGAGCTTCGACATCGCACGGTCCGGTGAGCCGGGCCGCGAAGGGCACGTTGTTGACCGGGTTCGGTCCGTCGATACGGAACTGGAACCACTGCCGGTGCTGGGCCGCCGACATCTGCGATGGTTCGTCGTGCCGGCCCGCCACGATCGCGGGTAGACCGGCGCCTTCGCCGGACGCCCGAAGCTCGTCGACCCGTGCGGCCAAGCCCGCCACCGTGGCGTTCTCGAACACGTCGGCTACCCCGAGGTCGACGCCACATCGGGCCCGCACCGCGGCCACAAGTTTGGTGGCCAACAGTGAGTGACCGCCGAGATCGAAGAACGAATCGTCCGCGCCGACCCCGTCACGCTCGAGCAATTCGCCGAACAGCGCGACGATCTCGTGTTCGGTCTCGGTTTCCGGGGCACGGAATTCAGTGGCAGAGCGGATCTCCGGCTCGGGCAGTGCCCGGCGGTCGATCTTGCCGTGCGCGGTGATCGGGATCTCGGGTAGTTCGACGAATGCCGCCGGGACCATGTACTCGGGCAGCGCGGCGGTCACCCGGGCCCGGATCCGGTCGACTTCCACCCGCTCGGCGCCGGCCGCGGGCGTGATGTAGGCGACCAGGCTCTTGCCCAGTGAAGGTAGATCGCTCACGACGACCACGGCCTGCCCCACCGAAGGGTCGACGGAGATGGCCGCGGAGACCTCGCCGAGTTCGATGCGGAAACCACGGATCTTGACCTGCTCGTCGGCGCGGCCGACGAATTCGATGTCGCCGTCGGCGTTGCGCCGCGCCAGGTCACCGGACCGGTACATCCGCCCGCCGGGATTGAACGGGTCGGCGACGAACCGTTCGGCTGTCAGCCGCGGACGGTCGTGGTAGCCGTGCGCCACATGCGTTCCGCCGATGTAGATCTCGCCGATCACCCCGACCGGGACAGGTTGCAGCGCATCGTCGAGCAGATGGATGGTGGTGTTGATCTTCGGAGTGCCGATGGGCACGATCCGGGCGCCCTGCTTGCCCTCCACCTTGTAGCGCGTGCAGTTGAGCACCGTTTCGGTGGGGCCGTAGAAGTTGTGCAACAGCGCGTCGAATGTGGACCGGAACTTGTCGGCGATCTCCCCCGGCAGCGCCTCGCCTCCGATCGGCACGCGCTGCAAGGTGCGCCACTCGTTGACGCCGGGCAGAGACAGGAACAGGCCCAGCAGCGACGGGACGAAGTGCATCGAGGTGATGCCCTCGTCGCGGAGCAGATCGGTGAGGTATCCGATGTCACCGAGTCCGCCCGGCTTCGGAATCACCAGGCGCGCACCGGCGGCGAGCATGCCGAAGATCTCGCCGATCGACACATCGAAGCTCTGCGACGCGACCTGCAGCAGTCGTTCGTCCTCGCTCACCTGGTAATCGCCGCCGAACCACACGAAATACTCCGCGATCGGCCGGTGCGGCACCGGCACACCCTTGGGCAGGCCGGTCGAGCCCGAGGTGTAGATCAGGTACGCCGTGTTGTCGGGGCGCAACGGACGGACCCGCTCGGCATCGGTCGGATCGGTCGCCGGATACTCCGCCAGACCGTCGACCGGTTCCCGCAGAATAGTTTTCGGGTCGGAGTCGGAGAGGATGTAGGTGAGCCGGTCCTCGGGGTAGGTCGGGTCGACCGGCAGGTACACCGCGCCCGCCTTGACGATGCCGAGGGCGGTGATGACGAGCTCCGGTGATTTCTCCAGGAGCACGGCGACTCGGTCCTCGGTACCGATCCCCTGCTCGATCAGCCAGTGCGCCACCCGGTTCGCCGACTCGTTGATCTCGCGGTAACTGTAGTGACGTCCCTCGTAGACCACCGCGATCGCGTCGGGGGTACGCGCAGCTTGCTCGGTGACCAGCGCCGCCAATGTGGTTGCCGGCGTGTCGAACCGCTCTCCGGTCGACACCGCACGCATCCACTCGGCGTCTTCGGCGGTGAACAGGTCCAGCCGTGCCAGCGGCTTGTCGGGCTCGGCGAGTGCACTGTCGAGCAGCACGGCGAAGTGCCGCAACATCTGCGCGGCCAGATCGGCATCCATCACCTCGGTGAGGTGCTCGGCCTCGACCACCGCGCCGTCGGCGTCGAGTTCGACCATGAAACCCAATGGCAGCTGGGTGTGCTGGCCACGCAGGTCGGCACGCTGGCACGTCACGCCGTCCGGGCGGAACCCACCACCGTCGGACTCGCGGAACCCGAAGCTGACCCGGGTCATCCGCTCGGCACCATGGCGCCGGTCCGGGTTGAGTTCGGCCACCACCCGGTCGAGATTGACCCGCTGATGCGCGAACGCACCGATGGCTGTGTCACGAGTGGCCTCGACCAGGTCGCGGAATCCGGCGCTGCCCTGCGGCCGCAGTCGCATCGCGACCGTGTTGCCGTAGTAGCCGATGGTTTCGTCGGTGTCACGGTTCAGAACCGGCGTCGCGACCAGGAAATCGCCGGTGTGGGTATAGCGGTAGACGAGTGCACCGAACGCCGCGAGCAGCACCATGTACGGGGTGGCGCCGGTCTCTCGGGCCAATGCCGACACCTGTCGGACGGTCTCGGCGGGCAACCGGACCGTGCTGCGCTGGGACCGAAAACCGCTGGGCACCACCGAACCCGCGGGACCGGGCAGCTCCAGTGGCTCAGGCGGATCGGCCAGCACCTCACGCCAGTACGCCAGATCTTCGTCGCCGCCGCCGGTGCCGGCCACCGGTACGCGCGGTGTCTCGGCGAGTTGCGACCCGCCGTAGGCACGGGTGAGATCGGTGAAGAACACCCGCCACGAGCCGTCGTCCCAGGCGATGTGATGCGCCACCAGCAGCATCACGTGTTCACTCGGACCGGTCTTGATCAGCGTGATCCGCAGCGGAGAGTCAACGCTCAGGTCGAACGCGGCGCCGAACTCACGCTGCGCCAGCACCTCGAGACGCAGCTTGCGCGCCCGGGCGGACTTGTCGGACAGGTCATGGACCGTCCACCCCGGGGACAGGTCGTCGTGCACCTTTGCCGTCGGTTCGCCGTTCGCGTCGGCGTGGTAGGTGGTGCGCAGGATCGGATGCCGCCGGGCCACCGCGTTCAAGGCGTCGTGCAGCTTCTCGGCATCGATCACCCCATCCAGCCGGTAGGACAGGCAGATGTTGAGCAGCACCCCGCTGGGATCGAATCCCTGCACGAACCACATCCGGCGCTGCCCGTCCGACAGCACCGTGGGATCGACCGGTGCGGTGTCGGCGCCTGCTCGACCGGACTCCCCCGGTGCTGAGGCCAGGCCCCGCTCGGCAAGCTTGCGCCGCATCAGCTCCAGACGCGCGTCAGAGGAGCGGGGGGCCGCCGAATCGGCACTAACCATGTCAGTCACGCGAAAATGCTTCCTTCTCAGGTCTTTCCAAATGCTCGATCAGCTCGGCGGCAGTGGCGCCGCCGAGAATGGTGGCCAGTGGCACTGACCGGCCAGTTGCCTTCTTCAGCTTCTTGCGCAGATCGATCGCCAACAGCGAGTCGACGCCGAGATCCAGCAGCGACGTCCCCAGATCCAGCCCGGTGGTGTCGTCCAGCTTCAGCACTGCCGCCAAGGCGATCCGCATCACGCCGGTGGCATCGGTGGCTTCAGCGGTGGCGGTGTTGTCCTGCAGTGCACCCGCAGCGGCACCGGTCGCACCGGGACGAGCGGCTGCCCCGAGGAAGGTCTGCAGCCGCGCCGCGTCGGCGGCGAAAACCAGCGGATCGGCCGGATAGTCGCGCAGCCCGGCCTCCACCGCCAGGTCGGGCGCCATGGCCCGTAGCCCGGAGCGCTCGACCCGGCTGACCTCACCGGAATCGATGATTCCGTCCCCCGGCCACAGTCCCCAGCGCACCGAGGTGCACTGCCTGCCCTGTTCGCGCAGCTGCCCGCCGAGCGCATCGAGTAGGCGGTTGGCCGCCGAGTAGGCGGCATGACCGCTTCCGCCCCACAGCCCGGACACCGACGAGCACAACATGATTCGGGCATCCGGGCGCATCGGCCACGCCGACGCCAGGTTGGCCAGTCCACTCACCTTGGCGGCGAACGTATCCCGCACCGCGGCGCCCGTCAGTTCGTTGGCCGCCGCGATGGTGGCGGAAGCGGCCGCGTGAATCACCAACGATGCCGGGCTGACCGCCAACTCGGCGACCGTCGCGGCGATCTGTTCGGGGTCGGTGAGATCACACCGTGGCGCGAGAATCTCGGTACCGTGGGCGGCCAGTGCGGCCGCCTGTGCGGCGTCGATGCCGCTGCGGCTGAGCAGCACGATGCGCCGGGCGCCGTGTTCGGCGAGGTGACGGGCATAGTGCAGCCCCACCGCGCCTGCGCCACCGGTGATGACCACCTCGTCGAAGATTCCCGAATCCGCCGTCCAAACCATGGCATCGGAGGTGTCGTCGCGCATCGACCTTCGCCACGCGGTCAATTCGGAACCGTTGCCGCGCAGGGCGATGTCCTCGGTGTCGGTCAGCATGGCGGTGACTGCCGCTGCCGCAGTAGCCCGGTCGAGGGTCGGTTCCGGCAGGTCGAGGTGGCGGAATGTCTGGTCGGGGTGTTCATAGCCCAGACTGCGGTGCATCGCGGCCAGCGCTGCTGCTTCTGGTCGGGGGCGTTGTGGTTCGCCACCGACCTGCTCACCGCCGACCGTGACGAGCCACACGTCGCGGGTCTGGCTCGTGATCCCCGCGGCATACCCGAGTAATCCCTGGTCTATCCGACAACTCAGGGCTTCTGCGGCAGCGACCGGGTCGCTGTCGTCGGACACCGGCGCCACCACGACCAGCAGATCGGCGTGTTGGGGTGCGGCAGCCACTGTGTGGGAGCACTCGCTGATCGCGCGGCTGAGGGCATCCCCCAATACCGCCGCTGCTCCCTGGCCTGCCGCCAGATCCAGCACCGCGACGCGACGCTGTTCACCGGGTGGCGCATCGAGACGCACTTCCTCCCAGTGCTCCACTCCCACCGTCAGCCCGAGGACCGGCGGCAGCGGTTGTGGTGCGGCCCAGAGATGTTCGGCGCGCATGGGCGCGAACGGGAAGTTGCGCAGCGGGACCGTGGCATGGTTCGAGAGATCCGCCCAGCGGTAGCCGCTATCGGCCATCGCGACCGAGACGATGTTGGCACTGAGCGTTTCGGTGATCGGTTCGTCGCGCCGGCCCGAGCCCACGATCATCGCAGGCCTTCCCGTGGGTTCGCCCGCATCATCGAGCAGGTCCCCCATCGCAAACAGCAGCGCCGGATGGGCCGACAGTTCAACGAAGATCCCGGCTCCGCGCCGTGCCGCCGTCTCGATGGCCCGGTCGAAGCGCACGGTGCTGCGCAGGTTGGTGTACCAGTAGTCGGCGAATCCGGTGCCCGCCTCGACCACGTCGGCGGTCGCCGAACCGATGAACTGCACCGGTGAGTCACTGAATTCCGCTTGGGGAAGCAGTGATGCGAGTTCACCGCGCGCGCCGTCCAGCGCAGTCGTGTGGGCCGGAAACCACATCTCGATCTCTTTGGCGAACGATCCTCGTCCGGCCACGGTCGCGACCGCGGCGGCCACCGCGTCAGTCTCCCCTGACACGGCAACCGATGCGCGGGAGTTCACCACCGACAGCTCAAGCCAGCCAGGGGTGTCGGCGATCACGCCCAGCGCTTCCTCGGGGGTGATCCCGAGGACCGCGACGCGGTACGGCCCGGTCAACCGGTCGAGCACGGTCGCCCTGGCGATCACCACGGCGACCGCCTCGGGCAGGGTGATGCTCTCGGCTACGTAGGCCGCCCCGATCTCGCCGAGACTGTGTCCCACCGTGATGTCTGGCAGCACACCGCATGAGCGCCAGATCCGCGCCAACGCCACACCGTGGACGAACTGAGCACCTTGGATCTGCACCTGGGAGAAATCGTTGGTGACTGCGCCGGAATCCGGTTCGGCCAGTAGGTAATCCAACGGTGAGGCGACACCGGCCGCTCGGAATTCCGCAGCGCACCTGTCGACCTCGGCCCGATAAGCGGGCAGCTGCGCGTAGGCCTGCACTCCCATCGACGGCCATTGGCTGCCCTGCCCCGGGAACACGAACGCGATGCGGGCACCCGAACCCGATCCGGGGGCCCCGCTGTTGGCGCGGGTGACCAACGGATGCTCGGCGCCCTCTGCCAACGCACGCAACCCGGCGAAGAGTTCGTCACGGTCAGCGGCCCGGACCACGGCACGGTGACGGCGCAGACGCCGGGTCGACCTCAATGTGGCGGCGACATCGGCCGCGCCGGCCTCGGCACGGTTCTCGAGGTAACGCAGGATGGCCGCGGCGTCGGTTCCGATCAGATCTTCGGCATGCGCGCTGAGCAGGACGGGGGTGCGCCCGTCCGGCAGGGCGTCGGCTTCCCTCATGCGACGGCCTCGGGAAGTTCGGGTACAGAGACGATGGCGTGGGCGTTGGTGCCGCTCATTCCGAAAGCCGACACCGCACCGATCCGCTGGCCGTTGACGGCAGGCCAATGGGTCAGTTTGGTGGCCAGGCGCAATCCCTGGCTGTCCCAGTCGATTTCCCGGCTGGCCTCATCGACGTGCAGGGTGGCGGGGATGGCCGCACGCTCGGCAGCGAGGATCACCTTTGCCAGGCCGAGCCCACCGGCGGCGGCCTGGGAGTGTCCGAGGTTGGACTTCACCGACCCCAACAGAGCGCCGGTTCCTGGCGTGGTTGCTCCGTATGTCTGTGCCAGCGAGCGTAATTCGGTGCGATCGCCGAGGCGGGTTCCGGTGCCGTGGCCCTCGATCATGCCGATGTCCTCCGGCCGGACGGCGGCCTGCTCGATCGCCTTTGCGAACAACCGCTGCTGGGCGGCACCGCTGGGCGCCGTCAGACCGGTGGTCCGGCCATCCTGGTTGACCGCGGTCGCGCGGACCTCAGCGAGGATGCGTCGACCGTCCCGGACAGCTGCCGACTTGCGCTGCAGCACGAACATTGCCGCCCCTTCGGCCCACACCGTGCCACTGGCGTGCGCGCTGTAGGGCCTGCAGTGCCCGTCGTCGGACAGGGCGTGCTGTTTGGAGAACTCGACGAAGTACCCGGGTGTGCCCATCACGCAGACTCCGCCGGTCAAGGCCATGTCGCAGTCCCCGGCCCGGACCGCAGCGACGGCGGTGTGGAATGCGGTCAGCGCCGACGAGCACGAGGTGTCGATGGTCAATGCCGGGCCGCACAGGTCCAGGGTGTAGGCGATGCGCCCGGAGATCACACCGAGCGAAGTGCCGGTGATCAGATGTCCGCTGTGGTGGGAGAATTCGGACAACGGTGGACCGTACTCCAGGCCCGATGCACCGATGTAGCAGCCTACGTCGTGGCCCGCCAGGTCGTCGGGGTTGATGCCGCCGTTCTCCAGTGCGCGCCACGCGATGCGGAGCCCGATGCGCTGCTGCGGATCCATCGCCACGGCCTCGCGCGGT
>Ga0182746_1001723_pt1 | contig 18510 bp, 25 predicted proteins | sample eDN3rd30CBELigOP_FD_128881 | JGI IMG/M metagenome (GOLD analysis project Ga0182746, IMG submission 128881) | Enriched Organic Plus compost microbial communities from Emeryville, California, USA - eDNA 3rd pass 30_C BE-Lig OP (version 2) (version 2) ... | reverse complement strand
TTTTCGTTTTACAGTCGCTGCATTTGTGCTAATCGGGCGCAAGTGCCCTTATAGCTCAGTTGGTAGAGCACCTGATTTGTAATCAGGGGGTCGGGAGTTCGAGTCTCTCTGGGGGCACCAAAATCATCCAACAAATTCAAAGAACTAGCGCAATGCGCTAACGCACTGGCTTAAAAAGTCATGCGCCATCGATTATCCCGGATTTACTAGGTTTTCCTAAGATTCACCGGCATTAGCGGGGATTCGGTGGAACATGGATGGCGCATGATCCATTTAGATTCTTGCCCGACCGGCTACTCAATCCAAAACTGGATGCAATGACCGGTCGGGCATTTCGTCTCCTCGTGTTGTGGTCTGCCCTTAAAAGTAAGGGCAGTTCCCGGCTGGTGAGGCCGGATTGATGGCGATCCCGGCAGGATTCGAACCTGCGACCTACGGCTTAGAAGGCCGGTGCTCTATCCAACTGAGCTACGGGACCAGATTCGTTAGGACGGTCGGCTGTTAAGCCGAAGCTCGATAAGCTCTTTCTCAAATTCGTCATGTACCTTGTCGAGCTCACCGGCCTTGTCGGCCAGAATGCGAATGAGATACGGGGAAGCGCGCCGGAATAGATCCTCATCGTTCATGTCGACATACAACAGCGTGTCTGCCAAGGCGCGCACTTCTGAAATGCCATTGCTCAGGTCGTAGAACACCGTGCCTTTAGGTAAAGCGGTATCGTTCGCGCGTTCGCACGTCATGGCGGTCTCTCCTCGATAACTGACTGTTAACCCTGATTTGGCTTCACAGTTGCACCCAAATCGTCAACATATTATGTTGATACACAAGACGCATTTCCGCGTCAACAGAAAATGTTGATAGAATGACACCTGCACAATGTAGAGCCGCCCGCGCCCTTCTTGATTGGCGCCAGCCCGAGCTTGCAAAAGCCGCGGGTCTCGGCCTTTCCACGGTCGTGGATTATGAAAAAGAGCGGAGAAAGGTATCTGAAGAAGCCATCACCGCGATTGAAAAAGCCTTGGAAAAGGCCGGCATCGAATTTTTCGGTGAAACGGGCGTCGGGATGATTGTGAGGGACTAGCAGCCCTTGCCCGTCTTCTAGCGCCGATCTACATTACCCCCGTTCTCCGGGGGTAAATATGAAGTACGCAATCCTTTTAGCCATCCTGTTTTCGACCAGCACCGCACAGGCTGGCGGACCCACAAAAGACGAGTTGTGTGCCGGATGGGGAAAGTTGGCTGCCAAAGCAATGGAATTGCGCCAGATGGACGCCCCCATGAGCGATCTGATGAAAGATGCGGATAATAAGGAAATCGCCGAAGCTCAGCGCGCTGTGATTGTCGCCGCTTACAACGAGCCTTCCTTCATGTCTAAGGAAGGGAAGCAGAAGGCCGTCGATACCTTCCGCAACAAGATTGAGCTCGATTGTTACAAGGCCAACTAGCCCGCGCAAAGATTCAGATGCCTAAAATTTTTCGCAGTTCATGATTGACGGGCAAATCCATATCTATAAATGGAAATGCAAACTTAGTCCCTAATACATCACTCCTCATTTCTGAAAGCTAAATGGATGTCTTTCGCTGAATCGGTGACAAAGAATACTTCCTTAACCTCCGCTATTGGAGATGATGATGCTTACCTAGTTTCAGCGATAGGCCTCTATACGGAACAAGCCGACCTAACTTCCCTTGCTGCGGAAGGCCTTACTGACGGTTCAAATGACAAGAAAATTGATTTCATCTACCTTGATCGCGACGGCCGAAGAATTGTTCTCGCACAAGGATACATGTCAAAGAAAAAGAATGATTCCGCACCTGCGAATAAGGCCTCTGATCTCAACACAGCTTGTGCTTGGATTATTTCAGGCGATATAAGCTTAGTGCCCGAAAAGTTACGAGGAATTGTGCTCGATTGTAGGGCAGCAATTAGCGAAGGCGAAATTGACTATATAGATCTCTTGTACGTCCATAATCTTCCAGAATCGATTAACGTAGCGCGAGAACTCCAGACAGTAGAAGAACACCTTCGTACAGCTCTCAGTGGCAACAGGCTATTGATCCGAGCGATAGAACTTGGTTCATCTAAAATAGAACATTTATTTTCCGCTCACGACTCACATATTGCTATTACTGAAGAAGTCCTAGTGCCCCGTGCGATACAAGTAAGCGAGGCGGGTGGCAAGTGGAAAGCCGCAGTGACGTCTGTACCTGGTCAATGGTTGCATATGCTCTATTTGAAGTATGGTGAAAAACTATACAGTGCAAATTATCGTGGCTTTCTTGGGGCTGATGGGCGGAAAAGGGTTAACAGCGGGATTCGCGAGACCATTGAGAAAAATCCAAAAGATTTTTGGGCATTCAACAACGGCGTTACTATTCTCACCCAAGCGATAGGGGAAGCCCGCAAGGGAGCGAACACTCCGCTTCAGGGTATTTCTATCATAAACGGTGCACAAACATCGGGCACGATTGGATCGACCGATGCTTTGCGCTTCGATCTTTCTGACCTAAATGTCCTCTGTCGTATAATCGAGTGTTCTGATCAAGACACGATTGAAGACATCGTAAGGTTTAATAATACGCAGAACGCAATTACAACTTGGGATCGCTTCAGTAATGATCAAGATCAAAAAAGAATATCGGATGAGTTTGACGAACTAGGTTACTTTTATAACAGAAAAAGGGGCTTCTCTGGAAACGGTGATCAGATCGGAATTGAACAAGTTCTGCAGCCATTGCTTGCTTTTCATGGAAGACCGGCCGATGCCGTAAGGGGAAAAAATCAGCTGTTTCTTCAAACCCCCATTTATAGAAATGCTTTTGAAAACAAAAAGGCTAGGCATATACTTTTTGTCTACGCACTTTCGCGAGCAATTGACGAAAAAAGATTAAGTTTAAAGTTGAAGGCTTCGAATGAAAAGCTCATTGATATTGAGCAGAAGCAACTCGATTTGCTTAAAAACCTCAACTTCAAACCTTTTCTAGTATGCGTAATAGCGAACTCGCTCGACGTTATTATTGGTCGACCTGTGGACGTCTTAACGGTCGGGTTCAAATCTGACTACGCCAAATCGAGCCAACTAACAGAATTGGCCGCTCGTTGGTTGCCCGTGGTAGAAGCAATACTTCCACTTCTGACGACGAAAGCAAAGCCTGACACCTTCTTTAAATCTCTAACTGCAGAAGGCACATACCTTGCTGAGATAAAAGATACTATTGATGCAATGCTTGTTACTACCGGAGCAACGGAGCGATTCAAGAGCTTTGCAGAAATTGTTTCGACATCGTGAGGGCGCCCGAAGGCGCCCTTCTTACTTCATACCATTCCCCGGGTTCTGGCCTTCCGGCCATCCCGCGCGAAGCGCTGCGCCCCCGCTTTGTCATATGCGGCGAGTCCCTGCCTGACACCATCTCGAACAAGCCCGCGAACGTGATCGTCGCCGCTCGCCCCTGTTACGTTTATGTTGATCACAGGTGCACTGTTGACCGTATTGTTGTTGGTGTTCTGCACCATTCTCGAAAGGTCGGGCATGCGCGGGGCCGATAGTGAAGGCATGCCTCTTGCAAAAGCGGGCAGCCGATCGTCGTTGATTGCTTCAAGTAGAGGTCTATATTTCGCTGTCGATCGGGCATTGGTGATGAATTCCCTGTTAGAAATTCGAGCCAATATGCTGTCACTGGTACCCGAACCCGGTCCTCGCACCATGCCAGGGCGAACCCGAGACGGCGTTCCGCTGGCGAATTTCGGCAATCCACCATTCTGAAAACGCAGACCCGCCCACGGGTCTGATTTCCCGCCGCCGAATACACTGCCGAATATCCCTCCGATGCCACCGCCACCAAACAATGCGTCAAGGCCTGAATTCAAAAAGCGGTCAGCCAAACCTTTGAGCGCGTTGGACAGTACATCGGACGCTTTGGCTCCCTCTAGCAAGCCATCGACCAGCGTACCGGCGAAGTCTCGCCCGGCGTCGTTCAGCTCTTGTAGGGCTTCTTTCTGACGTTCGTGCGCTTCATTCGCCCGATAGGTGCTTTCGACAAGAGATACGATCTTCTGCTTTTCGGCTTCTGTGGCCGCTGCACCAGCATGGCGAAGCGCAATCATCTGCTCTTTCTGAACAACCGTCTTGCCTACAAGGCTGGCTTCGAACTCCAGCTCTTTTATCAAGTCGGTGACGGCTTTGCGCTCACGCTCGGCCTGTTTTGCCGCCTTCTCACGGGCCTTTTCGGCGTCGGATTTGCCAGATGTTGGGGCGGCGAGAGGCTTGTAGGCTGGCTCAATGACGATAGTGTCGAGCTTCGTTGCCGTCAGTTCATCTTTGCGGGTCTGGAGCCGTGACATCTGCGCATCAAGCGCCTGAAGCTCTGTCGAAGCGTCCTTGCCAATGATTCCGAGAATTGAATCTTCAGTAGTGCCCTTCTGGGCAAGCAACTGTTCACGGCGCTTTGTCAGCGTGTCCAGTTCAGCATTAATTCCTGATAGAGACTTGCTTTCCAAATCGCGCCAAGATGACAGGAACCCCTGCAATGCCGTCGCAGCTTCAACGATAGCGCCCTTCACGCCCGTGCTCATTGTTGTGGCAAGGCGGTTAAAGGACCGATCGATCTCGGCGGATTTTTCAATCCATTCCTTATCAAAGACGACACCCATAGCGTCGGCTTCTTTAAGGGTAGCCGCTATTCCTTCCCGGCCTTGCTCGATCAACTGGACGAACTGTTCGCCTCCCTGCCCGCCGAACAACTCGTCGAAGATCTGAATGCCCTTCGCCGTATTTTTCAGGCGCTGCACGCGGTCGATAAGTTCGAGCATGAACTTCGACGGATCTTTGATACGCTCTTGCACTTCCTGCGGGGAAAGGCCCAATTGCCGGAATGCATCGGCCGCGCTGCCTGACTTGCCTGCGGTCGTGACGTATTCACTGCCACGCAGGTTCAGTTCTTTGAGGCCATCAACCATTGCGTCGATGCCTATGCGGTTCTGGTCAGCGACGTACCGCCACCGTTGGAAATCCTCGACGTTTACACCCGCCATTTTGGCTTCACGTCCAAGGTCAGCGAAGGACTTGGCGACATTCTGGATAGCGCCAGCAATACCACCGACGCCCAGTGCGCCCAGACCAGCAAGGAAGCCCTTGCCGAAGTTTGCCGCGAGGTCGGAAAACTGCTTGTCCAGCCTCACGACCATTGTTTTCGCGCGCTTTTCGACGCGGCCCATCTGCTTGTCGCTGACGTCGGCGCCGCGCTTCATGGCCTTCTCAAGTTTGTCGATACGCGCGACGACATCGACCATCAATTTACGGGATTCGTTGTTAGCCATATCGGCTCCTAAGCTGAGAAAAATTCGTAATTTTCCGGCGCGTCGTCATAGGACGATCGGCCAGATGCGCCTTGCTCGGCTCTAGCGGTGCTCATGATGGCGGCCACGCAAGGGTCGATGCGGTCGGCAGACTTGTTTTTGGCTGGACGTCGGTTGTCGTTCTGGTCACGCATCATGACCGTATTGCCGACGGCCCAGCGCAACAGCGGCGAATCGTGAACAAGACGGCGGTTTAGGAATAGGTCTTCAAACGTGTCGACCGGCTTTGCGAAGTTCATCAAGGTTTGGGGGAACTCAGAAACCGGGAACCCGCTTGCCTCCAAGTTCTCCATCATTTCACGTGCCAATGCCCGGTCAAAAACGCACTCCTGAACGTCGAAGATTTCACAGAGATAGCGAATGTAATCCTCGACAATGAGCCGGTCGACGATGTCACCTGGACATGACTTCAGCCATCCTTGCTCCACCCAAAGCGGATAAGGCGCGGAATCATTATCGGCCCGCTTGCGCAACTGGCTCTCAGGGGTGAACCCCATGCAGTGGATTGCAAATTTGTCGTCGTCCAGTTCGATAGTTGCCGTCACCGCCGTGAGGTCGATACGCTTGGACAAGTCTGCGGCAATCCAGGCCTTGCGGCCTCGCAGTATTTCTAAGTCTACTTCGCCGTGCCCTTCGTCCCATATCGCCAGATCCCATTCAGGATTGGCGGCGCCGTCAAGCCATACCGACAAGTGAAGGCGTTTGAAGCTTTCGCGTTCGCTCGGGCTATGTTCGCACTTCTCAATATAACGCCGCAGCTTCCGGATATTCGGATACCCGTGTCGCAAGCCCGGGTTGGTGGCGAATAGCCATTCCTCGTCTCTGAAATCGACGTCACGCGGTGCCTCAAACAAGATGGGCAGGAAGGTTTCATCATGAATCCTGCCATCGACAATTTTCCGCGCGTGATCATATTTCGCATAGAACGGCCCGAGCTGGCCGATGCCTGCAGTCGACGCAGAAAGAAGTAGGGTATTCTGCCCCTTATTGAGCGTCGTTTCGGCCGCTTCAATAAGGTCGAATTTAGTTTCGCAGTGACCTTCATCCCAAAACACCACGACGTCAGAGCGACCGTGCGCAGACTTGGCGTCGGACGAAAGCGCCTCATAGACAATGTTGTGCTTGGTGTATGTGATGCGCTTGGCGCTATCTTGAATATGCACCGCTTCTGTGATGCGCGGCGTCGCCCGGCATATCCCGGCCATTTCGCGAAACGTCAAGCCAGCCTGATCGCGGGCATTGGCAATGCTGCTGACCGAAGACATGGGAACACGTTCCGGCCCGATCAGATGAAGCATGAGGCAGGCAGCCATAAGACTTGTCTTGCGGTTGCCGCGCCCCACCATCAGGAAAAGCTCTTGAATTTTCCGCGTACCGTCCTCGGCGGTATCGCCATAAATCTTGCGAACGATGCGTTCCTGCCACGGATCAAGCACGAACGCCCGTCCCGGCAGATTTGATTTTGGATGCTTTAGAGCACGGATGAATTTGACGGCAGCTTCGCCCTTGCCTTGAGGATCGGGAATCGGGCTGTCGTCAAATATCCACGCCAAATTCGGAAGCTTCTCCGTCACCCGGCGCGCCTCCTTTATTCTTGGTGCGCGAAGCTGGCGTCAGACCTAGCTCGGCAGCTAGGCGGCGAGCCGCTTCAATGTTTTCTTTGAGAATGGTGGTTTCAGGCCGACGCTTTGGTCCACTGTCCGACTCGAAGGTCAGGCCGTACTTTTGAAGTGCTTCTTCGGCTTCACGGGTTCGCGCCACGGCAAGGCAGTAGGCTTCCACCGTGCTGAGCTCATGGGCGGCAATCTTGCGGTCAGCGACAAGTTGCGGAAGAACTCGCCGCCATTCAGCCTTGGCGTGCTTCGGCAGCCAGGCAGGGGCAGAAGGAACCTTGCTAAGCGCACCGTCCACCGCCTTGACTTCAGCCTTGCGTCCCTTCATGCGCCCGGCCTCGCTTTACAGCGCAGTTCCCAGCCGCGGTTACGGCCAATCGGCTTGAGTTCCACAATGTCGAACCCTTGCCCGTCATAAACAACGCGTACCAGTGTATTGAGGTCTGAGCGGTATCGTGTGCGGAAGATGATGGCCGTCTCCGATGAAGTGCCCCAAGCGCGCATGAATTCTTCGGTGCTGGCCTGCAACACCTGGGCGCGCATCGTTGCAAAATCTTCATTGACGGGAATCTGCCCGCCGTAACCATCATCAATATATGTCGTGCGCTGCAAGGTGATGACTTTATCAAGCTTGCCCGATCTCATAGGTTCACCGTGTCTTCTGCCAGAAACTTGATGGTGACGACGCCATGGGCGTTATCGCCAGTCGTGCCGCGCATGTAGTTTGCATCCTGAAAAAACGCATCCAGTGCTATGCCCTCGACGACGGCCGACAGGTTTTTCACGGCCCTGCGGATCTCGCCGGCGATCATTTTACAAAGCGCCATGCCGGGTTCGGTCGTCCAGACGTGCAGCGTCATGTAAACTTCGCTTCCGACGACGCATTCGGCGTCGTCTTCCACGGTCTGGCCTTCACCGATGATGATGCAAGGAAAGACTTCAGGCAGCGTGTTCCGGTCGAAAATGTTGGCTGCCGGAACCAGCGCCGTGATGCCAGGCCGGGCGCGCAGTGTATCGACGAGCAGCTTCTGGGCTGAAAGGCTGGGCTCAGACATTGGCCAATTCCCCGTATGCGGCGAGAGCAGCGGAACCAATCGCGCTTCGCAATTCGCCATACCTCAAGGAAATCCCGCCCTTCTGCCTGCCCGGTAGTGTGACAAACAATGCACCGCTGTCGTGGTTCAAGCGAACCTGCGCGTTGTGAATTTTAAAATCTCCGATGCGAGCGTCGAATGCAGCCACGATCGTCGAGCGTGCGCATGTGACGTGAGTGCTATTCATGCGAGTAATTTCAATGTTCATTTCTTAAAAGCCTCCCCAACGGCCTTGGAAATCGCACGATCGATGCGACGGCGAACCCGCTTCTTGGTGGTGTTGACAGACGGCCAGAAGAACGGCTGCGCGTTCATCTTCTCGGTGCCGTATTCTTGGCCCAAGGCGACGTCGAAACCGTCATCGGGGTTCTCGTCGATAGCCTGAACGCGGATAGCCATCGGCACGCCCGTGTCGATCTTTTTAATGCTGGCCTTCAGGTCTTTGCCGCTCGTTTTAGGATCGTCCGGCACGAGCAAACGCATGCGCGCGACCATTTCATCGGCACCCTTTTCGATGGCGGGATCGATCTTGGCGCGCACGGCTTTAGGGATGGAGTTCAAGGCATCAATCAGGCCCTGCAAATCACGCTTACGCGCCATTGCTCACCCCCCAATAATTGCGCCGGTTGTTGACGATTTCCCAAACACCGTGAGGAGTTTCCATTCCCGACACGGCGACGAGGGTGGACTCGCGGTTTTCATACCAACCTGCAGCCAACATCTTGACGGCGCCAACAAGGTCAGCGGGTGCGCCGTCTGGATATCGCGGCTCGATCTCAAAACCTAGAAGCGCTTCGAGATGCGCCTGCGCGGCAGCGATTTTTGAAGAAATAAGGGCATCATCGACTGAATCCGTGATGCCGAGCTCGGCCTTCATGGCGGCCAAATCGACAATTGCCATGGTTTTTATCCCTATTTTTGAAAGGATGAAATTCCCAATTCGAGGGAAATGTGAGCTGTGGGGCGCGGGTGGTCCCGGCCCAAACGGAGAAAGTTGACGACCACCCCCGGGTCAGGGCATGGATGGGTGTCAACATCGGAGGGCTAAATGAAATATTATGTCACGTTCCAAGAATTCGGTCCGAACGGCCGACCAATTGATCATCCAAGCGCATCAGACTTCGAAACCGATGGTTTGGGAATGATCCCCAATGTAGGAGATTATGTACAACTGATAGCAATGAGCAAACCAGACGCACCTCAATACTCTGGTCGCGTCAAGTCAAGGTTGTTCCGTTACTTCAACGATGAAACCTGTGGCATCAATATCGTGGTTGAAGACAATAAAAATGACGATTGGGGCGCAGTGATCAAGGAGTAATTACTTCTTGCCCCAGTTCTGACTCTGGTCTTTCGCCGTCCTTCGGCTATGGCATGGCCCGCACATTGAGCGCAGGTTAGTCCATTCGAGCCGTAGGTCAGGCCGGTCTCGCACCGACTGGATATGATCGACGTGACTGGCCTTGGCACCACACACCACGCAATTAGGGTTGTGATGAAGGAAGCGGAAGCGCAGCTTGCTCCAGTCCTTGTCGTATCCTCGTGCGAATGACGTGCCGCGTTGCTCGTCATTCGCCTTCTGGCGTGCCGTAACGCGCGCCTGCTCATGAATGCACTTCTGGCCTTTCGGCACCGAGCAGCCGCAGGATGTTATGCGGTTGACCATAAAGGTCTCCTTAAAAGAGAGGAGACCGCAGCATCACGCGTGCGGCCTCCAATTGTGCTCATGACGTATTGAGGTTTCAGGAGGATGGCGGGCCTCAATACGCCTTACGGGCCGAAGCTAACCCGCCAATTTCCCCACCTGATTGGTTATGGCGTTACTTCGAACGGGCCGTAGACGAAGCTTTCCGGGCGATAAATCGCCAGCGCCAGGCGTTCCTCTGCGCGGATAGTGACGAGGTTCTTTTCAAAGTCGTCCGCGTTCGAGTTCGACACTTCGACACGGGCCTGCCATCGGTCGAAGATCTGCGCGGCGCGGGCAAACGCACCAACAAGGAAGTTGCCCTGGGTCATCGCCGTGGTGTCGACCACAGGAATGCCCCATAGGTTCTGGCCGTTGTTGACGGTCGGGTTCGACCAGATATATCCGCCAGTGGTTTCCTTTAGAACCTCGATATCCGCCCAGTCGGTTGGATGCATCACGATGCCGTCGGCGCGATACTCAGCAAGGCGAACCTGCAGAATGGCGCGGCGGATGATGTCTGCTTTGTTATCGCCCGCCTTTACAAGCGCAACGTCGAATGGCGTAGCATTCGGAATCAGACCGTTAAGGTTTTGGCCAGTGCCGTTGCCGTTAAGAAGCTGTGCTTCTTCAACGTCAGCCAAACCATCGCGAGCTCTTGTATCAATATAGCTGGCAAGCTGGGCCGCATCCTCAAGCACCTGGCGCGATGCTTTGAAGAGGTGAGCGATAACGCGAACGTTCTCGGTTTCCTGATCGAACGTGATATCCGAATACGGCTTGGCAGCGCCTTCCGCGACAGGGGCCGCGTTATTGGTGAAGCCAGTCTCGCGAACGTACTGAATGACGCCACTGGTCGTGCTGCCCTGCGCCAGAAGTGCGCGGATCGTCAGAGGACGAATTGCCGGTGCGATGATGCCAGGAACATGGTGCGATGGAACCAGAGACGTGCTGCCATCGGTGCCAGTGCCGACCGTCGCGCTGCCGGTAGTGATTGCCTTCAGCTCGATGTCGGCTGAGCCCTTTTTGCCAGAAACCGCCCATTCTTTGAATGCCTCGGTCTCGACAAGCTGCTCGCCGGCCGATTTTGTTTCGTTGGCGCCATTGTCATTGGCGTGGGCCAGTCTGGCTTCCAGCTTATCCAGACGGTCGACCAGCTTGTTGTCATTGTCGGCCTTGGCCTTCACCTCATTAGTGAGATCTTCAAGGACAGCCTTAACGTCGATTTCAGATTCGGACTTGGTTTCAAGTTCCAGAATAGCGTTCATCAGATTTCCTTAATTGCCTGAGTGGCCGCACGGATGGCGGCAATGGTTTCATTGTCGGCTTTGACGTTGGAGACGGTGGCGTCGGCATGCATCGGGAATGTCACGAGGCTGACTTCCTTCAATGCGACCTCTTCCAGAATGCGGGCCGATTTGGCACTGTCCTGCGATGACCGGACAGTGCGGTATCCGATAGACAGGCCATCCAGTGCCCCGGCCTTCATCAAGGCATGAGCTTCACGGCCGCGCGCCGTTTCGAGGATCAGGCGGCCCTCGGCTTTGAGTCCGTGGTCGTCTTCCGCAAAGGACGTCCATACGCCGATCGGTTCGTCGCGGTCATGTTGCCAGAGCATCTTTACGCGAGCCGCAGGAACGGCTGCCAGAGAGGCGGCGAAAGCGCCTTTGCGGATGATATCGCCACATTGGTCTTTCGTGCCGAAGACAGCAGCGTAGCCCGAAAATGTGCCGTCCTCCTGTACCGACTTGACGTCGAGCTCCACCGCTGCGAGCGTGTTACTCATCGTCAGCCTCCACAGATGCGCCTTCGCCGAAAACAAGTTCCGTCAGAATGTCCACGGCAATGGGAGCAAATTCGCCCGGTGACTTAGTCACCGTGGTGACGACGTCTGGATGTGGGGCATAACTGCCGACCTGTGCGGACGCGCTATGCCATCCCACATGACGGGCCATGCTTTTTGTCACCGGCCACATCTGCATGATGGTTTTCGACGGGCCATGTAGCGCGTATGAAAGAACGAAAGCGACGTCCGCGGTTGACCACAGCCCAGCTGTAAATTTTTGCAGATACGCGTATGTGCTGCGATGAGGTGTCAGAACTTCGAACAGCAGGGGATCGGCAACAGTGAAGGTTTTTTCCTCACCATTGTATTCACGTTTTAAAGATACCAAGGATTTACTCCGGTTGGCTTGATGTTGCCGCGGGCTTTGTTTCTGCCGTTGGCGCTTTGTCCGGAACCGTGATGGCCGGATTTTCGTAGACGTCGCCGCCATCACGTGGCGGGAGGTCGATCCATTGGCGGGCCTCATTGGCGCTGATGGCCTTGGCCTGCATGAAGCTGGAAATTGCCGTTGCGCGAGCGGTCAGGTCGGCGCGGGTCAGGTCGTCGCGATCAAAAGAAATCCGATGATTCCGCCGCTCGTCGTCGGTCAACAATGCCCGGCCAAACGCACCTTCGAGTTCGCGCAACCAAGGCTCTAGACAATAGGTCAGAAACTCGCGGCCCATTTGCTCCGCGTTGCCCCATGTGCCGCGTTCAAGGTCGAAAATCATGGTCGGCGGTACGCGGAAAGCGCGGGCGATTTCCTCGTTCTGGAACCGGCGATTCTCAAGGTATTGAGCGTCAGTGGAAGAAAGACCTAGCTGCGTGTAGTCGGTGCCGTCCCAAAGCACTGGCGTCTTGCCGGCATTTTGAGAACCGGAGAAAGCCGCCGTCCAGCCCTTCAGCATCGCCTCCACGCCCTTATCTCCGATGGGCTTCGTCGTCTTCAGGAGGCCGCCCGGTCGTGCGCCATTCTGGAAAAGCTGCTTGCCGTAAGCTTGCAACCCTCTGGCGAACGAAATGGCATCGCGAGCGTGACTGATTGGTGCCGTATTGAAGGCATTGCGAATGTGAATGACATCACTGGATCGCAACGCCTTGCCGTTCTTTTTATAAAGAGGCTGGCCATCACCTTCGGCGGAAAATTCAACCTGAATGATGCCCGGCTTATATTTTCGGATCGCAATCGGGCGATTGTCGCTCGAGCGAGTGACCAACGCAAAACCACCTGGATCGCTGGTGAGTGCTTCGATCAGCAAAGCACGGGTCAGTTCGAAGCCGCTTGTCCATTCGTTGGCTTCATTATTGAGAAGCTTCACCGCCGGATGGTTAGGCAAATCCTTCCAGACCCCGCCGACCCTACGTTGAACTCGAACGTCCAATGAAGCGGCGGCTTCACTTATGAGGCGGACAGCGCTGGCGACGGCCGGAACCTGCAACGCCGCGTGAGCCGTGATGCTGATGTCATCAGGTCCACCACCGAAGTGGGTCACAAGCCACATCTCGGGAGTGACCACACCGCTTTCGGCCTTGGTTTCTTCGACAGGCGCGGATTTCGTACTAAACGGCCACATTGTTTGCCTCCAACTTTTTAGAAAGATCGTGGGCGACCCAGCCGACGTTCACGCTCGTGAAATTGCATTCCGGCCAGTCGTCCTTGTCGCCAATGAAGGCGTTATCGTCGGTCACAAAAAGCACCGCCTCATAAACCGGCGGATCGTCCAGCAATGGCGCGGCAATCTCCAAGGCCGTCCTTGCAAGAATACCGGGCGATAACAGCCGTCGGGCCGTTTGAAGAATTGTCAGATCCTGAAGTGAAAAAAGCCGCTGGCCGGAAAGCTTGGCGCTTGGCGCTTTGTAGCGATGCAGCCAAACGTCCAGAGTCTCTAACGGCATTCGACAAGCGGCAGCCGCCGCTTCGCGCCCGATGACGCGTCGGTTCCATTGCAGCATGTGCCGCCCTTTCATTTGAAAGTTAATAGGGACAAATAAAAACCTGCCCGTCGGTCCACGAGGAGGAGACAACCGACAGGCAGGCGAGCGCGATGTCGCGCTGCTACCTCACACCACTGCGAGGATAGGTTGCCCCAGTCGTGGGCGCGACCGAGGCAAGGCGGGGAACTAGCAAAGGCCCGCCACGGCCCGAAGGCCGATTTGAAACTGTTCTCACTTTTAAGAGACTTGAGTGCGCGTTACTCCGACCGACGCCGAAACGTGCAGTAAAAACAATACTCTCACCCTTACGTGACCTGAATGCGCGTTACTTGTACTCAGTCCAAAAAAGGATTTAGTAGCAATGACTTCCCCTTATCGGGGTGCTGCGGGCAAATAACGTGCACCGTCCCCTTATTGGGGAGATGACGGGCAATCGCTGAGCACGCCCTTCATATATACTCCGCACCAGATCGCAGAATATGGACCCGTCCACACATAAGAACCATAACTATGCGAAATCGGAACTCACCCCTCACTATACTCCGCATGAAAAGGCAGAAAGCGGCACCCCTTCATAGATACTCCCCACGAAAAGCGGGAATACCTACCTTACTCCGCATAAAAATGCGTTTTCGGAACTTTTTTGTAGAAAAGAAGGGAAACACCTTCCCCTTCCCACTATTACCAAGCCTTTGGGCAATCAGCGCATGCGTCAGGCCGATCAGGTCATGACCGGCCTCCCCACTATTACCAACGTTCAGGCGATTTGAGGTGCACCTCGTGGTTAGAAGTCCTTCACTATACTCCGCACGGGAATGCGAAATTTAAACACTAAGCCGCTATATTCCATCCCGCATCGGGGAAAAACACCTCGACAATATCCGAGCGGCCATATTGCAGAAGGTCGTCTATCGCGACCCAATGCCAGCCGAGCTCGCCGTCCATATTGCGCATGAAGCATGCAATAGCTTCGCCGTCACACGCGCCCCAATCGTCAATCTCTGGAATGTCGTCTAAATTGATGTCCATCATTTCAATTCCTTAAAAATCAACCAAACGGACGGGACATCGGACACACCTATAGGTGTGTGTCCGTGTCCGTCCGGGTATAGGGTCAAAACAAGACAAACGGACAAAATGGGACATGTCCGGTCATGTCCGGGTGTCCGGGTGTGTAACCCAACACCATTGCCCTAGCTCCGCTGCGCGTTGTCTGGCGATTAGCGATTCCTTTGCACGCTTAAACCTCTTCCGAAGCGTGTCTGGTGTCGTTTCCGCTGGCTGGCTCGCATAGAATGCGGCACGCCAGTCACCTTCTTTGACAACACGTATATCGTCGGGGAATGCTTCACCCTCCGGTTCAATGCCGTCAGATTCGATGGTAGCGACAAGGGCTTCTAGCGCCTTTGCCGCATATCCAGTTTCCGCCTTGATGATTCCATCGGCGGCATTTGCCGCAGGCACGACGACCGGCGCCGTCGTCGGCTCGCCATCCTCGTCCACACCGACTTCGACTGACTCCATGCGGAAATGACAAATCGTGCCGTCTTCACCGTCGTTGGTTCCATCACAGACAAGCTGATACGCACCCCCGTTTTTCTTAACAAGGAAAGACGCATCGACGGCGCCATCAAGATCAATGGCACCCTTTGCTCGTTCGCCAGACCAGCCCGTATGATGAACCGCAGTTACGTGCGCGCCTGTTGCATCCATGATCTCATCACATGACTGAATGAACTTGCCCATGTCCTTGGATGCGTTCTGATCGCCAGAGCCAAAAACACGTGTCAGCGTATCAAGAATGATCCAGACGCAGGGTGCATCAACTTCCGCAGAAGCAGCATTCACCACGTCAGCAATGGCGCGCGCATCGGTCAAGTCCTTGGTCAAATCAACTCGCCCGCCGATAACTAAGAGCGGTACTTCTGCCACCCCATGACGCTTACGGAAGGCTAACATTCGGCGCTCCGTAAGTATCTTTCGTTCGGCGGCGACGTAGACGACCAAGCCTTTCTTGACCTTCCTTCCCTGCCATTCAAGCCCGCAAGCGACATGACACGCCGCATCCGTCAGGATGACACTTTTTCCCGTCCCCGGGAGGCCAGATACGGTGGTGAATTCCTTGACGCCGAATGCCCCCTTGATAATCATTTCTTTTGGGACGCTGTCAGCGATGTCGTCAAACCATGTCAGTTGGAACCGATCGCTATTGCTGCCCGCTTTGCTGACAAAGTTATGCAGCACCATTTTCAATTTATTGTCCGAAAAGCGGATAATCAGGCGATGGCCATTTACCTGCTCGATTTTTCCGTTTCCGAATGTGCCGTGAGACACCAAGTCTCCGATTTTAAAGGCATGGTTATCGTTCACGGCATCTGGAACGTTGGTAACGGTAGTAATTGTTGCGTTACTTGCTGTTGTCATGCTGGGCGACTCCCCTCATGGCCAAGTATGCTAAGTGATCTGCGATGGTTGCGTCCATCGTGACGGCTGAACCGCCAGCAATAGATGGGCCGAAAACGCGCAGTCCTTTTTGCGATTGAACAAGTCTCAGACCATAAGCCCGAATGCCGGGCGCAACTTCCGCGTCAAAGCGTGCGAGGGTGTTCCCGCCGTCGTATTGACGGCGGAGCGATAGGATTTTCATTGTAATTTCCGATGTATTCTTACAGGTGACGATACCAAATAGTGATGGTCATGTTTTGGTATATCTCGCTTTGCCCATCACCGATCGAGCACATTTGCGGCGTGATGGATATAACTTGGATATCGTCTTGCTCGATGAAGTTGTTAACTTTCGCATCGAGACTGTCGATACCGGCCCCACCAAATGCGCTAAAAATTTTGACACTTGTGTCGCTGGTGGCTTGTTTTTTCATGTCGTATTCCTTCGTGTTTAAGCGCGCGTCGGCCCATGGCGCGGGCGGTTGCGCATGCGTTCTGGGTTGAATGTGGTTAGGCGGCTCGGGCTTCTTGCTCGGCCATCCAGTTTCGCAAGCTGCTTCGGCGGGCGGCAACGGTGCCGCCGAGCTTGAAGGACGGCAGCAAATCGTCATAAACCAAGCGATATGTCTGGCGCCGGGTAATGCCAAGGAAGGACGCGATTGCGTCGGCCCCCATCAGCAAGTCTTTCTCATTATCATTCATGGTTAGTCTCCTCGTGTTTGGTTGGTAAATATTAGGTAACGACGCGAAATTAACATGCCTCGCGGCGCATCCCGTTAACGGGGTGTCAACAGGCCAAAAAAAATTACATTGTCGTTCATGCGCCACCCTGATACGTGTTCCACGATATCAGGAGGTCACTATGGCGACGATCACAAAACGAAAATGGAAAACTGGCAAAGGCGAAAATCGCGAAGCGTGGGTTCTCGCGTACACCGATCAAGGCGGTAAGCGTCACAAAGAACAATTTACAAAAAAGCGCGATGCCGATGCCAGGCGCGTGGAAGTGGAAGGTCAGGTAAAGTCTGGAACGTTTCGCGCTGACGCTGCGACAACAACAGTCAAGGACGCGTGCGACGCATACGTGAAGTACATGAAAGCCCGGAACAAGCGCAACGAACGCGTGACTGAGCATTATTTCAAAAATCTGGAAGGGCAACTTTACAACTACGTGGCCCCGCAGCCTGATCGAGCGATATCGTTTGAAGGCGGAATTGGCGATGTAAAACTTTCGCAACTGACTGCCGGCAGTGTAAATGCCTTTCGGGATCGTCTACGCGACTTCGGAGTCGGGGTAGTGACGACGCGTCGTATACTGGGTTCTCTTTCCCGCGTGCTTCGGTATGCAGCCGATAACGACATGATCGCGACGAACCCGGCGAAGGGCGTGCAGGTCATTGGAAGGCGTGACGAAGGATCCAAGAAGATTGTGCCACCCTCGAAAGCCGATCTTGCGACACTGCTTGCTGCGGCTGATGCCGATACCGCTTTGAAAATACGCTTCGCAGCTGCGATAGGGCTGCGGGCTTCCGAACAGTGGGCGCTGCGATGGGCGCATATAGATATGGAAAATGGTCAATTGACCATCGATTCCCGAGTCGACGTGTATGGAAACGTGGACGTGACCAAGACCGAATCCGGCACGCGCGAGGTCCCAATCGCCAAAGCGATCATAACCGAATTGCAGGCATGGAAGTTGAAATCAAAATTCAGCAAGGATGACGATCTTGTATTTCCCAACGAAAAGGGGAAATTCATCGATCACCACAATTTCGTAAATCGGTCCTTCAAACGCGCGAAAGAAAAAGCGATCGAAAAGGCTAAAGAAGATAACAAACCCTTCAAGCCGTTCGGCTGGCATGCGCTTCGTCATTTCGCGATCTCGACTTGGATTGAAGCCGGCCTTCAACCTAAGACAATCCAGACCTTCGCCGGGCATTCGACATTGGCGGTTACGATGTCTCGATATGGTCATCTTTTCCCCAGTGACGATCATGCAGCGGCCATGAACAAAATTGCCGAGGCAATATTCACCAATCCGACCGATGGCGCATGAATGGCGCATGATGACCAAAAACCCCGAATTTCGGCCACTTTATCCTGATTTGTAATCAGGGGGTCGGGAGTTCGAGTCTCTCTGGGGGCACCAAAAATCCTCTTGATGGAGGATATTGTTCTAACAGGCTTCCTCTAACCTATCTCTGCGTATTTTTGCACCACGCCTGTAGGGTGTTCAGACGATTCTCCAAAGCGCCGACGTTTCTGATTGCCGAATTCTAGCTTCGAGCTTCTTTCTGCCGGTTGCGTTGACTCATTAAGCCGGATTTGCGTAGTTGCGCTTGTTAAACCCGCCTAAATTTAACCGCATTAGTAAAGTTTATTTGTCATATATTTGTTATTCAAGTATATTTTAATACAGTAAAATACAGATTTACATGGAAAAATACAGTATTGTTATATCGACAGTTACGCGCAATAGACCAAAAATGCTTGCGAATCTCTATTTGTCGTTATCCAATATGGATTTCCCGGATTCCGTTAAAATAGATTTTCTGATT
>Ga0182746_1001721_pt1 | contig 18511 bp, 19 predicted proteins | sample eDN3rd30CBELigOP_FD_128881 | JGI IMG/M metagenome (GOLD analysis project Ga0182746, IMG submission 128881) | Enriched Organic Plus compost microbial communities from Emeryville, California, USA - eDNA 3rd pass 30_C BE-Lig OP (version 2) (version 2) ... | reverse complement strand
TGCTCCATAAGCTTCTAATAATTCAAGGTTTTCTTGATAATAGAAATTGAATGCTGCATCTTTAGCAACTGCAATACAAACCCCTTGATCTTCACGCTGCTCAAATAAACCTGTTGGCTCTTCTACAATTTCCGTCGTTTCCGCTAATTCATATAGACGTTCCACATCAATTGTTTCCGAAATAAGGTTTGCCAGCTTTCCAAAAAACGGATTTAACTCGCCTCATTCGATGGCTGGAATTAACCCTAAATGACGACTAGGAATATCGATATCCTGCTCCCGCTTCATGTAGCCAAGTACAGGGACATTGCACTCTTGCTCAATGGCAGCCTTTACAATATTGTAATGTCCAACGCTGCCAACTTGATTGGCAATCACACCGACAATATTCGGGCCAGTCGCTAACGTTTGAAAACCTTTTACAATCGCCGCTGCACTACGCGCCATACTAGCACAGTTTACAATAAGCAGGACTGGGCTTTCTGTGATCATGCTAATCTCAGCCGTTGAGCCTGTATTCTCTAACGGACTTTTCCCATCATAGAAGCCCATGACTCCTTCAATAATGGAAATATCGGCTCCTTTACTTGCTCGTGCTACCATTTCACGTACCGTATCATGTTCAAACATCCAACTATCCAAATTTCGTGAGATTCTGCCTGTAACCGCAGTATGATAAGAAGGATCAATATAATCCGGTCCGCATTTAAACCCTTGCACAGTATAGCCTTTTTGTTGCAAAGCAGCCATGATGCCGATTGTACATGTCGTTTTACCAACTCCACTGCCAGTCCCAGCAATGACTAATCTTCTTGTACTCATACAAAGGTCCCTCCATTTAAGAAAAGCGCAAGGTGCCCATAATCAGCAACAAACATAAGACACAAAACGCCTTGAAAGTTTATTATTTCTTATTTTAAGACTTTATTACATAACTCTGTTGTAGCTGAAAGACGTGTGAGACCAAGGTCTCACACGAAATAAGTCAAAAATCGCTTTATCAACAATATTCATTAACATAGCTTTTTTAAAAAGAAATAACTCCGACAGAAATCGTGACATTGCCTGACTTTTTCTTTACAAGCTCTAATTGCTCTGCTCCTGAATATAAGCGAACGGCTGGTTCACTCACTCCATAAGCACCTGTATATTTAAATACAGTATCAGACGGTGCTTCAATCGTCACTGTATTTAATTCAACTGGTGGATAATACACAAACTCCCAGCCATATTTCTCTACAACTTCCAGTAAGCCCGCTTCATCTTTTTTCAAATCAATGGTACAAAGCGCCTTCACGCTTTTAATAGAAATACAAAGTTCTACTAGCGTATCCACAATCACTTGCTCAATTTCTTCTGCTGACGTTCCGCGATTGCACCCCATACCAATTACAACTGTTTTTGGTCGAAAGACAATCCCGTTTTCTAAAATGACTTCCTCTTCTTTCGTTAACAAACGATGAGTCACGATTAACGCAGCTTTCGGTTTCGCTTCGATTGCCTCAGCAATAGAAGGATAGCTAATAATAGATTCTGGAATAGGGGTATCGTGCATCCACCAATTACGCTCACCTGATTCTTGGACAATCGCAACATGCTCTTCATTTACAACAGATGCGCTTACAGGCGTTAGTTTTTCGGCCGAATCCCATACCCAACCAAATCGGGAGCCGAATAAATCAACAGGAATCGTTTTTTGCACATCAGAAGCAGTCGTAATAATTGCTCTTGCATCTAAAGCAGCAGCCACTTCTCGCGTTAGTTCATTAGCACCGCCAAGATGACCGGATAAAACACTAATAACATTTTCTCCTCGATCATCAATGACCACAACAGCTGGATCTGTTTTTTTATCTTGTAAAATCGGTGCAATCATTCTGACAACGGCACCGAGGGAAATAATCATAATAATGCCTTTGTATTGTTTGAAAAGCGTAGGGAGCAGCATCCGCACACTGCCTGAAAACAGTTGGATATGCCTCTGCTCCTCATCCCCTTTTTCGAATTTGCTCATATAGTACAAATCTGAATTAGCAAACATCGTATGTAAACGTCGCGATATTTCAACACCGTGCTTCGTAATCGCTACAATCGCATAAGAATTCTTTTGGACAACAACAGGCTGAATTCCTTCTTGCAATTCGATAATCATGATTTAATTCCTTTACGGAATCCATGTGTAAAGCTCGCATCGTATAGTTTTGAACGATATTCATCTTTCTCGTGAATATGTGGATCCAATGCCCATCCCGCTAGGATCATCGCATGTTTACGAATTCCGTTTTTGCGCATATCTTCATCTAGATTCACTAATGTCGTACGAACAATTTTTTGGTCTGGCCATGAGGCACGCTGAATCACAGCAACTGGTGTTTCATCTTTCCAACCAGCCGATTGCAGTTCTTTGACAATTTTCTTTGTTAACGTGGCACTTAAGAAAAGCGCAATTGTACAATGGTGACTTGCTAAATCTTTTAGCTTCTCAAACTCAGGAACCGGCGTACGTCCTTCCGCTCTTGTTAAAATAAGCGTCTGTGTTAAATCGGGAATCGTCAACTCCGCACCGATTGCCGCAGCAGAAGCAAATACCGAACTCACACCTGGAATCACTTCATATCCGATTTCTTCTTTCTTCAAAAGCGCAATTTGTTCCATAATCGCTCCATACATAGCTGGATCTCCTGTATGAATACGAGCAACCATTTTACCTGCATTCACACGGTCTACCATTACATCAACGATTTCTTCTAAGTGCATGCCAGCTGTTTTTAATACTTCTGCTTCTGGCTTTGCCTTGGCAATTAATTCGTCATTGACTAACGAATCCGTATATAAAACAACATCTGCTGTTTGAAGAATGTTTAAGCCTTTTACTGTAATTAAATCTGGATCTCCCGGGCCTGCTCCTACAATATAAATCTTCTTCATTATTTTCTCACCACCATTAATGTTAAGTATTCAAGCTCAACGCCTTCTAGCTCACTAACCTTCCAAATCACTTCTTCATCAGATGTTACCTTTGTTACAACAGAGGCTTTCTCTAAAAGGTCTAAATCTTTTAAAACCGTAATCATTAAATCTATTACTTTCGCCACTTTAATAAATACAACCGCATCATGATCTTCAAGCGCTTTTTTCATCGCTTCATAATCATCACGAGCAGGAACAATTGCCACATGATCATCGCCGTCAGCTAAAGCAATCCCTAATCTTGAAGCAGAACCGTTAAAGGATGAAATGCCTGGCACGGTTTTAATGTCTACTTCAGGGTGCAATTCCTGCATCAATTTCATCATATGAATAAACGTACTATATAAAAGCGGATCGCCTTCCGTTACAAAAGCTACATCTTTCCCTTCCTGCAGCTTCTCCCAAACCTTCTCAACCGTTGCATTCCATTCACGATCCAAGATGGTTTGGTCTTTTGTCATTGGGAAAACAAGTCCAAGCATTTCTTTTTCTTCAGGGCGAATATATACTTCAACAATTCGATGTGCATAGCTTTTGCTGCCTTTACGTTTACGTGGATAAGCGATAACCGGTGACTCTTGAATTACGCGAAACGCTTTAACTGTAATTAATTCTGGATCTCCTGGACCAACGCCAAGACCATATAATGTACCGAGATTACTCATTCGTTTCTTCCTTTCTTTGTGCCGTAATAATATAAATTGGATTCAGCGGAACAAAACGATTCATGCCTAGGATTGGCTTGCTCCGGGAAATTTGTGCATGCATAATGGATGTTTGAAAGCCTGCTTGTGCGAAAGCTTCATTCGCTCGGTATAAATTCTCAATAGTCGCAGCATTGAGAACAATCCTTCCGCCTTCTTTCAAGCGCTGACAGCATGTTTGGATTAAGTCAACCATTTCTCCACCCGTTCCCCCAATAAAAATCGCATCCGGATCTGGAAAAGTTTCAAGCCCTTGCGGTGCTTTTCCATGAATGGCTGTTAAATCGGTACGAAACTTGCGTTGATTCTGCAAACAATTTTCTAAATCTGGTTCATTTTTTTCAACAGCAAATACTTGCCCTTCTGGAGCTAGTCTTGCTGCTTCAATCGCCATTGAACCAGTACATGTTCCAACATCCCAAACAATGCTATCTTTCTTGAGGTTTAATGCATATAGACTTAACACGCGAATTTCCTTTTTCGTAATCAGTCCTTTATCCGGCTTACGTTGTGAAAACTCTTCATCCTCAATGCCTAGCGACCAGCTTGGACCATCCGCTACTTTTTTCAAAATCACAACATTTAATGGTGAAAACTCGTGATTCACCATATCTTGGAGTTCATACCAACCTACTCTTTCATTTTCCCCTTGCAGGTTTTCAGCAACAAATGCACGATACTCGGTCATCCCGAACGAAAGGAGATATTCGGCAAGACGATTCGGACTATTCTCAGCATCTGTCAGCAACGCTACCTTTGCCTTGCCATCGATTCGCTGTGCCAGTCCTTTCATACTCCGACCATGAACACTTGTTACATAAGCATCTTGCCAGCTTTCGCCCATTTTCGAAAAAGCAAGCTGCACAGAGCTTACATATGGATATACTTCTATATTTATTTTGCTAGAAAGATAGCCGCCAATTCCGTAATAAAGCGGATCACCTGAAGCTAACACAACCGTTGGACGCGTTTCTTCTTGCAATCTCTCTACAAGCGCTTTTAAGCCGCCTTTAACGACAACTTTCTCTCCTTGATAATTCGGGAAGAAAGATAGTACTCTCTCACCGCCAACAAGCACTTCGCTTTCTTCAATCCATTGTGCGTATTGTGGCAGCAAGCTTTCTTGCCCGTTATCCCCGATTCCAATTAATTTCATCGATTGAGTCAATGCCAACAGCCCTTCCTAGTAATTGTCCTTTCATCGAATAGATCGCCGTTCCCATTTCTATTCCACCTTTAATATGGTGTAATGACGAGTAGCAGCATGCTTCACAAAGATGATCAAAAAAGGCATCATGACCTGTCTCGGCCATCAGCTCACCGACTTGAGAAGCAGTATTCGCGCTTGCTACTTCTGCCACAAGCTCTTCACTAGCCCCAACATCGTGCGCTAGCTCTGCAAGAAATTCAAAATTAATCGGCGCACTTTTCGAATGGACCATCATTACACCTTGCGCCACTTTTGAGAATTTCCCCATCATCCCAACGAGCGTGACCTTCTTAATTCCTTGCTTTTTACATTGCTTTAAAGAGAAACCGACAAAGTCACCCATTTCAATGAAAGCTTCCTCCGGTAACTCAGATAGCAGTCCCATCGCGTATTTCTCACTGCGTCCGCCCGTCGTTAAGACGAGATGCTCACAGCCTGCCATTTTGGCCACACTAATGGCTTGCACAATACTCGCCATATAGGCAGAACTAGAAAAAGGAACTACGGTGCCCCTTGTCCCTAAAATCGAGATGCCACCGATAATTCCTAGTCGGCCATTTAATGTTTTCTTCGCAATTTCTTCACCGGCCGGAACAGAAATCACAACTTTCACACCTCTATTAATCTGAAATTCTTCTAACGTCTGCTCTACAGTTGTTAAAATCATTTTGCGCGGTACTGGATTAATCGCCGCTTCACCGACTGGAACAGGGAGACCGGGCTTTGTCACCCGACCAACCCCGACTCCTCCGTCCAAAATAATGCCCGGTGTATCCGTCCAGCTCACTGTCGAAACAATAAGTGCTTGATGAGTCGCATCTGGATCATCACCTGCATCTTTAATCGTTTCACAGCTGACTGATTCTGTCCCCATTTCACATTTCTCTATCGTGAAGGTCGCATTTCGTCCAATCGGTAAGTAAATCGTTGCATTTTCCTGCGCCTCACCAGTAATTAAAGCAGTTAATGCCGCCTTCGTTACTGCTGTTGAGCAAGCTCCTGTCGTATAGCCATGCCTCATTTCCGACGGATCTTTTTTCGCTTTCTTTTGCATGATTATACCTGATCAGCTAAAAGAGAAATCGCATTCAAGGCTGCAACTGTAACCGTACTTCCGCCTTTCCGACCAACGTTCGTGATGAAAGGAACTTCAGTAATTTTAGCTAGCTCCTCTTTTGATTCAGCAGCAGAAACGAAACCTACAGGCATTCCAATAATTAAATCTGGTTTTGCGATTCCTTCTTTGATTAAACGAATGAGTTCTAATAAAGCAGTTGGCGCATTTCCAATTGCATAAATGCCGCCTTCATTTTCACGTACCGCTTTTTGCGTTGAAATAATCGCGCGTGTTGTATTTTGTTTTTTGGCTTCAATTGTGACATCTTCGTCTGCAATATAGCAATGCAGGTCTCCGCCATATTTTTGAAAACGTTTTTTCCCTGTACCACTTTCAATCATTTGTACGTCCGCAATAACATGACGTCCTTTGCGAATCGCTTCGATTCCTGCACGGATCGCATCAGGATGAATAATAACGCTTCTTCCTAATTCGAAGTCTGCTGATGCATGAATAATACGGCGGACAATTTTCCACTCGTCTTCTGAGAAATTATGTGGTCCCATTTCTTCTGCAATCATGGCAAAGCTATAATCATAAATTTTGTCAGGATCAACTGTTAACGGTTTGAAATCTGTTTTAAAATCCATTTTATTTTCCCCCTAATTGTTTATTCAAATTGTTAATCACATCTTCAAAGTTCGAATATACATTTTGATAATTCACATTTGGACGAGCAATCATAATCGTTTCAATGCCACACTCCAAAGCGGCTTCCAGCTTCTCATCGACTGAGCCAACTTTTCCGCTTTCTTTTGTAATCATTAATGTGACACCGTATTGGTTATATAGTGCTTTATTTAACTCCTTTGAAAACGGCCCTTGTATCGCCACAATATTTTTTTGCTCAACACCTAACTCCGCGCATTTTTCCATATTGTCGATACGTGGCAGCATTCTCGCAATTAATCTAGTATTCTCTAAACCTATTAATTCTTTTGCAAAAATCTCTAATGTTTTACTACCTGTTGTTAGCATAATTACGCCTCGCTTCTCTGCAGCAAGCTTAGCCGCCTCAGCATAATCACTAACAACCGTTAATTGGTCGTCATGGAATCGTTGGCTTTCTCTTTCATAGCGAATGTAAGGAACGTTTGCCTCTTTTGCTGCTTGAAGCGCATTTTTTGAAGCTTCTTCCGCAAATGGATGACTCGCATCGACAACCGCTTGAAATCCTTTTTCAGCAATTAATACCGCCATATCCGCCGCTGTTAATCGTCCAATTTGAGTATCAATCCCTGCATCTTGCAAACTTTTCGCTGCTGATTCTGTCACGACTGTTGCTAGAACCGGAAAACCAGCTTTCTGTATCTCAATCGCTAATTCTCTTGCATCACTTGTGCCCGCCAAGAACAGAATCATTTTGATGCCTCCACCTCATGTGCATGGTCATGGTCGTGATCGTGATCGTGGTCATGATGATGATGATGGTGATGATGATCATGGTCATGATGGTGGTGATGATGCGCGTCACCATGCTCCTCGACATACAAACGATAGTTTTCTAAATCTTGAGTTCCTCTTGATGTTCCTTCCAACGCTTCTGCCACACGCTCTTTTAAAATTGTTTGAAGCTTCGGATGATAACCAAAGTAATCCGCTAACACAAACTCATGATTTGGATACTGCTCCTGGTAGCCTTCTAGCATCTTCGCCATTCGCTCCATTAAGATACCTGTAAACAAGAAGTATGGCAGCATAACCACTTTTTTGGCACCAAGCTTGATACAGCGTTCAATCCCTTCATCGACAAGTGGTGTCGTAACACCCATGAAAGCACTTTCTACCCATTTCACATTCAATTTCTCCCAAAGCAAACGAGTAATTTTATAAAAATCACTATTCGCATCGGCATCACTGCCACCGCGGCCAATTAATAAAACAGCTGTGTCATGATGTTCCGCATTTGTATCAAAGCCGATGCCTTCCAAACGATCGGTTAAGATCTCTAATGCTGCTGGATGAACATCAATCGTTTGTCCATATATAAATTTCACTTCTGGATACTTAGTCTTTCCATCCTCAATTTCCGCAGGGATATGCAGCTTCGAGTGACCCGCATGTAGCAAAATAATTGGAATAACAGCAACTTCTGTCGCTCCTCTTTTCACACAATTGTCGATCCCTTGTGAAATATTAGGTGATGCGAATTCCAGGAAACATGTTTCAATGATTAAGCCTTCATCCATTGTTGGAATCATCTTGTCTACAAAAATACGAACCTCTTCATTTCCAGCCTCTAATCGGCTTCCATGTCCAACAAACAATACTGCTTTCATTCACTATTTCCCCCTATTCATTAATCCTCACATGGTGCTGGCTCTATGTGAATCTTTGGTGCAATGTCTTGATATTGAAAACCTTGAATCTTTTTCGCACGCTTGAAGTATTTAAATAATCGTTCATTAGGATGTGCGTTCTGCTTGTACTCTTCCACAATATTTGTAATTAATTCAACAAGGCGATCTGGCTCAATTCCCTCCGCAACGGGTTGACCTGGATGAGCTGTTCGTCCAACTGGTTTGGCGCCTACAAATAAGTCAAATTTCCCTCTGCGGAAGACGATTCCGATATCATCCATGACCGCACTATAACAGGCCATCCCGCATCCATTAAACCCAATGTTTAATTCTTTCGGCATCTCCATTCCACCAAGTACACGCTGCAATTCATCCGCATAAGGAATTGGTTCTTCTTTTTCTCCATCACAAAAATCACACGCTTTTAACGTCACAACATCGCCAATTGGAGACAGTAAAAAGCCAACGGATTGCAGTTTCTCTGTAATTAAATCTGGTTCAGTCGTCGGGATTTTTAATACGATTTTATGATTCGGCGTATATTCCATCGTTCCTTTTTCACCAACAACTTGTGCTAGTGTCATCATTTGCTGCGGTGTAAATTGCTTATTCGCAACACCCGGGCTAACCGCTAGTTCAAATATGGATTCTATGTTTTGTTGAACGAACGATGAAGTTGTTGGCTTAACCACACTTTGACCAGATACTCTCGATAAAGCTTCCAACGCTACCTCGTAAGAAGTGCTCGTACTCTTCTTCTCAGGCGCTTTCGTCAGCAACCCAACAGCGGCTTCTCCGTAAGAGCCTTGCGTGAGTCCTGTTTCTTGATCCATCGCCCATGGCTCTGCTTCTTTTTTCAAGCGTTGATGCGGCTTTAACGGCTGCTTTTCTGAACCCAATGTATACTTTCTTTGATAGCCGCGAGGCGTAATGATTTTATTGTCATATAAGAATGTCGATGAATTCCCGATTACAACGGTTGTCAGCATTCCAATATCATGATTCAACATTTCAGCTAAATTCGTAATGGTAATCTCCTGACGCTCGCGATACGCACTTTTCACTAGCCCTACCGGCGTATCCGGCGAACGATATTTCAGTAAAATTCGCTGTGTTTCAACAATTTGTCTTGTTCGACGACCACTGCGTGGATTATAAAGCGCAATAACAAAATCAGCCTGTGCCGCTGCTTCAACTCGTTTCGCAATCAGCTCCCACGGTGTTAAGTGGTCACTCAAACTAATCGTACAAGAGTCATGCATAACAGGTGCCCCAAGTAATGATGCACAGGAATTAATCGCTGAAATCCCAGGAATAATTTCAATTTCAACACCTGTTGATTCTTTCCATCCCTTTTCAATCAAGACCTCATACACAAGGCCTGCCATTCCATAAACCCCTGCATCACCGCTTGAAATAACGGCTACTTTCTTGCCGTTTTCCGCTTGTTTTACCGCTTCTTGTGCACGCGATACTTCTTCTGTCATTCCTGTACTAATAATCGCTTGATCGGTTAATAAATCTTGAATCAATTCCACATATGTTTTGTAACCGATGATAAAATCACTTTCCTGAAGTGCTTCCACAGCTCGCGTTGTAATATGTTTAAAGTCCCCTGGACCAAATCCAACAACAAACAGTTTCCCTTTTTGTGCCATACAAAACATCCCCTTTCATACAATTTGCAACATCATTCTATTTTTTCTTTGAAACCCCTACGATAGCAGCAGCTGCTGGATTAGGTGACATTTCTCCGTTCACAAATTGATATACTTTGTGCGTTTCAAGGCTTGATTCATGCATATCCCTAACAATTTGGCGGCCAATTTCAGGGGAATCAACTCGATACCAATTACCCTCTGGATAAGCAATGACGATACAAGCATCTTTGCATCGTCCATTGCAACGAGTTCGTGTCGTATGAATCTCTTCATCCAATCCTAGTAAACTAATTTCATCACGAACGGCTTGTGTCACTTCTTCGCCACCTTTTCTCATACAACTACTTCCGTTACAGATCAGCAGATGAGACTTTGTACCTTTTAAATTCCAAGTTGTCATATGTTTCCTCCTATTAGGCAGAAGAGAATAAAAAAAACCTTAACTCTCTTGAGTTAAGGTTTTTAAAAAGCTAAAAAATAACATGCATTAGCATAAACATGCCGCTCCATATATTTGACAGCCTCTACCCTTCCCTCCGAAAAGTATTACTTTTTCGCTTAAAAGCAGGTTTCCTGGCTTACGCTTCTCTTTACTCTTGTCCCTTCCCAGTTTGCACCAGTGGTATTGACAATTTCATCAGCGTTACAGTAGCGGGGGCTGCATCGGATTCTCACCGATTTCCCTATTATCCCTAGCATGACACTTCGGGCACTTTTAAATTTATATTCAATTGTTTTATAACAATATTCTCTCAATTCATAAAACTGTATCTATCATATACCATCTTTTTAAAATTTTAAATAGATAATTACAACTTACATATAAATCTAACGTGTACAGGGAAAATAGTTCAGCAAAGATTTTCCGCTTTTTGTTCCATTTTTTCTAAAAAAATCAATATTTTTCTATATTTTGTTTTTGAAATAAAATCATTTAAAAAAATTTTTTATAGAAGAAGTGATTTTCTCATGGTACACTATGCTAGAAATCTTAAAATTTTATAAACTTTACGGTGCTAAATTTTAATATTTGGCTTAAAAGGGAAGTCGGTGTAAGTCCGGCGCGGTCCCGCCACTGTAATGGGGAGCATCATTACTTATGTAAGAACCACTGTCTACTCTAAGATGGGAAGGTTGTAATGATGTCGTGATCCAGAGCCAGGAGACCTGCCATAAAGGGTAAAACTGTTTCAACCTACGAGGATGGGGATACGGATATATAGCTAGTCAGTGTTTTTTAATCACAGTCCTGCTACTATTCAGTTATGCACTTCTTTCAAGGATGAAAGAAGTGCTTTTTGTTTTGTACATAATTTTACAAAGCTCAGACACACTCTCACGTTCTTCAGGGATAACAAATGAGGAGGTGATGGCAGCGGCAAAAAAGTACGTAAAACGCTGCCGATTGTTTTTCTAAAATAACAAAGATTAAAAAGGAGACATGTATGAAAACATTGAATTGGAAAGTTCTTTATTTTATCGCAGTATTGCTTTTCGTTCCTAATAAAGCCTCCGCTATGCATATTATGGAGGGATTCCTCCCTATTGAGTGGGCAATCTTCTGGTGGGCGGTTACCCTCCCATTTTTAATTCTTGGTTTCCGTTCTATTCGTAAAAGCATCAAAGAAAACCCTGAAACAAAAATGATGCTTGGTTTGTCAGGGGCTTTTGCCTTTGTTCTATCCGCACTGAAAATTCCATCCGTTACCGGAAGCTGTTCTCACCCTACTGGAGTTGGCTTAGGTACGGTGCTGTTTGGACCATTTGCAATGAGTATCGTCGGATCAATCGTCTTATTATTTCAAGCTTTATTACTTGCTCATGGAGGATTAACAACGCTTGGAGCGAACGCTTTTTCCATGGCTATTGTTGGACCGATTATCGCCTATCTTGTATATAAAGGTGCAACAAAAGCTGGCTGGTCTTTTTCCGTGGCTGTTTTCTTAGCAGCAGCACTTGGCGATTTAGGAACATACGTCATGACGTCTGTTCAACTTGCTTTAGCATTCCCTTCTGAAGTTGGCGGTTTCATGGCTTCTTTCACGAAATTCGCTGGAATCTTTGCGTTAACACAAATTCCATTAGCAATCAGCGAAGGGCTATTAACTGTTATTGTTATGAACTTCTTAAAAAAATATAACGTAAGCGAATTGAAAGCACTGCGCGTTCTAACGAAGGAGGCCCGTTAAGATGAAAAAAAATCTATTACTGCTCGGATTAGTAGTCATCCTAGCGATTTTCCCTCTGTTTATTCAAAAAGGAGCTGAGTTTGGTGGAGCTGATGGCGAAGCAGAAGAAGCCATCGGCGAAATCAATTCCAGCTATGAACCTTGGTTCTCTAACATCTGGGAGCCTCCAAGTGGGGAAATTGAAAGCTTGTTATTCGTTCTTCAAGCAGCAATTGGAGCTGGATTCATCGGCTACTTTATAGGGTATGCAAGAGGAAAACATAAATCAAAAAAAGAAGAAAGCCCATCTAAACATGTTGCTAATCGATAAATATGCCTATTTCAATCGTCTAAAGCATATTCACCCAGTAGAGAAGATGACATTCGCGCTATTTCTTCTCCTGTTTGCTTTAACTGTCAAAGACACGATTGTTTCACTCATCACCTTCGCTGTGATGAGTGCTTTTATCATTTTGGGAGCAAAAATTCCGCTTCGTTATTATATTAAATTGCTGCTTCTTCCAGGGTTCTTCCTTTTATCAGGAATATTAACAATTGTTATTTCCTTTGCTAGTATCAAAACAACAACACCTCATGTACTATGGTCTGTAGAATTTGGCTACTGGAAATTATTTATAACGGAAAATAATATTAAAATAGCAACAAAGCTCATTCTTGTTGTATTGAGCAGTATAAGCTGTTTATACTTTTTAACGTTAACAACACCCGTTAATGCGATTCTTCAAGTGCTGCGTAAACTGAAGGTACCGCAATTACTCATTGAAATAATAGAAATTACGTATCGCTTTATTTTTGTTTTTTTAGAAACGGCATTACACATTTATCAAGCCCAAAATTCTAGACTTGGCTATATGACAATGAAAAAATGGCTGCATTCGCTTGGGTTGTTAATTTCTTCTTTGTTTATTAACGTCTTTAAACGAGCGAAAGAGCTAACAATCGCAATGGATTCACGTGGATACACAGAGGACATTATGTATATAGACGACAACTATCAGTACTCAGCTGTAAATTGGATAATTATCACAATCATTATCGCTAGTATCGTGGCAGTCTATCTATTATTTGGAGGGACTTTATAATGGACGAGCTTTTTTTTAAAATCGACCAGCTCACCCATCGCTATGTCGATGGCACAACAGCGTTAAAAAACCTTTCTCTCTCCATTAAAAAAGGAAAGAAAATTGCTCTATTAGGGAACAACGGAGCCGGTAAATCAACCTTATTTCAACATTTAAACGGAATCTTACAGCCCACAACAGGTTCCATTTTATTTAAGGGAGAACAGGTGCGATATAATCGAAAGTTCTTGATGACATTAAGAAAGCAAGTAGGTATTGTCTTTCAGGACCCTGATTCACAGCTGTTTTCTGGCAATGTACGACAAGACATTTCATTTGGACCGATGAATTTAGACTGGTCACAGGAAAAAGTACACAAGCAAGTAGAATGGGCGATGGAACAGACAGAAGTGACCGCGCTACAAGATCGTCCCATTCATTTTTTAAGCTTAGGACAAAAAAAGCGTGTCGCTATTGCCGGGGTATTGGCGATGAATCCGGAAGTTTTCATTTTAGATGAACCTTCCGCAGGCTTAGATGCCTATTATTCAAAGCAAATCATGCACATTCTCCGCGATATTCATCAAGGGGATAAAACGATTATTCTTTCCACTCATGATGTTCACTTTGCTTATGAATGGGCAGATGAAATCATCGTCATGAGCGATGGTGAAATTTTGTATCACGGTGACCCTGTAACTGTTTTTTATAACGAAGCATTACTGAATCAAGCTCATTTAGAAAAACCGTGGGTATTTGAAACGGCACAACAATTGCTGGAAAAGCAACTTCTTCGGGATGAAGGACCGATGCCCCGCAGCAAAGAAGAATTGTTCCAGTTACTGAAATGAAGGGGCTGTTTTAACAGTCTCTTTTTCTTTGGAATGAAGAATCTTCTTACATAGAGAAGAAACCTTACCTATCTACCAAATCCATTTAATCAAGCCTCGGATTCCCCACCACACTAGTCGGAACGGCCACAAAAGCAATTCTGGAACAGAAAATAACACTTCCATTAAAATATCCCACCAAGAGCTTTCGTTCGATTTCTTTTTAGCTGCTCGCTTCCGCTTATGTTTTTCCTTTCTCTCTCGAAATGTCACTTCAATCATCCTATTCGATATCTAATTTCCATTATTATAATCCATATTCACAATCCAAGCCGTTGTTTTATTGATAATTTTTCAACTTAGCAATATAATAAATTACGTTAACCACTTCATATGTCCCAGTAGCTCAGCAGGATAGAGCGACAGCCTCCTAAGCTGTAGGTCGTAGGTTCGATTCCTATCTGGGACGCTTATACAACAGAAACCCCTTAATTAATTAAATTAATTAAGGGGTTTCTGTTGTATATAAAAATCATGATAAATGGATAACAGGCATATTGCCGAGAACTTGCTGAAAATATAAAAAGGGATGCTTCAACTAAAAAGGGAGTACGTTTTGATGTGCAAAAAAATCGTAAATATTAGGTCAATTCACGCAAGAAATAGTATTCTAATTGAAACTAAATAAAGAACTAGAAATTTACGACATTCTCTATCATTTGTTGTTTAACTTAAGTCCCATTAGTTGAGGATGAACCATCCTTATTAGTTTAGTTACCTAAAATAAGTATTAAACAAGCGTAAGTTAACCATTATTTACATACACAAGTTTCCCCTGCACATCAACCCGCACAATACTGTCTGTTTTTCCCCTTTGTATGTCAATGCCTCTCAATTACGATTTCTGACTAACATTCCTGTTCACAGAGCTCGTCATTGACACATGTTACACAATCCTTACACGTTCCTTCTAATTTCGCAAAACACTTCAGCTTATGAAGGATATGCTCTTTTTGACTTTCAAAATCATAATTACGAACGGTTGACATACGCATAGCCTCTGGTGAACCACCGCCATGAAGACTTATGACAGAATAGAAGCCACCTTCTTTAGACGCCGTTAAATCCTCAATAAAGCGTGCCATTTGGATACGTTCATTTCCTGTAACACCGTGCTTACCGCCTAAGTAACGGTTAATTAAATCTCCCGACTCTGGTAACGCCATATCCTCTGCTGTTGGTGCTGTTACTACGATTCCACCACTAATCTCATGTGCGATTCTGAAAATATCATAAACTTGCTCAGCTAGCATCCATTTACCGATATTGGATTGAACTGAGTCAGGTACATAATTTCCCGCCATCGTTTTATGACCATAAACAGCTGCGGCTACCCCTGTTGCATAAAATCCTTCTGTAATGCGAATGAGTTCTCCCATGCTTCTACGAATGTGACTGACTTCATTATGAGGAGCACCGTTATACTCTGACATTAAGGCAGAGGCACCAATAATCATATCTCCAAGCCCGGCGCGAGCTCCAATACAGGATTGACGATGGTGATTTGCAAAGGCTTCCGCTAATTTACCTGTGTATTCCCATTCACCACATAAGAAAACTTTATCCCATGGAATGAATACATCATTAAATATAATAAGTGCGGTTGATTGACCGTAATTTGAGCTAAAAGGCGCTTCTGCGTCATCCGGTCTTCCTGCTGGTTTAGCAATCATTCGAAGACCTGGCGCATCAACAGGTACGGCAAAAGATACGGCATAATCTACATCTTCTTTTTTCATAGCACGGGTTGGAAGCACGATAAATTCATGCATATATGGCGCTCCTGTGATGTTCGCTTTTGCCCCGCGCACCACAATACCTTTATGATTTTTTTCAACAACACGTACATATAAATCCGGATTCTCTTGTTCGTGAGGTCGTTTGCTACGGTCTCCTTTTGGATCTGTAACAGCCGTTCCACAGGTTAAATCATATTTTTGAACATGGTGGAGATAACCTTTTAATACAGAAAAATAATCTGTTTTCTTTTCAGCATCCATCATCGCTGTAATTTCAGCTAAAGCACCTAGGGCGTCATGCATAAGATAACGCTGCCCACACCCTGTCCATTTACAGATTAATCGTGTCGCTTCAAGCTTTTTTAATAAATCGTCTGTACTGAAATCGAGTGCATTCATACGGTTAATCTTCGTACCATCTGGTAACGTTGCAAGCATGATATCTTTGTGTTTATCTATATGAGCTAGTTCATATGTTACGGCTACTGCGTTAATTCCTGGTTTAAATAATGGCTCATCCGCTACACTTGTCACCTTTTTCCCCTTCACCTGTATATCAGGATTATACTCTCTTAAACTCTCAACATACTCCATTCCATTCATTAGTTTCATAATTTAAAATTCCCCTCTCGATTTTATTAAAAATAAAACTGACTAGTTGGTCGTTTTTTGTGTATAAAAGAACTCTTTATGTTAAAAGAGTTTCTAATAGTTCAATTCTGGTCGCTATGTATTTTTCTATGGTGAACTTGTTTGTTAATGACCATCTTCTGAATGCCCACATTTGTGATTGAACGAGAATATCATCTGCTATTAGAAATACTGATTCCTGTGAAACCTTAAAAACGCCTGAATCGATTCCCCTTTGAATTTGTTTCTCAAGATGATTGCGCAGCCTTTGCTCCCTTTGAAGGAACGACCTTCTTGCCTCTTTATCTAAAGATGCTGTTTCCTGATACATTAAGACAACATAATCCGAAACTTGATCGACAATCTCAAATAGAGCAGTCATATCTTTCTTAATCGCTTCTAGCGGAGTAGAGTTCTCTGAAGTAGCAGCATATAAAGCTTTTTCAATCAATGAATGAATATGGCAGCACACAAGATACAAAATATCTTGTTTGGTTTTTACATATTGAAACATCGTCCCAACATTCATTCCTGCTGCTTCTGCTATTTCCTTTGTCGTTGTTGCATGATAGCCTTTTTCTGAAAAAATCTTTACAGCTGCATCGATAATTTCAGCTCTTCTCTTCTCAACTCGTTTCGGATTTTTTACTGAAGTTGCTACGATGTATTCCTCTGTCTGTGTTTCGCTCATTTTATTCCCTCTTTGCTGTGAATTGGAGCCTTTCAGCCAAACTAACTGATTAGTCAGTTTTTTAAATTATATATACCTTTTCTATTTTTTGTCAATACATTTACAGAAAAACTAGATTATTAAATGAAATATACTATCCTATCTTGGGTAATGCAACACTTTTCTGTAGTCTCAACTTTTCCTACAAGACCTCCAAAAGACTAAAACATTGGTGAATTTGATATTTCAAATAAAGCATAGCCAATGCCTATTAAAAAATGATAATACTACTAATAATTATTTTTTCTTCTTCATAAATCCCTCAGGCTATTTATACTTTCAAATAAAAAATAACGTAATTTGTTGTTTTATTATCCTTACTTTACTAAATAGAAAAAGAGGGACAAGAAAAGACTAAAATATAGAAGTCTAAAGCATTTTACGGGAAAATATTAGGGACTTTTACACTTAATACCCGGTTAAAGTATCGAAATTACCCTTTTAACAGAATTTATAAACAGTTTCTACATACCGGAATCTGAAAATCAACAGTGCCTCCTAAGCTGATAGCGACAAGTGCCAGACACTTGTCGCTTTGCAATTGAATTATTTATTCATAAAAGCTTTGATTTCTTCTTCTGTCATGGATGAATCGCATTTCACGTTTACTGTGTCACCATTAGTAAAGATGAAACCAGGAACCGTTGGAATGTCGTATTCATTACGGAAGGCCGTAATACCTTCCATATCAGATTTTTCCACACTATTGACATAATAGATATGAGTATCAGTTTCTTCAGCAACTTTTTTTAGTTTTTTAATGAATTTTTGACAATAAGGACATACAGCCTTACCAATATAGATAACAGCTTCGCCTTCCCCTTTTACCAATTTTTGTGCTTTTTCGGAATCAATTTTATCAAAACTAGCTACATTTTCTTCATAAGTAGCAATCATCGCTCAATCTCCTTTCTCTAATGTCATTATTATACAACAATGTGTAAATGCTCAAATAAATTATGCTTACATGTTTGAATGTCGAACCTTATCAAAAATTGATGTAAAACACAAAAATTAATCTCAATCAAAATATTAAGAGACTGAAACGTAAAAATATAAATTCTTTCTAAAAGAATCGCTTATTGTGAAGTAATATATATTTAAACGATTTCATTGTTATATTTTTAAGTGTCAGAAAGTATGATACACAGTATTTAAACAATATTATTTTAACCCCGACCTTACTCAGAACGGGGTTATGCATATTTGAGATTTGAACATTAAATAACTTTATTGTTACTCAACAGCTTAACATTGTAAATCCACATTTTGCTAGTGGTCCCCCTAATTTGACTGACTTTGCAATAGTT
>Ga0182746_1001719_pt1 | contig 18513 bp, 13 predicted proteins | sample eDN3rd30CBELigOP_FD_128881 | JGI IMG/M metagenome (GOLD analysis project Ga0182746, IMG submission 128881) | Enriched Organic Plus compost microbial communities from Emeryville, California, USA - eDNA 3rd pass 30_C BE-Lig OP (version 2) (version 2) ... | reverse complement strand
CGTGCCCGTGCGGCGACGCAAGCGCCCACCGGCGGGCGACGGGCTGGCCGGCCGCGACATCCAGGCCGCGGCGCCCGATGACGTGTGGGGAGACTGTCCGTTGTTCTGTGTGTGGAGCCGGGGCGACATGGTTGTCAGTCGGGGAGTCGGTCTCCGAAGTGGATTTTGAGACCGCGGAGCGCGCCGGTCCAGTTGTAGGGGCGTCTCCAGGCGTTCTCGGCGCGGAGGATCGCGAGGTAGATCAGCTTCGTCGCTGATTGCTCGTCGGGGAAGTGTCCGCGGGTTTTGATCGTCTTGCGGATCTGGCGGTTGAGGTTCTCGATGCTGTTGGTCGTGTAGACGGCGCGGCGCAGGTCGGCCGGGAGCGCGACGCGCGTGATGCGGTGCGCCGCCGACTCGACCACGAGCACCTCGAGGCCGCCGTCCGCGGCGTCGCGCACGACGACGCCGCTGGGCTCCGCGAGACCCTGGACGAGGGTGCTGACGTCGCCGCCGCCCGGGGCGTCGTCGTCGGGGGCGTAGCGACGCAGGGCGCCGTCGTAGGTGTCCGCGACGAGGACGGACCCGTCGGGCAGGGTCGCGACGCCCAGCGGGTGCTGGAACAGCGCCTGGTCGGCTGCGCCGTCGCGGTGGCCGAAGTCGAACAGCCCCTGCCCGACGGCGGTGTGCACGGTCCGGTCCGCCGGGTCGACCCAGCGCAGCGCGGACGTCTCGGAGTCGGCGACCCACACCCTCCCGGGCACGGCGGCGAGCCCGGACGGCTGCGCGAACCACGCGTCGAGCAGCGGCCCGTCCTGGAGCCCCTCGTTCATGGTCCCGGCGAGGTGCTCGATCGAGCCCTCCGTGCCGTCGAAGGCCCACAGCGTGTGGTTCCCGGCCATCGCGACGACGAACGCCGTGAGCTCGGGCACCCACGCGACGTCCCACGGCGACGAGAGCTTCACCGTGAGCGGCGGGACCTTCGCCCCGGGCACGAAGGGCTCGTCCGCGAGCGTGCCGACGAGGTTGTCCGGTGCGCCGACCATGAACTGCTCGCCCGTCCCCGCGACGGTCGTGACGGTGCCGTCGTCGAGGCGCACCCCGCGCAGCACGTGGTTGGCGGTGTCGGCGACGAGCACGTCGTACCCGAGCCTCGGGCGCAGCTCGTCCGGGACCAGGCAGAGCCCGTTCGGCTCGGCGAACCGGGCGTCCGCGGGGTTGCCGTCGACGAGCCCGCGCTCGCCCGAGCCGATCCGTCGGACGAGCGTCTCGGCGTCGGGCGCGAGCTCGGCCAGCGCGTGGTGGCCGGCGTCCGCGACGAGCAGGTTCCCGCCCGGCAGCGCGACGGCCTTGGCGGGGAAACGCAGGGTGGACGGCTGCGGCGTCGGCGGGACGTAGGGGCCGTCGCCCTCGCGCAGCGTGCCCTTGGCGCGGTGCTCGGCGACGAGCTCGGAGACGAGGGCCTCGATCGACGCCGCGTGCCCCTCGCCCGCGAGCTGCGCGACGACGTAGCCCTCGGGGTCGATCACGACGAGCGTCGGCCAGGCGCGGGCCGTGTACGCCTGCCAGGTGACGAGCTCGGGATCGTCGAGGACGGGGTGGTGGACCTCGTAGCGCTCGACGGCGGCCGCGAGGGCGTCCGGGTCGGCCTCGTGGACGAACTTCGGCGAGTGCACCCCGACGATCGTGAGGACGTCGCCGAACCGCTGCTCGAGGTCCCGGAGCTCGTCGAGGACGTGCAGGCAGTTGATGCAGCAGAACGTCCAGAAGTCGAGGATCACGACCCGCCCCCGGAAGTCCTCGAGGCCGAGCGTCCTGCCGCCGGTGTTGAGCCAGCCGCGCCCGACGAGGGCGGACGCGCGGACACGGGGCAGACGGGCGGGTGCGGAGCTCACGCAGCCCAGTCAACCGCACGTGCCTGAGTGCGCGGGACCTACGACGTGGCGGCGACGACGGCGTCCCGCGCGGCGGCGATGATGTCGTCGTCGGTCGCGTCGGTGCCCTCCGCGGCGAGGATCGCGGCCGACAGCGTCTCGAAGACCATCCGCACGCGCAGGCGCTCGCGGATGCCGGCGCCGCCGGGCAGGAGTGCCTCGACCACGCGGTCGAAGCCCTGCCGGATGCCGGCGTGCTCCTCGGCGAGCCGGTGCATCACCGGCTGGTTCGCGCGCGCGAAGCGCATGCCGCGGATCTGCTCGGCGTCGGCCGACGCGAGCCAGCGCAGCGCTGCGTCGCGCAGGAGACCAGGCCCAGGGGGCTGCTCCTCGATCCAGCGCACGAGCTCCTCGAGCTCGCGGCCGCGCCGTTCGGCGAGGGCGGAGGCGATCGCCTCCTTGCCCGGGAAGTGGTAGTAGAGCGACGACTTCGTCATGCCGAGCGCCTCGGCGATGTCCCGGATCGAGGTGCCGTCGTACCCCTGGCGGGTGAAGAGGTCGAGGGCGACGCGGAGGATCTCCGCCCGCGTCGCCGCCGCGGACCGGCGCGGCTGCGTGCCGGCGGACGGAGCGACAGGGGTGGCCATGCCCCGATCGTACCCGGGCGCTTGACGACCGTTCGTTCGGTTACTAGCGTCGCTCTCGTTACCGAACGAACGTTCGGTCAATAGCTCAAAGGACCAAGATCATGACCACATCCCCCACCTCCGGCCTCGCGGGACGGGTGCCGGAGCCCGAGCCCGCGCCCACACCTCCCGGCGCCCTCCCCCGCCGACGGGTCCTCGCGATCCTCCTGGGCCTCATGCTCGGCATGCTGCTCTCCGGGCTCGACCAGACGATCGTCGCGAGCGCGTCCCGCACCATCGGCGACGCCCTCGGCGGCCTCGACGAGCAGGCCTGGCTCACCACCGCGTTCCTCATCACGTCGACCGTCACCACCCTCCTCTACGGCAAGCTGTCCGACCTCTACGGGCGCAAGCCGCTCTACCTCGTCGCCGTCGGGCTCTTCCTCCTGGGCTCCGCCCTGTGCGGGCTGGCCACGTCGATGGCCTCGCTCACCGCGTTCCGCGCCCTCCAGGGGCTCGGCGCGGGCGGTCTCATGTCGCTCGCGTTCGCCATCACCGCCGACGTCGTCCCACCGCGGGAGCGCGCGAGCTACCAGGGGTACTTCGCCGCCACGATGGCCCTGTCGAGCCTGCTCGGCCCGCTCGCCGGCGGCTTCTTCGCATCGCAGCCGGAGCTCGCGGGCGTGGCCGGCTGGCGCTGGGCGTTCTGGGTCAACCTCCCGATCGGGCTCGCGGCGATGGCCGTCGTGGCGCGCACCCTGCCACGCCGGACACCCGCGCGTGCCGCGCGGGTGGACTGGGCCGGCGCCGTCCTGCTCTGCGTCGCGCTCGTCCCCCTGCTCCTCGTCGGGCAGGAGGGCATGACGTGGGGATGGGCCTCGACGCCTGCGCTCACCTGCTACCTCGTCGGCGGGGCCGGGGTCCTCGGGTTCGTCCTGCGCCAGCTTCGTGCGGGTGACGACGGGCTGCTCCCCCTGGGGCTGCTCCGCCGGCGCGCGTTCGCCGTCCCCGTCCTGCTCACGTTCGTCGTCGGCGCCGCGCAGTTCGGCGGGATCGTCCTCCTGCCTCTCTACCTGCAGATCGTCCGCGGAGCCAGCCCGACCGTCGCCGGCGCGCTGCTGGTGCCCATGGTGCTGGGCATCAGCGTGACGTCCGTCGTCGTCGGGCGGCTGGTGAGAAGGACGGGACGCACCACGGTCTTCCCCGTCCTCGGCATGCTCGCCCTCACCGTCGCGTTCCTCGGCCTGTCGACGGTGTCCTCGACCACGCCGCTCGCCGTCGTCGACGTGCTCATGCTCGTCATCGGCGTGGGCCTGGGCGCGACGACGAACACGGTCATGCTCCTCCTGCAGACCTCCGTGGGACTCGGACAGCTCGGCGTCGCGAGCGCGGCGGGGACGTTCTTCCGCAACATCGGCGCGACGACGGGGACGGCGGTGCTCCTGACGCTCCTGTTCGGGCGAGCGGCCCGGACGATCCCGGCGTCCTACGCCGCGGCCGCGCAGACGCCCGGCTTCTCCGCGGCCGCGGCGGCCCATCCCGAGCAGGTCGCCACCGTGCACGACGCCGCCGCGAACGGACTCGCGGACACGTCCTTCCTCGGAGGCCTCGACCCGCGGCTCGCCGAGCCCTTCCTCGCCGGGTTCACGCGCGCGATGGACCAGGTGGCCCTGGTCGCGGCAGCCCTCGGCGCCGTCGGTCTGGTGCTCGCCCTGCTCCTCGAACGGCGCGCCCTCCCGGCGGCTCCCGGAGCGGGCCGGCCCGTGGCCTCGCGACCGACGGCGGGCGCCGTCCCGTCGTCGGGGGCGTAGCGGGCCGTGCGGGCGCCGTCCGCGCGCTGTCCTCAGGTCGGGCTGATGACGAGCCGGGCGATGCGGTCACCGTCGAGCGTGAAGGTCAGGGGGCCCGTGCCGTTGTAGCCGTCGCCCGTCACGGTCAGGACGACCGTCCACACCCCGGGCGTGCCCGTCTCCTCCGCGGACACGACCTCGAAGTGCGACCGCTTCCCGATGTTGTCCGTCACGTTCCACCGGGCGATCCCGTCGTGCCCGGCGAAGGTCCGACCCCAGTCGTCGAGCACCGCGTCCGGCGTGAAGGCGGCGACGAACGCGTCGCTGTCCCCCGCGTTGGTCGCGTCGACGAACGTCCGGACGGCGGGAGGAAGGTTCAGGGCCATGCGACAAGTCAACCCGTCGGGGGATGACCGGGCTACCTCAGGCACGACAGGTCCCCCACGCGCGGGGCGCGCGTCTCAGACCGTCCCGACGGCGGCCGCACCCGCGGGCGGCGCACCGACCTCCTCGACGAGCCGCGGCACGTACGGCTCGGTCGTCACGTCGGCGCGCTCGACCCGGTCGAGGCGGAACCACCGCATCCCGTCGCGGTCGCGGCACCACGCGACGAGGTACCAGCGGCCGTCCGTGTGCGCGAGGAGCACGGGCTCGACGCGGCGACGCGAGGCCCGGCCGTCCCGTGACCGGTAGCGGATCGCGAGCACGCGCTCGCCCGCGAGCGCCTGCTCGACCGCCCGGAGCACCCCCGCGGCCGAGGCTCCGGAGCCGGGTGCCGCGTCGTCGTCGGACACGGGGGCGGCTCCCTCGGGCGGTGTGCCGCCGCGGGTCCAGACGCGTGCGGCGAGGCGCGAGGCGCGCTCCCGGTCACCGGGCCCGAGCGCGTCCCACAGCTTCGCGCGGGCGGTCGCGGCGTCGACGGCGAACGGCGACCCCGGCGGCAGGAGCGCGAGCGCGACGGACACCGCGACGGCCTGCGCGGGCGTGTAGTTGACCGGCGGGAGGCTCGCGACGGCGTCGAGCACGTACCCGCCGCCCGGGCCCGCCTCGGCGCGCACGGGCAGACCGGCCTGCTGGAGCGCCGACACGTCGCGCTTGATCGTCCGGATGCTGACCTCGAGGCTGCGCGCGAGACGCGCGCTGGTCGTGCCCTGAGCGCCGGCCCGGCGCAGCTCCTCGGCGACGGCGTAGAGGCGCTCGGTGCGGTTCACACGACCCCCGAACATCGGTGACAGACAGGTGTCACCAGGGTGGGTCGAGACTCGACGTATGACAACCCCCCGCACGCACGTGGTCCTCGTCCCCGGCTTCTGGCTCGGCGGCTGGGCGTGGGACGACGTCGTCGGCCCGCTCCGCGACGCCGGCCTCGTCCCCCACCCCGTGACCCTCCCTGGCCTCGGCGACGACGACACCGCCGACGACCGCGCCGCCGTGACGCGCGCGGACCACCTGCGCGCGGTCGTCGCGCTCGTCGAGAGCCTGGACGGGCGCGTGGTGCTCGTCGGGCACAGCGGCGGCGGCGCGCTCGTCGGCGAGGTCGTGGACCGCGTCCCCGGCCGGGTCGCGCGCGCCGTCTACCTGGACTCCGGGCCGCTCGTCGACGGCGCCGCCCTCCACCCCGCCCTGCCCGACGGCGCCACGGAGATCCCGCTCCCGGGCTGGGACGAGCTCGCGGCGCAGGGCTCCAGCATCGACGGCATCGACGACGCCGGGCTCGCCCGGTTCCGCGAGCGAGCCCGGCCCCAGCCGGGACGGGTCGCGACCGAGCCGGTGCACGTCTCGGACCCGGCCCGCTTCGACGTGCCCGCCACCGCGATCTGCACGAGCATCAGCGCCGAGCAGCTCCAGGCGATCGCCGGACCGGGCGCGCCGTTCCACACCGAGCTGCTCGACCACGACGTCACCTGGGTCGACCTGCCCACGGGTCACTGGGCGATGTTCTCGCGCCCCGCGGACCTCGCGGCGGTGCTGGTCGACGTCGCCCGCGCCTGACCACGCGGGTCCGGGCCTGCCGAGCACAGCGGGTCCCGGGGCGCGCGGTCCCGACCGTCAGCCCAGGACCGGGGGCAGGCCGGGGTAGGCGTCGTCGTCGGGCGTGACACCCAGCACGTGCTCGGCGAGGAACGCGAGCACCACCTGGTACCAGACCTTGGCGTGCTGGGGCGTGAGGACCCAGTGGTTCTCGTCCGGGAAGTACAGGAACCGGTGCACGGTCTTCCCGTCGGCGTCGGCGGGCAGTCCGGACGCGGACAGCAGCTCGTACCAGAGCCGCAGGCCCTCGCCGACGGGGACGCGGTAGTCCTTGTCCCCGTGGACGACGAGCATGGGCGTCCGGATGTCGCCGACGAACCGGTGCGGCGAGTTCTCGTGCGCCATCTCGGGGCTCATCTCGCGCTGCCAGTAGAACGCGGCGTCCGTCGTCGGGCCGAACTGGTCGAGCGCCCACAGGCTCGCGTGCGAGACGATCGCGCGGAACCGGTCGGTGTGCCCGGCGATCCAGTTCGCCATGTACCCGCCGAACGATCCGCCCATCATCGCGGTGCGGCTCTCGTCGATGTCGTCGCGCGCGACGACCGCGTCCGTCACGGCCATGACGTCGGTGAACGGCTTGTCGCCCCACGCGCCCCAGCCGCGCTGGACGAAGTCCTGCCCGTACCCGGTGGACAGCGCCGGGTCGGGGAGCAGCACCGCGTAGCCCGCGGCGACCAGCAGCCACGGGTTCCAGCGCCAGCTCCACGTGTTCCACGAGCCGAGCGGTCCGCCGTGCACCCACAGCACGAGAGGCGCGGGGCTGTCCGCGCTCGCACCCTCGGGCAGCGCGAGCCACGCGCGCACCCGGACGTCGTCGGACGCGGGGGTCTCGACCTCGACGAGCGTCCCCGACAGCGCCGGCGCGGGCACCGGCCCGCGCAGGAGCGTCGGCTCGACCGGGGTGCGCCTGCCCTCGTCCTGGGCGAGGAACGCGGCCAGGTCCACGCGGACGGGCTCCGCCGGCGCGAGGTAGCTCGACCGCAGCGCGTAGAACGCCGAGCCGTCCCGCGCGACCTGGACGTTCGTGTAGACGTGGTCGCCCGCGGTGACGCGCTCGACCGGGACGATCCCGCCCCCCGTGGCGGCGACGTGGAAGACCGGGCCGCGGCCGTCGTCGTCGGCGGTCACGAGGAGGCCCGAGCCGTCCGGGAGCCAGGTGACCGACGACGGCCAGCGGTCCCAGTGCGTCGTGAGGCTGCGCGGGCTCTGCTTGGGCGCGAGCGCGACGACGGCGAGCGTGACCTCGGGCGCCCGGTGCGGCGTCGTGAGGGTCTCGCGGGCGTAGGCGACGAACCGGCCGTCCGGCGAGACCGTGGGCGCGAACAGGTCGGCGCCCTTGTCGTCGACGAGGGTGTACCGCTCCCCCGTCGCGGTGTCGATCGCGACGAGCGTGCTGCGCTGCGTCGGCCCGGGGCCGGTCACGCGCCACGTCGTCACGAGCGTCCGGCCGTCCGGGCTGAGCGCGGCGTCGGACTCCTCGAGCGCGGCGCCGGGAGCGGGCGTCAGGTCGCGCAGGTCCAGGCGTGCGCCCTCGGGCGTGCCGGCGTCCGCGTCGCCTTCCTCGCCCGACGACGGCGCGGGCACCAGCGCACCCGGCACCTCGTCCGTGAGCGAGCCCAGGTCCGCGGCGAACCGGTGCGGGCGGTCGGGGCCGAGGTCGTGGTCCCAGTACCGCACCGGGTAGCCGTCGTGCAGGATCGCCGCGACCTTGTGCTCCTTGCGGGCCTTGCGCAGCTTCGCGTCCTCGTCGAGGTCGCCGGCCGACGGCAGCAGGTCGGACACCACCGACACGACGTCGGCGTCGCGCGCGGTCGTCACCCCGCCGACGCCGCCCGGGGTCGTCGCGACGACCCGCGCCTCCCCGCCGGCCGCGGGCAGCAGCCAGAGCGCGGGCTTCGCGTCGTCGTCGGGCTTGGTGTCGGCGTCGGGACGGGCGGACGTGAACAGGAGGTCGCCGTTCGCCGCGAACACCGCGGCCGCCTCGCCCTTCGCCGACCGCGTCAGACGCCGGGCAGGAGCCTCCCCGGTCGGGTCGACCTCCCACAGCGCAGTCACGTACCGCGTGCGCTTCGGGTCGAGGGTCTGGACGGACGTCACGAGCCGCGACCCGTCCGGCGAGAGGGTCAGCCCCGCGAGCCGCGGCAGGGCGACGTAGGCGTCGAGGTCGTGGAACGGGGTGGCCGCGTCGGTCGTCACCGGTCCGTCCTATCACAGTCGCGCGCCCGGTCCCGCGGGTGAGGTTCACGGCTCACCGCGCCTCCCGGTCCCTGCCCGGCGCACAATGCGTCATGACCATCCCGACGACGCCGGGGAAGGCCCCGGCGTTCCCGTCCGCCGAGCGCGGACGCCCCTCCGTCGCGGCGCGGGCCGAGCAGGGCCGGTCGTGGCGCGAGCACGCCCCTCTGGAGGCACTCGCGGACTGGGTCGCCCGCAGCCGACCGCCCCGACCCCGTCGCCCTCCTCCGCGAGCAGGACGCGGCCCGCGTCCCCGAGCTCGTCCCCATCCGCTACGGGCGCATGAGCGCCTCGCCGTTCGCGTTCTACCGAGGCTCCGCGGCCGTCATGGCCGCCGACCTCGCGGCGCTCCCCCGGTCGGGCGGCACCACGCAGCTCTGCGGGGACGCGCACGTCGCGAACTTCGGCGTCTACGCGGCCGCCGACCGACGCCTCGTCTTCGACATCAACGACTTCGACGAGACCCTCCCCGGGCCGTTCGAGTGGGACGTCCTGCGGCTCGCGGCGTCGCTCGTCCTCGCCGCGCGCGACCGGGGGTTCGACCGGGACGTCGCGCGGGACGCGGCACGCGCCGCCGCCTGGGCGTACCGCATCACGACGGCGAGCCTCGCCCACCAGCGCACCCTCGACGTCTGGTACGCCCGCGTCGACGAGGAACGCATCATGCAGACCCTCGAGGCCGCGTCCGCCACCAAGCGCGAGCACCGGGTCGCGGCCGACACCTTCGACAAGGCCCGCACCCGCACCAGCCTGCGCGCCGCCGAGAAGCTCACCGAGCTCGTCGACGGGCACCTCCAGTTCCGCGAAGCCCCGCCGCTCGTCTCCCGCGAACCCCTCAGCGCGCTCGACCGCGACCAGTACGACGCCGTCTTCGACGCCTACCGCTCCACCCTCGACGACCCGCTCCGCCACCTCCTCGACCGGTTCGACCGGGTCGACGCCGCGCGCAAGGTCGTCGGGGTCGGCAGCGTCGGGACGCAGGCCTACGTGCTCCTGCTCGCCGGCCGCGACGACGACGACCCGCTCGTCCTGCAGCTCAAGCAGGCGCAGGAGTCGGTGCTCGAGCGGTACCTCGAGCCGAGCGAGTACGACCATGCGGGCCAGCGCGTCGTCAACGGCCAGAAGCACGCGCAGGCCGCCAGCGACATCCTGCTCGGCTGGGCCACCGGTCCCGCCGGGCGGCACTTCTACGTCCGGCAGCTCCACGACATGAAGGGGTCCATCGACCTCGCACGGATCCGCCCCCGAGGCCTCGTGGCGATCGCCGAGCTCTGCGGCGCGACCCTCGCCCGCGCCCACGCCCGGGCCGGCGACGCCGCCGCCGTCGCCGGGTACCTCGGACAGGACCCCGACGACGACCGGTTCGAGAAGGCCGTCGCCCGGTTCGCACGGAAGTACGCCGACCAGGCCGAGGCCGACGCCGCCCTCCTCGACGACGCCATCGCCGCCGGAGACGTCGAGACGGTCACCGGCGTCTGACGGTTCGAGCACACCCCCGGTGCCGACAACCAGCCACCCGTCGACCATGCGGTTCGCCACCGCCCACCTGGCGACCATGACGTCGTCCCCCGTTCCGAGCCCGGATCAGGGGCCGACCTCATGCTGACCTCGAAAGACGGGCAGGGCGCCGCCGGCCGCTCGGCGGGTCAGCGGGGGTCGTCGCGCTTCGCGAGCTTCGCCAGCATCTCGTTGTACTCCCGCAGCTCCGCGTCACCGTCCCGCTCGGCCTTGCGGTCCTTGCGGCGCGCCTCCCGCGCGTCGGACCGCGACCACGACGTCGCGACGAGGACCGCGAGCAGCAGCGTCGGCAGCTCGCCGATCCCCCAGGCGACGGACCCGCCGGTCTGCTGGTCCTCGATCGCGGACTCGCCCCAGGTCCGGCCGAGGAGCCCGAACCAGTCCGGCACGAGCAGGGTCTCGGAGCTGATGAGCGCGACACCGAAGAACGCGTGGAACGCCATCGTCGCGAACAGCAGGACGAGCCGCTGGGGGTACCCGAGCCGCTGGGGGCCGGGGTCGATCCCGACGAGCGCGTTCGCGAACAGGTACCCGGCACCGGTGAAGTGCACGACCATCCACAGGTGCCCGACGTAGGAGTGCAGGGACCACGAGAACAGCGGCGTGTAGTAGAAGACGACGAGCGAGCTCGCGAACAGCGCCGCGGCCACGACGGGGTTCGCGACGAACTGGCCCCACCGCGAGTGCACGAGGATCAGCAGCCACTCGCGCGGCCCCCGCGAGCCGTCCTTGCGGACGGGGAGGCCGCGCAGCGCGAGCGTCACGGGGGCGCCCAGCACGAGGAAGATCGGCACGACCATCGCGAGGACCATGTGCTGGACCATGTGCGCGCTGAACAGGACGTGCCCGTACATCGCGGGGCCGCCGGACGTCGTCCACCACAGCACGACCATGCCCGCGCACCACAGGACGGTCCGCCCCCACGGCCAGCGGTCGCCGCGGCGCGCGAGCCGCACGACCCACCCGACGTACACGATCACGCCGGCGGCGCAGAGGGTCGCGAGGATGAGGTCCCACCGCCACTCGGTGAACCAGCGGGCGGGGGTGAGCGCGGGCGGGAGGAGGTGCCCGGTGACGCGCTCTGCCGGGGTGAGGTCCCTGCCGACGACCTCGCTCACGGGCGGCGCGGACGACGCGAGGGCCACGGCCACGCCCATGACCGCGCCCATGACGGCGACCTCGACGGCGGCGAGCCGCCAGAACAGGTTCCGCGGACGCGCGTCGTCGCGGCCGAGCCGCTCGACCACGAGCGTCCGGTGGGCGTACCCGATGAGCCCGAGCACCACGAGGAGGATCAGCTTCACGAGCAGCAGGACGCCGTACCGGGTCGCGAGGCCGTCGAGCGACCCGGCTCGGATCCAGCCGTTCACGAGGCCCGAGACGGCGACGAGCGCGAGGCACCAGAGCGCCATCCGCGAGTAGCGCGCGACGACGGACGCGAGGTCCGGGCGGGCACCCTCGCCGACCGCGGCGCCGGTCCGCCGTCGTGCCGGGGTGCCGCCGTCGGAGCCCCGCCCCGCCCAGAAGACGAGACCGATGGTCACGAGGCCACCGATCCACACGCTCGCGCCCAGCAGGTGCAGGAACAGGGACGAGATCGCGAGCTCGTGGCTCGCCGTGCCGGCCGCGTGCCCGGTGCCGGCCTGGAGGGACAGCGCCGCGACGGGCAGGACGGCGACCCACCCGGCGCCCGTCGGGGTCCGGACGAGCAGGAGCAGCGTCGACGTGACGGCGGCCAGCACGACGATCTCGAGCAGCGTCCGCCCGTACGCGACCTGCGTCATGAAGACGCCGAGCTGCTGGCCGAACGCCGGGTCGTTCAGCGACATGCCGGCGATGTTGGCGTCCTCGAGCACGATCTGGACGAGCCCGGCCACCGCCCAGACGCCGGCGCCGGTGGCGGCGGCGACGAGGGCGCGGCGGAACCCGACGCCATCGGACGGGGCGCGCCACGGCAGCACGAACAGGGCGAGCGCGAGCGAGCCGACGGTCACGGCCATCGAGAGCTCGGTGAGGAGCGTGACCACCGGCAGCCCGAGGCGCACGGCGACGCCGGGGTCGAGCAGCCCGGTGCCGGGCGCGGCGAACGCCTGGGTGAACGCGCCGGCGAGCAGCACCGCGACGACCCCGACGACGACGGCCCCCGGCGCCGCGAGCACGACCCACCAGGGCCGGCCCGCGATCGTCGCCGACCGTCGGGCCGGGTCGGGACGTCCGCTCGCCCCGGAGCTCGGCCGCGTGCGCGCGGGCGTGGAGGACGACGTCACCCGCCCAGGGTAGGCGGGTCGGCTGGATGCCCGGCCCCGCCGAGGGGGCTCCGTGGCAGACCTCACCCTCTCCCGGCCCCGACCAAGGGTTGCCTTTCGTACCGTGCGCTTGCTTATGCTGTCCGACAGTCGTGCCCGGAGGGATCGACGCCAGGGGGATCGGAGCACGGCACTCGTCACGAACCGTGGAGCATCTCAAGGGCCCCGGGAGGTCAAGCGCATGGCGGCGCTCGCAGGTCTCGTGCCACCTCTGCTCGTCTCGGTCGTGCTCGCTGCCCGGATCCGGCACGGGTCCCGGCGCAAGCACCCGTCGCGGGTGGGTGAGCCGGTGCCGCTCCTCGTCGGGCCGGCGACTCCCGTCGCGGGCAGCCCCCGCCCCGTGCGCCCCGCTCCCCTCCGTGTCGCGTCCCCCGCCGTCCCGCCGCGTCTCACCGTGCGCGTGCCCGAGGCCGAGCTCGCGTGCCGCGCGTGCGGCTGGCCCCTCGACCGCCCCGGCTGGGTGGACGGCCGCCCGACGGGCGCCATCTGCGACTGCTGCGCCTGCGAGGCCGGTGTCGACGACGTGACGCCCGAGCGGGCGCGCGCCCACCGGCGCCGGTGGGTCGAGCACGGTGCCGAGTGGTTCGACCCGGGCAGCCGGCCCGAGAGCTGGGACCTGTACGAGCACCTCTGCGAGCTCGCGCCCGTCTGACTCGCGACGTGTCAGAACCTCGCGGCACCCTGCTGCCGCCGGCTTCTGACACGGGCGCCGGGGACCTGAGGTGTCAGAAGCTCACGGCACCGGGGTGCCGTGAGCTTCTGACAACTTCGCGCGAAGGAAGGACGGGCGTCAGCCCCAGACCAGGCCCCGCGCGGGCTCCTCGAGGACTGCAGCGACGTCGGCGAGGACGCGCGAGCCCAGCTCCCCGTCGACGAGCCGGTGGTCGAAGCTCAGCGCGAGCTGCGTGACCCAGCGCTTCTTGATCTTGCCCTTGTGGACCCAGGGCTGCTCGCGGATCGCGCCGAACGCCAGGATCCCCGCCTCGCCGGGGTTGAGGATCGGCGTCCCCGTGTCGATGCCGAAGACGCCGACGTTCGTGATGGTGATCGTTCCGTCGGACATGTCGGTGGGCGTCGTGCGACCGGCGCGCGCGGTGGTGGTGAGGTCGGCGATCGCGACGGCGAGGTCGTGCAGGCCGAGCCGGTGCGCGTCCTTGATGTTCGGGACGACGAGCCCCCGCGGGGTCGCCGCGGCGATCCCGAGGTTCACGTAGTGCTTGTAGACGATCTCCTGCGCCTCGTCGTCCCAGCTCGCGTTGATCTCCGGGTGCCGCCGCAGCGCGAGGAGCAGCGCCTTCGCGGTGATCAGCAGGGGCGTCACGCGGACGTCGGCGAACTCGCGGTCCTCACGGAGCGCCGCGACGAGCTTCATGGTCTTCGTGACGTCGACGGTCACGAACTCGGTGACGTGCGGCGCGGTGAACGCGCTCGCGACCATCGCCTCGGCGGTGCGCCGCCGCACCGACTTCACGGGGACGCGGGTGCGCCGGGCGTCGGGGCTGACGGTGCCCTGGGCGAGCCAGGGCGCGTCGTCGCCGGGGTAGGTCGCGAGGGTCTCGGGGTGCGCCGCCTCGGACGCGAACGCCTGGACGTCCTCGCGCGTCACGATGCCGCCCGGCCCGGTGCCGGGGACGCTGAGCAGGTCGACGCCGAGGTCCTTGGCGAGCTTGCGGACCGGGGGCTTCGCGAGCACGCGGACGCTCGGCGCGCTGCTGGCGACCTCGGCGGGCGGCACCGGAGCGGCGGTCGCGGCCGCTGCGGGTGCCACCGGTGCCGGGGGTGCCGCCGGTGCCGCGGCAGCGGGTCGGGCGGCGGCAGGTGCCGCCGCCTCCGCCGTCCGCCGACGACGCCGCCCGCCGCCCGACGCCGCGCCGCCCGTCCCGTAGCCGACGAGCACGGCGCCGCCGCCCGCCTCCTCGGCGGGTGCGGGGTCGACCTCGGCGGCCGTCTCGAGCGCGGCGGCCGCAGGGTCCGGGGTGCTGCCCGGCTCGGCCTCGCCCGCGGTCTCGATCCGCACGATCGGGGTGCCCACGTCCACCGTGGTGCCCTCGCCGACGAGGATCTCGACGACGGTCCCGTCCCACGGCGACGGCAGCTCGACGAGCGACTTCGCGGTCTCGATCTCGACGATCGTCTGGTTGACGCGGACCGCGTCCCCGGGCGCGACCCGCCACTGGACGATCTCGGCCTCGGTGAGTCCTTCACCGGCGTCGGGCAGGCGGAACTCCTGGATGGTGGGCACGGGGCGCGTCTCCGATGGGGTGGGGCGGACGGGAGGTCAGTGCGCGAGCACGCGGTCGACGGCGTCGAGGACGCGGTCCACGGACGGCAGGTAGTCGTGCTCGAGCTTCGCGACGGGGTAGGGCGCGTGGTAGCCGCCGACACGGAGCACGGGCGCCTCCAGAGCGTAGAAGCACTCCTCCGTGACGCGCGCGGCCAGCTCGGCCCCGGGCCCGTGGAACGCGGGTGCCTCGTGCACGACGACGCAGCGTCCCGTCTTCTTCACGCTCGCGACGACCGTGGGCACGTCGAGCGGCGACACCGAGCGCAGGTCGACGACCTCGATGCTCGTGCCGTCCTCGTCGGCGGCGGTCTTCGCGGCCTCGAGCGCGGTGTGCACGGTCGGTCCGTAGCCCACGAGGGTCACGTCCGTCCCGGGCCGGACGACGGCGGCGTGCTCGAGCGTGCGGGCCGCGGCGCCGACGCCTACGGGCGCGTCGAGGTCGACGTCGCCCTTCTCCCAGTACCGGCCCTTGGGCTCGAGGAAGAGCACCGGGTCGGGGCTCGCGATGGCCTCCTGGATCATCGTGTACGCGTCCTGCGGGGACGACGGGCTCACGACGCGCAGGCCGGCGGTGTGCGCGAACAGGACCTCGGGGCTCTCGCTGTGGTGCTCGACCGCGCCGATGCCGCCGCCGAACGGGACGCGGATGACGACCGGCAGGTCGATCCGACCCGACGTCCGGTAGTGGATCTTGGCGAGCTGCGTGGTGATCTGGTCGTAGGCCGGGAAGATGAAGCCGTCGAACTGGATCTCGACGACCGGCCGGTACCCGCGCATGGCCAGGCCGATCGCCGTCCCGACGATGCCCGACTCGGCGAGCGGCGTGTCCACGACGCGGTCCTCGCCGAACTCGGCCTGCAGCCCTTCGGTGACGCGGAACACGCCGCCGAGGGCGCCGATGTCCTCGCCCATGAGCAGGACCTTCTCGTCCGCGGCGAGAGCGGCGCGGAGACCGGCGGTGATCGCCTTCGCGAACGGCATCCGGACGACGCCGCCCGGCTCGTCCGACGACGCGGGGCTGGGCGGGCGTACGGCGGTGGCAGTCATCGGTTCCCTCCGGCGGTCGTTCCGGTGCTCGTGGCGGCGCGGTCCCCGAGCAGGCCCTCGAACAGCGACGGCGCGGGCTCGCCCGCCTCGTACGCCTCGAACGCGGCGCGCTCGGCCGCGACCTGGGCCTGCGGCGTCGCGTAGACGTGCTCGAACATGCGGCTCGTGGCCGGCGCGCCCATGGCACGGACCGCGGTGCGCACGTGCTCGCCGAGCTCGTCCGCCTCGGCCTGGAGCTCCGCCTCGCGGGTCTCGTCCCACGCGCCGTGCTTCTCGAGGTAGGTGCGCACCCGGGCGATCGGGTCGCGGCGGCGCCACGACTCCTCCTCGTCGGAGGTGCGGTAGCGGGTCGGGTCGTCGGACGTCGTGTGCGCACCCATCCGGTAGGTGACCGCCTCGACGAACGTCGGGCCGCCGCCGGTGCGGGCGCGCTCGAGCGCCTCGTCCATGACGGCCCAGCTCGCGATCACGTCGTTCCCGTCGACGCGGACGCCCGGCATCCCGAACCCCCACGCGCGGCGCGCCAGCGGGACGCGGCTCTGCTTCGTCGTCGGGACGGAGATGGCCCACTGGTTGTTCTGGCAGAAGAACACGACCGGGGCGTTGTTCACGGACGCGAAGCCGAGGGCCTCGCTCACGTCGCCCTGGGACGTCGCGCCGTCGCCGAAGTAGGCGACCACGGCCGTGTCGCGCTCGGCGTCGCCGGTGCCGACGAGCCCGTCGCGCTGGACGCCCATCGCGTAGCCGGTCGCGTGCAGCGCGTGCGACCCGATGACGAGCGTGTAGACGTGGAAGTTGTGGGCCGCCGGGTCCCAGCCGCCGTGGTCGACACCGCGGAAGATCGGCATGACGTCCGCGAAGTCCATGCCCCGCGTCCACGCGACGCCGTGCTCGCGGTACGAGGGGAAGACGTAGTCCTGCTCCCGCAGCGCGCGTCCCGAGCCGACCTGCGCGGCCTCCTGGCCGAGCAAGGGCGGGAAGAGCGCCAGCTCGCCCTGCCGCTGCAGGCTCGTGGCCTCGACGTCGAACCGCCGCACGAGCACCATGTCGCGGTACAGACCGCGGACGCGCTGTGCGGCCGGCTCGGCGTCGGTGGCGCCGGTGCCGTCGAGGAGGTAGCGCGCTGCGCGCTCCCTGTAGGGGGCGTTCGTCTCGGACACGACGGGTTCGCCGTCGGGTCCGACGAGCTGGACGAGCTCGTCCTGGTGCTCGGTCACTGGTGCTCCTCACGTCGTCCGGATCGCCCGGGGATGGCGGGCGGTGCGGCGGGCGCAGCGACGGGACCACCGGGCCTCGTCGCTACCTACGGTTCCGTAGCCTACGCAAGCGTAAGGTACGGCGCCCGAGGGGCGGGAGATGTCCGGCCGTGCGAGTTCGCCGCCCGCGTTTGTAGAGTCCCTCCAAACGCGCTCCCGGCGACAGCCGGTGGCCCCGACGACGCCGCGGGGGTGGTCCCCCGCGGCGCCCCCACAACGGCGGATCAGTCCTCGTGCCGGCCCCGGCGGCGCGCCAGCAGCGTCAGCCCGAGCCCGACGAGCACGAGCGCCACGACCACCACCGCGACGGTGAGCACGTCCGCACCGGTCGTCGCGAGGGCGCTCCCCGGCGGCGGGGGCGGCGTCTCGTGCGTCCCCGGCGACGACGGTCCCGCCGTCGGGGACGGTCCCGGCGTGCCCGTCCCGGTCGGGGACGGGGTCGGTGTCGGGGTCGCGCGCGGGGTGACCCGCAGCGTCGCCGACGCCCTGTCGTTCTCCGGAGCCCGGTCGTCCGACGACGTCGTGACGACCGCGGTGTTCGTGTGCGCCCCCACGACCGTGCCGGTCGCCCGCACGGTCACCGTCACCTCGGCGCCGGGCTCGAGCGTCCCCAGCGCGCAGGTCAGGTCCTGGCCCGACAGAGCGCACCCGGCGGGCCCGCTCACCGCGTCGGGACGGACCCCGCTCGGGAACGTGTCGGTCAGGGTCACGTCCTCGGCCGGCCCCCGGCCGAGCTGCCGCACGGTCAGGGTGTAGGTGGCCGTCCCGCCGACCACGACCTGGGCCGGCGTGACCGTCTTGGTGACGGCCACGTCCGCGGGGATCGGGGCGACCTCCGTGGCCACCAGGGTCGCGGACGCCGCGTTGTTGTCCGTCACCGGGTCGAACGGGTACGCCCCGTCGCGGTCGCTCGTCGCCGTGTTCGTCGTCGTGCCGGCCTGCGTCACGCGCGCCGTGATCACGAGCCGCTCCTCGGGTCCGGCCCGGGGCTCGCGCGGCAGCGTGACGGGTGCGAGCGTCCCGACGTCCCAGACGCCGGTGGACGGGTCGTAGCTCCCGGTGGACGCGTCCGACGCGACGTACGCGAGACCCGCCGGCAGGAGGTCGTCGACGGTCACGTCGTCCGCCGGGTCGGGACCCCAGTTCGTCACCCCCACGGTGAACGTGACCGTGTCACCCACGTGGGGCGCCGGGTCGTCCACGGTCTTCGTGACCTGGATGTCGGCTCCCGGGACGAACAGGCGCGCCTGCGCCCGGTCGTTGTCGGGGTTCGGGTCCAGGGCGTCGCTCTGCCCGATCGCGACCGTGTTGGTGAACGTGCCGGTCCGCTCGTCGAGTCGCACGGTGACCCTCAGCGTCTCGTCCTGCCCGTCGGCCAGGTCTCCGATGGTCCACACGCGCGTGGCGACGTCGAAGGTGCCCTGGGACGCCGTCGCGCCCGTGATGTCCGCGACGATCGGGATGGGGTCGACGGTCGTCACGTCGTGCGCCGTGTTCGGGCCGTGGTTGGTGACGGTCACGGTGTAGGTGACCGTGTCGCCGGGCTGGGCGGTCGTCGGGTCGACGG
>Ga0182746_1001710_pt1 | contig 18575 bp, 15 predicted proteins | sample eDN3rd30CBELigOP_FD_128881 | JGI IMG/M metagenome (GOLD analysis project Ga0182746, IMG submission 128881) | Enriched Organic Plus compost microbial communities from Emeryville, California, USA - eDNA 3rd pass 30_C BE-Lig OP (version 2) (version 2) ... | reverse complement strand
TCGTTGGCCGCGCCCACACACGAATGTCGCGTCGCCGCTCGACACGGACAATCTCAACATCCGACAGCCCTAATATGCCGTCGATTCCCTGATCAGCCTTCTTCTTCATCAGACTTGTCCTTCATATGACAAGTCTAACCCAATTTCCCTCATCCCCCGTTCACGAGGAAGAGCCCAGTTTTCCCACAGAAAATCAACGGCTTACCGCCTTGCGCGGCTCTGTTCTGGCAAGGTCGACTTCCAAAACAAGGCCGGCCAAGGGCGCGGCGGGAGAAGGACAATGCCCGCAGTTGGGGCATATTCCTATTACCAATCGTCGCGTCGTGACCCGGTTTGAACGCACTGTGCGACCGTTGCCGCCGATGGGACGAATGCAGTTTCCGCCCCTCGCCATGAGTTAACCCCAATCGTCGGCGAGCGCATTGCAGCGCTCGCCCGCAATGGCCAATACCTGGTCCTGGATTATAGCAGCGGCCTCGGCTTCGGCCGCAAAAGCGGGTAGGCGGACGGTTTCCACGGCTTGTGCGAGGCTGTCCGTCAATCGAGTAATCGCCGCCTCCGCATCGCTTTGGGGCAGACCGATCGTTCGCGCCAGCATCATGAAATCTCGGCGCGTCAGCCGATCATCCTTGCCGTTGAGCTTAAGCGCCATGCGATCGCCGCCAAGACCCGGAAATACCCGCGTCGTGACTGCATCATAAAGCGGGGCGAAACGAACCGAGGTGAAGGTCTTGGCATCCGGTTCAGCGATTTTGAGCAGCGCGAGGTTTTTGAGGTGCATATCGCCATCGGCGATCAGCCAGGCGAAAACCGCGCGGCGAAAGAGAATGTCGAGATCGGCCGCAGGGTCGGTCGACAGCGGCCGCAGTCCGCGCGCCATCCGCTCTATCGTCCCATCATATTTCGCCGAGGCGGGAAGATCCAGGACCGAACAGAAATCCTCCAGCGCGATCCGCCTTTGATCGTCCGGTCCCTGGCGGATATCGAACCGCTCTACGACGAGGGCTGGGGCCATGCCATCGGGCATCGCCGTCAGGGCGAGGTCCGGCGCTGTAAAGCCGGCGGCTCGGCCAAGTTCAAGGCAGAGCCATTCCACGATCGGCAGCATCTCGAAGCCGGCGGTGCCTGCCGGCTTGAGGATATGGGTGAATGGCAGATCGATGGCCGGGACGAGCGCGCCATCGGACGCCAGATGCATCGGCGCCTTGATCTGGACACCCGACAGGCGCGGCGTTTCCGCGCGAGCGAATATGCGCGCGAGGTTCTGCTCGAAACTCTCCTCGATCGCGCCGCGCGCCGGGCCATCGTAGCGACCGGTGAAGCGGCCTGCGTCGATAAAGCCGTCGAGCATCGTCGTGAGGACGTCCGCCGGCAGCTCCGCCATCTCTTCGCGAGCCTCGACCACGGTGATGTTCGACATATAACGCCGCCCACGCTTCAACGCCTCACGCTCGTCGCGCTCGTGAAGCACCTGGGCGAGCCAGCCTTCGGGCAAGAGGGAGTCGATAAACGCGGGAAGTTTCCCGGGCGTTGTCTGCCGGACGAGCACCGGCCCCGGTTGCCGGGCGGGCTTCCAGCGCCACTCCAAGCCGTCATGAGTGAGGCGGCCGAGCGGCTCGCCGTGCCAAGCGACCATCAGATCCAGCGCCGCCTTGTTGACGGGCGCTTTGGCTGTGCCGGGCCGCGCCAGAAGGAAGCGCTCGGCGCCTTCGCCTTCACGATACCAGCCATTTTCGCGCGCTAGCGCCCAGACTGCATCGGCAGCATCCTTGGGCGTGCCATACTCCTCAACGAGGCGCGCGGCCATCTGTTCGCGCATCTCAGCGGTAAGGGCGCTGGCATGCTCGCTGCGCAGGCGAAAGGCTTCCAGAAAACGCTGCCGGGGTGAGGATACGTCGATGCGTAGCTCGCCCAGATCGTCGCCAATCACGGCTGAAGCGGTCGAAGGTTGCGGCGGCGCTTCGTTCTGAACAATCTCCAAGCTGCGCAGCCTCGTGCGCTGGTTGCGCTTGCCGCTGATAAAGAGCCGGCCATCGCGCGTCGGTGCAAGCAGCACGGCGCTTGCCGAGGACAAATAGGCATGGGGATAGAGATAATGAGCGATGCGGATTGCATGGTTCATGATCGTGGCGTCGGCATCGACATCTTGATCGACATATATGCCTCGCACGAGCTGCACGAGGTCGCCGGCTTGCACGCGCTGGTGCGCGCGCTTGGCATCGATCGTCTCGCCAACCAGATGGATCGTCATGGAATTATCTCGCATTTCACATGCGCGATAATTCCACATAGCGAGGCGAGGCACAAGAATTATCTCTCATCTCACATGCGCGATAATTCCAAATGTCATTGGAGAACGAGCGAGGCCAAGCCGCCCCAGGCGGGCTCCTCGAAATCCGCCGCGGCCACTTCTGTGGGGGTAAACAATAGCTCGTGAGGCTCGGCGACCGCGCAATCTGGTGGGCGGAAATAGCCGGCCATTATAGTGATAGAAGAAATCTGGAGGCCTTTTCCCTTAAGCGGGGGCTCCTAATGCTGGATCGGAAACATTCGCAAATTTTTTTCGAAAGGGGGCCGTCTTCACCAATAATAGGTGAAAACGATCCCGACTTTCGCCAAATGGTTAATAAAATTTAGCAGTTACCGGGGACACCATCGGCACACTCACCAACCGATTCTACGTCCCGACCAGCGCCTTCAACTGTATTGCAGGCAGACACGAGAAGCAGCGAACCACTCATCGCGAATATTGTCAGAAACTTTTTCATTTTCTCTCTCCCAATGGGGAAGGCAACGACCCTCCCTTTAGGCATTTCGACAACGAGCGATCCGACCAATTGTTCCGTCGCCGCGTGCCTCGGTCCGCTCCCAATGATGATGAATCGCGCGATACACGCGGTCAGCCGCTGATTCGCCACGACCGGGCCTCACCAGGACTGGATCGGGGGGGTGCCCTTCCGCCCCTCGCCCTCCAACCTCTAGCGCCCTGCCCCGCCCCAAATATCTACGGATTTCAAGGTCGGGTTGGCGGGCGAGGATCGAAAGTCGGCCTGCGGCGGGGCGATGGGATGGTGGCGAACACTGCCGATTAGGTTCCCGGACTTTTTCATGCTATGCTCGCAAGACGACTACGGGCCTACCCTAGATCGGCTTATCGTGGTTCCGGCCTGTGCCGTAGTCGACCCGTTACATGCCAGCCGATCGATTGATGCCGAGAGCCCGGTGGCGCTAGCTCTTGTCAGAATGGAGCTATAATGCGTACCTATCATTTGTTGCTGCTCGACGATGCGTCGGGCCCCCCTCGCCGCGTGGAATTCAAGGCGGCCAGCCCGGATCAAGCTTTTCAGGTCGCCCGAAACGAGCGCGATGGCATCCATGTCGAACTTTGGGAATCCGACCGTTTGCTGGTGCGGATGAGCAAGGACGGGGCAGTCTGGAAGCTGCTGCCGACACCTGGCTTTGTCGCATCATCCAGCGGCGTCTCCGAGACGCGGGGCGGCGGGGACGCCGCCCCCGCGGCGATGTAATTCAGGGTCAAGCCCCCGCGCTCGCGAGAATAAGGCCGCAAGGCAATTCGCGCGGCCGGGGGGCGCCCTAGCCTAGGCTCTGCCCCTCCTCCCTTTTTTTTCGGCAAGGTCGCCCAAGGCGACGGCATCAGGCTTAAAGTGAAGCAGCCGCAGTAAAGAGCCTGCGGCCGGAATGGCACCTTGCAAGGGCGCCGCCCTAGGCCGCTTAGGGAGGTGCAGCGCCGCTTCTGGCGAAGTTTCGCCTTTGAAGCGCTCGCCCTGGAGGCGCTGCTTGCGGCGCTGTGGCTGCTCTCGGCCACCCCGCTTATCGCGCCTTTCGCGGATCGTGCGCAATGGAAGCGTGCGTTTCCCTTGCCCCTCGTCCTGCTCGGGTTCGCGGCGCAGCGCTGGCGCCAGACTTCAGGGAGAAGGGATCAGGCGATCTTGCCCGGTCCGTCTTCGGCCTCCAGTCCCTCATATTTGAGCTGGAGATAGCGTTCGCGCGTCGCAAGCTTGTCGAGTTCACCCGCGGCAAGATTGCGCGCCGCCTCGCCGATCTCGCGTTCGAGCATCTTTAGCCCTCCCACCAGCGTCTCGTCGGGCGTGCGTCCGGCGTGCGCCTCGCCGCGCAGGCCGGCGGGGATGCGCTGATAGCCCGCGACGAGTTCGGGCAAATCCTCGCCCACCAGCTTGCGGATGTTCGCCGCGGCGGGTTCGGAAGGGTCGAGCGTCTGGAGCTGCGGCGCGAGCAGGTCAAGCTGAACGCCAATTCCGTCGACGAGCTGGCGCGCCGGGGCGGGGAGCGCCGGACGCTGCGCCTCGAGCCAGATTTCGGTGCGCCCCGCGAGCTGCTTGAGATCGGTTTTGGGCAGATCCTGCTGGCGCGGCTCGGGAAAGGGCGGCCATTTGCCGAAGAGCACCGCAACGCCGATCAGCAGCAGCGTCACCGCCATGATGCCGGTGAACCCGAGGGGCCGGATCAGCGCACCGAAAAGCGCGGCCGCGATCAGGACCGCGCCAGAGCCTATCGCGATACGGCCGATCTTCTTGAAGAGATGCTGACGGCGAAGCGCCAGGCTCTTGGTGCCGACCGGGCGGCGCCTCTCGCGCGAGCGCTCGATCGCGGCCTGTCCCGCAAGGATGGTACGGTCGACCTCGCTCATCGTCATTGCGCCCTCAGGCTTCGAGCGCGGCGAGCGGGCTGTCCGCACCGCCGACACTCGCCTGCGCCTGGCTCGCGCCCTCGGCGCGCGCGATATAGCCCTTCGACTTGGCGACTTCGCCCTCGAGCGCGTTCACGGTGGTCTTCATCGTGTCGAGCGCCTTCAGCTTGAAGGTATCGATCGCATCCATCGTGTCGTAGATGTTCTGAAAGGCGCGGCTCAGCGTTTCCATCGGAATGGTACTCGACGCCGCCTGCTCGTGGATGCGCGCGGTATTGTCCTTGAGCATCTTCGACGTGCCATCGATGATATTCGCGGTCGTGGTGTTGAGCGCGGTGATCTGTTCGAGCACCAGCTTCTGGTTTGTCATCGCCTGCGCGACAGTGATCGCCGTCTTGAGCGCGCCGACGGTGGTGGTCGAGGCGCGGTCGACGCCCTTCACCAGTTCGACATTGTTCTTCTTGACGAGGTCGAGCGCGAGATAGCCCTGCACCGTCACCGCCATCTGCGTCAAAAGGTCCTGCGTGCGCTGGCGCGCGTAGAAAAGCGCATTTTCGCGAAGGATCTTCGCCTTTGCAGGGTCGGTTCCGTCGAGCTCGGCGGCCTTTGCCTCGAGCCGCTGGTCAAGCGTGTTGGCGATGTGGATCATCTGCTCGAGCTTGCCCATCGACTCCCACATCTTGCGGCGCTCGACGTCGATCGCGGCATTGTCCATCAACAGCTCGTCCTTGCCGTTGGCGAGCGCGGTCAGGATCCCCGAGATATGCGTTTGGGCGCTGCGGTACTGGGCGAAATAATTGGTGATCTTGCTCCCGAAAATCTTGTCGAGAAAGCCGCGCTTCGTCAGCAATCTACCGTTCGCCGAGGGGTCGAGCCGTTCGACCGTGGTGCGCAGCTCGATCAGATTCTGGCCGATGTCGGTGTCGCGGTCCATCGCCTTGATCGGGCGGTCGAGAAAGCGGTTCGAGTGGTTCGCCGCCTCGAGCATTTCCTTGCGGCCCATATTGGTAATCTGGTCGATCCGCTTGCCGAATTCGGGAGAATTCTCGTCCTGCGCGACGAGATCGTCGATGAAACTGTCGACGCGTTCTTCCAGCTTCGACTTCTGTTCGGTCGAGAGCGGCACAAGCCCCGCCGCCTTTTCAGGCGCCAGCGGAGGCAGCGGTTCGGGCGGGGTCAGTTTCAGCTCGTCGGTCGCGGTCGCCGTTGCGGTGTTCTCGCTCATTCCTTTTCCTTCCACCCCGATGCCGTCTGCCTATATGGCATGCGGACCTGTGTTATTCAAGCACTACACCTTCTCCGCGCGGTTGAGCCAGGGCGCAATCCACGCGGAGAGGATCAGCTGCGCCATATGATAGACGAGGATCGGCACCAGCACCATGCCGGCGGTTGCCGAGGGGAAGAGCGTCGCTGCGAGCGGAGCGCCGACCGCAATGCTCTTTTGCGCTCCGGCAAAAAGCAGCGTGATGCGGTCGCTCCTCGTCAGTCCGAGGAAGCGGCCGAGCTGCCACGCGCCGTTGAACGACAAGGCGAGCAGCGCCGCGACGGCCCCAAAGGCAATGCCGATCTCACGCGCGTCGAGGAGGCTCCAGATGCCCCCGACGACCGCAGCGGAGAAAGCCACATAGACCGCGATGGCGATTGAGCTGCGGTCCATGAAGGTCGCCGCACCGCGGTGCGCGAGCACCCACGGGCGCAGCCAGCGCTGGGCTGCCTGACCCGCGAGGAAGGGGAGGAGAAGGATAAGCGCGATACGCAGCACCGCCGCGCCGTGGATCTGGGCAGCGCTGCCGGCGAGAGCGGCGAACAAGAGCGGGGCGGCGATCACCCCGGTGAGGTTGAGCAGCGCGGCTGCGACGACGCTCGCCGCGACATTGCCGCCCGCAAGGCTGCTCGCGGCCGTCGCTGACTGGACCGTCGAGGGCAGGACCCCGAGAAACAGAAAGCCGAGCGCAAGCGTCGCGGGCACCAGCGGCGCGGTCGCGGCCTGTGCAAGAAGGCCGAGGAGCGGCATCGCCGCGAAGCAGAAAGCAAGGTTGGCGCCCTGCAGCTTCCAGTTGCGGATGCCGTGCAGCACCTCGTCGCGCGGCAGGCGCACGCCGTTGAGAAAGAAAAGCAGCACAATGGCCGCCGTCGACACGCCTTCAGCGAGCGGAACCGCCTCGCCGCGAACGGGCAGCAGGCTCGCAAGGCAGATCGTTGCGAGCAGCACGGGCACGAAGCGGTCGGGGAAGATGCGCGATAGCATGGGCGCGAGCGATGGCGCGATGCACGGCACTTGGCAAGCGCAGCCGGACGGCCGCACGCGAATCCTTGCAGCTTGGACCGCGCTGCCGCTAGGTGGGGCGATGCACATCCTTCTCCTCGCAGCGCTGAGCGAAGAAGCCGATGCGTGTTTCCCCCGCGAAGGGACGCGCGATGGCGATATGTTTGCCGTCCGCCGTCTCGCTGCGCACGGCCACCGGCTGACCATTGCCACCACCGGGCTTGGCAAGGTCAACGCCGCGCTCGCGGCGGGCGCGCTCGGCGCAGAGGCGGACCTGCTGCTGATAATCGGCACCTGCGGCGCGCCTGGGGCGGAGGCGGGACGCGCCTATTGGATCGCCGAGGCCGTTCAGCACGATTATGGCGCGGCGCATCCGCGTGCGTTCCGCCGATACCGCGCCGGAGAGTGGCCGATCGGCGAGCCGGGAGAGACGCATTTTTCGGCGATGGCCGACCCGGGACTTGGCCTCGCTCACGCGCGGATCGCGAGCGGCGACAGCTTCATCGCCTGCCCCGATGCCGCCGCTTCCCTCGGGGCAACCCTCAGGGCATCGCTCGTCGACATGGAGGTCGGCGCCGTCGCGCAGGCGGCAGCCCGGCTTGGCCTCCCCTGGGCCGCGATCAAGGCGGTCACCGACGAGGCGAATGAAGGCAGCGGCGCCGACTTTCACGCCAATCTGGCCCTCGCGGCAGGTCTTGCTGCGCGAGAGGCCGAGCGGCTTGTCGCGATGCTGTGAAAGGCAAGGTGGCGCTCGCACTGATCGCGCTGGCGATCGTGATAGCGCTCGGTCTTCCCATTCGAGAGCGGACCGCGAGGGCCGAGGCCGACCTGTTTGAAACATGGCGCGGCGGCCCGGCCCAGGCCAAGGTTGCGGCGATCGAAGCCTATTTCGCTCGCGATAAAGTCGGCGACGTGCTGCCCCTCGCCGACATCCTGCGCAGCGACGCGCGCTGGCGAACCTGCCCATCGGCCGCGCCCTTCGCGGTTCCGCCGTCGGCGCACTGGCCCGCGATGGCGAAAACCCTCCGCTATTTGCGCGAGCATCTCGTTCCCGCCTTCGGGCCGGTGCGCGTTGTTTCGGGCTACCGAGAGCCTGCCGCCAACCTCTGTTTCAAGGGCGCGAAAGCAAGCCGCCACCTGCGCTTCGCCGCGCTCGACCTCATTCCGGTGCGGCCGATGCCGCGCTCCGAGCTGATCGAAAATCTCTGCGCCCTCCATGCGCGGACGGGGCAACGCCATGCCGTCGGTCTCGGTATCTACAGCGCAGCGCGCTTTTACATCGACACCGCCGGTTACCGCCGATGGGACGGGGATTATCGCGCCGCGTCCTCGCCATGCGGAGCCTCCCGCTGATCCCCGGCAATTTTGTTGCGCCGCAGCAGCGCTTCTGTTAGGGGCGCGGCGTTTCGCGGCGCTCCGGGCGCTGCCCCTTTCCATCAAGGCTTATCCCGCATGTCTTTGCGCAATATCGCCATCATCGCGCACGTCGATCATGGCAAAACCACTCTCGTGGACCAGCTTTTCCGCCAGTCGGGGACGTTTCGTGACAATCAGCGCGTCGAGGAACGCGCGATGGATTCGAACGACCTCGAAAAGGAACGCGGGATCACCATCCTCGCCAAATGCACCTCGGTCGAATGGGGTGAAGGCGAGAATGCGACGCGGATCAACATCGTCGACACTCCGGGTCACGCCGATTTTGGCGGCGAGGTCGAGCGGATCCTCAGCATGGTCGACGGGGTCATCCTGCTCGTCGATGCTGCCGAAGGACCGATGCCGCAGACCAAGTTCGTGACCGGCAAGGCGCTCGCGCTCGGCCTCAAGCCCATCGTGGTCGTCAACAAGATCGACCGCAGCGACGCGCGCGCCGCCGAAGTCCTTGACGAGGTATTCGAGCTCTTCCTGACGCTCGAGGCCAATGACGAGCAGCTCGATTTCCCGATCCTCTATGCCTCGGGCCGCGGCGGCTATGCCTCGCCCGACCCCGAAGCGCGCGAGGGCACGCTTGAGCCCCTGTTCCAGACGATCGTGAACCACGTTCCCGCGCCGGGGCTCGATGAAGATGGTCCCTTCACCTTTCTCGCGACATTGCTCGACCGCGACAATTTCATCGGGCGCATCCTCACCGGGCGCGTCCAGTCGGGCACGGTCAAGGTCAACCAGCCGATCCATGCCTTGGACGCCGACGGCAAGGTCATCGAAACCGGCCGCGCGTCGAAGCTCCTCGCCTTCCGCGGGCTCGACCGCGTTCCCGTCGAAGAGGCGCGCGCGGGCGATATCGTCGCGATCGCGGGGCTGACCAACGCGACCGTCGCGAACACCATCGCCGACACGAGCGTGACGACGCCGATCGCCGCGCAGCCGATCGATCCCCCCACGCTGTCGATGCGCTTTGCGGTCAACGACAGCCCGATGGCGGGCCGCGAGGGCAGCAAGGTGACGAGCCGCATGATCCGCGATCGCCTGCTCCGCGAAGCCGAAACCAACGTCGCGATCCGCATCACCGAGAGCGCCGACAAGGACAGTTTCGAAGTCGCGGGCCGCGGCGAGCTTCAGCTCGGCGTTCTGATTGAAACAATGCGCCGCGAAGGCTTTGAGCTCGGCATCAGCCGGCCGCGCGTTCTCTACCAGACCGACGAAAATGGCCAGCGAACCGAGCCTTATGAAACCGTCGTCATCGATGTCGACGACGAGCATTCGGGCACGGTCGTCGAGAAGATGCAGATCCGCAAGGCAGAGCTTACCGACATGCGCCCCTCGGGCGGCGGCAAGACGCGTATCACCTTCAGCGGCCCGAGCCGCGGCCTCATCGGCTATCACGGCGAGTTTCTGTCGGACACCCGCGGCACCGGCATCATGAACCGGTTGTTCGAGAAATACGGCCCCTACAAGGGCGCAATCGAGGGCCGCAAGAACGGCGTCCTCATCTCGAATGGCGCGGGCGAGGCGGTCGCCTACGCACTCGGGCCCCTCGAGGAGCGAGGCATTCTCTTCGTCTCGCCGGGCGAGGCGCTCTATGAAGGGATGATCATCGGCGAGAATGCAAAGCCCGAGGACCTCGAGGTCAACCCGATGAAGTCGAAGCAGCTCACCAACTTCCGCTCGACGGGCAAGGACGATGCGATCCGTCTGACGCCCCCGCGGCGGATGACGCTCGAGCAGGCGATCGCCTATATCGACGAGGATGAAATGGTCGAGGTGACCCCGGCGAATATCCGTTTGCGCAAAGCAATCCTCGATCCGCACGAGCGCAAGAAAGCGAGCCGCAAGAAGGAAGCGGCATAAGGTTCTGACCGGCGGCCGAGCGGCCGCCGGTTTTCTTTTGGGCTCTTTCTTGACGCGCTCGCTTCACCGTTCGGTATTTTCGCCTTTCCGCAACGTAAGGAGCCGCCCGTGAGCCGTCTCATCCTTTTCAACAAGCCCTACGGCGTCCTGTCGCAATTCACCGACCGCGGCAGCGAAACCGCGCGCGCAACGCTGTCCGACTATATTGACGTACCGGGTGTCTATCCCGCCGGGCGGCTCGATCGCGACAGCGAGGGGCTCTTGATCCTGACCGACGACGGCGCGCTCCAGGCCCGCATTTCTTCGCCGCGGCACAAGATGCCGAAGACCTATTTTGCGCAGGTCGAGGGCGAGCCCGATGATGTCGCGCTCGCAGCGCTTCACGCAGGGGTCAAGCTGAACGACGGTCCGACCCGCCCCGCGGCTGTCCGGCGCATCGATCCGCCCCCGCTTTGGGACCGCGACCCGCCGGTGCGATATCGCAAGAGCGTAGCCGATTCATGGATCGAGCTCACCATCACCGAAGGCAGAAACCGCCAGGTACGCCGCATGACCGCCGCCGTGGGATTTCCAACACTCAGGCTGGTACGGTGGCGTATCGGGGGATGGGAGATTGGCGATCTGAGAGTGGGAGAATGGCGCGAAGTGACGCGCTAGATGCTTCCTCGAGGCGAGTACGCGTCGAGCGGATCCCTTCTGCCGGGAGAAAAAGGATAAAGCGATTCCGCCTCACTCGGCGGCGCGCTCGAAGCTACCAAGTGCTGCGGGATGATCGGGGCAAACCGTCTCGACGAGGCGTTCAAGGACAGCGACCCGCTCGCCGATCTAGTTCAGCTCCTCGGCACTGATTTTGAAGTGAGGCGATTATGCCGAACGCTCAACTATGCCGAGTGGGCGTTGGGAACGCCCCGCTCCCTCTAACTTTGCGGTGATCGGCTCGGCATAGTTTTGACCTACGATCCTGGCCCATCGATGTGGTTTTGACGCGTTGGGCCTTGCCACGGGCCGTGAATGTGCGAGACTCCTCGAATGAAGATTGACGTCGATCATCTGCCCGCGGTGCATCAGGAGGAACTCGCCCTGGCAACGCGGATTTTGATGGACGAATTTGCCGTTGCGACCTCGCGCTCTACGCAGCCGTGGAAGAAGAACGGCAAGATCCGAAAGATCGTTTTGTTCGGCAGCTATGCGCGCGGCGACTGGGTCGACGAGCCCGAGAAGGGCTATCAGTCGGACTATGACCTGCTGATCATCGTCAGCCACGAAGACCTCACCGAGATCGCGGATTATTGGTATGTCGCGGAGGACAAGATCCTGCGCGATACCGCAATCGCGCGACCGGTGAACATCATCGTCCACACGCTTGAAGAGGTGAACCGCGGACTGAAGCGCGGCGAATATTTTTGGGTCGACATCGCGCGTGACGGGGTCGTTCTGTACGATCTTCCCGGCAGTGAGCTGGCCACCCCGATGCCGCTGACGGCGGCCGACGCTTATGAAATGGCGAGCGGATATTTTGCGGACTGGCTGGCAAAGGTTGATAGTGCGATCAAGCTGGCGAACTTTGCTATCCAGGAGGACGAAAGCAATGATGCCGCTTTCCTGCTCCACCAAGCGGGCGAGCGAGCCTACACCTGCTATCTGCTGGTTCGCAGCCAGTACGTTCCGCGTTCGCATAATTTGAAGTTCTTGCGTTCGCTGGCGGAGGACCGGGAGCCACGACTTGTGGACGCATGGCCGAGGGCGACGAAGCTCGACCGCCGGCGTTTCGAGTTAACGAAACGCGCCTATGTCGAGGCTCGTTACTCGGCTGCATATGCCATCGACAACGAGGATCTGCAGGCGATCAAGGCAGCAGTGACAAGCTTGCGCGACATAGTCGAGACAGTGTCGCGCGAATGGCTCGACGGACTCCGCCAGAAAGCGGACCTCTAATCACTGCGGCGCCGGCTACAGCCGCCGAGAAACACCAGCCGCCGATCTTTCGGTTGAAACCGCCGAGTCGCCTCACATCATACGGCTGGAGCTTGGCGAGCGTGGCGGTCTTGAGGACGACAACGTCTACTCGGCATACTTGAACGCTTGGCATACGCGAGGCGCAACAGTTCGACGCTACGGCGGCTGAACTTGTTCTCGCGCGGTCATGCCCTAGCCAGTGTGGGCGCGATCTGTGATACTGGAGCGCAGGAAATTGAGGCGGCCTGCCGAAATTCATGCACCGTCGCGCAAGCGTTGGGCGTCACATTGACAATTGCCGTGAACTAAACCCATTCACGACAATTTTTGCGGGAGGCATTAATGGAACTCGTTCCGATTGAGCCTGCCCCGCCGCCACCAGCGGCGAACTTTTCGGACGCGGAGGTGCAGGCCATGCAGCGGGCCGTAATCCGTCTCTTCGATAATTGGGGCATCACCGATGCCCAGGCTGCCTGCCTGCTCGGCGACATGCCGATCCGCACCTATCAGCGGTGGAAGCAAGGTGTATTTGGCCGTTGGAATGTCTATCTGGCCGCGCGCCTGTCGAACCTGATCGGAATCCACATGGCGCTTCGCCTGCTCTACACCGAGCGGAAGCGGGGTTATCGCTGGATTAAGGCACCCAACCCGTGCCTTTGGCGGACGTTCGGCGCTCGAGGCCATGCTAGGTGGCCAGCTTACCGATCTGATGCGCGTCCGGCGTTGTCTCGACAGCTATCGCGGCGCTTAGTGATTTTCTATGCCCGATGTACCGCTGGCTCCAGTTGGCTGACCGTCGGCAGTCCGGCTGATCGAAACAAATATCCGCCCATCGACCTGTTTGAGGATCTCGCCCATCCCGAAGACTGGGCGTTGCTGGCGGCGGCCGAGGCCAGGGCCAATCCGCGGGTTGGCGAAACCATCGGGAATTCCGAAGAATTTATCGGCCGAACCCTTGTCCGCATCAATCCCATTGACCGAGGCTGCGGATGGCGGCAAAGGCGAGGTCTTCGACCGGGCTCCTGCAAGAACCATTTTCGAAATGGCGTCGAAAAAGCAGGCAAGTCGTTGAAATGCGGGTGTAGCTCAATGGTAGAGCAGAAGCTTCCCAAGCTTACGACGAGGGTTCGATTCCCTTCACCCGCTCCAATTTCCCCACATTGATAACCGCCAATGTCTGGACTTTTCCCGGAAACATGCCCTGTTTCAGGCCTGAATTGGTCGCGGACCTTCGCGATTGAGCGTTGGAACCCGGAAAATCCGGGGGCCTTTTATGGGGGCCTTTCGGGTTGCGGGGACTGCCATCGAAAAAAAGGCCTCCAATATGGCCATCACTGATACGGCGATCCAACGCTAAGCCTGGCGAGCGCGATTATAATTTGGCGGACTCCGGGGGTCTCTTCGTGCTGGGGACGCCAGCGGGCGCGAAGCTCTAGCGGCTCGAATTCCGAATCGATGGCCAGGAGCCCAACTATCGGTGGGCGCTATCCCGACGTCAGTCTAAGCGAGGCGCGCAAGCGTCGGGACGCGGCCCGAACGCAGATTGCGCTTCGCGGCGATCCGGCGCGCGAAAAGCAGCGGGAGAAGATCAGGGTCCAGACTCAATCCCAACAGCCTTCGTTAGTCGCCAGCTTGCCTCCTTCGACGGTGCCATAGCGGCCGAAGGTGGATCGCTCCGCTTCGCACTGCCCGGCGACGACGTCCCCAACCTTTGCTTCGTTCGACTGGCCGTCGAGGGAATAAAGGCACCTGCCTTGGCAGTCGGCCTTCGCCGAACAGGCTTTGCCAGCATCACTATAGCGGAACTGGCAGAACGTGCTGCCAAAGGGCGCTCGGCTTTCATAGCCTCCTTGCGCACGACATATCTTCGCCTCAGTGGACGTCAGTCGCTTTTGCGGAATGGAGCAACTTCCGACGCATGTCGCTGATGCGATCAGCAGCCCAATCCACGCCGCACGATCAAAGATGTTCCAATCCATGAATGACAACATCTCACGCTCTGCTTTAGTTTTCTACCGGCAACCCTGTTCAAAGCCAGACGGCGGCGGCGAGGCTTACGGCTGATAGGAAATTCTTGGCGAGCTTGTCGTAGCGGGTTGCGATGCGTCGGAAGTCTTCCAGGCGGCAGAACATGGCCTCGACGCGCCAACGGTCCTTGTAACGGCGTTCATCATATTGGATCGGGCGCGCGATTGCATCGTCTGGGATCACCGGAATCGTGCCCTGTTCGCGGAAGATCGCCCTGATGCGGTCCGCATCGTAGCCTCGGTCGGCGATCATCCGCTTCATGCTGTCCGTTTCGCCGATCAGAAGGTCGACCCCTTTCACATCCGACGTGTTGCCAGGCGTAGGACGTGGCCGAGCGGTCGCCCGAGAACATCGACGAGCGCGTGGATCTTCGTTGTCCGGCCGCCACGCGAGATGCCAATGGCATTGGCCCGCGCCCCGCTTTTGCGCCATGGGTGAGGCAAAGCCTGTCGCGGCGATCGATCCGTCACTTGTTTCGGCGGTGATGGCCGCGATGCAGCACGTGGATGGAAATAGTGCCGCCTAACTCTTGGCGTCCGGCCGTGAGCACTGCTAAGCCCATCCAAACGGCTGGGGGTTAGGGTGCAGCTATTCAATTCGAAGACCATTCAGCGCCATATCGACCGCGCCGCCGCGCCCGATCCTGCGAAGTTAGAAATCCTGCGCCAGTGGGGCGAAACTATCCGCGACCGCTCGATCGAGTCGCAAAAGGAAACGGCCCTTCACGGCAATTTCAAGCAGCGGATCATTTGCGACGTTCTGGGATATCAGGATTTCAACGATAGCGGCCAATGGACGGTTGACGTCGAAGCGCAGATTGGCGCGGGATCGGTTGACCTTGCCTTGGGTCATTTCACCAAGGACGATCGACGGATCATCGCCCCGTTCGAGTTGAAGGGCGCAAAGACCAAGAACCTTGATGCGATCATGCCGGGCCGTGCCAAAACCCCGGTGCAACAGGCATGGGAATACGCCAGCGATAATGTGGGCACCAAATGGGTGCTGGTTTCTAACTATCGGCAAATCCGCCTCTATAGCTATGCGGATGGACGGCAATTTTATGACAGCTTCGATTTGGCAAAGCTGCATGATCCCGCCGAATACCTACGGTTCATGCTGCTGCTGTCGGCCGACAACCTGCTGTCCGGGCAGACATTGGCGATACTGGAGGAAAGCCGGAAGGAAGATCGCGACATCACCGCGCGGCTCTATGCGGATTATCGCACGCTGCGCAGCGATCTGATCGGCGCAGTGCGAACTGCACTCCCCGATGGCGACCCGCTGGAAGCTATCCGGCTGGGCCAGACCATTCTGGACCGGGTGCTGTTCATTGCCTTTGCCGAAGATAACGGCCTGTTGCCCGATGACAGCTTGCTGAGCGCCTTCCAGCACCGCGACCCCTACAATCCCAAGCCGATCTGGCAGACGTTCCTGGGCCTGTTCCACGCGATTGACCGGGGCAACGATCAGCTTAAAATTCCGCGCTACAACGGCGGCTTGTTCCACCCGAACGAGACAATCAACGCCCTCGCCATTCCCGACCACATTTGCGAGGGCTTCAAGCGGTTGGCGGAATATGACTTCGCCAGCGAAATTTCCGTCACCGTGCTGGGGCACATATTTGAGCAGTCGATTGCCGATGTGGAACAGCTACAGGCTGAGGCGCTGGGCGAAGCGCCAATCGAAAAGAAATCCACCGGCACGACTGGACGACGCAAGCGTGATGGCGTGGTTTATACGCCTGACTATGTTGCGCGCTTCATTGTGGACCAGACGCTGGGCGCGCATTGCAAGGAGATTTTTGCCGAAATCCTTGGCCGGTATGCCGCGAAGGGGGCGAAGGCCGATGACGAAGCGATTGCGTGGAAATCCGCAAAAGCGGAAAAGAAGGCATGGGCCGAATACCGCGACCGGCTAACAGCGCTGCGTATTGTCGATCCGGCCTGCGGATCGGGTGTGTTCCTGATCATGGCCTTCGATTACATGAAGGCCGAGCTGGAGCAGGTGAACACCAAGCTGGCCGAACTGGAAGGCAAGGGCATGGCGGGGAACCTGCTGGACCCTGACAGCGAAATCCTGACACACAACCTGTTCGGCGTAGACGTGAACAGCGAAAGCGTAGAAATCGCCAAGCTGAGTCTGTGGATCAAGACCGCACGACGCGGCAAGGTGCTAGACAGCCTCGATAACAACCTGCGGGTGGGCGATAGCCTGATCGAAGATAGCAGTTTCGCTTATCGCAGCCACGGCTTCGAATGGAAAACAGCCTTTCCGGACATATTCGCGGCGGGCGGCTTCGACGTAGTGCTGGGCAATCCGCCCTATGTGCGACAGGAACTGCTGAAAGACCTGAAACCATATCTCGAAAACCGGTTCGAGGTTTATCACGGCGTAGCGGACCTGTACGCTTATTTCTTTGAACGTGGCTTGCGCATTTTGAAGCCGGGCGGGCGGCTAGGTTACATCAGCAACTGCACTTTCTTCAAAATCGCATCGGGCGCGCCCTTGCGCAATTTTCTGCGCACTCAGGCAACATTGGAGAATGTAGTCGATTTCGGCGACCACCAGATTTTTGAAGGCGTCACCACCTATCCCGCTATTCTGACTATGCGGGCGGGTGCGCCGCCGCCGGGCCATGATCTGCTTTTTTGGAAGATTAGCGAGATGCCAGCCGGCAGCTTTGCCGATGCCTTTGCCGACGCTGCCAAGCCGTTTCCGCAAGAGGCTCTGGGACAGGGCTCGTGGGAACTTGAGGATGACGCACTTCGATCTCTCAGGGCGAAGATCACCAATGGAAGAAGCCCTCTACGCGCAGTTTATGGAAAGCCGTTCAGGGGGGTGACGACAGGTCGAAACGATGCCTTTGTCGTCGATCAAAGAACGCGCACCAGGCTAGTTGCCGAGGATGCAGCATCGAGTAAACTTCTGGAACCTTGGTTGGAAGGTAAAGACCTTGAGCGATGGCATCAGGGTGGGCGGAACCAATGGATCATCTTTGCTCGTCAAGGGTTGGATTTATCGGGATATCCAGCAATTCTCAAATACCTCTCGGCTCGTCGAGAGAAGCTGGAGCCGAGACCTGAGAATTGGAAGCCGTCCCGGCCCGGTGAAAAGTGGCTGGGTCGCAAGCCGGGCACTTACCTCTGGTCAGAGATTCAGGATAAAACAGCCTATTGGGCTAGGTTTTTGAACGAAAAGATCGTATCCACGAAAATATCGTCGCAACCGACATTCTCTGTTGACCGGTCTGGGGCAATACTTAGCAATACAGCCTATATGATCGACGCCAAGGAAGATAACGAATTTGTAACTTCACTCCTGAATTCATCTCTGGCATTCTTTTACTTCAAGAGCGTCTTTGTGGTTAAGGCTGGAGGCTTCTTCGAAATTCAGCCCGATGGCCTGAGCAACTTCCCGATACCTTTGGCCCGCCAAGAGCAAAAGCACGAAATTGCGAACCTTTCGCGCGCGACCCAAACAGCGGCTGAAAAGCGCCATGAACTGCAACAGGCGATCACCCGCCGAATTCCAGACCTTGCCGCCGATCCGGCCAGTGCGAAATTGACCGGCAGGCTAAAACAATGGTGGAACCTGCCCGACTTTGCCGCTTTCCAGAAGGAAGTGGAAAAGGTGCTGAAGGCCAAAATCCCGCTTCAGGAACGCAACGAGTGGGAAAACTGGATCTCCACCACCCGCGCCGAAATCGACGCCCTGACAGCCGAAATCACCCGTCTGGAAGCCGAGATCAACTCCAAGGTCTATGCCCTGTTCGATTTGACGCCAGATGAGATTGCGTTGCTGGAGGCCAGTTTATGACGAAGTTGTGGGGCGTGCATATGCCCGAATGGATCGGTGATGATCCGGTCGAGAAGGGATTTGTCTGTATTGGCTGGGCAGAGGTCGGTGACATCTTTGCGCTACCCAATGACCGAAGCCGGTTCAAAGCGGAACTTTTAAAAGCCTACCCGGACAAAAAAGCCGGAACGATACCTGTCGAAGCGGGCGAACTTCTGCGGTTCGCGCATGAAGTCGCGGCCGGTGACGTAATAATTTATCCATCCAAGCACAACCGCATGGTGAACATTGGCCGAGCGACCGGCCGCACGTGGCGTGAACCGGGTTATGGCATGGATGACTATGAGCTGCCGAACTTTCGCGGGGTTGAGTGGTTGGGCCAGTATCCGCGAAGTGACTTCAATCAGTCGGCTCTTTATGAGATCGGTTCATTTCTGACCCTATTTCGTGTCAAAAAGTGTCGTTGCCCCTTAATTTCCGGACAGTTCCTCACTGGTTGATTGGACGATGTATTCGCGCGGGGCGAGGTAGCCAAGTGCGCGATGCGGATGGACGGTGTTGTAGTGGTGGAACCAG
>Ga0182746_1001708_pt1 | contig 18596 bp, 14 predicted proteins | sample eDN3rd30CBELigOP_FD_128881 | JGI IMG/M metagenome (GOLD analysis project Ga0182746, IMG submission 128881) | Enriched Organic Plus compost microbial communities from Emeryville, California, USA - eDNA 3rd pass 30_C BE-Lig OP (version 2) (version 2) ... | reverse complement strand
TGGCCCTGCACGCCGAACTCGGCGCCGGAGATGCCGACGATCACTGCGTCCTTGATGACGGTCGGCGCCATGGTGCCGGACTCGCCCTTCTTCGGATCGCCGTTGACCGACTTCCACTTCTCCTTGCCGTTCGTGGCGTCGAGCGCGACCACCGACGTATCGGCCTGGTAGAGGTAGATGGTGTTGTCGGCATAGGCGAGGCCGCGGTTCACCGTATCGCAGCACATGATCGGCACGACCGACGGGTCCTGCTTCGGCTCGTACTTCCAAACGATCCTGTTCTCGTCATCGAGGTTGAGAGCGTAGACGATGTTCGGGAACGGCGTGTGGAGATACATCATGTTGCCGATGACGAGGGGAGAGCCCTCGTGACCGCGCAGCACGCCCGTTGAGAACGTCCAGGCGACCTTGAGGTCTTTGACGTTCTTCGTGTTGATCTGATCGAGCTTCGAGTAGCGCGTGTTGGCGTAGTTGCCTTCCTGTTGCGCCCAGTTCTTCGGGTCTGCGGTGTTCTTCATGACGTCGTCATTTGCCACCGCAGGCATCGACAGTGCGCAAACGAGCGCGGCTGTCGCTGCTGCGTACACAACCTTCCCCATAGGGTGCTTCCTCCTTAATTTTTGCAACTTGGCGAGGATCGCGCCGGGGATCGCCGATAGTCCGCCACCATCCTCAACCAATACGTTGAATATTGGTCGCGGGAAATAAAGTCAACCGATGGGTTGAATATTCCCGCTTCGTGTTGCCATCGAAAGGAAGCTGATTCTTACGCCCGGGAGCGGCAGAGCATCGCTGGAATCGCCTGTCGTTTAAGGGGCTTGCGCGCATTTCCTGCCCGCGCGGAACGCGGGCGATCCACGTGATGTCGGGCGCGAAACTCTCTGATCGCGTGCGATGCAAACGAACTCCGGCGGCACGCAAGCGGAGCTTCACAGCAACGGCGTTGCCAGAAAATATTGCAAACCGGTGCCTGGCACAGGTCGCAATTTTTAGGGTTTGCTCTGCCCTAAACCGCCCGCCCGCGCATGCAGTGGCTCCCTCGCGCGAGGGCGCACGGGGCCGGGAGCGCGGATCTCGCTTTGATCCACGATCGCCGCAAGCTGGCTGACGAGGGCCTCGACATAGCGTCCGCCCGCCGCAACGCCTGTCACCGCGCAATCAACTCGTCGGCCGGGGCATTTACTGACATGGCCGCGCGCACGGCGGCAGAGCGCCGGCGATGTTGGCAGCCGTCCCGTGCATCGAGACCATCAGCACGCTGACGCGATGCGCGACCGCGAAAAGGACTTCGAGAATTTGATAGCCCCCACACCGTGCGAAAGTGAAATTCTGCATCCGCTGGGTGAGGGCAGGAGCGTGCGCGAGATCGCCGCCGAATGCGGGCGGAGCTGCAACACGACCGGCGATTGCTTCGGCGGGATGAGAGCGAAACTCGCGAGGACTAGAGTGCTTCCGGAAAAGTGGGAACCGATTTTCCGATAAGGAGCACGACCAAACAATGGTCTAGGGCCGTTCTGCGTTTCCACCTAAACCGGAACGGTTCTAGCGCGGCCGACCTGGCGCGCATCTCGATCCCCGAGAGCATGCGCCACCAGGATGAAGAGCGAGGGCCACGCCCTCTCGCGCGCTCACACCGCCGGTGGCCCGTCAGGTGAGCTGTGCTGAGATGAAATCATTGGAGCGGGCGATCGGGATCGAACCGACGACATTCAGCTTGGGAAGCTGACGTTCTACCACTGAACTACGCCCGCAAACTTGAGGAGACAGGGCTTTTTTAGCCCATCCCGTCTCCCGGTCAATCGGACAAAGTTGGAACAAACGGACAAAACGGACAAGATCGCCCCGGAATTGTCCCGGAGCGATTCCGCAGGTGTCGATTCGCCGTGCCCGCGGCGCCGCGAACCCGGCAGAGGCACACGAGCGCCCCTGCCTCCCCGCGCTCCGATGGCATCGAAGGCCGCGCGACGCGAGCAAGCGAGAGCCGGAGCCGTTGCGCGCCCCGGCTCCTGCCGAAGCCCCGTTGCGCGCGTCCCCGGCTCCTGCCGGAGCGCCGTTGCGCGCACCCCCGACTCTCCTGCGCCCTCGAAGATCTCAGCTCTTGCCCTTCACCAGCGCGTCGCGGATCTCGCGAAGATAGACCTCCGATGGGGGCGGGGCCGGCGGAGCCTCCGGAGTGGGCTTGCGCATCATATTGATGCCCTTGATGAGGAAGAACAGCGCGATCGCCGTGATGAGGAACTGAACGATCGCATTGAGGAACAGGCCATACTTTATTTCCACGCCCTCGATGGGCGTGACGGCGAGCGAGGAGAAATCGACACCCGCCGTGATGTAGCCGATGATCGGCATCATGACGTTCTGGACGAGGGTCGACACGATCGGAGAGAACGCAGCACCGATTATGACGCCGATGGCGAGATCGAGCGCGTTGCCTCTCATCGCGAAATTCTTGAATTCTTCAAACATCTGCTTCATGGACGTCTCCCTCGTCTAGGCGCGCCTCCGGGCCCCCATGCGGCCCGCCCGCAGCTTATGCGAAAAATGCGCGCAAAGAACCACGACTTGAGGCCATCGGCGGGGAATCCCGCCATATATGCGTCGCAGTGTTGGCGTGTACGTGCTGGGTTGGGCCGGCCAGGCCCCGCGGGTAGGGCAGGGGAGCTTGAGGACATGATGGAGCGCAAAGAGCGCAAGCCCTATTGGCGGCATACGAAGTGGCAGATGCTGGCCAGCCTCGTGCCGTTTCTGGTGCTCATCATCGTGCTGCCGCTCTATGCCGAGAGCCTCAACGCGAAGCGCTTCCTGGGCTTCCCCCTGGGTTACTTCCTTGGCGCCCACGGCATTGCCGCCATCGCCATTTTCACCGTGGTGAGCTTCGTCAATCGCCAGGACGCCATCGACCGATGGCACGGAGCGCACGAGGATACGTGAGCACCGCCAGGGTCGGGTAGAGAGCCATGTCCGTCACCTCGCGCACGCGCTTCGTCAATCCGCGCCTCGGAACCTATTTCGGTATTTTCGTCAGCTCGCTCACCGGGCTGGTGATCCTGCTGCTCATCTTCGAGGAGCTTGGCACGGCGAGCGGTCCGCTGCGCTGGGCGATGCTGCTGGGTCCGCTGGCCCTCTATGTCGCGATCGGATCGTGCGCGCCGACCCAGGAGCCGTTGGAGTTTTTCGCCGCCGGCCGGCGCGTGCCCGCGGGATATACAGGGCTGGGCATCGGCGTTGCCAGCATGGGTGCGACGGGCATCGCCGCGCTCACGGGGGCATTCTTTCTCATCGGCTTTGATGCGCTGTGCCTCACCATCGGCGGCCTCGCCGGCTTCGTCGTCATGTCGGTGATGCTGGCGCCGTTCTTCCGCAAGTTCGGCACCTTCACCGTTCCGAGCTACCTGGGGCGCCGCTTCGAAAGCAAGCCCGTGCGCCTGTTATCCGCCGCGCTGCTTGTCGTCCCGGCTTTGCTGATGATCGCGGCGGAGTTGCGCATGGGCGCGTTCGCAGCGGGCTGGCTCGCCGGTCAGCCGCAAAGCCTCATGATCGTCCTGCTGTCCGCCGTCTTCGTCGTCACCGGCGTCGTCGGAGGCATGCGCTCACTCACGTGGTCCGGGAGCGCCGCCGCCATCGCCGCCGTATTGGCCCTCCTCGTGCCGGTGACGATCGTTGCCGTGATGGTGAGCAACTTTCCGCTTCCCCAGCTGACGAACGGCCCGTTGCTGCGCGCGCTCATGCACCTCGAAGGCGCGCAAGGTCTGCCGATCAACGATGCCACGCCGCTCGCCTTTGCGATGCCGGGCGAGGGCATCTCGCACATCGCCAAGCGTTTCACCGCGCCCTTCGGTGCCGTCGGCCCGACGGCTTTCGTCGTGGCTATGCTCACCGTGATGGCGGGCATTGCCTCCTCGCCTTGGCTGATCCCGCGCGTGACGATGACGCCGGGCGTCTACGAGACACGTAAGTCCCTCGGCTGGGCGACGGTCTATTTCGCGCTCATCACGCTCACGGCCGCGGCCGTTGCGGTCTACATGCGCGACTACGTGATGGACATGGTGCGCGAGCAGCCCGCGTCGCTGCCCGATTGGATGCGGCAGCTCGTCGAGCTCGGGCTCGTCAGCGCGGCGAATGCCTCTCCGCCGACGTACACGGGGCTCGGCTTTGCCCGTGACGGCGTGCTGCTGGCGCTGCCGGTCGCGGCGGAAATGCCTAAGGTCGTGCTGTATTTGGCCGCCACCGGTATCGTCGCGGCGGCGGTCGTTGGCGCCGGCGCAGCCGCGAGCGCACTGGGCAATGTTGCCGCCGAAGACGGCATCAATGGGCTCTCCTGGGAGCCATTGGCGCGCAAGGCGCGGGTGCAACTCGGCCGCCTCGCGATTGCCGGCGTCGCGCTCGTCGGCGGCCTCTTCACGCTGCTCGCACCCGCCGACCCCTTGCGGCTGATGCTGTGGTCGCTGGCGCTCAGCGCCTCGACGTTCTTTCCGGTGCTGGTGCTTTCGATCTGGTGGAAGCGGATGAATGCCTTCGGCGCGATTGCGGGCATGAGCTGCGGTTTCGGCGTTGCGCTGCTCACCATTCTCGCTGCCGAGGCGGGCATCGTCGGGCTCAACGGGGCGCTGGCCGGTCTGTTCGGGCTGCCCGCCGGTGTGCTGGGGGTGACGCTGGCGAGCATCACGACGCCGGGACCGAGCCGGAGCATGCTCGAGCTGGTGCGGGAAATCCGCATCCCCGGCGGCGAGGTGATCTACGATCGCGAGATGCGCCTTCTGCGCCTCAAGAACCGCGAGCGGGCGTAGCCCCGGCGAGGCCCGGAACGAACGTGCCGGACCGATACAACTCGAGCGCTTCCGGAAAAGTGGGCACCGGTTTTCCGCCAGACCATGATCGCTTCGGACCCTACCCGTCCGAAGCGTGAATCATCGGTCTGATCAAAAGGCTAAAGCCGCATCGCGATCCGAAGAAAAGCGATCGTGCTCTGAGAAGCACGGGGCAAGGAAGTGCTTCCGGAAAAGTGGGCACCGGTTTTCCGATAAGAAGCACGACCAAACAATGGTCTAGAGCCGTTCTGCGTTTCTACCTGAACCGGAACGGCTCTAGCCACCGAACGTGCCGAGATAGTGCATGACCACCTCGCGCCGGTGCGGCCGGTCGCGGTGCTCGGCGACGTAGATCCCCTGCCAGGTGCCCAGCAGCATCCGCCCGGCCTTCACCGGAACCGCGAGGGAGGTTGCCGTCAGCGCCGATTTGATGTGCGCCGGCATGTCGTCGGGCCCCTCGACCGCATGCACGTAGTGCGCGCCGCGCGGCGCCAGCCTTTCGAAGGCGGCGAGAAGGTCGGTATGGACATCCGGATCGGCGTTTTCCTGGATGAGCAGCGACGCTGACGTGTGGCGAATGAAGAGCGTCAGCAGCCCGTCCGCAGCGCCGATCTCCCCCAGCCATGCGCGCACCGCGCCGGTCTCATCGTAGAGCGCCGGGCCCCTTGTCTCGACGTGGAGAATATCGAGGGCTTGACCGAGCGGGCCTTCTGACCGGCCACCTGTCGTCGATTTCGCCATTGCCGCTCTCCCGAGCTTCCCGTCCGCCGCCCCGCCCGCTGCGCGGCCAGCGAACGCGCATTTTGCCGCTAATTGCGCGTCCCAGTGCAATTTTTACGCGCTGCTTAACCTCACGTTTACCGAGACTGGCGAAGCCTGGGGATGAGCGGAGTTTTGTTTTGCGCGTCCCGATTCGGCAACCGCACCCAGCCCAGTACTTAGCCCCGCAGGGCACAGCGACCAGCGCCAAGGGATTGAAATGTCTAACCAAGCCTACAACGGAATCTATGGCGCGCACGCCGATGCCGCTGCCATGGCCGCACACGAATCCTCCCAGGCGGTGATGTTGGACCAGATGCGCGACAGGCTCGCCGCGCTGAGCGACGAGGCCCGCTCGATTAGAGCGCAGGTGCCCCATGAGCTCGGACCCGACGTGGAGCGCATCCAGCAGCAGATGCAGCGCCTCGGCGAGCGTCTCGCCGATCTCGGCCGCGGCATGCTGGTGCCATACAACGCGGCCAACCCCGAGCACCGCGCGACCGCCGCGCGCTTCAAGGCCATCCGCTACGTCACCGAGGACGACGTGCGCGTCGCCCGCGTCTCCCCGGACGAGATAATCGCGCTCGGCGGCCACCATGGCGGCCAGCGCGCCGCTACCGAAGGAAACCCGTGGGACGAGGCATCGGCCAGCGCCCTCGTGCGGATCTATGAATCCGGCGAGGCGTTCGCCGCCGGCGCCCGCCGCGAAGCTCCCGCTGCGCCGCGTGCTCAGTCCGTACCGCCGCGGCCTGCCGCCCAGCAGACCATCCCCGCGCGCAATCCCGTTGGCGCCTCGACAGCCCCCATGGGCATGACGGGCGACGTCGCGCAGCCTGCCGCCCCCCGCGGCTGCGCGATCGATTCCGGCCTGCTCGACCAGCGCTTCGCGGAGATCGCCGCGCGCATCGAGCAGTCGCTGGCCCAGATCCGTCCCGAGAACGCGCTCGCATCCCTCGGCCGCCGTTTCGATGACCTCGAAGCGCAGCTCAACTCCATGCTCGGCCAGGTCGCGACCCGCGCCGACATCGACGAGCTGCGCGCCGCCGAGAGCCAGATCGAGGAGATCGCCAGCCAGCTCGACCAGTTCCGCCGCCAGCTTGCCCGCCTCGACATGATCGATGCGCACCTCGGCACGCTGACCTCGCAGCTGTCCGATGAGCGTCTCACGCGCCTCTTCAATGAAGGCGTCGCGGTGTCGGCCGACGTCGGCCGTCTCGACGCCATCGATGCGCAGCTCCGTATGATCGCCGTGCAGCTCTCCGACGAGCGCCTGTGCGGTCTCGTCAGCCGCAGCTCGGCCCACGAGATCAGCTACGAGGAGCTCGCCAACGCCGCCGCACAGCGCGTCGCCGCCGACCTCGCCGAGAGCGGCATGGGCAGGTCCCGCGCGGACGAGATCGGCGAGATGCGCGGCATGATCGAGAACCTGATCAACGAGCGCCGCAACAGCGACGAGAACAACGCCAGCATGCTGGATACCGTGCAGCAGGCGATCGTGCGCGTGCTGGACCGTATCGATGCGCTGGAGGACCTCGCCCGCGAGCAGCAGCAGACCTGGCAGCAGGCACAGGCGCCGCAGTATCAGCCAGCGCAGGTTCCGCAGTATCAGCACGTCCCGCAGTATCAGAAAGACACCGCGCCAGCCGTTGCCGCCGCTGAAGCGTTCACCCCCGCGAGCACCGCGTCCATCGCCGAGGAGCCCGTTGCCGCTCCCGTCCCCCCGACGCCTCCCGCGCCGCCCGCCCTCGTGCAGGATCCCGATGACCTGATCCCGGCGACGGCGACGGTCTACGCCGAGATGGCCTCGGCCGACGCCGACCAGTCCGACTTCCTCCCGATGGAAGACTTGGTCGACGCCAACGTTCGCGCCTACCGCGAGGATGCGGAAGCCGAGAAAGCTCCGCGCGTGCCGGTCTACACCACCGCGGGCTTCGATCTCGACACCGCCTTCTCCCGCTCGCGCGACGAGGAAGCGGAGGTTTTCGACGAGCCGCAGCAGCCCAAGCGCTCGATGGAGGTTCTGCGCCACGACTTCATCGCCGACGCCCACCGCGCCAAGCTGAAAGCCGCCGCCCGCCCCGAGATCGCGCCCGACAGCGACATGCGCGCCGGAACGCTCCTCGCCGGCACGCGAGACGAGCCCGCAAAACCGCGCGCGCGCCGCTCGATCTTTAGCTTTCGTTCGCAAAGGGTGGCGATGAGCCTGCTCGTGCTGCTGGCTGCGATTCCGGCGGCGATCTTCTTCATGCCGCGCACCACCGGCCACGTCGACGCGCACGTTGCGCCGGCCCACACGGCCCCCGCCGCCCCGACGGCTCCGGCTGCCCAGCCGTCAGCCGCCGAAGCGCCCGCTGCGGCCCCGATGATGGCGCCCGACGCCGGCGCGCCCGCCACGACGCCCGCACCGCGCCAGACCAAGCAGTTCGTGCCGCCGATCGAGCAGGGCGCCAGCGAATATGAGGACGTGCAGGTCAACGGCTCGCCGATCGACACCGCCTCGCTTCCGAACGGCATCACGATGCAGACGAACGGTGCCTCCGCCGCCGAGATCGCGCAGATGAGCGAGCAGGCACGCATGGCGCACCTGTCCGGCCAGCTCGGATTGGCCGCAGCCCATGCAACTCCTGCCGCGCTGATGGAGCAGCATGTTCTCCAGCGCAACGGGGGCGCCGCCACCGCGCAGATCGAGGACGAGGCGATCGAGCCGGCGCCGGGCGCTTCGAAGCTGCCGCCCGCCACGGTTGGACCGTTCTCCATGCGCCTCGCCGCCGCCCAGGGCGATGCCGCGGCCCAGTTCGAGGTCGCCTCCCGCCTCGCCGAGGGCAAGGGCACCGACCAGGATCTTCGCGAAGCTGCGCAGTGGTATCAGCGCGCCGCCGCCAACGGCTTCGCCCTCGCCCAGTTCCGCCTCGCCACGCTGTACGAGCGCGGCCTCGGCGTGAAGCAGGACCGCCAGCGTGCACAGGTCTGGTACGAGCGTGCGGCCGCCCAGGGCAACGTGAAGGCGATGCACAACCTCGCCGTCCTCGCCGCCTCCCGCAGCCCCACCGGCGACTACGAGACCGCCGCCCGCTGGTTCCAGGCCGCGAGCGAGCACGGCCTCGCCGACAGCCAGTTCAATCTTGCGGTGCTGTACGAGAACGGCATGGGTGTGCCGAAGGATCTGCAGCAGGCCTATAAGTGGCTGGTTCTCGCCGCCAAATCCGGCGACGCTGACGCCGCCGGTCGCCGCGACGAGATGAAAGCGAAGCTCGATCCGGGCGCGCTCGCTGCCGCCGACACCGAGATCGCCGCCTGGCGCGCGAAGCCGGTGCAGGGTGCCGTCAACGATGCCCGGCTTGCGAGCCAGGCCTGGAAGAACGCCAACCGCCGCGGCTGATCTGCCACGCGGACACGAAGAATGTGAATGCGCCGCGTATCCCGCGGCGCATTTTGTTATGTGCGTCGCCTATCTTTACTTCCAGCGCTTATGCTAGTCGGCAAGCTGCCGCCGCCTTGACGCCCCCCGCGATATCAGAGCATCAGGCGGCGTCGCCGTATGCGTCCGGGCGAAGAGGGCGCTGCAAGGGTAAGTGCGCAAGCGAAGCTGATGAACATCTACCTGCCCATAGCCGAGATGTCCGTCAACGTTGTGCTCTTCCTCGGCATGGGCTCGGCCGTGGGCTTTCTTTCCGGCCTCTTCGGCATCGGCGGCGGCTTCCTGCTCACCCCGCTTTTGATGTTCATGGGCGTACCGACGGCAGTCGCGGTCGGCACCGGCTCGATGCAGATCCTCGCCTCGTCGGTTTCCGGCGCCATCGCGCAGTACCGGCGCAACAACGTCGACGTGAAGATGGGCGTGGTCCTGGTGGCCGGCGGCGTCGTCGGCTCGATCGTCGGCGTGTCGCTGATGAAAATCCTGCGCCAGATCGGCCAGTTCGACCTGTTCGTGTCGCTGAGCTACGTGACGTTCCTCGGCGCGGTGGGCGCGCTGATGCTGATCGAGAGCATCGGCACCATTCAGCGCCAGCGCACGGGACAGGCCGCGCCGGTGCGCAAAACCGGCCAGCACAGCTGGGTGCACGGCCTGCCGCTCAAGATGCGCTTCCACCGCTCGAAGCTCTATATCAGCGCGCTTCCGCCCGCGATGATCGGCGCGTTCGTCGGCTTCATGGCCGCCATCATGGGCGTGGGCGGCGGCTTCGTCATGGTGCCGGCCATGATCTACCTGCTCCGCGTGCCGACGAGCATCGTCATCGGCACCTCGCTCTTCCAGATCGTGTTCGTGATGGCGGCGACGACCCTGCTGCAGGCGATGGAGAACAAGGCGGTCGATGTGGTGTTGGCGCTGCTGCTCATCGTCGGCGGCGTGATCGGCGCGCAGTTCGGCGCCGCGGCGGGTGCACGGCTCAAGGGCGAGCAGCTCCGCTTCATGCTGGCTGCGCTCGTGCTTCTCGTCTGCCTGCGCATCGGCTGGGACCTGATGGTGAAGCCAACCGAGCTCTTTTCCATCGGACCCGTCATCGGGGGAGGCAGCTGATGCGGAAAGGTCTGCTCGCCTGTTTGCTCGCTATCGCCCTTACCATGCCGGTATTCGCCCAGGAGGCGGATAGCCCGCCGCCCGGTGTGCCCGCACCGACCGTCGTTCCGCCGCCGCCCCAGCCCAAGGAAACGGTCGAGGCCGATATTTCAACGCGCGAGCTGGCGGTAACGACCGGCTTCACCGGCCACGAGATCATCGTCTTCGGCGCTATCGACAACAGCCAGGCGCCCAAGGAGGATGCGACCGGCTATTACGATGTCGTCATCGTCGTCGAAGGAACCCCGTTCCCGGTCGTCGTGCGCCGCAAGAGTGACGTCGCGGGCGTGTGGATCAACACCTCCTCGATCACGTTCAAATCGGTGCCGAGCTACTATGCGATCGCATCCACGCGCCCGATCGAGGAGATCGCGGGCCCGCTCGTGCTCGAACGTCACGCCATCGGTCTGCACCACATTAAAATGACGCCCTCGGGCAATACCGGCGCAGGGTACAAGGATTACGAGCTCGCCGCCTTCAAGGCGGGTGTCATTCGGCTCAAGAAGAAAGAGAACCTCTACGTTCTCGATCCCCACGGCGTCACCTTCGCGGGCCGCAGCCTCTTCCGCAGCACCATCGCGCTGCCGGCCAACGTGCCGGTCGGGCCGTTGGTCGCGCGCACGTACCTGTTCCGCAAGGGCGAGGTGGTGAGCGCGCACATCGGGCGCGTGACGCTGCACCGCGCAGGCATCGAGCGCGTCGTGCACAACTTCGCGTTCGTCTACCCCACGACCTACGGTATCGTGGCCGTGCTCATCGCGGTCCTGTGCGGGATGATCGCGTCGACGTTCTTCCGGCGCAAGACGGCATGATCGGTGCGGGACGCTTCGAATTGATAGCGTCCGAAGCGATCATGGTCTGAGTGCCCCGCACGCTCCGCCGAGCCCGTTCAGTCGTCCTTCAAAAGACGCGTCGCGACGGGGTAAAGCCCCTCCTGGCCGAGCATCCAGACCTGCATCCCTTCGAGCCCGAACAGCGGCTCGAACGGCTCGGCGAGAATGTTGAGGCCGCCCGTATACGTGCCGAAGGCCGGCAGCACCAGCCTGCGGCCATTGCCGACGAAGCAGGGCCGGCGCAGTGTGTAGCCGTACATGGAGAGTTTCGCAGCCGGATGCAGATGCCCGGCGATCTCGTGCGTCATGTGTCCGGGGTGCGGCTCGTGGCGCAGGGTGAGACCATCGATCTCGATGTCGCCCACCACCGTGCCGCCCAGGCGCTCGCCGATCTCCGGGTCGTGGTTGCCCGTCACCCAGATCCACTCGCGGTCCTCCTGCATGATCTGCAGGATTTCGAGCTCTTCGATGCCGATGCGTGAGGAGGCATCGACATCGTGCAGGCTGTCGCCGAGCGCGATCACCGTTCCCGCATCGTAGCGGTCGATGACGGCCGCAAGCCTGTTGAGCGTCTCGCGGGTATCGTAGGGCGGCACCAGCTGGCCGCGCCGGGCATAGGATGAACCCTTCTCGAGGTGCAGGTCGGCGACGATCAGCGCATCGACCGCGGGCCAGTAGAGCGCACCCGCCATATCCGCGCGAAACAGCTTCCCGCAGATCGCGACTTCCTGATCCCGGTAGTCGTCAAAGCCGAGGCGCTCAGGTTTCAGCTCGAGCATTTCGCGTCCTTCTGCTCCACGTCCCGCATCGTCATCGCCGCCGCTTCGCGCAACAGCTCCTCGCGGGCGAAACCAGCCACCGTCTCGCGGCCGATTTCCAGCAGAATAGGCACGGAAAGCGGCGACACCCTGTCCAAGGGTTGATGCCTGATTCTGCCCTCGATGCGGCGCAGAAAATCGCCGAGGCGCGCAATGTCGAGAAGGCCCGTTGCCGCATCGGCCCAGGCCGCCTCCAGAAGAACGTGATGCGGATCGTGCCGGCGCAGCACGTCGTAGATGAGGTTGGTCGATACGGCCACCTGCCGCCCCGTTTTCTCACGGCCGGGGTGGCGGCGCTCGACGAGGCCCGCGATCAGCGCCACCTGGCGGAATGTGCGCTTCATCAGGTTGGATTCCGCAAGCCACGCGTCGAGGTCGTCGCCCAGCATGTCCTGGTCGAGAAGCGCGTCGAGATCGAGCTTGCCCTGCGCGACGAGGGTTGAAAGGTCGCCCATGGTCCAGAGCGCCATGCCGTAGTCGTTGGCGACGAAGCCGAGCGGACCGGCTCCGATGCGGTCGAGCCGGCGCGTCAGCAGCATCCCCAGCGTCTGATGCGCCAGGCGGCCTTCGAACGGATAGGCGACGAGGTAATGGCAGTTGCGGCGCGCGAAGGTCTCGATCAGCAGCTCGTCGCGTCCCGGGATGGCGGAGCGCTCCTGCTGCAGGCGCAACCAGTCCGCCACCGTCGAAGGCAGGCGCGACCAGGCATGATCGTCGGCCAGCATGGTGCGCACGCGCTCGGCGAGGTGCGTCGAGAGCGGAAACTTGCCGCTGTTGTAGCTCGGGATGATGGGATCGCGTGCCTTCGCGCGCGTCACATAGGCTTCGTTCTCGCCCATGCCCTCGAAGCGCAGCACCTCGCCTGCGAGCACGAAGGCTTCGCCCGGGCGCAGCTGCTCGATGAAGTATTCGTCCACCTCGCCCATCACGCGGCCCCCCATGAGCGTTCTGCGCGAAGCCGCCGCGCGCTGCCCCACGAGCCGCACCTTGATGAGCGGCGCGGCGACGATCGTGCCCGCGTTCATGCGGTAGCCCTGTACGAAGCGCGGGTGGGCGATGCGCCATTGTCCCTCGGCCGTCTGCTTCAGCTTCGCGAAGCGGTCATAGCTTTTGAGCGCATATCCGCCGTCGGCGACGAAGCCGAGCACGCGGTCGAACGTGGCGCGCGTCAGCGGAGCGTAAGGCGCCGCGGACGTTACCTCCCCGTAGAGCTTCGCGGCATCGAATGGACCGGCGCATGCCGTGCCGAGGATGTGCTGCGCCAGCACGTCGAGTGCACCCTGCCGCGAGAATGTGACATCCTGCGCACCCGCCTCGGCGGCATCGACCGCCGCGCGGCACTCCAGCACCTCGAAGCGGTTCGACGGCACGAGCACCGCTTTCGACGGCTCGTCGAAGCGGTGGTTCGAGCGCCCGATGCGCTGGATGAAGCGGCTGGCGCCCTTCGGCGCACCCACATGGATGACGAGATCGACGTCGCCCCAGTCGATGCCGAGGTCGAGTGTGGAGGTGGCGACCACCGCACGCAGCGTCCCCGCCGCCATCGCCGCCTCTACCTTGCGCCGCTGTGTGGCGTCGAGCGAGCCGTGGTGCAGCCCGATCGGCAGTCCGAGATCGTTGTTGCGCCACAGGTCCTGGAACAGCAGCTCGGCCTGCATGCGCGTGTTGACGAAGAGGAGGCTCAGGCGATGCGCCTCGATGGCATTGTAGATCTCGCCGATGGCGTAGCGGCTGGTATGCCCGACCGCCGGCACCGTCTCGTCGAGCTCCAGGATCTCGATGCGCGGCTTCGCGCCGCCGCCGACGAGAACGAGATCGGCCAGCTCGATCTGCGATTGCGGCGCGTGCTGCGGAACGAGATACGCGCGCAGCTCGGAGGGACGCGCCACCGTCGCCGAAAGCCCGACCGTCAGCATGCCCGGCGCAAGCGCGCGCAGGCGCGCAAGGTCGAGCGCCAGCAGGTCGCCGCGTTTCGTCGCCGCCAGCGCATGCACCTCGTCGAGGATGACCGTGTCGAGGTCGGCGAACAGCTCCGCGCTGTCCGCGTGGCTGAGCAGCAGCGTGAGCTGCTCCGGCGTCGTCATCAGGATGTGCGGCGGCGAACGGCGCTGCCGCGCCCGGCGAGCGACGGACGTATCGCCGGTACGCGTCTCCGTCCGGATGGGCAGCCCCATCTCGGTGATCGGCGCCAGCAGGTTGCGGGCGACGTCCACCGCCAGCGCCTTCAGCGGCGAGATATAAAGTGTGTGCAGCCCGCGTCCGCGGTTGGATCGCTTCGCCGGAGCGAGATCCATGAGGCTCGGCAGGAAGCCGGCCAGCGTCTTGCCCGCCCCGGTCGGTGCGATGAGCAGACTGGAGCGCCGTTCCTGGGCCGCCTCGATCAGCGCGAGCTGGTGCGGACGCGGCGCCCAGCCGCGCGCGGCGAACCAGCCGGCAAAAGGCTCCGGCAGCGTCTCGGCGACACTCTGCGCCTTGCCCCGAGGGCGACGGACCCCACTTCGCGGGGGACGCCCGGGGGCGCCTCGGGCTGGCTTCGTTTGGGTCATCGGATACGCACGTACGCTGTCGAAACGGCTCGGCAACTATGCTAATGGCCGTAGGTTGCCGCCAAGTCCCGGCCGGGGATCTGCAAGTTCCGGCCAGGGTCTAGATGGTGGCTTCCGGCCCGCGCCGCCATGCCCTGCAGGAGATCAGCACGATGGATCGTAACACCTTCCTCGGCGGAAGCGTCGCCGGCGTCATCATACGCCTCGTCGTGCTGTCCATCGTCGTGGGCGTCGTGCTTTCGGCCCTCGGCATCACGCCGGACAACATCTTCGACCGCATCAACGTGATGCTGCGGCGGATCTACGACCTCGGCTTCGGCGCCATAGATTCCCTGCTCGGCTATTTCATCCTCGGCGCCATGGTGGTGGTGCCGATCTGGTTTATTTCAAGGCTCCTGCGCACCATGAAGGGGTCGGACAACCCGCCGCCCCCGCGCACCTGATCGCCCCGGCGCTATTCAGCCCTCCAGCGGCTTGGCCGCCCATTCGGCCGCGCGCCGCCCGACGAGCGCGCTGAGCGATGTCGCCCCCGACCGGCGCACACCCGTCGCGAGGGTGTGCTTGATCTCGGCGATGAGGCCCGGCCCGGCGTAGATCAATCCGGTGTAGAGCTGCACGAGCGTGGCGCCCGCCTCGATCTTGGAGAGCGCAGCCGCGCCGCTGTCGATGCCGCCGATGCCGATCAGCGGTATTTTGCCCTCCGTCGCCCGGTAGACGCGCGCGAGCATGACGGTGGCGCGGTGGAAGAGAGGACGGCCGGAGAGCCCGCCCGCCTGCCGCGCGTTGCGGTCCGACAGCCCCGCACGCGAGAGCGTCGTATTGGAAACCGCAATGCCGTCGACGCCCTGTGCAACGAGCGGCTCAAGAACAGCGTCAAGATCATGTTCGGCAATATCCGGTGCCAGCTTGACGACCAGCGGACGGCGCGGTTTGCCCGCACGCATCTGTTCATCGCGCGCCGCCATGACGCGCTGGACGAGATCGGCCAGCGCCGCAGGATCCTGCAGGTCGCGTAAGCCCGGCGTGTTGGGCGAGGAAATGTTGATCGTAAAGTAGCTCGCCACGTCGTAGAATGTCGCGATGCCGCGCACGTAGTCTGCGATGCGGTCGCTCGAGTCCTTATTGGCGCCGATGTTGACGCCGACGACACCCGCACGCGGCCGGCGCTGCAGGCGCGCCAGCGCCGCGGCATGGCCGCCGTTATTGAACCCCAGTCGATTGATGACCGCGCCGTCCCGCGGCAGGCGGAAGATGCGCGGCGTCGGGTTTCCCGGCTGCGCCAGCGGCGTTACCGTGCCGATCTCGGCGAACCCGCAGCCCAGCCGCAGGATGGCATCGGGCACGCGCGCGTCCTTGTCGAAACCCGCAGCGATGCCGACGGGATTGGGCACCGCCAGACCCGCAAACCGCATGGCCAGTGCAGGATCGTCCCGTTCGCGGGCGGCGGGAAACGCACCGAGCTCCAGCGATTTGAGTGTGATCTCGTGCGCTTCCTCCGGCGGCAGCAACCGCAGGGCGCGCGGCGCGAGGTCGAACAATCGTCTCAGCATACGGAGAATTCCTTGGGCAGCTCGGGCACGTCGTCGACGAGCTGAAGATCGTGCACGGCGACGGCGCGATCCGCCGGCAGCGGCGCGTAAAGGTGCGGGAAGAGGGCGCCACCGCGGGAGGTCTCCCACCGTAGAGCATCCCCCAGCGTGTCTGTCACCAGCTGCACCAGAACGAGATCCCCCTGGCCGCGGAAATGCTTGGCGAGCGTGCCGGGCAATTGCTCGAGCAGCGACAAATGGATGAAGCCATCGCGTCGGTCGTCGGCCGAGCCGGCGTAGGCGCCGGCGCGGCATGCCTCGTGCCATTCACCGCGCGGCAGTACCTTGTACACGAAATGTCGAGCGTCACTCATTGCTTGCCCCACTTTGGCGTGCGGTGAAAAAAACGGTTCCGGAACAAGCGCGCCGTTTGCGCGCGCGGCGCCCCGTCGCGTTGCTGTCTCCGCCGATCAACACCGAACGCGCCACCCTCGAAAGAGGGATCTCTTTTCGGACATCGCGTCTGTCGCCGCGAACGCACTCATGATACCTTCTTCAGTCTTGTTCCCCGTGCTCCCCGGCGCTCGCGAACATCCTCCACGCGCGACAGCAAAACAAAAAAGTAGTTCGATGTTCCCCGGTCTTCCTACAGCGTCTCTGACCCTGGCGAACCTGTTTTCCCCGCCGTTCCACTTTTCCGTGCCCGCTTTCCAGCGGCCGTACTCGTGGTCGACAGCCGAGGCGGGTCAGTTGCTGGAGGACATCCTCGGCGCCGCCGGTCTCGGCGGAAAGGTGGGAGCGGAAGAGCCCGATTACTTCCTCGGCACGATCCTCTTGCTCGACAACGCCGATGGCGGCCTGCCCAATGCGCCCGAGCGCGAGCCGCGGCTGTTCGACATCATCGATGGCCAGCAGAGGCTCGTCACGCTGGCCATCCTCGTTGCCGTGCTGCGCGACCTCGGCACCGAGCGCTGGCGCTGGGGCGCGCGCAACCGGCTCGACCATCTCATCCTGGCCGATAGCACGGCATCGCGCCAGTTTGGCGGGAAGTTCCGCATCGAGGTGAGTGCGCGCGAGCAGTCCTTCCTCGAAAGCTACGTCCAGGCCCGCGGGGCATGCACCTCCGCGCCCACCGCCGAGGAGCTTAGCGAAGCGGAAGAGCGGATGCTCGCGGTGCGGGATTATTTCTTCCGCGAGGTCTCGGGCCTCGACGAGGCCGATCGCCGCAAGCTCGCCGATTACCTCTGCGAGCAGTGCCACTTCGTGGTGGTCCTGACACGCGACATCGACCGTGCGCACCGCCTCTTTACCGTGTTGAACGAGCGTGGCCGCGCCCTGCAGCGCAACGACATCCTCAAGGCCGAAATTCTAAAGAATGTGCCGAAGGAGCGCGTCGGCCCGGCCCTGGAGAAGTGGGATGCGGCAGCCCAGTTGCTGGGGCCGAACTTCGAGACCTTCTTCAGCCATATCTTTACGATCCACGGCCGCGAGGACGCCAGGATCATCGCCGGCGTGCGCCGTGCGATCCGCGATATCGGCGGCCCCGAAGCCTTCCTCGACGATGTGTTCGAACCCCTGTCGAAAGCGTACGACACGGTGTTGCGCGCGGCCGACGTCAATCTCAACCTCGACCCCGAGGTGCGCCGCTATCTCGTCTATCTGGGACGGCTCCCCGAGGGCGACTGGGCACCCGCGGCAATTCTCGCCGTGCATCAGTATGCAAACGATCCCGAGCGCGCACGCGTGCTGCTGAAGGAGATCGACCGCCTCGTGCATCTCCTGCGCGTGCTGTGCCTCGGCACGGGCAAGCGCGTGCGCCGCATGGCGGCCGTCATACAGCTGGTGAAGTCCGGTGCACCGGTTCGCCCTGGCGAGGGGCCGTTCGCGCTCAGCCGCGATGAGATGCGCAACATCGGTTACCATCTGCGCTCGATGTACCGCCGCGACGCGCAGGTATGCAAACAACTGCTCCTGCGCCTCAACGACGAGCTGACCCGCAGCGCCACCGTGCTCGATCCGAAGGACTACAGCGTCGAGCATGTGCTTCCGCAGCGGCCCGGCGCCACGAGCGAGTGGCGGCGCTGGTTCGCCGATGCCGAGGAGCGTGAGGCCTGCACCGAAAGCCTCGGCAATCTCGTGGCCGTCACGCAGCGTCAGAACGACCGCGCCCGCAACCAGGACTTCCTTCGCAAGCGCGAGATCTATCGCGGCACCGAGGACGATCCGCCCGTGCTCGCGATTACCCGCGACGTGGCCGAGGCCGCCGCGTGGCGCGCGACCGAGATCAGAGAGCGGGAAGCCAAGCTTCTTGCGCTGATGCGCGAGATCTGGGGCATTGAAGCGGTCGGCATGCAGGGCGCACGCAGCGACGTCGCCTAGTGCTTCCGGAAAAGTGGGCACCGGTTTTCCGATCAGAAGCACGACCAAAGAAGAGTGCTTCCGGAAAAGTGGGCACCGGTTTTCCGCTAAGAAGCACGACCAAGAGTGAGTGCTTCCAGAAAAGTGGGCGCCGGTTTTCCGCTGAGAAGCACGCCCGAACAATGGCCTGGAGCCGTTCTGGTTTCCACCTGAATCGGAACGGCTCTAAGCAGTCATTGCTTCGCGCGTTTACGCCTCTATGGATGCTGTCAGGGTGCCGCTAAGACATAGCGCTCACCTCCTGCCGTCATGGCGGCGCAGGCCGCCATCCACGCCAGTCGATGCCCGTTGCCCATCGCGGCAGCACGAAACATCTGCCACGCTTTC
>Ga0182746_1001706_pt1 | contig 18607 bp, 19 predicted proteins | sample eDN3rd30CBELigOP_FD_128881 | JGI IMG/M metagenome (GOLD analysis project Ga0182746, IMG submission 128881) | Enriched Organic Plus compost microbial communities from Emeryville, California, USA - eDNA 3rd pass 30_C BE-Lig OP (version 2) (version 2) ... | reverse complement strand
CTACGAGCTGCGGGGCACGTACGCGGGACTCGCGAACGAGGTCTCGATCGCGTACCTCAAGAACCTCGGCGTGACCGCCGTCGAGCTCCTGCCCGTGCACGCGTTCGTGTCGGAGGAGCGCCTGCTGCGCCAGAACATGGTCAACTACTGGGGCTACAACACGCTCGGCTACTTCGCGCCCCACGCGGCCTATGCAACCCGGGCGGCGCGCGAGGCCGGCTTCAATGCGGTGGTTTCCGCCGACGGCGACCTCGGCGCCCTGGCCCGCCGGATCGCGGCCTCGGCGACCGGCCCCGTTCTGGCCCTGACGGCCGAGACGCCCGCCGGCGACCTGGCGGTCGCGGTTCGCGCGGCGGGCGGCCTGGCGCCGGTCGAGGCGCTGACCGTCTATCGCGCCGTCGAGACCGGCGCCGCCCCGCCCGGGGGCTTCGACGCCGTGCTGGTGCATTCGCCCCGCGCGGGCCGGACGCTCGCCGCCCTGGCCGCGTCTCTGGACGGCGCCGCGACGGTCTGCATCTCCGACGCGGCGGCCGCCCCGCTGAGGGCCCTTGGCCGCGATTGCGCCGTGGCGTCGGCGCCGCACGAGGCGGCCCTGCTCGCGACCTTGCAGGCGGCGCTTGGCAAGCGCGATCCGCACGTATAAAGAGCCCCTCTCCCGCGCGGGCCCGCCCGTCGCGCACCGGGCCGCTTTAGCTCAGCCGGTAGAGCACCTCATTCGTAATGAGGGGGTCGCGTGTTCGAGTCACGCAAGCGGCACCACCTTTCCAGAACACCACTAGCTTGACGCCCGGCCGGGATAAGCCGGAAGGCGCTTCCGCTTGGGAGTTCTGTGGGTATGCAGTGGGAAGGGCTTTGGGCAGGCATGGGCCCCAGCCTGATGCTCGGCGCGCTCTTATCCGTGGCAAACCTCATTAGGTGACAAAGTCTGCCTAGAGCAGCTAGCCTCTCCGAATTCGCGGAGGGTGGATTGTTGGTTTCTGACTATCTGGAGCGGGTCATCGCCCAGTTCAAAAGTGGCCACGCCACAGAGCACAGCTATCGCCCCGCGCTGAACGACCTGTTCCAGAGCATCGACCCGGCGCTGACCGTCATTAACGAGCCGAAACAGTCCGAAGGCGGCATGCCCGACTTCATGTTCCAGCGTGACGGCGTCCCCATCGGTTGGGCCGAAGCCAAGGACATCGACAAGGACGTCATCAAGCTGAAGGGCTATTCGGTCGAACAGCGTAAGCGCTACGAGGCCGCCTATCCAAACCTGATCTACACCAACGGCGTGGACTTCGAGTTCATCCGCGACGGCGAGCGGGTCCACTTCGTCTCCATCGCCGATTTCTTGATGGGCCTTCAGCCCATCCCCGAAAAATTCGAAGAGCTGGAGCGCCAGCTCAAACTGTTCGCCGAGCAAAAGCCCATCAGCATCAAGTCCGCCTCGAAGCTGGCGGAAATGATGGCGGCCAAGGCGGCCATCATCAAGGACGAGATCGGTCTGGCCCTGAAGGAGGACCCCGAGTTCAAGTCCGGCCTCGGCGGCCAATTCAAGAGCTTCAAGGCCAACCTGCTGCCGAACCTCGAACCGGACGAGTTCGCCGACATCTACGCCGAGACCATCACCTACGGCATGTTCGCCGCCCGCTTCCACGACGACGACCTGACGACCTTCAGTCGTCAGGAAGCAATGGACGATTTGCCGGCCTCGAACCCCTTCCTCAAGGGGCTGTTTGAATACGTCGCCGGCCCAGCCCTGCCCAAACGCCTGACCTACATCGTCGACGATCTGGTCGAGGTGATGCGCGCCTCGGACCCCCACTCCCTGTTCCGCGACTTTGGCAAGTTCACCGCCCGCAACGACCCCTTCATCCACTTCTACGAAGACTTCCTGGCCGCCTATAATCCCAAAAAGCGCACGAGCCGCGGCGTCTGGTACACGCCCGAACCGGTCGTCGATTTCATCGTCCGCGCCGTCGACGATGTGCTCAAAACCGAGTTCGGCCTCGCTGACGGTCTGGCCGACACCTCCAAGGTGACGGTCGATTGGGACACCGGCCAGAATGACAAGAAGGGCAAGCCGGTCACCGAGAAGCGTCAGGTCCACAGGGTTCAGATTCTCGACCCCGCCACCGGCACCGGTACCTTCCTGGCCAAGGCGGTCCAGCTGATCTCCGACCGGGTCAAGGCCCGCGCGCCGGGCAAATGGTCCGGCTATGTCGAACAGGATTTGATGCCCCGACTGCACGGCTTTGAGCTGCTGATGGCCAGCTATGCCATGTGCCACATGAAGCTGGACATGCAGCTGACCGAGAGCGGCTATAAACCCAGCACCAAGCCGCCGCGCCTGTCTGTCTGGCTGACCAATGCACTGGAGCCAGCCGAGCGCGAGGTGCGCGATCTTTTCTTCCAGCCCTTGGCCGAGGAGGCGCGCGGCGCCAGCGAGGTGAAGCGCCAGACGCCAATCATGTGCGTGATTGGAAACCCGCCGTATAGCAGTTCTTCTCAAAACAACGGGGCTTGGATAACTGACTTAATCGAAGACTATAAGTACACGGCCGGGACACATTTTCGCGAAGTTAAGCATTGGCTTCACGATGACTATGTGAAGTTCATTCGCATGGCAGAGGATGCGATCTGTCGTTCTGGCCGCGGGGTCGTGGCCATGATTACCAATCACGGCTTTCTAGAAAATCCGACTTTCCGTGGGATGCGTTTCCATCTCTTGGAAAGCTTCGACGCAATCTATGTGCTCGACCTCCATGGCAACACCACGAAGGGAGAGACGCCGCCAGATGGTGTTCGGGACGCCAACGTGTTCGATATTCAGCAAGGCGTCAGCATCGCCATTATGGTCCGCAAGTCAGACAAGGCGGCCCGACGAAAGCGCGGCACTGACAATAAGATACCATTGGCCCAACTACGCCATCATGAGCTTTGGGGTTCTCGAAGCGAGAAGTCGGAAACCCTCCATGCCGGCTCGTTAGGGGGCGTTTCGTGGACTGATCCCAGCCCAGAGGACCCGTATTACTTCTTCGTGCCGAAAGACATGTCGCTTCACTCTCAGTATGCGGCCGGATTTTCGATCAAAGATTTAATGCCGGAAAAGGTGACCGGAGTAATCACGGCGCGAGACGGATTGGCCATTGATTTTGATCAAGCTGGCGAACTGGACAAGCTACATCGCTTCATCAATCCAACGCGCTCGGACGCGGAAGTTCGGGCCGAATTTTTTGGCGGACGAGCGAGTCCGAAGCCGGGCGACACTCGGGCTTGGAATATGTCCGACGCGCGCAAAAAACTCGCCGCAGCAAAACTCGAATCCGTTCTTCGTCCTATCGCGTATCGGCCATTTGACGAGCGTATGATTGCCTACACTCCACTATTGGTGGACTGGGGGCGTGAGGCGTTCATGCGCCATCTCATAGAGCGGCAAAATATTGCGCTTGTTACCTGTCGGCAGGGGGTCGGAAGTACTTGGGATAATGTATTCGTCGCAGATACAATCGGCGACGATAGTTATGTCTCAAATCGGTCTCGTGAGAGGGGTTACTACCTCCCACTATTTCTTGTTGATGAGTACGACCTTCTATCCGGCAAGAGCAAACTCAACCTCGACCCCAAGCTCTACGCCGGCCTGTGCAAGGCCGCCGGGATCGACCCCGCCGATCAAGCCGGGCCGGACGATGACTTCCGCGCCGCGACGGGCGACGGGCGGCCCAGCGAGGTCAAGGTGTTCGACTACATCTATGGCGTGCTGCATTCGCCGGACTACCGCGCGACCTATGCCGAGTTTCTCAAGATCGACTTCCCGCGTATCCCCTACCCCGCCTCGCCCGAGGTGTTCCGCCTCGTCAGCGAAAAGGGCGAGGAACTGCGCCGCCTGCACCTGATGGAGGCGCTCGCCATCGGCGACACCCCCTATCCCTATCACGGCGACGGCGATGACGTGGTCGCGGCGGGCTATCCCAAGTTCGAGGGCGGTCGGGTCCACATCAACCCGGACCAGTATTTCGACGCCGTGCCCGAACTCGCCTGGAGTTTCTTCATCGGCGGTTATCAACCCGTCCAGAAATGGCTGAAGGACCGGCGCGGCCGCGCCCTGTCGTGGGACGACATTGGCCACTACCAGAAGATCGTCAAGATACTGTCCGAAACAGACCGGATCATGTCGGAGATCACGCTTCCCCTCGCAGGCTTGGAATAACCTCCAGCGGAGCCTTGCGGCCCAACGTGCTGTAAACTGACCTTTTGTCTCTTCGCAGGTTGAATCATGAGTGTTGAGGTCCGCGAGGGCGGGGTTTTCGTCGCCGTTCCTGAGCCGACGCCGCATGCGCCCTACGACTGGGCGGGCCGTCCACACATGGCGCATGGCAGCGATCGCCACTCACCGGCGCTTCACAAACTCTCGCAGCAACTTCGCCGGATCACGGCCCAGCGCCTCCGCGACCTGACAGAACTCGATCACGTCCAGGCGTCGCTCGCCACGCTCCACCTTTGACACGAAGCTCTGGGGCTTTCCCAGCCGTTCCGCGAGCTCGACCTGAGTGATGCCGGCCGCCTTTCGCACTGAGGCGATGAAGGCAATGAACTCCTGATGCCGCTGCGTGAAGATCGATGACGGCAACGCGCGCCCCTGATAGGTGAGGCGCTTTCGCTAAATCCCAATCCGGGATATCCCATATTAGGTTATCTGATCTGGGGAGGCGGGAAACACGGAACCAATGCGAGCTGAGCGCCCCTCCGGCGAGCGCGAGGTAATGCGCAAAAATCAGCACCTTATATGATGAGAGAAGAGCTCTCATCCGCCGGTCATTGGACCGCGACCACTGACCTCAACACATCACGAGAGTAAGAACCGAATGCCTGATCTTGTTAGATTGGCGGCCGTGCTGGCCATGTCCGTCGCCGCGACTGCCTGCTCGGGGCGGGTGCCATCCGATGGCTTCAAAGACCTCCACTACGGCATGTCCCTGGATGAACTGCGTTCAAAGGGGTTCGCCTGCCAGTCAGATGACTACTTCTGCGGCCCCGCCCCTGACGCGGAAGCGAAATACACCCTGTTCGGAAAGGAGGCCTCGGTCCGTGTCGAGACCGCTGGCGGGAAGCTGGTCTCCATCATCGTGCACGTCGATCTGAGCTCCGACGAACTCATAGAGCTCTACAAGAAGGAGTTCGGAAACCCGAAGACCTTCACCTACCGAAGCCTCGGTGGGCAGTCAGAGCGCCAGTACTGGCGTTCCGGCAATCGGGCGGCCATCGCCGTGACCCGCTCGGTCACTCGAGGCGACATGTCCGTCTTCGGCGTCACGACGTCATCGGCGCAGTATCTCGGCCCGGAAGCCACCAAGAAGCTGTTGGAAGAAGCCTCGACCAATACGGTTCAGAGCCGAGACTTCTAGCCAATCACGGCGGGCGGAAAGGCCAAGAAAGCCAACCTCTTTCCACCCGATCACTGCCGGCGTCAGACGCCTCAACCCACCCCGCCCTCGCGATTGCCGTCGCGGGGGCTTTTTCATGCCCTGAAAGGACTTCCCCTTGCTTTCACTGACCGACCGCGACGCGGTCACCGCCGCCCTGACCGACCCGACCCTGGACGCTGACATACGCGCCCTGATCGGCCTCCGGGTGTGGCAGGTGGATACAGACCGTAGGCGTCCCCTGAAGGATATCCTTCAGATCGTTGTGGTCCAGCCCGGCGATCCTGCCGAGGTCATCCATGACGCCGTCGGCTTTCCGATCTGCTGGGATCAGGCCGAGCAGCCCGGCTGGGAATGGTTCAACGACCATCACAGCTATTTCGAGCTTGCGTATGTCCTGACCGACGACTTCGGAATGCTGGTGTTCGTCCCGGACCACCCCGACACCAACCACACCCTCCGCTTCAACTGCCTTGGCGTCGCCGACCGACCACCGGCCGCCGACAAGACCTGAACCACGACCGACCGCCGCCGAAGGGCGGACCGACAATCCATCCGACCCGCGCCCTCCGACACTCCGTCGCGAGGGCTTTTTCATGCCTGAAGGACACCTTCCTATGCTCTGCCTGAACACCCTTGCCGATATCGCCGGCGCGATCAGCGACCCCGACCTGGACGACGACCTGCGAACCCTGATCGCCCAGCGCGGATGGCAGGCCTATGCCGAGCATCCGTCGCACCTGAGTGAGGACACCCGGATCATCGTGGTCCAGGCCGGGGACACACCTGAGGTCATCAACACCGCCCTCGGCTTCGCCATCACCGGAGACGATGCAGAGGAGCCGAGCTACGACCGACTAGACGACCATGAGGGCTGGTTCGAGATCGTCTATCAGCGGCGATCTGAACGGGACGCCGTGGTGTTCGTGGAGGACGACCCCGGCACCGAGCTAGGGATTCATTGGCTCTGCCACGTTCACTTCTGGACCGAGGTGGGCGGGCGATGATGAAGAGGGTGCTCGCTTTCCTGATCCTCTGCCTGGCCTTGGCGCTGGTCCGCATCCTGCTGATAGTGCTGGCCGTCGTCCTGCTGCTGGTCTTGGTCCACGCCTCTGTCACCCGGCCACGGGAGACGTTGGTGTTCCTCGGCACCCTGATCCTGTCGAGCCTCGCCGTGGCTCAACCACTCGCCTTCGTCGTGGGGGCGGTCGTCGTCGCTGTGGCGGTCGTGATGGTCGGACGACAACGCCGCAGGTCGCAATGCAAGCACCTCGCTTCTCGGCATTGACCACCGGGCACCTGGGGGCGGCGCACGAAAGGTGACGCCGCCTCCTGTCTGCCCCCTGGTCGGTGGATCAAACTTCGGAGGGTTTAGGCACGCTAGGCGGAACCCTGAGGTATTTGCCTGAAATCTTGGGCTTTGGAGGTCCGTACTGCTCAAGGGGCATAGACATTCGGGCACCGGTCAGAAGTTTGAGCGCGTCCTCTGCAACCTGCACGAACGCCTCACCCTGCACCGTTAGCGTCACAGGGTGCTCAGGCACGAGCAGCACCATACGGCTCCAGTCCTCGAGACTCTGGAGCTGTTTGGTCACTGCCCCCTGTGTGAGGCCCAACTCCTTACCCGCAGCAGACCGATTCTTCAGGCGCACAACAGCCAGAAAAGTCTCCAGCCAAGCCAGTCGGAGATCACCTCGCTCCAAGCGCGGAGGCGGCCGATTCGAGCGGCGTTTTCTCACTGATTCTCTCCAAATCCGGCTCAAACGCTTAGCACGAAGATATTCCTAGAAGGAATATTTATTGCCGGACACCCCATAACTTAGGACGTTTCCATATTAGAATAACTTGGCGTATTTTCCTGTTTTCACGTCGATTTTTCGGTGTTTTCTTTTGGTCATCGGCCTGAGGGACGACACCGGAAACGCCGCACCGAACAGCGGCAGAAAGGCGTCCGAACCCAGGTCGATCCCTGCAACACCATGAGGATCAAAACGTGGTTCTTCGTCCTACACTCAAGCCGCCTGCGACCAGTTTGCGCGTCCCGCCGCCCCCGCCGTCGATGCCCGTGAAAGAGGTAAAGGGGGAAAGCCCAATCGCCCCTGCGACGCCCCCTTCTCCCCCTTCGACATCGCCGATGGCCACCAGCGCCGTCGCCGTGGTCGCCACCCATCCCGAAGCGATTTTTCCTGCAAAGCTGATTGTCCAGATCACCCCGGGCCAAGAGCATCTGGCGGTGTACGCGGGTGAACGCGCTCTGGCCGAAACTGGCATGTACTACGTGGCGGTCAGCCAGTTGGTCCGATTGGTCCCTGTCCAGGGGTCAATGCAGTGCGAGGTCGTCAACCCGCAGACGCTGTACGTTGTGCTGTCCGAAATGATTGAGTGGCAGCGCCAGACCCCCAAGGGCGAGTGGGTGACCTGCAACCCTCCCCACCACATTCTGAACGCCTTGCTCCACACGCAAGATCGCCGGCACCTTCAGACGCTCTCGGGCATCGCCCATCAGCCATACTTCGATGACAAAGAGCGGCTGGTCACCACCTCCGGTTTCAATCCGGAAACCGGCATCTACGCCTGCTTTGGCGCGGACCAATACGCGATCTTGGCTCCTTCGATCGAGGACGCTGACCATGCCCTGATGATGCTGAAGGCGGAACTGGCAGAGTTCGAGTTCGAGAAGCCGGAGGATCTGTCTGCGGCCCTGTGCGCGATCCTTACCGCCGCAATCCGGCCAGGTCTTCCCCTCGCCCCGGCATTCAATATCAACGCCGCCTCTTCGGGTAGCGGGAAGAGCTATCTGGCGAGCCTCGTTGCGCTGTTTGCCACGCCACTACATCCATACAACACCAGTTATCCGACGACGGCGACCGAGGCCATCAAGGTCATCCAAGCTATGCTGCTAGAGAAGCCGCCGGTCATTCTCTTCGACGACATGCAGGGCGGTTGGAAGCCCTTCGGGGCAATCAACAAGGCGCTCACAAATCGAACCATCACCGAGCGCATTCTGGGTAAGAGCGGTACGGCTTCACCGCGAACCAATTCCCTGTTCCTTGGGACAGGAAATAACACCGTCCCTATCCGGGACATGCGGCGACGGGTGGTCACGGCGCGACTCGCACCGAAATCTGTTCAGCGGAAGTTCGACCATAAGCCGCACAAACAGATAGCGAAGCACCGAGCCACGTATGTCGGATTTGCCTTGACCATAATTCAGGCCTTCCTGCTGCACGGCAAGCGTGATGACACCCTTACGCCGGTCGGCTCCTACGATGAATGGTCGAGGTTCTGTCGTGAGCCGCTCATCTGGCTGGGTGAGCCGGACCCCGCCTCAAGCCTGATCAAGCAGGTCAATGACAACACCGACAATGAGGCCCTTGGGGTGTTCCTGAAGCTGTGGCGAAACCTCTATGGCGATGAATCGACGATGGTCCGAGAAGTCATGGCTGATGCGCTCAAGAAGCCCCAGCTTCTGGAAATCCTTCACGAGATGCCCGTAACCGAACGCGACGTGATCAATCCGAACAAGCTGGGGCACTATCTCAAAGACCACCGTGGCGTTCGCGTGAACGGCCTGCGGATCGAAGATGGCCACAGCACCGAACGCAAGTCTTGGCGCGTCCTGACGGATGACGAGTAGTCGGCTTCGCTCCCCGCGACCATGACCGGCACCCCCTAAAGAGGAGAAGGGGGAGCCCCCTTTCCCCCTTCTGATTTCGGCGCGGCACCCGTCACCAGCGCCTCCAAACGCGGCCCGCTGAGGCCCGCTCCGGGCTCCCCATGGCCCGACCATGCCCCCGTCCCAGCCCCCGCCCAGGCGGGCCACCCTGGGGCAAACGCGGGTCCGCCCCGCTCCAGGTTTCCCACTCAACCGCCAACCGCCCCGCGCTGCGCCCCCTCGGCACGGCCTGACGGCGCACGTCTGAATTCAATCCATCACAAGGAGATCAACCATGCCCAAGGCGCACCTCACTCAGGCGTTCGTGGACAGAGCCGGCTGCGAGGTCGGCAAGAACAAGACGGATTATTACGACACCATCATTCCTGGATTCCTGCTGGAACGCCGATCCAGCGGGAAGGGCACATACGCCTTGAGGTTCATGGACCAAGGCGGGATTCAGCGGCAGCACAAGATCGGCGGCGTGGATGACGTCACCTGCGCTGCGGCCAGGAAGAAGGCGCAGCAGTTGAGGTCCGAGGTGGTGATGGGCGGCAACCCCGCCGCGACCAAGGCGCTGGCGAAGGCCGTCCCCCTCTACAGCGAACTCGCCGCCAAACACCTCGAATCCTTCAAAGGCCGGAAGTCCTACGACGACGTCGAAAGCGTCATCCGGGTGCACCTGCTCCCTCGGTGGGGCAGGACGCGACTGACCGACATGAACAGCCGGGCGGTCGGCCAGTGGCTGGACGAGAAGCGGGCGAAGGGGTTGTCCGCCTCCTCGGTGGAGAAGCTCAGGATCGTCCTGGGTAGATCCTTCGTCCTCGGGGCCAGCTGGGACATACCGGGCACCGAGAAGAACCCGGCTCGCGGTATTCCTCGTGCGCCGTTGAACAACGCCCGCGAACGCTTCCTGACGACCGAGGAGGCGGGACGGCTGAAGACGGCTGTGGCGGCATCGCAGAACCCTCAGCTTCAGCACATCGTCGGCCTGCTCCTCCTCACAGGGGCGCGGTTGCGCGAACTGCTGGACGCCAAGTGGGAGAACGTCGATGTCGAGCGCCGGTCATGGTTCATTCCCGACAGCAAGACCGGAAAGCCGCGATACGTGCCGCTTTCGACGGCCGCCGTGGCGATCATTGAGGCGCTTCCGCACTTCAAGGGGTGTCCGTGGCTGGTTCCGAACCCGGAGACCCGCAAGCCCTTCGTGTCGATCAAGCATGGCTGGCAGAACGCCATCAAGGAAGCCAACCTGCCGGGCCTACGCCTGCACGACCTGCGGCACTCGGCGGCGTCCTTCATGGTCAACAGCGGTGTCGATCTGTTCGCCGTCGGCAAGGTACTGGGCCACGCCAACTACCAGAGCACTCAACGCTACGCCCACCTTGCAAACGACACCCTGTTGAAGGCGGTCGAGGCCGGGGCGGCCAAGCAGTCGGCGTTCTGAATCCAAGCGCTTCACCCGCATCCTGGCATCACGTCGGGGTGCGGGCGGGGCGCTATTTTTTTCTTTGCACGACGTCACCGTGCGCGCGAGTTCTCGCCGACCGGCCCACTTAGCGCATCGTGCCTGCATGAGTAATCCGGCTGTGCTTTCAAGCCATTGTCGAGCTCCCTTGGAATTCCAAACTGGCGGCCCCACATCGATTCTGCCCGAGTCAACGGGAACAAATGCCGAACATTAGCGTTGTCTTAACGCAACGAATCGAATAGAAGGTCACGCATAGAGGGAATCCACGATGGCGCTTCGTCCAGGATATACGCCGGCCGAACCATCCTGGCTCACCAAACCCCAAGTTCATGCGCTCGGCGAAAGCATCGCGGAGCAGTTGGGGTACCAGCCAGGTGGCGATCTGAATGAAATCGTCAAATTGGCAGGTGGGGAGATAAAGATTCAAGGTACCCTTCTGGATGATCCAGAACAGTCGGGCAGCCTTTATGTGGATGGATTAGATGATTTCAACATCATCGTTCCTTCGCACACCAGCCTAGTGCGTGATCGGTTCACGGTTGCCCATGAGCTTGGCCATTACTATCTCCACTACGTGTGGCCGAAGCAATCAGGCAGGAACATCCCTGACAAGGTGGTAGCCTTGCGCAAGGGCTCCAATCGGATCGAATGGGAAGCCAATTGGTTCGCCGCTGCTTTTCTCATGCCACGCAACGCATTCCTAAGCACCTATCGCGCCTTGGACGGTAACGTTCGTTCATTGGCGGATCGTTTCCATGTCTCAACCAGAGCTGTAGAAGTGCGAATCCAGGATCTCGGGTTAAAATAAATCGCATGGCGAAGGCGCCGCAGTTTTTAAAGCCAAGGCTGCGGCTGTTTCTCAGCGCAGACATCGTTGGATCTACGGCTCTCAAACAGACTCCGCGAGATGCCATCTCGGCGTCGACCGTTGAGTGGTTTCCTGTGCTTCAGGGCTTCTACATCGAGACCCAGCGGGCCTTTCTAGGCGGCTGGCAACGAGCGCTGCCCGAGGATTCCAAGGAAAAGCAGCTTTATTGGGGGCCAACACCAGAATTCTGGAAGGTCATCGGTGACGAAATTCTTTTCACCAAAGAGCTCACTGACAGCCACCAACTGCTCAACACCCTTAGCTGCTGGATCACAGCTATCGATGCGACTCGAAAGTTTATCCGGGGCGTCGATTCGCGCCTAGATGTGAAGTGTACCGCTTGGACTGCTGGTTTTCCGCTGGTTAATAAGGAGGTAGCTCTGCCGCGCGCGTTCGACGTGAGTGGGCAAGCCGTCACTGACTATTTCAAGGAGGGTGGACGACTCCTGAACGAACGCTACGCGAGGCGCGGGAACGACGCAAAAATCGCGGTCGATTACATTGGCCCATCGATCGATATTGGCTTCAGACTTTGCCAGTTTGCAAGCGCCCGAAAGTTCGTCTTGAGCGTCGGCGTCGCTTTCATCCTATCCCTCAGCAATCGGCAGTCGAGTGAAGACCGTACTTCGAAGTTCCGGTACGACGGATCACAGGTGCTTAAAGGCGTATACGGTGGCGCACGATACCCCATATTCTGGATCGACCTTGCGCAACCTGGTGACTTGGCGCTGCTCGAAGACAAGTTAATGAAGCCGATCGAGTGTACCGCCGATGATGTCCACAAATATTGCGTGAAATTTTTTGAGGAAGCGAGTCCATACACATTCAAGCCTTTTATCGTCTCGACATCCGAAACCGACATCACCAAGAAGCCGGACGACTATGAAGAGGCGATTGAGCGCTTGAAGAAGAGTTATGCGTTGGAAATGATTGGAGATGAGGAGTCAGAGCGTGCGGCCCAAGCTGAGAAGCCTCCTGAAGATGCGACTAAGGTTACGCAAGCGCCCGCCCTCAAGTCCCCCGAGGCATCCGATGCTACTCCTCTTGCAGTCTCAGCCTTGGACTTCGTTAAGATTTTCGATGAGGTGCTGAAAGCCACCGAGAACTCCGGTCGAGCTTCACCGACCGCAAAGCGCGCTAACCGCAAGCAAGACCGCAGCCCGGCCGTAGGTAAAGCTGAAAAAGATGAGGATAGAGGATAGGACTGACGCGGCACCCCAAGTGAACAGGCGGAACTTGCGACTCGCAATGTGACTGTTCTTGGTCAGCTGTTCCGCCAGGTCCTCCAGATATTGGACTGAAAACCTTTGTCCTGCAGACACGGCATATCGGGTCTGCATCTCCGATAGAAGCGCCGCCCCCGTGGTCACATGAATCTGATCGTAGAAGAGTGGGTTCGAGCCTGCCTTTATGGATTTTTTTAGCCTTAGGCGCGGCAGGATCGATATGATCGCCAAAGTCGCTCCGAGGAATACGAAGGGTGCCGCCCACGCGATCGCCGATCGGGTGTCGTCGGGAATGTCATTCGGCCCGAGAGCCATATTTCCAAGCGCGAGAAGCCATGCTGACGCAAACGTCAGAAGCGCGGCGTTTTTGGTCTCCGCGAACTTCACCCAATCAGTGGTCCGTGTCAGCGTGTCACGCAAACACGCTTCAAGCTGAGCTTCTTCTTCCGGCGTCATTCGCTTAGCCTCCCGATCGCCAACTCCCAGACTGTGTCTTACTCCGAGCTGTCACGCGGATGAATAAGCGGAACGGCGGGAAGGGGCGGATTTCAAAAATGGGTTGCAGAGGCGGGTTTCACTAGCGTCTGCAAGGAAAGCGATCACGCCCGCCATCACTAACCCGGATTGTGCCGCTTCCCCTACTTCAGTAAATGTCGGGGGTAGCATCGAAGCCACTGTAATCATCCTCGTCCAACTCCTCATCGTAAACTTCATCGTATTCTTCTTCGCCACGCTCCAAAATGGCGTCGCGCAGGCGATGCATACGTTCGTTGTTGGTTCGTAGATTCCTGAGGATCGCCGCAATCGAAGTGTAACCTCGGTCAATATCAAGGAACTGGATCGATCGAGCGCGCAACAGTGCAAAATATGGTTCTTGGAGGATAAATGCGTCGGTCACGCCGGGGAGATATCCTCGAGTGACGGCTTCGTAGGCGTAGAGCCACATCGGGCCGCGTAGTCCCGCCGATGTTAAGGACCGATCCCAGTTTCTCCGATCCACGTTCCCCTGCACATATCCTCGTGATTCTAGACAAACGACTAGAGTAGCGACAAGCGCATTCTCCTTCTCGAAGAGCGGTTCCAAAGCTTTGGATGATAGGGCGATATTCAGCCGGATCGCCAAGAACAGCAGCCACGTTACCTCGCCGAGGCGATTTGCCCGCGCCAAGACCGGAAGCCGATGTTCAATGAACTCCCGCAGCGTTTCGAGCGGTAGGTCGGCTCGCGCTACCTGCCGAAGAAGACAGATTTCGACCAACAATGATATTAGGCTTGGATTGCGGCGATAAGCACTGATCAGATGGGATTGAATCGGCTCCCAATCCTCGACGCCCACGAGGGACGAACGGGCGAATTGGAGCCCGAACTTTTCGACGTTCATATCTGGATGGGCGAGACACATCCGTCCCAGCTCGTAGAAATATTGTTGTAGCGCGGCCGTGGGAACGGTCGCCCCTGCACCTTCCGCTCTAGGTATGAGACTCCGGACAGCCATTTGCCAACCTACTGACTGTCTTTCTGATGTCGAAACAACGGCACTTTTATCGTTGTTTAGTTCGAGCTCGAAGCTCGCTGCCATGTTGCGCAGTTCGGCCAGCAACTCCTGGCCCGTCTGATTGCCAGAAGAACTCAGCGTGTAGTCATCAATGTAGCGAGACGCATCTCGACCGGTGATATTCAGCCGTCCTTGAAGTTGAACATCCATGGCTGATGCCACGATTTCCGCAAGGAGGCGGGACGTGTCTGGGCCGACTGGCAACCCTATTGTTTGGCCGTCTTGCGCATTGCGGCAGAGCAGATCGATGAGGTTGCCGTAGAGACTAACTCCCCTCTGCTGTTTAGCAACCTCTTTGCCGTGAATGGCCCAAGCAATGGCGTGCGTATAGATTGAATGGAAGAAGGCGCGGATGTCAGAGGCGACATAAGTCTCCCGGCGCGCTGATAGCTCGACGCGGAAGTCGTCACGTAAATCGATGGTGGGGCGAGCGAGGGCACGTGGACCGGTCCAGTCGAACACCGGCGGCGAGAGGGAGAGCTTCGATCGGCGGGCAACGCGTCTAAGCGCAACGTAGTTGTCAGCAAGCGCCCGCGACACCAGTAGATGGGCGATTGGATTGGGTACACCGTGGCGGCGGTCATCTTTTCCGAAGCGAGGGAAATAGAACCATATCGGTTCGGAGATAAATCGATGATGGTCTGGCCTTCCCCGTCCATCCAAAGGGAAAGCGTCGATCCCGCTCAGGATCACGCGACGGTATCTCGCAAGATCGTTAGACACGAAGCACGGAGGCAGCTCCGGGGCGAAATAGCCGTGCGACAGTAGACGACGCAATCGTTCGGATTTGTTCTTCGCAGTCACTCGGCCCCTCCGTGATCGCGCTAGTTAAGCTTGTCAGCGTCCTGCTTTTCAACCCCTGATGGGAGGGGTAGCACCAGAAGCTTGTATCATTGGAGGCAGAGCCTCTGGCGGGCAGCGCGCCTCGGTGGCTACCATGCTGCCATCAAGCGGATCGCCCCCCGCGACCCATCCCAATCTAAATGGCGTCTATGGTGCCTTCCTGGAACACTCCAGGAGGTGTGTTTCACGGTTGCATCCTCAGCGAGACATTCGTTTGCGGCAACTCAGGTAGGCAATGCCGAGTTAGCTGGATGGACCTACGTTGGGCCTCCCCAGTCCAGCGGTACATGGTTGACCGGGTGCCTCTAAGCCCGTGACGCCCAGCGGTGTTGTATCGGTGTGGCGTAGGTGGAATTCCGGACTTGGTCTGAGTTAGCGCGCGTTATCTAGGAAACGCCTGAACCGTGCAGTCAAGCGAGATTGGGAAATGTTTGGGTGGGGCCACCCGGATGGGCACCGATCGCCCAGAAAAGCCATGCCGCGCCTGGGTCTGACGGCTTCGCTTGAATCGATTTCGTAATGAGGGGGTCGCGTGTTCGAGTCACGCAAGCGGCACCACCTTTCCAGAGCACCACTAGCTTTGACGCCCGGCCGGGATAAGCCGGAAGGCGCTTCCGCTTGGGAGTTGCGTGGGTATGTGGTGGGGAGCTCTTCAGCTTCAACATAGCGAGCGGCTCTCAGCGCGGCTCAGACCTTCGGCCAGCGATGTGAGCATGGCCCGTCCTGTTCGTGAGGTGTCCCTCCTGGAGGAAATCGCCCTACGGCTGACTCATCAGCGTTCTTTCAACGCTCTGGCTCCATGCGGCCTTAAATGCCGGGTCAGATGCAAACAACTTGTATAACTCCAGCTCCTCCTTCCGGCGCTTGAGCATCACCTCGTGCAGCATTTTCTCTAGGGCGAGCCCCCGATTGTAGGGGTCGGTGTTCTCTTCGTACTTTTCCTGGTAGTCAGGGTGAGATCGAACACTGTTTACGACATTGATGAACTTGACCCGTTGTTCTTCCGGTGTCGCGCTCCAGCCTTGGAACCATCGCTCGTTGAAGGAGCGAATGATTTCGTCCAGAGGATCTATCTCTGGGTCACCATCGCGGAAGCCCCGTGGGTTAGGATTCTGTGGGTCGAGTTCGGTTGGCCATGCGTCGAGACTGATTGAGTGGTTCAGCTTTGTTCGCTCAAGCCCATAGGACGACAGGTCGACCGCTTCGAGCAGTTCATCCAACGCGTCTTGATCAGGATCCTTGATTTTCAGCTTCGGCACCAGGAATTTGGCGAACCAGAAAAGCTTCTCCCATTCTAGGACTTCGAACGGCATAATCGACGCCATCTGGCCATAGATCTTGACGAACTGCCGCGCCTTGATCTTGAAGTCGATCTTGTCCTTGTCAGTCAGTTCCAGTTGCTGATTGAACCGATCCGCCGCTGCATCGATCAAGGGGCTGAGCGTCTGAGCATCCTCACCCGCGAAGTAGCGCGTGACGAATTCTTCGACTTCCTGCCATTCGTACACGCCAGCCTGGTCAAGCGATCCCTTCAGCTCGTGAAGGACGTTCACATCCGTAGCGGATGAAAGGGTTGTGACGGTGTCGGAGTTCCTGGACGCTTGGTTTCAGGTGTTCGGCACTGCTTCGGTCACGGTCCGGAAGCTGATCGCAAAGGCGGAAGAGCATCCGGCGCTGATGGACGCGCTGGAGGAGCTTCCAGTGATGGATGGCCGGTACGTCAACCGGGGCAAGCTCGGCTGGTTCATCAGCAAGAACCGAGGGCGACGCGCTGGCGGCTTCCGGATCGAGCCCGGCGACAGCTCGGAACGACGGTCGTGGAAGATCGTGTCCGGCTAACTACGGCACAGCATCCCCCTCCCCACCGGCCGTCGGACGGCTGAACGGAAAGGGGTGAAAGGGGAACCCACCACGCAGGTCAGCTGATTTACGAGAACCGGGCGCATCTCAATGTCGAGGTGCTGATCACCGGATCCGATGCCGCCGCTCGCGAGGTCGGACGGGAGTTGAAAACGCCCATGATGAAGCTGCACAATCCAGTCTGGAACGACCCGAACGCTCCTTACATGCGCAAAGGCTGACCGAGTGAAAGCGTGGGCCGGAACAGCGACTCCGTAGGTCTAGCCGGGGTCGAAATTTTCGACTTTCCCAACCTAACGCGCGCTAACTGGGAAACGTGTGTGGGACGCACTCGGCCCAGTTTGGGAGGTGGCTGGGAAAGCCGGAAAAGGCCGAGCCCAAGGCTGTCACGAAGCCATGCAGGCGCTGGATTTCACCACTCTGCTAGAGTGAATTTCGTAATGAGGGGGTCGCGTGTTCGAGTCACGCAAGCGGCACCACCATCATTCCGACGTAATTCCCGCTTAGATTGTATCTGCTTCCCGCGAGGATGGGTCGGCGCGCGTGATTGTCGAGCTTTGGCTTGACGGCGTACCACTTTTGATGGCGAGAGGCGGATGTTCGCCAGCTCCCTTAGGCTCCAATGACCGAAGTTACCGATCCCGTAGACGTCGCCATCGGCGGTCGCATCCGCGCCCGGCGCGAGGAACTCCGCATCACCCAGGCGCAATTGGCCGCCGGGGCCGGCGTGACCTTCCAGCAGATCCAGAAGTACGAGCGCGGTGTGAACCGGGTGTCGGCCTCGCGCCTGCTGCGGATCGCCTCGGTGCTGAAGACCACCGGCGCCGCCCTGCTCGGCGAGTTGGAAGGCGCCGAGGGCGACGAACTGGCCATCGCCCATCCCGGCGCAGCGGAGCTGCTGTCGGCCTATCGCGATATCCGCGATTCCGACCGGCGCGAAGCCCTGCTGACCCTGGCCAAGGGCCTGCGCAACTAGGACGGCCCGTCAGGACGAGATTCGAAACGGCCCGCGGCGCCCGCCGCGGGCCGTTTTTGCGTGGAGGGGGCGCGGACGATCCGACTTGCAGATATAAGCATATCTTTATATCTCTCTGGACCTGATCGCCGACAGGAGTTGTCCTTGCCCGCTCGTTCGTCCTTCTTCTTCACCTCGGAAAGCGTGTCCGAGGGCCACCCCGACAAGGTCGCGGACCGCATCTCCGACACGGTGGTCGACCTGTTCCTGTCGCGGGACCCGGAGGCGCGGGTGGCGTGCGAGACGCTGACCACCACCAACCGTGTGGTCCTGGCCGGCGAGATCCGCGGCAAGGGCATCTGGGAGACCGACGCCCAGGGGAACGGGGGATGGGCGCCGGGGATCGAGCGGGAGATCGAGGACGCCGTCCGCGCCGCCGTGAAGGACATCGGCTATGAGCAGGACGGCTTCCACTGGGAGACGTTCGAGTTTTCCAACTATCTGCACGGCCAGTCGGCCGACATCGCCGTGGGCGTCGATTCCACCGACACCAAGGACGAGGGCGCGGGCGACCAGGGCATCATGTTCGGCTACGCCTCGAACGAGACGCCGGAGCTGATGCCGGCGACCCTGGCCTACAGCCACCGCATCCTGAAGCGGCTGGCCGAACTGCGCCACGACGTCGAGACGCGTCTGTAGTTTGTTGCCAAGAGCCAGGTCACCCTGTATTACGAGAACGGCAAGCCGGTGCGGGCCGCCGCCATCGTCG
>Ga0182746_1001705_pt1 | contig 18616 bp, 21 predicted proteins | sample eDN3rd30CBELigOP_FD_128881 | JGI IMG/M metagenome (GOLD analysis project Ga0182746, IMG submission 128881) | Enriched Organic Plus compost microbial communities from Emeryville, California, USA - eDNA 3rd pass 30_C BE-Lig OP (version 2) (version 2) ... | reverse complement strand
CCGAAGCGCAGGCATTCTACGATCGGATATCTGAGCCCGATGGAGTTCGAACAGAAGGCCGGATTAGCTTAGGCCGGTGTCAAGGAAACCGGGTGCAGGCCACCCTGAATTTTTTTAGCGTTGAACTAGCTAATGCTACTTTGTAACGGTTGGCTGATCGGGCTCGGGTTTTCCTGAGGGTTTTGCAGGTGCAGGGTTTAACTCATCCCAATCTTTCTTGAAGGCAGCCACTTTGGCGTCGAGAAGATGAACTGTTGAAGGCAAAATATCTGCTTCTCGAAAAAGCTGATTGCTGACTGTGTCAAAAATTAAATGTTGCCGATGAACGTGTCCCTCGGCCTTGTACGCTTGGGCAAGAAAGTACAGTCCAACAGACAAGGCTTGGACGGTTAGAAGTGGCTTTGTTGTAGCCCAAAGAACCATAGAGTAGGCAACGCCATCGAGTTTAAATGACACGTCGGGGCGTAGCCGTACTACGAGCCCCGAGTTGCCAAAATCGGCTTCTATTGTCGGAAGCGACTCGATGGGCGTAAGCGACTTTCCCTCTATCCATTTGGTGAAGGTATCGAACGCATTTTCATTATATTCTTTTTGGTGGTTAGAACACAGCGAAGCGATTTCGGCCCGTAGCGACTTTATATCTGCTCCCGGCATGATCGCTTTGGGCGCCTGGAGCTGTATTGGCCGCCAGTACTGGAAGCCACCGCCACCAGCCAGTTTTTTCCTGAGTTCTGTCTTCCGTGGGCCGTCGAGCAGTTGAAGCAGCTTGAGAAATGCTGAGAAACCTATCGGCTTGGCCATAGAATCACCCTCCTCAACCAAGGGTAGCACGAACAAAGAAAGAACGAAAGAAAAATCTTGAGAGAACGTTCTGCGCCGCCTAGGCTCTGCTCCAAGCCTTAGCCTTGGAAATGAGATACTCCTCAAAGAGCCCGAAGCCGCGAAGCGTTCTCGACGACTGATTCGGCTTTCCTTACGCTGAGGGGCCGCCGAACCTTCTTGGCAACCGTCGTAAGAGGCATCCCCTGTCCAATCAATCGCTCTCCCGCAGCGCTGCCGCGCGATGGCGGCCGCTGCGCCGCTTCGTCATTGCCGAGCGCAGGCTGGGTGCGCGGATGGCGCGGCGTCCGGCGACGGCGGCGCTCTATGAATTCCTGCGCTTCGGGATGAAGCAGGGCTGGGCCTGCCTGTTCGGCGGCCTCATGGTCGGCCTGCTGATCGCGACCCATCTCTGGTATCCGCGCTCAGCGCCGCTTGCGCGCTACGACTTTCTCTTCCTGGCGGCCATCGCGCTGCAGATCTTGCTGCTCGCATTCCGGCTCGAGACATTCGAGGAGGCCAAGGTCATCTTCGCCTATCACGTCGTCGGCACGGTGATGGAGATCTTCAAGACCTCGGTCGGCTCATGGGTCTACCCGGAGGATGCGGTCTTCCGGATCGCCGGCGTGCCGCTGTTCACCGGCTTCATGTATTCCTGCATCGGCAGCTATCTCTGCCGCGCCTGGTGGCTGTTCCATCTGGAATTCAGGTCGCATCCCTCGACCATCGCGCTGGTCATTCTCAGCACCGCGATCTACGTCAATTTCTTTGCTCACCACTATATCTTCGATTTCCGCTGGGTGCTGTTCGCGGCGACCGCGCTGCTGTTCGCCCGCACCACGGTCTATTTCACCAACTGGCGGTCGCGGCGTTCGATGCCGCTGCTGCTGGGCTTTGTCCTGATCGCCGTGTTCATCTGGATCGCCGAAAATGTCGGCACCTACACCCAGACCTGGATCTATCCCGGCCAGCGGAACGGCTGGTCGATGGTGAGCGTCGGCAAGTTCGGCTCGTGGTTCCTGCTGCTGATCATCAGCTACACGCTGGTCGTCCTGATCAAGCGGCCGGCGGCGCGGGACATGCAGGCCGGGTAGGGCCGGCTGGTTCCCCGGAGGCCGGTTTCGCCGCCGGCTTCCGCGGCCTATAATCGCCCGCGCAGAGACTTCCTGAAAAGCGGAGATGTCGTCATGGCGACCTACGTGATGTTCGGGACATATTCGGCCGAGGCCCTGAAAGGCATGAGCGCCAGGCGCTCCGGTGAGGCCAAGGCGCTGATCGAGACCCACGGCGGCGAGTTGAAGGCGGGCTATGCTACGCTCGGTGGCGTCGATCTCGTGCTGATCGTCGACCTGCCGGACGACGCACGCGCGATGACGGCGTCGGTCGCGCTCGCGAAGCTGACCGGGATTTCGTTCGCGACCTCGCCCGCGGTCACGATCGAGGCGTTCGACCGCCTCGCGGCCTAGCGCGTCCGGACGGTTAACGGAAGGTTGATCGCGTGGCCCCCGCCGGCGGGCCGGTCCGCGCGGGCTGCGCTGCTTTGCCTTGCTTCTCTCAGGCCCCCGCCCATGCGATACTGCCGCGCAGTTTCCGTGGGGATTCGCATGCTTTTGAGAACGCTGACGATCGCCTTTGCCGCCCTGCTGCCGTTTGCGGCCCCTGCCCAGGCTGCGAAATGCGGCGGCGATTTCGGAACCTTCATCGCCGAGATCACCAATGACGCGGCCGCGCGCGGCGTGCCGCGCGAGGTCTCGGCCGCGGCGCTGTCCGGCGTGACGCCGGACCCCAACGTGCTCGCCTTCGACCGCCGCCAGCGCGGCACCTTCAACAAGACCTTCGAGCAGTATGCCGCGACCCGCGTGAGCGCGGCCCGCATCAAGCGCGCGAGCGCGATGATGCAGCGCCATGCGGCGCTGCTCTCCCGGGTCGAGCAGCGCTTCGGCGTGCCGCGCGAGCTGGTGGTGGCGATCTGGACGCTGGAGACGGACAACGGCGCCGACATGGGCAAGCTGCCGGTGGTGCGCACGCTCGCGACGCTCGCCCATGACTGCCGGCGCTCCGAGCTGTTCCAGGGCGAGCTGATCGCGGCGCTGACCATTGCCGCCCGCGGCGACCTGACCTTGCGCGACATGGTCGGCGCCTATGCGGGCGAGATCGGCCAGACCCAGTTCCTGCCGTCGTCCTATGTGAAATATGGCGTCGATTTCGACGGCAACGGCCATGTCGACCTGCGCCACAGCGTGCCGGACGTGCTCGCCTCCACCGCCAACCTGCTCAAGACCAACGGCTGGCAGGCCGGCGCGCCGTTCACCGAAGGCACCGCGAATTTCGAGGTGATGCGCGAGTGGAACCGCGCCGTGGTCTACCGCAAGACCATCGCCTACTTCGCCCAGAAGCTGCAGGGGGCGCAGTGATAGTCCAAGGCTGTCCCGAGTGCTGCGGCCGGTGACACTCCCGGCGCGGGATCAGGAAACAAACAAAACGGCAGGCCCTGAGCCTGCCGTTTTGTTTGGTCGCAGAGACTAACAACCCGGGCAGAGGTTCACCCCGCCCGGGTTTTAGCAAGTTACTTCTTCTTCGCGGTTTTCTTTTTGGCCTTCTTCGCCACTTTCGCCTTCTTGGCTTTCTTTGCCATAGTGTCCTCGTGAGTTAGGATTGCAAAAGCCACCTGAGGCGTCGGGACGGAGGGCCAACCCACTGCCTCGAACTCGATCGGAACAGATTCGCGAAAATCTGTCCCCAGGTTTTCCACAGCGGCGTAGCGGCAGCTACAAAATGTAGTGGATAGCTCGGGGCCGCCGGTGCCCCGATCAGTGGATGTCATCTGGCGCGGGCGGCATGCGCGGAGACTCGCGGGCGGATGCGACAACGGGCCGAGCCATAGCCGGCGCGGTGTATCCGAAAACCGTTATCACCCGGCCGGATCATGCTTTAGGATGGCGGTCCGTATCTGGTGTGAGGCTTTCGATGTCGTTCTGGAAATCACTGTTCGGCGGCAAGACGGCGGACGAGGCCCCGGCGCAGCAGCCGGCCGGCGAGGCGGTCGAGTATAACGGCTACGTCGTCCGCGCCGCGCCGCTGAAGGACGGCGGCAAGTTCCTCACCGCCGGCACCATCAGCAAGGAGGTCGATGGCGTGCGCAAGGAGCACAATTTCGTCCGCGCCGACAGCCACGGCTCGTTCGACGAGGCGGTGTCATTCTCGCTCACTAAGGCGCGCCAGATCATCGACCTGCAGGGCGACCGGATGTTCGATACGTGACCGGTGGGGCAGGGCGGATGTTGCGGTCCGTGACCCCTCCGCTGTCATGGCGGGCCTGGTGTAAAGCCCGGAGACATGCCTGACAGGTGTTCGGGGACATCCCTTACACCGGGACAAGCCCGGTGATGACGCCGAAATTGTTGTCGTCGCAGGGCAGCAGCGTGAGACCTTGTTCGTACCGTTGACTGACGCAACATGGGCCAGCTCATGAACCTCGTTGTCGAGCCTTCCGAGGAATCCTCCGGCCAGTGCGATTGCTGCGGCACGACCACACGCAAGGTGTGGGGGAGCGTGAGCTACGACGAAACGACGGTGGCGGTGTATTATGTGCGGTGGACGGTCGGCCATTTGGAGCACGACCCGCGTTTTGACCTGGTGATCGGCCGCTGGGGCGAGGATGCGACCGACGACGATCGGTGCATTGTGTCCCTGCTGTATCGCCCGGGCGGGGGCTTCATGGTGATCGACGGCAGGGATGACATCGCCAGCGGGGCGACCCATATGATGGCACGCGATGATGTCATCGGCACGCCGCTGGCGCAGAACGCTTTCGATTTGCTCGATGCGATCTGGCTGCAGGATTCCCGGATTGCCGAGATCACTCAGGTAAATTGAACAAGCGGGCCCCTCGGCCGGGGGGCTTACCTCGCAAGCGACCGCTTGATGGCCTTGATCGCCATGGGGGGAACGCCGGATTTCTCGGCGATCTCCGCATCCTGCTGGGCGATGATGGCGCGCGCCGGCTCGTCCTTGTCGAGGCCACCCAATGCGGAAAGCGGCACCCGGCGGTTGGAGCGCTGCGAGCCATCCTCATAGATCACGTCGAACAGGGCGAATTCGCCAACGGTACGGCTTCCCGGCTTGCGTGCCATGTGTGCTGATCCTGCGTGCTGGTGTTGCTGACTGCGCCGCCCGCGCCCCGGCAGTGACATGCCCGAACTGGTGCTGCGGCGCAACACACCGGCTATGCGCTTCCGGCAAAGGGGGGCTGCGCGTGCGGCGAGAGGAAGAACCTTACTCCGCCGCCCCAGCCTGTTGCCGCGCCCGGGTGTAGCGGTTCAGCGGCTTCGGCAGGCCGAGATTCCCGCGGAGCGTCGTGCCCTCGTATTCGGTGCGGAACAGGCCGCGCCGCTGCAACTCCGGCACCACCAGGTTGACGATGTCGTCCAGTTCGCGCGGGAAGGTGAGGGGCAGGATGTTGAAGCCGTCCGCGGCGCCGCCGGTGAACCACTCCTCCAGCGCATCGGCGATATCGACCGGCGTGCCGAACACGGTGCGGTGCGCCCGCTGGCCGATCACCTTGGTATAGAGCTGGCGGATGGTGAGGTTGTCGCGCCGGGCGAGCTCCAGCATCACCTTCACCCGGCCTTGCTCGGCGTTGCTGTAGACCGGGTCGGGCACCGGCCCGTCGATCGGATATTGCGACAGGTCCATGCCCCAGTAGGACGAGAGCTGGCGCACGCCCAGCTCCGGCGCGATCAGCGCCTGCAGCCGCTCGTATTTGTCCTCGGCCTCCGCCTTGCTGCCGCCGACCACCAGCATCACGCCGGGCATGATGACGAGTTCATCCGGCCCGCGGCCATAGGCGGCGGCGCGGCGCTTCACATCCGCATAGAAGGCGCGGCCGGCATCGAGATTCTGCTGCACGGTGAAGATCACCTCGGCTGTTTCGGCCGCGAGGTCGCGGCCGTCGTCGGACTGTCCCGCCTGCACGATCACCGGCCGCCCCTGCGGCGAGGGCTGCACCATCAGTGGCCCGCGCACCTGGAAGTGGCGGCCCTTGTGGTTGAGGAAGTGCAGCTTGTCGCGATCGAAATAGAGGCCGCGCTCCTTGTCGTAGAGCATCGCGTCCTCTTCCCAGGAGTCCCACAGGCCGAGCACCACATGGGCGAACTCGCGGGCGCGGGCATAGCGGTCCGCGTGGGAGACGTGGGTCTCGCGGTTGAAATTCAGCGCCTCGGAGGAGGCGAGCGAGGTGACCAGGTTCCAGCCGGCGCGGCCCTTGCTGATCTGGTCGAGCGAGGCGAAGAAGCGGGCGATATGGAACGGCTCGAAGTAGGTGGTCGTCATGGTGGCGACGAGGCCGATATGCTTTGTTACCGCCGCCAGCGCGCCGAGCAGCGTGAGCGGCTCAAGCCGCGACACCGCGCTGACATGCTGCCAGACGTTGATGTCGTCGGCGCCGAAGGTGGCGTTGGTGTCGGCGGTGAACAGCAGGTCGAACTTGCCGCGCTCCGCGGTCTGCGCGATCTGCATGAAATGCTCGAGGCTCAGCCGCGCCCGCACGTCCACACCCGGATCGCGCCAGGATGCGACATGATGCCCGCCGCCCTCAAAGAACAGGCCGAGCTTCATCTGGGGTTTGGGAGCAGGCATGGGAATTTCCTCGTGGCGACGTTGACCGCGAGTGTAGCATGGAGAGGGGGGAGAGATCACGTATGTCGGAATCGATGGATGACGGTCTCGTAGGGCGGATTGGCGTAGCGTAGTCCGTCGCGCGTACTGGGCGGTCCGGTTATGGCTACGCCTGACCCATCCTATGATTGGGAAATATTATTGTCGCGAACAGATAACCGTTCGAACATGAAATGCGCGACGTCGGCGATCAAAAGTCTCCTCTTACGCAGCGCCCGTATGGACTCTCGAGGAAATATCAGAGCGGCGGCAACACTCAACTCCGGGCCGAAATAATCATTGAATGGAAAGTCTCTGAATGGAACCCCAGACTCGTGATGAAGATAGGCAAACAACTCATCGGCATCCTGCCCGTCAACACCCAGGCCAGTGAAGCGGCCGCAATTGATGCAGGTGTTTGGAGACAGGTTGCGCGCGTCGCGCTTGCTCCATTCTGCAATCCAACGAGTGACGCATTTTTCGTATATCTCGAAGGTCATCGACACGCTGAATGAATCCGTCAAACCTCGAAGGTTCACAACAATGGCGCAAAAGAGTAAAATGATCTTAATGAGAGGACTGGTCGGCGCTGCTTTCGTAGCAAGTGCTCCGGTTCTCTCAATTTTTGCCGTTGCCGCCGACTATGCCCCCATCAACTGTGCGGCCGCAGCGTCGCCGGCTGAAACCACGATCTGCAAGACCTATGCGCTGGGACAGGATGAGGCCCGCATGGCGACGTTGTATGGCGTTGCCACCTCGCTCGTGGCCATGGGGCAACGCGGCGATATCGCAGATGCGCAACGGCAATGGCTCAAGACGCGCGAGGCCTGCGGCGGCAATGTCGCCTGTCTTGGCAGCGCGTATCGCACGCGGATTGGCGAGCTTTCCAAAGTGATCGATGCGATCGCGTCGCGCGGGCCGTTCTGAAGACAGTTTGTGAAAATCCGACAATCCGCAGCAATGGCCCCTGTCAGTCTGGAATCACTATGCATTTGATCTGTGGCTGACGTCTGTCTCAACGCCGGGTGAGGCAGCGCCGTACTCCAAATGTGATTCAGAGTTTCGTCAAACTGACGCGTCTCTGCTCCGCGCACTGTCAAGTGCATGTCGCACACGATATATATGGCGTCGTGGAAGAGACATGCCGGCGAGCGATGTCTCCGGGGCGTGTTGTTGGAATCATTGAGGGAGCAGTCATGTCGCAAATCAAATCGAGCCGCCGCGAATTCGGGGTGATGATGGCCGGGGGTGTTTTGACGGCTGGTGCCGTGGTTGCAACGGCAGCGCCGGCGGAAGCCTATCAGGGCAACATGGAGCGGGCGCAATCGTCGCTTTATCAGGCATTGGCCGAACTGCGGGAGTCGACCGCCAACAAGGGTGGTCATCGCGCCAAGGCGATGGACCTGGTGCGGCAGGCCATCACTGAAGTCGAGGCCGGTATCGAGTATGCCGACGAGCGCGGCGGCGGCGGCCGATAGTCTGCGTCAGCTTTGTTTGTTGCTTCGGGGCGGATGAGCACAGCGCCGTCCGCCCTTTGCGTGTGGTGGCGCGGGTCGCGCTGCTCCCATATGAGCCCCCAGCTTAACGCGCGCCCACGGTGGCGAGGATCCTGCGCCGCTGGCGGCGTGCGGCGCGCATGGCGGAACGATTTTCGATACGGCGCTGCACGAGCTTCAGGATTTCGTATTCGGACGAAACACAGGCTTGTGCCTGAAGTCCGAGCCAGGCCAGATCCGCGCCTGTCAACCTCGATTGAGCACGATGCTGTTGCATATCGGAGCCCTCATCGTCTGGTTTGGAAGCTTTCCTGTTGGTCGCAGGCTCCGGGTCCAAAGGTTCAAGTGTCTTCGTGGCAATATCGTTGAATCAGGTCCAACGCTTCGCTCCCATATACTGGTGATGGCGCATCGACGGCCTCTGTTGCGCCGCGGCGAGTTGCCTGTTCGATATGAGCCAGTTGCCATCGTGAACGGCGCTGCGACGCAATGCCGTCCTGTATTCGATCGATGCGGGTGCTGAAACCTGTCGCAACCGGAAGATGATCGGACGGACGCTTGATCGTCCTCGATTCAGCTTCTGTCTCCGCGCGCCTTCATGCAGACGCCTATTCCTCGTGCGCCCTTGTCCGCAAACAGAAGCTCCACGCCGCCGCGCACAAAGGCCTGCAGCAGAAGTTCCTCGGACGTGCGGTTCAACGCATGACGATGACACTCAAAATCCTTGATCGTGCTGCGGGATAGGCCGGCGGCTGCGGCAAGCTGGTCCTGTGTCCAGTTCAGGAGGCCACGTGCTGCGCGGCACTGCTCGGGAAAGAGTGGCATCAATCGGGCTCTCCTGTCCGATTGCAGAGTCAACCATAATGGGCGACATTCTGCAACGTCGTCCGTTTTGACTCCAAGGTGGATCCTCGCATGCAAGGCAGCACGTCCCTCGTCTGGCTGGTTGTGCTGCCGTTCGTCACAAGCCTTGCCGCCGTGGCTTTGCGCGCGAATGCCCGCAATGCCGAGGCATGGCTCGCTGGCGTCATGTCGCTGGGTCTGCTGATCCTGGCGATATCGTTCTATCCCGCGATCGCCGAGGGCGGCGTGGTGCGCCACGAGATCCCCTGGGTGCCCGAACTGGGGCTCAACCTGACGCTGCGGCTCGACGGCTTCGCCTGGCTGTTCGTCGTCCTCATCACCGGGATCGGCTTCCTCGTGGTGCTCTATACCCGCTATTACATGTCGCCGGACGATCCGGTGCCGCGCTTCTATGCGTTCTTTCTCGCCTTCATGGGCTCCATGCTCGGCGTGGTCACGTCAGGCAACCTGGTCCAGCTCGTCGTCTTCTGGGAATTGACGAGCATCTTCTCGTTCCTCCTGATCGGCTACTGGTTCCACAATGCCGCCGCCCGCGATGGCGCCCGCATGGCCCTGACGATGACGGGGCTGGGGGGCCTCGCACTGCTGGCTGGCGTGCTGGTGATCGGCCATGTCGTCGGCAGCTACGATCTCGACGCGGTGCTGGCGTCAGGCGACCTGATCCGCGACCACGACCTGTATATCCCGATCCTCGTGCTCGTCCTGCTCGGCACCTTCACGAAGAGTGCGCAGTTTCCGTTCCATTTCTGGCTGCCCAATGCGATGGCGGCTCCCACCCCGGTCTCGGCCTACCTGCACTCGGCGACCATGGTGAAGGCCGGAGTGTTCCTCATGACGCGGCTGTGGCCCGTGCTGGCCGGCACCTATGAATGGTTCTGGATCGTCGGCTTCGCCGGCATGGCGACGCTTCTTCTCGGAGCCTTCTTCGCCATCTTCCAGCAGGACATCAAGGGACTGCTCGCCTATTCCACGATCAGCCATCTGGGGCTGATCACGCTGCTGCTCAGCCTCGGCAGCCCGCTCGGCGCGGTGGCAGCGATCTTCCATATGGCCAATCACGCCACCTTCAAGGCGTCGCTCTTCATGGCTGCAGGCATCATCGACCACGAAACCGGGACACGCGACATGCGCCGGCTCGGCGGATTGTTCTGGTTCATGCCGATCACGGCCACGCTCGCCATGGTGGCGAGCGCGGCAATGGCTGGCGTGCCGCTGCTCAACGGCTTCCTCTCGAAGGAGATGTTCTTTGCGGAGACGATCGAGCAGCACGCCTATTCGATCCTTGATACGGCGGCTCCCTATGTGGCGGTCCTGGCCAGCGCCTTCGCGGTGACCTATTCGATCCGCTTCATCCACAGCGTCTTCTTCGGGAAGAAGCATGATGATCTTCCCCGCGAGCCCCATGAGCCGCCCTTCTTCATGCGGCTTCCGGTCGCGCTGCTTGTCCTGGCATGTCTCCTGGTCGGCATCCTGCCCAGCCAAACGGTAGGACCTTATCTCCACAGCGCGGTGGTCTCTGTGCTCGGCGCAGACACACCATCCTACAGTCTCGCCGTCTGGCACGGCTTCACCCTGCCGCTGCTGATGAGCATCATCGCCCTCGTGGCCGGCGCCGTCTTCTACCTGTTCCTTCGCGACTATCTTGCGACCAGTGAAGAAGGACCTCCCTATATCCGCCGGCTCAAGGGCCAGCGCATCTTCGAACGGCTGATGGTCTCGGTCGCATGGCGCTGGGCCCGGCTGCTGGAAAGCTGGCTGGGCACGCGCCGGCTGCAGCCGCAATTGCGGCTGGTGGTCGCGGCCGCCTTGCTGGCGGCATTGCTGACTTTCGTGGGAAGCGGCTTCCAGGTCCCGGCTCCGGCAGGGGGCCATGCCGATCTGACTTTCATGGGCCTGTGGGCGATCGGCATCGTGTGCGCGGTGGGCGCGGCCTACCAGGCCAAGTTTCATCGCCTCGTCGCGGTTATCCTGATGAGTGGCGCAGGCCTCATCACCTGCATCACCTTTATCTGGCTGTCGGCCCCCGATCTCGCGCTGACACAGCTCGTTGTGGAAATCGTCACCACCGTGCTGATCCTGCTCGGCCTGCGCTGGCTGCCGCAACGGATCGAGGATGCCAGGACCGCCGCCGCCGTCCCGTTGGCAATGCTCCGCCGCTATCGCGACCTCGCCATCGCGATGGCCAGCGGCGCGGGCATGACGATCATCGCCTATGTCGTGATGACAAGCGCGCCGCCGAAGACGATCGGCGACTATTTCCTTGAGAACGCCTATTCCGGCGGAGGGGGCCGCAACGTCGTCAACGTCATCCTGGTCGACTTCCGCGGCTTCGATACGTTCGGGGAGATCACTGTCCTGGGCATTGTCGCGCTGACCGTGTTCGCTCTGCTCCGCCGCTTCCGTCCAGCTCCTGACAACATCGAATCCCCGCAGCAGCAACTCCAGCAGGCCGCAAACGACGATCCCGACGCGAAACCCGGCTCAGGCAGCATCGCCAGCGACTATCTGCTGGTTCCCTCGGTCATCATGCAATGGCTTTTCCCGGTGATCATCGTACTCGCGGCCTATCTGTTCCTGCGCGGCCACGACGTGCCCGGCGGCGGCTTCGTTGCCGGTATCGTCATGGCTTCGGCCTTCATCCTGCAGTACATGGCCGCCGGCACCCGTTGGGTTGAGGAGCGGCTCAAGGTTCTGCCGGTGAACTGGATCGGTTTCGGCCTGCTCACCGCCGCCGCCACCGGAATGGGATCGTGGCTGTTCGGCTATCCCTTCCTCACCTCCGATGCCCGCTATATCAACCTGCCGCTGGTCGGCGACGTGCCCGCCGCGACAGCCCTGATTTTCGATCTCGGCGTCTTCTCCCTGGTCATGGGGGCCACCGTGCTGATGCTGATCGCGCTGGCCCACCAGTCGATCCGCAAGCTCCGCGCGGCAAAGACTCCAACCCCGGTCGACGCGGAGGTCCCCTGATGACGGAACTCACTCTCGCCATCGGCATCGGCGTGCTCGTCGGCTCCGGCGTCTGGCTGCTGCTGCGCCCGCGCACCTATCAGGTGATCATCGGACTCTCACTGATCGCCTATGGCGTGAACCTCTTCATCTTCTCGATGGGCCGGCTGCGCATCAACGTGCCTCCAGTCCTGCTGTCCGGCGGGCCGGTCAATCCAGCCGATTACACAGATCCCATCCCGCAGGCGCTGGTGCTGACCGCGATCGTCATCGGCTTTGCCGCGACCGCGCTGTTCCTGGTGGTGTTGCTCGTTTCGCGCGGACTGACGGGAAGCGACCATGTCGACGGCCGGGAGCCGTGACCATGCGCCTTGCCGAACATCTCATCATCGCGCCGATCGTGGTGCCGCTGGTCACCGGGGCATTCCTGCTTCTGCTTGACGAGCGCAGGCACACGCTGAAGGCGCTGGTCAACGTCATCTCGACCCTCGTGCTTGCCGTGCTGTGCTGCGTGCTTCTGGGCCTCGCCGATGCTGACGGCAGCGGCACGCGGGTGAGCGCCTATCTGCTCGGCAACTGGCCTGCGCCCTTCGGCATCGTCCTGGTGCTCGACCGTCTGTCCGCCCTGATGCTGCTGATGACCAGCATGCTCGCGGTGGCTGCGCTCGTTTTCGCGCTTGCGCGCTGGCACAAGGGTGGCCCGCATTTTCATACGCTGTTTCAGTTTCTGCTGATGGGCTTGAACGGCGCGTTCCTGACCGGCGATCTGTTCAACCTCTTCGTCTTTTTCGAGGTCCTGCTCGCGGCATCCTACGGACTGCTGCTGCATGGATCAGGATCGAACCGCGTGCGCACAGGTTTGCACTATATCGCGATCAATCTCGCGGCGTCCTTCCTGTTCCTGATCGGCGTCAGCCTGATCTACGGCGTGACAGGAACGCTCAACATGGCGGATCTCGGGACCAAGATCTCCGCCGTTCCCGCCGAGAGCCGCGCGCTGCTGGATGCCGGCATCGCCATCCTGGGCATTGCCTTCCTCGTCAAGGCCGGCATGTGGCCGCTCTGCTTCTGGCTGCCGGGCGCCTATGCGGCGGCGGTGGCGCCGGTCGCGGCGATCTTCGCCGTGCTGAGCAAGGTCGGGGTTTATGCCGTGCTGCGCCTGTCGCCGCTGCTGCTTGGCGCTGGAGAAACGGCCGGCCCGGCTGACACATGGCTGTTCGTCGGCGGCCTGGCGACGATCGCCTTCGGTGCGATCGGTGTGCTGGGCTCCCAGGCGATGGCGCGGCTTGCCGGCTTCAGCGTGCTGGTCTCCAGCGGAACGCTGTTGGCCGCCGCTAGCATGGCCAATGCTTCGGTCACGGCTGGCGCCCTTTTCTACATGGTGAGTTCCACGCTGACGATCGCCGCCTTGTTCCTGCTGGTGGAACTGGTGGAACGCGCGCAGGATCCTGCAGCCAACGTCCTCGCCGTCACCATGGAGGCCTATGGCGACGATCAGGAGGAGATCGAGGAAGAGGTCGGCGTGGCCATCCCCGGAACGCTCGCCATGCTCGGCATCTGCTTCGGGCTGTCGGGCATCCTGCTGGCCGGCCTGCCACCCCTGTCCGGTTTCGTCGGCAAGTTCGCCATGCTGTCCGCGGCGGTCGGCTCCGGCGGCGAGAACAGCATCTCCGTCTTCGCCTGGATCTTCCTCGCCCTGGTGATCGTCTCCGGCCTGTTCGCCATGATCGCGATGATGCGCGCCGGCATCCGCACGTTCTGGGCGCCGGTGGAAGGCGTCGTGCCGAAGGTGCTGGTGATGGAATTCCTGCCGGTGGCGTTCCTGCTGCTGCTCTGCGCGATCATGACGGTGCAGGCCGGGCCGCTGATGCGCTACGCTGATGCGACAGCACAATCACTCCACAATCCGGCGGTCTATATCCAGGACGTGCTGTCCGCGCCGCCGGTTCCCGCGCTGGAGGGCCAAACGCGATGACCCGCTGGCTGCCTTATCCGCTTCTTACACTTTCGCTGCTGATCATGTGGGTGCTGCTCAACGGCCCCTCGCCGGGGCATCTCATCCTCGGTACGGTCATCGCACTCGGCGCTTCGAGGATCATGTCGGCCTTGCAGCCGTCCAAGCCGCGCATCAGGCGATGGAGCAGCATCCTGCGGCTTTTCGGGATCGTCCTTGTCGATATCGTCCGTTCCAACATCGCCGTGGCAAGGATCATCCTCAATGGCCACAACCAGGGCGGCACATCCGGTTTTGTGACCATACCGCTCACCATCCGCGACCGGACCGCGCTCGCCACGCTCGCCTGCATTCTCACCGCCACTCCCGGCACGGCTTGGGTCGAATACCGCTCGCGACACGATACCCTGCTGCTGCACGTCCTCGATCTGGTCGACGAGCAGGATTGGATTGAGCTCATCAAGGGACGCTACGAGCCGCTGCTGCTGGAGATATTCGGATGAGTGCGACAATCCTCTCCTGGTCGGTTGGCATCGCCCAGCTCCTTTTGGTCGCGGCGATGGCCTGCTGCGTCTACCGTCTGATCCGTGGCCCCCGGGCGCAGGATCGCGTGCTTGGCCTCGATGCGCTCTATGTCTGCGCAATGCTTCTGCTCCTGACCTTCGGCATACGCGTCGGCAGCGCGCTTTATTTCGAGGCGGCGCTGGTGATCGCGCTGCTCGGCTTTGTCTCCACTGCAGCGCTGGCGAAATTCCTCATGCGCGGTGAGGTGATCGAATGAGCCATGCGGCCGACCTGCCGCTCTGGGCGGCGCTGCTCGTATCGTTCTTCTTGCTTCTGGGTGCGGTCCTGACGCTGCTCGGCACCATCGGACTGGTCAGACTTGGAACATTCTACGCACGCATCCACGCGCCGACCCTTGGCACGACCTGGGGAGCCGGTGGCATGCTCATCGCCTCCATGATCTTCTTCTCCGTGACGCAGTCGCGGCCTGTGCTGCACGAGATCCTGATCGCCGCCTTCGTGACGGTGACGACTCCTGTGACCCTCATGCTGCTGGCGCGCGCTGCACTCTATCGGGACCGCACGGAGAACAACGACGGTGTTCCCCCGTTCCGGCCGGTCATCGACGAACCCTCGGGCGATTGAAGTTGACGCCGGGCGAAGGGCCGTCGCACGCCTTATTTGATCGCATTCTCTGCGGAAAAACCGGTGTCCACTTTCCCGGAGAATGCTCTAGGTGACGAGGGTCCGCGTACTTTGACGCGCGTTAAGATTATTTGCTGCCGGCATTACGGCCTTGCGCCATTTGAAGTCACCGCTTTGGATGCCGCGCATGGCGATAGAGTTGGCGAGGTCATGCAGGCGGTCGCGCACCAGTGGCTCCAGCGTTGGCCGGAGAACGAGCTTCAATGTCAGTGCAATGGATGGCGAGACAATTCTTCGCGCTGTCATCTGCCCGCTTCGGATCTCTTCAGAAAACAGGCCATAAGGAACGATCGAACAACGCTTCTGCTGTATGATGATCATCCGTTTCAGGTTGACCGGCTCAACCTCGTCCCGGACGTCGAGTTTAAGGTGCTCTCCGCGCGAAGCCTCATTCAGGATTCTGCGGCTGATGTGGTTGCGGTAATCGAGCACGAGCGGATATCGATACAGGTCCCGGAAAGCGATGTCTTTTCTTGCCCCTACCAGAAGTTCCGGACTGCCGACAAGAAACATATCTTCCGTACAAAGCGGAATGGCGTTCTTTGTGGGCGCGCGCACATAGCACAGGACTGCGTCGAGAACGCCGTTCGACAGCAATGTCAGCAGATCGACGCTCGATCCTTGCTGGACCAGGACCCGCAATTTGGGATAACGCAGGCGGCATTGATCTAACAACTGTGGAACGAAGGTGACCCCGGGCGTGGGGGTCGCTCCGATCGAGATTTGATCCGCAGCAAGTGATGGCAGCTTCAGCGCATGTTCGGCGCGTATGACTGCTGACAGGATCTCTCGCGCATAGGGGAGCAATTTCTCGCCGGCTTCCGTGAGCCTCACGCCCCGCGAATGGCGATGGAACAGGGGTGTTCCAAAGGCATTCTCGATTTCCTTCATCCTGTTACTGAGGGCTGGTTGGGAAATTGCAAGTTTGTCGGCAGCCGCGAGCAAGCTTTTGGATTCCGCGACTGCAACAAAATAGCGATAGTGCTTTAAGTCCACCTCCGCTTCCCCCATCTTCTGGTCTGTCCGCTATAAGGCCACATTATAGCTGATCTCGGCAATCAGTATTTGTGAGAGCATCTGCGTTGTGCAGTACTGCCTCCAACGCAAGAGCGTCCGATGAGCATTTGAAAAACGCGGACGTCGCGGCGCATGTAGATGGGGAGGCCCGGTCTGTGAACGATATTTGGGTGCGGCTGGAGGAATGGGAAGGACTAGTCCTTGAACGGCTGGAGGGCGCAGGGGTAGCGCGAATCATCCTGAACCGGCCGGAGAAGCGGAATTGTCTCAACGCTCCGCTGCTCGAAGGCTTCTTTGAGGCGTTGGAAATCATTCGCGCCGATCCCAACCTCAAGGCGGTGATCACCAAGGGCGCAGGTGTCAACTATAGCTCCGGTCTTGACCTGACTTATCTGCGTTCGATCTCGCAGCAGCCGCCAACCGATTGGGACCGCGCGCATCCCAACATCCGGCTGACAGAAGCACTGCGGCAGTTTCCGCGCATCATGATTGCTCAGGTCCACGGCTATTGCTTTGGTGCCGCGCTGGCATTGATGAACGTCCATGACCTGGTGTTTGCGGCCGAGGACGCTCAGCTTGGGATGCCGGAAGTTATGCGCGGCAGTTTCGGACAGATTGCGACAGCAACGCTGTTTCATGCTCAGATTCCGATCAAGAAGGCGGCCTATATCCAACTGACCTGTCGAAATATCTCAGGTGCGGAAGCCGATCGTCTTGGCCTTGTGTCGCAGGCTGTGCCGGCCGATAAGCTGGAGGAAGTTACAACCGAGATCGCGCGCGAGATTGGCTCGCGGCACGCAGCACCGCTGGAGCATGCGAAGATTGCGGTTCAGATGGGCCGTGATCTGTCGCTGTCTGACGCGCTTCGTCTCGACCAACTCGTCGGCGCCCGTCAGGCGCGTTTGGTTGACCCGACGGCGGATGTGCAGTCCTACCTGAAATCCCAAAAAGGCGGTCCGAAGGTCAGTTACAACAGGCCGGATGTGGGGGAGGGCTGAAATTGACCGGCTGGAGCCGGTCTGTCGCGGAGGGTCACTGTCTCTCTGACGTCGATACTCCGTCATGGCGATGATGCGGCGCCTACGTGGTTCGTCCCTTCGATGAGCGGCACGCACGGCCAATGGTGCAGATTAAAGAGGCATGACATGAACGGGTCCAAAGGGCCTCTGGCTGGCTGCCGTGTGGTCGAGGCAGCGCGATTTGTCACCGGGCCCTATGCGGGTCAGCTGTTGGCTGACCTCGGCGCCGAAGTGATCAAGATCGAAGATCCAAAGGGTGGTGATCCATTCCGTGGCTGGGGAAAGAACGGTTATGGGCCAACCTTCATCGCCTTCAATCGGAGCAAACGAAGCCTGACGCTCGATCTAAAGCAGGAGAGCGGCCGTGAGGCAGCGCTGCGGCTGATCCGTGACGCGGATGTGTTCATTGAAAATTTTCGGCCGGGCGTGGCCGACAAACTGGGTATTGGCTACGACAAGGTCAGCAGCCTGAACCCGCGCCTGGTTTATTGCTCGATCACGGGCATGGGCCGGGATGGTCCTTATGCGCAGCGGCCAAGCTACGACATTGTCGGGCAGGGGCTGAGCGGCTTGCTAAGCCTGCTGGTTGAGCTCGATGATCCGCGTCCGGTGGGCCCAACTTTCTCTGATACATTGACTGGGCTGTTCGCGGCCTACGGCATCCTGGCCGCTCTCCAGGGACGCGAACACACGGGCAAAGGACAACGCGTCGAGACGAGCCTGTTGCAGGCGACAATGGGTTTCATGCACGAGCCGTATGCGACGTATTATGGTAGCGGCGAGCCGCCGAACGCCTTTAACCGGCCCAGGGCGTCACAAGTTTATGCGTTCAAGTGCGGTGACGGCCTGCCGCTGGCGGTGCATCTGTCGTCGCCTGAGAAGTTCTGGCGCGCCTTCATTACATCGGTCGGACAGATCGATATGCTTGACGACCCAAGGTTCCGGACTCATGCGATGCGCCGAGAGAATTGGGATGCCATCCACGATCGCCTCAAGCCGATTTTTCGCACAAAGAGCCGGGCCGATTGGTTGGAGGTCCTTCACCGGCATGACGTACCGTCAGCCCCAATCTACCGGCTTGATGAAGCGGCCGAAGATCCTCAGGTCAGGCACCTTGGCATTCTGCAGACGGTGGATCACCCCAGAGCCGGCAAAGTGAACCTTGTCGGGTTCCCGGTGGGTCTAAGCGACACGCCACTGGGACCTCTCTCTGCTCCCGCAATGCTCGGCGAGCATACCGACCGGATTCTGGCGGAAATCGGATATTCGATCGACGAGATCGATGCCATGCGGGTCAACGGCACGATTTAGCTGAAGTGACGTCAGGATCCCAAAAAAACTCGCGGAGGAAACGATGAAATATGTATTGAAAAGGCATGTGTCCGTGCTGGCCGCGGTGTCCTTGGTCGCTCTGCTGGTATTGCCATCCTACGCACAGGCGCTCGACAAACTGGTTGTCGGACGAGCCTCTATTGCGCTGCTGTTCGTTCCCTTGGAAATTGGCAATAAGGCGGGAATCTGGGCTAAGAATGGTCTCGATCTTCAGATCGTCACGCTGGCAGGCGGAGCGCAGCTGCAGCAGGCTTTCACCGCAAAATCCATCGAGGTCGGCCTCGGTTCGGGTACGTCTCTTG
>Ga0182746_1001700_pt1 | contig 18631 bp, 15 predicted proteins | sample eDN3rd30CBELigOP_FD_128881 | JGI IMG/M metagenome (GOLD analysis project Ga0182746, IMG submission 128881) | Enriched Organic Plus compost microbial communities from Emeryville, California, USA - eDNA 3rd pass 30_C BE-Lig OP (version 2) (version 2) ... | reverse complement strand
GGTCAGTGACCAGACAGGGCGTCGGAACCGCCCCGCGATCGCATGTGCTGGTGCCGACGGTGCCGGGGACGGGTAGATATCCGGGCAGCAGGTGGCCCGCTGCGCTTGCGCAAGGCATCCATCTCTGGCTGACTTCTGACCGGCAGGCGCTGCTTTTCTCGGGCGGGGCGACGGCCAGGGCGGCCCTGGCCCATACAGGCATTTCCGCGCTGCAGCTTGCGGGGGAATGTCTGCCGGGGTTGCCTCTGGCCAATATGGAGGAAATCAGCATTATCGTTATATCTGGCGGTTTCGGCGAAGCGGATACCCGCGTCACGCTGCCAGAGATCTTTCAAGGGCGAAACCGAATGGCGGAACCGGGAAAAAGGGCAAGGAGATCGCTGAGCGAGATCGTGTTCGAACGTATGGAACGGGCGATCAAATCAGGCTCCTACCACCCTGACGAACGACTGCCGACCGAACATGACCTTGCAGCCGAATTCGAGGTCTCTCGCCCAGTTGTCCGCGATGCGCTGCGAAAGCTGCGCGAGCGCGGGCTGATCTATTCGCGTCAGGGCACGGGTAGTTTCGTGCGCACCATCGGGCTGAAGCAGCCGTTGGGCTTTGGGCCGCTTGAGAATGTCTCGGATCTGCTCAGCTGCTATGAATTCCGCCTGACGCTGGAACCCGCGGCTGCCGCCTGTGCGGCCGAGCGTCGTGATCTGGCGGCGCTGGAGCGCATCGACGTGGCCCTTGGCCTGATGCGTGATGTGACCAACCGCCAACACCATCGCGAGGATGCTGATTTTCAGTTCCATCTTGCGATCGCGATTGCCTCCGAGAACACCTATTTCTCGATCGCGATGGAGGCGCTCAGGGATCATATCGCCGTCGGCATGCGCTTTCACGGCGCCACTGTCGTGCGTGAGGTCCGGGGGCTGGCGCAGGTGTTCAAGGAACATGCGGCGATCTCAGATGCGATACGCACGGGCGATTCAGTCCTCGCACATGACCTGATGCAAACTCATCTTGAGCATTCGCGCGACGGGTTGTTTACAAAGCGCAGGCCGGTCATTGTTGCAGGGAATGGCGATCTGCCCGTGAGCTTGCACGAACAAGGCCCTGATTTGCAGCAGGCTGCGGCTGGTCAGGCGCCAATCTGCGGGGTCAGCACGCGGCGGATCTCTTGCCCGTCGCGGCCGGGGGGCTGACCGAACAGGCGGCGATATTCCCGGCTGAACTGCGAGGGACTTTCATAGCCAATCGCATAACCGATCCGCGCCACATCTGCGTCGCCCGACAAAAGCAGACGTCGCGCCTCTTGCAGGCGCAGCTGCTTTTGATACTGCACTGGCGTCATCGTTGTCACCGCCTTGAAATGGCGGTGAAAGGTTGCGGGACTCATCCCCGCCACATCGGCCAGTTTGCGGATGCTTAACTGATCGGCAAAGCTGTCGCGTATACAGGCGATGGCCCGGGCGATCCGCGCCATTGGACTGCCGGCAAGCCCGACCTGGCGCAGCGCCCGCCCCATCGGCCCATTCAGCAGCAGCCAGGTAATCTCGCGCTGGATCAGCGGCGACAGGATCGGCAGGTCGCGCGGCCGGTCGCACAGAGCAAGCAACCGGCACAGCGGGTCGATCAGCGCGGGTTCCAGCGCATGTACCGCCAAAGCGATGGGGGCGGCAGCGGTGTCTTTGCCCGGCCCCAGTGCCAGCAGCAGATCAGAGATCGTCGCAGGGTCAAGCGCCAGGCTGAAAGCCAGATAGGGGCGGTCGGGGGATGCGCCGGTGATCTCGGCCCGGATCGGGACCTCCATTGATGCGATCAGGCACTTCCCGGCATCATAGCGATAGGCGTGCTCGCCCAGCATGCTGGTCTTTGAGCCCTGGACCACCACGCAAAGCGAGGGGCGATAGACGGCGTGGATCGGCCCGGTCGGTGTGGTGACCGAGGTCAGAACCAGCCCGTCAATGGGGGTTTCGCGACCATTGGCCCGAAACTGGCGGGCGATCAGATCCCTGAGCGGGGCGAGGGCGTCGTTTTCCATGATCTTTAATCTAGAGCCTGCGCGCGGGATCGGCAGCTGAAAATATGCTCCGGTGAGAGGATCGTGCAAGGATTTGCGAGGATCGGCGTGCAGTTCCGCGGCCTGCCGGGTCTATCTTGGCCCTGATCCGGTGCCTTCTGGCCCCGGAACACCATCCGATATGAAGGAACACCCCATGCGCTACCGTACCCTTGGCCCAAGCGGCCTGCTGGTTTCTGAACTATGCCTCGGCACCATGACCTTTGGTGGCTCCGAGGGGATGTGGGGTCAGATCGGCCAGTTGCGTCAGGACGAGGCCGACCTATTGGTCAGGGCGGCACTGGACGCCGGCATCAACTTTATCGACACCGCCAATGTTTATGCAGGCGGGGAAAGCGAACGCATCCTTGGCCAAGCCATTCGCAACCTTGGCATCCCCCGGGATGATGTGGTGATTGCGACCAAGGTGCTGGGCCCGATGGGCGAGGGGCCGAACGCCCGCGGGGCATCGCGCGCCCATATCATGGCGCAGGCCAGGGCAAGCCTGAAGCGGCTTGAGACGGATCATATCGACCTTTACCAGATCCACGGTTTTGACCCGCTGACCCCGATGACCGAGACGCTTGAGGCGCTTGATACGCTCGTCCGGCAGGGGCATGTGCGCTATATCGGGCTGTCGAACTGGGCGGCATGGCAGGTGGTCAGGGCAGTCGGGATCACCGAGGCACGCAAGCTTGCCCCGATCCTGTCGCTGCAGGCTTATTACACCCTCGTCGGCCGCGATCTGGAACGCGAGATCGTGCCGATGCTGAAAACAGAAGGCATCGGCCTGATGGTCTGGAGCCCGCTTGCAGGCGGTTTTCTGTCGGGCAAATACAGCGGCGGCAGTGCTGCGGATCAGGGGCGCCGGGCCACTTTTGACTTCCCGCCCGTCGACCTTGAGCGTGGCGATGCCGCTATCGCTGTCATGCGCGAGATCGCCTTGGCCAAGGGCTGCACGGTGGCGCAGGTGGCGCTGGCATGGCTGCTGCATCAGCCGGTTGTGACCAGCGTCATCGTGGGAGCCAAGCGGATCGAGCAATTGCAGGACAATATCCGCTCGACCGAGGTCAGTCTGTCGGCCGAGGATCTGGCGGCGCTGGATGCGGTGACCAAACTGCCCGCCGAATATCCGGGCTGGATGCTGGAGCGTCAGGCCGAATACCGCGCGCCGCATGCCGGGCAAAAGGGCTGAGCCTTGGTTTTCAGGCTGGATGAACACCGGGCCCCGCAGGATCGCGGGGCCCGGCTTTTCTTATGCGGTCAGCAGAGTTGGACCCGATTTGCCGGCGAGATACTGCCGCAGCACCACTGCGGCAAGGATCGCCGCCCCGATCAGGGTCGAGATCAGTTCGGGCGCAATCATCATAAGCGCGGCGATGGGCAGAAGGATCCGCTCGAACAACAGCAGCGGGCCCATGAGCCAGTTGGTGATCGCTGCCGACAGCGCCACGATGCCCAGTACCGCGCCAGCAAAGGCCAGCAGAAAGTCGGGCAAGGTAAAGGCCTGTGTAACAATCAGCAGCGAGGGCGAGAAGACAAAGACGAAGGGCACAAGTGCCTTGCCCATCGACAGCCGGAAAGCCGTGTTCCCGGCCTTGAAGCCGTTGGCCCCCGCGATCCCGGCGCCCGCATAGGCGGCAAGCGCGACAGGTGGCGTCACATCCGCAAGCACACCGAAGTAGAAGACAAAGAAATGTGCAACCAGCGGCTCGACATTCATCATTCCCAGTACCGGCGCGGCGACAGCAACCATGATGATGTAGTTCGCTGTTGTCGGCACGCCGCAGCCCATCAGCACACAGACGATTGCGGTCATCACCAGGGTGAAAAGCAGCGTCAGCGTCTGGATGCTGAACAGCTCGAACGGCAGGAAGGTCAGAAAATCGTGAGACGAGGCCGCCCAGTTCTGTGCCACGCTCGTCACCATGAAGGCGATCTTGAAGCCGACTCCGGTCAGGGTGACGATCCCGATCACCACGCCGACCAGTGCGGCGGCGGCGGTCACGGCCAGCGATTGACGTGCACCGGCGACAAAGCCTTCATAGATGCCGGCGGCGGTTTCCTTGATGCCTTCGACCGCGCCTGCGGCCATGATCCGCTGGATCAGATAGACGATCATACAGGCAGTGATCGCCCAGAAGGCCGACAGAAAGGGCGTGCGACCCGACATCAGCATCCACACCAGCAGGATCAGCGGGAATACCGACAGCCAGCCTTCGCGCAGGACTTTCCAGGCTTTGGGCAGTTCCTCCTGGCGCAGGCCACGAATGCCCAGACGTTTGGCCTCAAGGTGGACCTGAACCAGCACGCCAAAGAAATGCATAAAGGCCGGGACGATCGCCGCGATCAGGATGGTGCGCAGCGGAATGCCCAGATATTCGACCATCAGGAAGGCCACTGCGCCCATGACCGGCGGTGTGATTTGCCCCCCGGTCGAGGATGCCGCCTCGACGGCCGCAGCGAAGTGGCGCTTGAAGCCGATTTTGATCATCGCCGGGATGGTCAGCGCGCCGGTCGTCACGGTATTGGCGATCGACGAACCCGAGATCGTCCCGAGCATGGCCGAAGAAATAACCGAGACCTTGGCCGGCCCGCCTGCAAACCGTCCGGCCAGTGCGGTCGCAAGGTCGATGAACAACTGTCCCAGCCCGATCTTTTGCGCCATCACCCCGAACAGGACGAAGTGGAACACATAGGTCGCGATGACGCCAAGCGCGGTGCCGTAGATCCCTTGCGAGGTCAGGTAAAGGTGGTTGACGATGGTCGACCAGTCCGCCCCAGGATGGACCAGAATCCCCGGCATCGACTTGCCGAAATAAGCATAGGCGATGAACAGCGCCGCGATCACCGGCAAGGGCCAGCCCATCGAACGGCGGACTGCCTCCATCAACACGACAAGCAGCAGCGTGCCCATGGCGATGTCGATGGGCAGCGGGTTGCCGACACGGAACTGCAGCTGCGAATAGATCCACGGCACGTAAAAGGCGCTGATCGCGCCGCCGATGGCCAGTGCCCAGTCATAGACCGGCACGCCAAGGATGGCGAAACCGTCGGTCTTGTGGCGGTTGCGCGCCAGTGCCGAAAAGCTGAGAAAGATGATGAACAGCGACACGCCCATATGCAGCCCGCGATGGGTGGTCGCGCGCGGGATGCCAAAGCCGGCTGTATAGAAGTGGTAAACCGAAAGCAGGAACAGGATGATCCCTGACAGGATGGCGACCGGACGCGTCACTGTGCGGAAGCGCGCCTCGGGATCGTACTCTTCCTCAAGCGCGCGTAGCTCGTCGTCGGAAAGTGTGCGTGTGGTTTCGGTCATGCGGTGTTTCTGCCGTTCGGTTCAGGTCCAAAGGACGCGGACCGGGAACCGGTCGCGTCCTTGACGAGTTTCTGGCGGGCAAGCTTACTGCAGCTTGCCAGCTTCCTTGTAGAAACGCTCGGCACCCGGGTGGAAGGGGATACCGGCGCCCTGGGTGGCGCTGTCCAGGGTGATCAGCTTGCCCTTGGCGTGGCCAGCGGCAAACAGTTTCTGGGTGTTTTCGTTGTAAAGCGCCTTGGTGATGCCATAGATCAGCTCTTCGGGCTGGTCGGCGTTGGTGACCAGCTGCGCCCCGACCGAAAGCGTGGTGACATCGGCCGCCTGGCCTTCATAAGTGCCGGCCGGCACCGTGTCGGTGGCAAAGAAGGTATAGGTGCTGAGCAGCTTTTCGACCTCGGGGCCGGTGATCGGAACCAGCGTCACCTCATGCTGGCTGGCCAGCTCGGCGATTGCGCCCGCCGGGTAGCCGCCAACAAAGAAGAAAGCATCCATCGCGCCGTCGCGCATCCGGTCAGCGGCCTGATCAGGCTTGAGGTATTCCGGCTTAACATCGGCCTCGGACAGGCCAAAGGCCTCCAGGATGATCTTGGCATCGACCAGCGTGCCCGAGCCGGGCTCGTCCAGCGAAACGCGCTTGCCCTTCAGGTCGGCGACCGAAGCGATACCCGCATCGGCACGCGCGACAAGGTGGATGCTTTCGGGATAGAGGTTGGCGATCAGGCGCAGCTTTTCGACGGCCGGCTGGCCTTCCCAAAGGCCGGTGCCGGTCTGGGCCCAGTAGGCGACGTCGGATTGGCTGAAGCCGGCCTCCATCGCGCCGCCGTTGATGGCGTTCACATTGCCCACCGATCCGTTCGAGGCCACGGCGGTTGCAACCAGACCCGGCACACCGCAGGAGCCGCCGTCTTCGCAGGCGCGTGAGCCGGGCGGGCTGGAGATCGCGTTCGCGATCAGGCCGCCGATCGGGTAATAGGTGCCGGCGGTGCCGCCCGTGCCGATGCGGAAGAACGACATTTCCTGTGCCATAGCGGCCTGACCAAAGGAGGCTGCGGCGATGGCTACGGCCGCGAACAATGTCTTGAGCTTCATGTCGAGATCCCTGTTTTCCAGACTGTTCTGAACAAGCTAGTCCACAGTCACGTGAAGTGACAACCATTCATGCCGGGCAGATCGGAAATGGCGTGACGTTCCAACGGGTGGTTTTAGCGGGCGCGCGTGCTGACAGACCGTCGCGGCAGCAGGATTTTCAGTTGCAACCACCGCTGGTTAGCAGGGACGCCCGAGGTGGCCCGGGCACGACAACAAGACCTCGAAACCGGGCGGCTTGTTTGGGGCGCTGTTCGACGGGAAAGTGGTGGAATCTCCCATTGGTTGTCTTGACCGTGGGGTTTTATTTCGCAGAAGTGCTGATTCGAGGTTGATCCGGTCAGATCTCTGTCGAATGGCGGGAGTGGGGGAGGCAGCTGTCCTGCCGTCCTTAGCCCGGCCGACGCCGTTCACGAGGCGAGCGGTGCATCGTCGGCCTGAAAGACGAAGGCCTCAAGTGCCTCTGGGGCGATGGGTTTGAACAGGATCTGTAGCCCTGCCCGGCCTGCTGCGCGCCGGGTCTCGGGGCTGCGGTCTGCGGTAATGATCCGGGTCGGACGGCTGCCGAAACGGCGGTGTAGTGCCTGCGCCGTCTCAACACCGCTTGGGCCTTCGCCCAGTTGTTGATCCAGCAGATAGATGTCGGGGATGACGCCCATCTCTTCGATAAGCGTTAACGCCTCGGAGCCGCTGCTGGCTTCGACCACCTCGACGCCGCGCCGTTCGAGCAATTGGGTGATGGCGCTGCGCAGGTCCTCGTCATTTTCAACCAGCAGCACGATGCGGCCCATGCCGGTCTCGGGCAAGGGCGAGGGGGCCGAGGTCTGGCTGTCGATCGAAGGCAGGTCATGGGCCACCGGCAGTTCGACTGAAAACAGGGTGCCGCGTCCGGGCACCGAATTCAGCTCAAGCCGGTGATCCAGCAGCGCGCAGGCGCGTTCGACGATGGCAAGGCCCAGCCCCATGCCCTGTGCCGCCGACGCCGTGCCCTCGACGCGGTGGAATTCGCGAAAGATCGCCTGCTGATGTTCCGGGGCGATGCCGGGGCCGGTGTCGTGGACCTCGATCCGCAGATGGTCGCCCCGACGGCGCGCACCGACCAGCACCCGGCCCGAAACCGTATAGCGGATGGCATTGCCGATCAGATTTTGCAGGATGCGCCGCAGATAGGTCGCGTCGCTTTGCACGGCCAGCCGGCATGGCATGATGCGCAGCCGCAGCCCCTTTGCCGCAGCAAGCGGGGCAAATTCGTCGGTCAGCTGCGCCAGCAGCAGCTTCATCGACAGGGGCGCGATCTCGATCTCGGTGCCGCCGGATTCCAGCCGCGACAGGTCCAGAAGCGCGCTAAGAATCCCCTCGACGCTAAGCAGCGCGTTATGCGCCTTTTCCAAAGTGCCTCGCAGGGCGCTGTCTCCGGCATCGTCGCGGGCCGAGGCAACGAACAGTTTGGCAGCCGACAGCGGCTGCAGCAGGTCATGGCTTGCCGCCGCGACAAAGCGTACCCGGGCAGAATTGGCACGTTCGGCATTGGCAAGTGCTGCGGCCAGTTCCTCGGTCCGGGCGGTCACGCGGGCCTCTAGCGTGGCCTTGGCGCGCAACATCGAATGGATCGCCAGCCGTTCGCGCGTGACATCGGTAAAGGACATGACAAAGCCGCGTTCGGGCATCTCGCGGCCATGGACGTCCAGAATGACGCCCGAGGCATGCCACAGCTCAAACGACAGCGGTGGGCGGGGCGCGCGCATCCGTACCCAGTCACGCAGCTGCGAGGCCGAGAACCCCTCGTTAAAGCGGGCCTGATAAAGCGTCCGCACCGTCAGCCGCTCAAAGCTGAGCCCGCGATGCATCAGCGCCGCCGGGATCTCCAGCAGGTCCGCCAACCGCTGGTTCCAGCCGATCAGTGCCCCATAGGCGTCAAAGATGCCGACACCCTGATTGATGTGTTCCAGGGTCGCGCGGATCATCCGCGCCTGACTGTCCAGCAGCTTGCCATGCTCGATCCGCTCGGTACGGATGATGCGGGTCACATCGGTATGCAGGACCACCGTGCCCCCGTCAGAGGTGCGCTGTTCGCTGACCTGAATCCAGCGGTCTCCGGTCAGGCCAATGTTGAAGTGCTGTGATTGGCCGTGCAGTTGCAGCCGTTGGGCGATCCAGGTGTCGGGGGTGGTCCCTTCGGGCAGCAGGACCTGACGGGAACGACCAAGATGGCGGACATAGGTCGCAAAACTGATGCCCGGCGCCAGCGCCTGATGAACCTCGGTAAGGTCGGCGCAGAAACGGCTGTTGCAAAGGACCAGCCGATCCTCGGGATCGAAAAGGGCAAAGCCTTCCTCGATGGCCTCGATTGCCTGTGACAGGTCGCGGCGGGCGCGTTCGGCAGTCGCATTGGCGGCGTTCAGCCGTTCAAGCGTTGCCTCAAGGTCGCGGGTGCGCTGGCGGACGCGCTCTTCCAGAAGGGCGGCGCGGCGGAATTCTTCGAAGGCCGCGCTGTTTTCGTCCCGGCGCTCTTCGGAATGGCGCATCAGCGCCTCGGCGATGATCAGCAGCTTTTCGAGGTTGTGCCCGGCCTCATCGTCGCGGTCGATCAGCCAGTCAGAGATGCGTCCTGCCATCAGTCCACCCCTGTAAGCCGGGTCCCGGGCGGATAGATCGCGCAGCCGGTCAGGGTGTGGTTGACGTGCAGCGGGCCAAATTGCTCACCATAGGTGGAAAAGCCCCAGACGCGATGACGGCGCAGCACATCCGATACGGCAGCGCCGCGCTGTTTGTGTTCAGCCTCGATCCGGCGCAGCACGCAGTCAAAGCCAAGGACCGCCACCGGCGGCACCGGCGCGGCAAGCTGTGACAATTTCCGGTCAAGATGCGTGGGCAGGTCATCGGGTTCGGTCAGCGCCAGCACCACGCCCGCCGCAATGGCTGAAAAGAACAGCAGATCGCCCGAGGGCAGCACCCGTTGCACCGCCCGCACATGGTAGCGGCCCCCGACCCGCACGGCGAGCGGATGCGAAGCAAAGGTCAGGTAGTCGATTAGCTCAGGATCCTTGCCAAGAATGCGGGCATATTCCTGCGCTGCCGGTTCGGCGTTGATGCGCTGCACGATGCGGGCGGCAGGATCTGCCTGTGTGACCACCATGCGCCTTTCGGTGGGGTTCAGGTGGTCCATGTTCAGCGCGCGGACCGGGCATAGTCCGCGCAGCACCGACAGGACCGCCGCATTACGCAGCGCCCGGCCGCGATGAATGACCAGCGTTTCCTTAAAGCGCAGCCCGTCGCCTGCCGATCCGCCGATCAGCGGCACACTGCCCGAGCCTGCCGCCAGCGCCGAGGCAAGATCGTCCTCGCGCAGCGACAGCCCATCGACAAGCAGCACCGCGAATTCATGGGGCAGATGCGCATGGCTGTTGGCAAGGTCATGGCGCAGCTGCAAGAAAGCCGCCGCAGCCGCGCTGCGCGACAGGTGGTCCAGATCAGTCAGCTCAAGCACTTCGGCCGCGAAAAGATCGGCAGGAAACCCCAGCGCCAGCACCGCGCCTTCGTCATAGCCAGCCTCAGAGATTTCGCCCGCGGTGGTGCAGCCGACGACATGGGTGGCAGGCAGTTGAGCGGCTGTCTCGGCGGCGATGCGCGCGATATCGGCCTGGGGTGAGACAAACAGCATGACCAGCGCAAATGGCCCCGGCCCAAGATCCCGCGCCAGTCGCCCGGTCACATCGGTATCCCGGGCCGGCGCACTGGCGCGCGCGATGCAATCCTGCGCTGCGCCCACCCCGGCCTCCCTTCCGTTCCTGCACCTGCGAGATTGAACTTAACGGTTCAGTTCTTCGCTGTCATTGCCGGTGATCTCTGATCCTGTGGTCATGGCGTTGAAGCTGATGTCTTGCGCAAACAGCACCGCCTGAGTGCGGGTCTGCACGCGCAGTTTGCGCATGATTGCGGTGACATGCGCCTTGACCGTGGTTTCGGCGATCGACAGTTCATGCGCGATCTGCTTGTTCAAAAGCCCCGCGCTGATCAGTTGCAGGATGCGGGCCTGCTGGCGGGTCAGTGAGGCAAGCCGGGCCAGCGCCTCTTCTTCCAGGCTGGGGGTGGCATTGTCGAGCGCAAGGCGGCTTGCATGCACTTCGCCCCTGGCAATGGCGTCAAAAGCCTCGCGGAATGCCTCGCGCGGGGCGTGTTTGGGCACATAGGCGCTGACGCCAGCCAATAGCGCGCCGCGCACCACCCGCCGCTCGTCCATGGACGAAACCACGATGATGGGGCGGTCCGCCGCCGCCTGCCGCATGCGCACGACGCCTTCGAGCCCGTTCACATCGGGCAGGTGCAGGTCCAGGACGATCACATCGGGCACGGGCTCGCAGGTCATACGATCCAGCGCCTCGGCAAGGCTGCCCACAGCCTCGACCCGGGCAATGCCGACCGGGCCGGTCAGCGTCATCGACAGCGCGTCGCAAAACAGCGGGTGGTCGTCCACGATCAGCGCAGTGTTCAGCGGCCGGGGTGTCGGCGGGCAGGGCTGGGCTTGTTGCATGGTTCCGCTCATATAGCTGCCGTGACTGGCAGGTCGGTCGTGTCTGTTTCGGGCGGCGTGCCCGCGAGGTATGGCGACTGTCATCCCGGTTCCTCCAGTCGGATCAGCCAACCGCCCGAGGCGTTGACCTGGATGCCATAGCGCCCCGGCCGTTCGATCAGGAACGAGCCCGAACCGGTCCCGGCCTGATGCAGATTCTGGATCACCGCGCCCGATGCGTCCAGCAGATAGACCACCATGATTGCATCCATGCTTTCAAAGACCAGCCGCGTCGGCTTGCTGAGGTCGAACAGCGGCAAAATGCGATTGCCCGCGCCGCGATGTTCCACGACCGGCTTTCGCGCGGCCAGCCGGTCATAGCAGGCAAGTCGCTGGGCGTCGTCCCTTTCGCCCCGGCAGGCATCAAGCGCGGCTGCAGGGTCAAAGCCCAGGGCGGGTGCCGCGGCCAAAGCCGCTGACACCAGGATCACCAGTCCACGGGGCATCCCGTGCAGTTCTCCATATGCACCCCCTCCCAGATCGCATAGGGGGCGTGGTTCCCCTGCATCACCGCATTGGCAAAATCGGCATTGTAGAACTTGGTCTCCATCAGGTTCGCGCCGATGAGCTGTGCGCCGACGAATTTCGATTTTGGGGCCATGGCGGCCTCCAGCGTCGCGGCGGTCAGGTTCGCGCCTGAAAGGTCGGCGCCCGAAAGCCGGGTATAGTCCAGATTGGCCCCGGTCAGGTCGGCATCGCGCAGGATTACGCCCTGCAGCTGTCCCATCTGCAGGTTTGCCCCACGCAGGTCGGCGCCGGTCAGGTCCGCGCCTTTCAGCTCGGCCCCGAAAAGGTTTGCGCGCATCAGATTGGCGCCCCTCAGGTCGATGCCGTTAAGCTTGAGCCCGCGCAGATCGGCATGGCTCAGGTCAACGCGGGGGCAGGCTGCGCCGGGGCCGATTTCGCAGCCATTGATGACCAGCGAACCTTCGCGCGGGGCTGGCTCATCGACGATGACCGGCCATGTGCCGCCGGTCTGTCCGGAATTGGCCACATGCACGCCCGAGGCAAGGGCCAGTGCGGCAAGGATTGGCAGGCTTCTGAGCATCTTGGTTCCCTTGGATCTGGGGGTGAAGGTCCGGGCGGGACAAGGCCCGCCCGTCCGTCTGTTTCAGCCCGGCGCTACTTGGTTGCGGTCATCAGGTCGTCCGGGATCTCGAACACCCAGAACGAGCCGCCCTGGCTGACCTGAGTGGTCAGCGTAGCCATGTCGCCGCCCCACAGCGGCACCGCGCCGCCATAACCCGAGGCGATGCCCAGATATTGCTTGCCGTCCATTTCCCAGGTGATCGGGGACGAGACGATGCCCGAGCCGGTATTGAACTTCCACAGCTCTTCGCCGGTCTCAGAGTGGAAGGCTTTCACAAAACCGTCCGAGGTGCCGGTAAAGACCAGATCGCCTGCTGTGGCCAGCGTGCCGGCCCAAAGCGGGAATTCCTCTTTATGCTCCCACTTCTTTTCGCCGGTGGCCGGGTCAAAGGCGCGCAGCGTGCCGATATGGTCTTCGTAAAGCCGCTTGATGCGAAAGCCCTGACCCAGATAGGCGGCACCGGCCTGATAGGTGACGTTCTCGGTCCAGTAATCCTCGGTCCAGTGGTTGGCCGGGACGTAGAACAGGCCGGTCTTGGGGCTGTAAGACATCGGGTTCCAGTTCTTGCCGCCAAGGAAGGGAGGCGAGACCTCGATGCTTGCGCCCTTGGTTTCACCCTCGGCGGGCAGGGGCGGGCGCTGGCCCTCGACCTCGATCGGGCGGCCGGTCTCAAGGTCGATGCCCTTGGCCCAGGTGATGCCGTCGACAAAGGGGAAGGCGTTCAGCAGCGCCGTCGGCCGGTTGATCTCGCCGCCCCGTTTGGACAGGGCGTCGATGTCGGTGACATAGAAGAAGCCGTTGCGGTCGGCATGGGCCCCGGCGCGATGGACGTTGCCATCCTTGTCCTTGTAGTCGAACAGGATGATCTCGTTGTTGCCCGAGAAATCCCAGGCGTCATTCGGGGTGTGCTGGTAAAAGCCGACCAGCTCGCCGTTCGTCGGATCGACGTAAGCCTGTCCCGAGGTATAGAGACTGTCGCCCGGCGTGCGCGCCCAGGTGTTCCACGGCGCGGGGTTGCCGGCACCGACGATGATGGTGTTCGTTTCGGGATCATAGCTTGCCGATTGCCAGGGCGCACCGCCGCCGTGGCTCCATGCTTCGACCTTGCTTCCGTCGGGATTGTTGGGCCAGCTTGGCGCGGCAGGATCGCCGGTGACCGTGCCTTCGGCCCCGGCCAGCGTACCCTTGTGCCCTTCGACAAAGGGCCGCATCCAGATTTCCTCGCCCGTGTCGACATCGCGGGCATAAAGCTTGCCCACCACGCCGAATTCGTCGCCCGAGCTGCCATGGATCAGCATGACGCGCCCGGTCTCTTTATCCTTCACGATGGTCGGAGCGCCGGTCATCGTATAGCCGATCTTGTGGTCCTCGAACTTCTGACGCCAGACCACTTTCCCGGTGTCCTTGTTCAGCGCGTAGATGCTGGCGTCCAGCGTGCCAAAGAACACCTTGTCGCCATAGATCGCCGCGCCGCGGTTGATCACGTCGCAGCAGGGGCGGATATCTTCGGGCAGGCGGGCCTCGAATTTCCACAGCCGTTTGCCGGTCCTGGCGTCCAGCGCCCACATCCGGGAATATGAGCCGGTGACATAGATCACCCCGTCATGGACCAGCGCCTGAGTTTCCTGCCCGCGCTGCTTTTCATCCCCAAAGGAAAAAGACCATGCCGGGCGCAGGTGCTTGACCGTTTCGGTGCTGATCTGGTCAAGCGACGAGAAACGCTGCGCCTTGACCCCCATCCCGTACATCAGGACGTCATCGGTGGTTTCGGCATCGTTCAGGATGTCCTCCCACGTGACGGGGCTGGTTTCGGCCTGCGCCAGCGCCACTGCGCAGGTCAGGGCCAGGACGCTGGCCGAGGTCAGTTTCAAAAAGCGATTCATGCAGTCTCCTCCTATACATGAACGACGGGGTTGCCCGCGTCGGGTGCCTTGTCCGTCCAAGCTTCAGGCGCTGCCGATGACCGGCAGAGCCCCGGTTTCAAGGTCGCCAAAGCGACGCACGACCGAGCGCAGGTATTCTTCGGGATTGGCTCCCAGCCCGGCGAATTCAGGGGCAGGGCCGGCAGCCATCGTTTCAACCGGCGTCAGGCCCAGTTCGGCAGCCATCCGCAGTCGTTCGCGCGTGACCTGTAAATAGGCGCGGGTCTGCGTGATCCCTTCGCCTGTGCGGTGATAGCTGCCATGACCCGGCACCACCCCTGCGCTGCCCAGCCCCTCAAGCTGATCCAGCGACGCAAGCCAGGTCGCGAAATCCGCGTCAGGCAGGCTTGGTGCCCGGTCGAGAAACACCAGATCCCCGGCAATCAGCACACCGGTCGCCTCATCAAGGATGGCAAGGTCGGCCGAGGTGTGACCGGCAAGCGGGATCATCCGCAGCGCCCGCCCCCCGATCTGGCTTGTGCCAGGGTCGATATTGCCGGTCGCTGGCGTCGTGCGCGTGCCGGAAATCCAACTGCCAAGGATCGAATACAGCGTCTCGGCATAATCCTGGGCGTATTCGCGGCAGGTCGCGGCGGTCTCTGCCAGTGCCAGCAACGGGCGGTCGGCCAGGGCCGCGTTGCCGAACCAATGGTCAGGGTGGTGATGGGTGTTGATCGTCGCCGCCAGCCCGCCCAGCCGCTGTTCGGCAAAGGCGCGGATCTCGGTCCCCATGGCGACGGTCGAGCCGCTGTCGACGATGATCGCACCCTGATCCGTCGCGAGCAGCGCGATATTGACGATATCGCCGCCGTTTTCGCGGCTGAAGACCTCGCGCCGGCCCTCGATCATCCAGATGCCGTCCGCGACCTCAAAGGGTTGCAGGCCGTAGCTGCGCGGCTGGGCAAAGGCGCGTCGCTGCAGGACAAGCGCAGCGGATCCAGCCAGAAGGGCACGTCGGGACAACGCTGTCATGGCGTGGCCTCCACCTTGCCTTCGAAGGTGTATCCCAGATTGTCGCGGGCATGGATAATGACCGGTCCGCGCGCCAGATCGGGGGGCAACAGAAAGGTCAGCGCCGGATTTTCCTCTAACGGCTCATGCAGCTCAAGCGTGGCGATTTCCGCCCCCGAGGCATCAAGCAGCGCAAGCTCGGTCAGGTGATGGCCCGGAATGCCGTCGGCAAGGCCGGTGTCCTGCGGGTGGCGCAGCCGCATCCGCAGACGCCCGGTTTCAGGCCAGAGCCGGGCGCGCAATTCGCCAAACCCTTCTTGCCAGTCGGGGCGTTGATGCGCGGCGGCGGGGGCGCTGCAGCCGCCGCCAAGCGCGCTGACATAGGCCGCACCAACCAGCCATTCACCGGCCCCGGTCTCGGCCGAGGCGCGCAGGGCCCCACCGACCTCGTATTTCACGCCAAAGCCCAACAAGGGCAGGGCGCGCCCGGGGTGAAAGACGATGGCCTTGGGAAAGGGGCTGTAGTCGATGGTGACGACGATGCGCCGGATTGGCCGGGTGACGGCGGTTGCGTCGATCAGAAAGGGGACATGGCTGGAATCCTCGGCCGCGCCCGGCGCAAGGACGGTGACGGCCGGGTCATTGCGCCAGACCGCCGGATCGCCCAGAAATTCCTGCCTGTGTGACGGCCACATGCCGCTGTCGAACGCGTCGCCCCCCACGGCCGCCGGTCCGGTTTTGCCGGTCAGCAGGGGCGGAGAGGCCGCGCCGGGCAGGATGTCCGTCAACAGCGCCATGCCTTATTTCCTCAGAACGCTCTGGATCAGCTCGGCGGCGGCAGGTGCGTGCGAAGCCCCGCTGCGCAGGATATGTGCCGCCTGATCCAGCACGGTCACAGTGCGCGGCGCGCCCGAGAGTGCCTCAAAGCCGCTGCCGGCGGTCTCCAACTCCCGGGCAAGCGCGGCGATCTGATCCTCGCCCGCATCCGGGGGCAGCGCTTTGACCTTGTCGTACAGCGCAGCGATCTCGGTGCTTTTCCCGGCTATCGCATCAGCATCGGGGCGGGTCTCGATATAGGTACGGATCGCCCAGATCGCTTGCTGGTTCAGGATGCCTTCGAAAGGCGGCATCTTGACCGCGCCATTCTGTTCATAGCCGTGCAGGATGCGGTCCAAAAACCACTCATCACCATATTCACTGGCCTCAAGAAAGCGCAGGTCCGGCGCAAGCCCGCCCGAAATCGCCTCCAGCCCGTGGCAGCGGGCGCAGTTGCTGTTAAATCCTTTGGCACCGATTTCTACTGCCTTGAACAGGACCTCTCCTTCGGCTTCGCGCCAAGGGTTTTGGGTCGCCATCTCGGCCGGCAATTCGGGCAGACCAGTGGTGTCGACTGCCTGCGGGGCGGTGTCACCATGGCCTAGCGCCATCGGCGCCCAGAATGCGAGTGATAGGGCAAGAGGAAATATCTTGCTTATCCTGCTGGTCATGTTCCAAAGTCCTTCGCGCATATCCGGTGTGTGCTCTGTCCTGGTCAAATTTCCTTGAGATCGAGAGAGGGTAAATTGTGCCATGGTCGTATTGCACATGCCGCGCAGGGGCCGGACCCTGCCGTTTCGCCCCAGAATCGGGGCATTTCTCCTGCTTCTGGCGGGGCTTTTTCCTTTGGCCGCTTTGGCTGAGCCAAAGGCGCTGTTCGGTAGTGACGGCTACCGGATCGACAGTTATCGCGCCCCCGTGCCTGATACAGCGCCCGGTGCGCGGACGCTGGATATTGCCGAGGTTCAGGCGCTGGTCGCCAGGGGCTGGACGCCCGTCGATGTCATGGGTGCGCGCATCTTTGAGATCGGCGATGACGGAGAATGGATCATGCCCGAGCGGCATCTTTCGCTGCCCGGTGCGCACTGGCTTCCGGTGGTCGGATGGGGCCAGCTGGAGCCATGGCAGAGCGATTATCTGGACGCGAGCCTGCAGCGCATTACGGGCGGCAATCGCGAAGCGGGGCTGATCCTGTTCTGCAAGCTGGATTGCTGGCTCAGCTGGAATGCGACCAAACGGATTGCGGCGCTGGGCTATACCAATCTGGGCTGGTTTTCGGGCGGGGTGGATGCCTGGGCGGATGCCGGGCTGCCACTTGTCGAAACGCGGCCCGAACCATATCGGCGCGAATAACGTCAGGTTGGAGTTGCCCGGGCGCTGGATATGGGTTTGCCCCAGCCATCCTGATGCTGTGCAGCAGTCGGGTCAGGGTCAGTCAAGTCTCGGCAAACCAGATTGTCCGGCCAGCAGTTTTGACGCTGGAGCTTGTTTATCTCTGGTCGCCGGTAACGCGGGCCGGCCCCGTACTCGCCACTGTCTACAACGGTGCAATAACGTCTTGTCGGGCGCTGGGTTTCCGTCTTCACGGCGGGTTTACCGCTTGTGAAACAGAGGTGGGCTTTGGCTTATTTCCCAAGGGGCGGATAAATGTGCAAATAAATGATATTAATTACATATTCTGGCATCAGATATCTGGAAGTAACGGGCTACAGGTGGGTCCGTGTGACAGCCAGTACTGTGATCAGCTGAGCAGTCAGAGCTGCAACAGGGGATCTCATGGCCAGAATCGAAAAAGGGGCTGTCCAAAGTCAGCGACGGCGCCGCTTCCTTACGTCACCTCGGCGCCGTCTGGAGGCATTATCGACACAGAGATCTTGCTTCGGCCGGAGGAATCTTTTCGGCATGGGCAAAGATATCGGGCTCGACCCGGCCGGGGCTGATCCAGATCACCCGCACGCGGCGGCGCCCGAAGTGCCTGTCAGCAATGCTGTCTTGTAGTCCGAAAATGCCATTGTCGTCTTTCTTTCATTGGGGTTCAGGGGCCCGGAATGTGGCGGGTCAGGGGCGCAATGGTCACACCGCCCGTGGTGATGCCTTCACGCAGGCGCCGGGCCAGTCCGACCGCGCCCGATGTGTCCGGGTGGATCAGAATCGACTGCTCTGGCATCGGGATGACGGTACCCCGGACCGTTTCGACCTGGCCGTCGCGAATGATGCGCATGACACGGGCCACTACCTGCGCGAGGTCGTGGATCGCCGCCTCCGGCTGGCTGCACGGGGCAAGCTGGCCATTTTCAAGATATCCCCGATCAGCCAGAAACAGCCGGATCACATTGCCGCTGCGTGCCAGCGTGGCCTTTTCCAGCGCACTGCCGGGCAGGACGGGGAATGAGATTTCGGGGTCAGATCCATTGTTGCCCGCGTCGAGGTCTCTGCGACGGCAGGGTTGCCAAGCCATGTGGGCGAGACACGGACATGCCGATGCAAAGTCTTGGCCGGCGCATTATTCCTCCCGCCTGGTCAAAGAAAGCCGGCGCCACGACGGCGCCGGCCCGGCTCTGTCACGCGGTCGCCTAGAAGGTGCCGCGAATGCCGATGCCGACCATGCGGGGCGAGGTCATGCTGGCCTGAGTAAAAACCGTATTGCCACGTGCCGCTTGGAGCAAGGTGGGTGTGCGTTCGTCAAAGAGGTTGTTGACATAGCCGTAGGTCGTGTCGCGTATGTGGTGGAAATTGCCGAGCAGCGAGCTCCGGGCATGTAACGATGGCTCCAGTCAGGCCGCGAGGTCAAGGGACATTGGCTCGAGAGGCTGGGACAGAGTTTCCCAGC
>Ga0182746_1001693_pt1 | contig 18712 bp, 15 predicted proteins | sample eDN3rd30CBELigOP_FD_128881 | JGI IMG/M metagenome (GOLD analysis project Ga0182746, IMG submission 128881) | Enriched Organic Plus compost microbial communities from Emeryville, California, USA - eDNA 3rd pass 30_C BE-Lig OP (version 2) (version 2) ... | reverse complement strand
CTGTTCCTCTCATGATGCTTGGGGCCGATCACTCGGACCCCGTTTCCAACACCATCATTCTGAGGGACAGCCACCCAACTTGGCTACTCTTGAGACGCCGGCCCATTACGGCATCTAGGCCGTGATCCCGAATAGCGCCGCCGCGGCGCAGGCCGCGATCGACACGGTAAGCCAGCGCAGAAGCAACTTGTTCGGGCGCGGTTCGGGGCGGATGATCGCGGCCAGCGGGATGGCGGTGGCGGCGAGCCAGAAGATCGCGATGAGCGGCGCTCCATTGCCAAGCAGGATGCGCGCGAGAAGTGTGAGCGCGAGCGCGAGCGGAACGCCCCAGATCACCCCGTCCCAGCCGGCGCGCAGTCGCGGTTCGTGGAGGCCGCGCCGCTGGCGCTTGCAGAGCCAGATCGAAGTGCCGGTTGCGACGACGATGGTGAGTGCGAGCCCGAAGACGACATAGGCAATCTTCACCGGCAGGCCGCCATAATTTCCGAAGTGGAGATTATATGTCGACGCCGCGAGCTGTTGCCCGAGGTGGCCGTCGGAGAGGCCGACCTTGCCGTGATAGCTGCCGTCGGCGCCAAATTCATAGGTCTCGCCATAGATCAGGCGGCGCGGATGTTCGGCGATGAGCTGCGTATGTTGGCCGCGCGTGCCGGGGTCGTGGAGGATGACGTAGGTCAGGCGTGCGTCGGGCTGGTTCCGCGCGAGCCAGGCGAGGGGCGCTGCGATGTCTGCGAGCGGCGCCGGGCGGGCATCGGCGGCGTGCTCCTCCCCGAAGATCGGCGCGTAGGCGGCCTCGATGTCATTCTTGTAGAAGGCGGCAGCGAGACCATAGGCACCGACGACACCAAGGCCGATCATCGATCCGGTGATGGCGATCGCGAGCGAGAAGGGCATGGTCCAGACGCCAAGCCGGTTGTGCCAGTCGGCAAGGCCGACACCATGGTTGTCGCGCGTGCGCAGGCGAAAGGCGTCGCGGAAGATGCGCGGGTGGGCGATGAGGCCCGACAGCGTGAGCGCGAGGATCATCACGCCGAAAATGCCGACGATCGTCATTCCGACCAGTCCCGGGATGTTGAGCGCATAATGGGCGCCGAGCAGAAATTCGGACCAGCTATTCTCCTCCGGCCCGGCGATCTTGCCGTCGGCATCGATGTGAACCGCCTGGTGGTCGGTGGTGATCGTGGTGCGCGGCAGGCCTTCGACCGGCATGTGAACATAAAGGTGAGTCGTGGGAGGCTTGTCCTTTTCGGCAGCAAGCACGGAGGCGGCGGCGCGCTGAACGGCTTCGGGGGCGATCCCGGTCATTTCGGGCGCATCGGGCTGCTCGATCCGCTGCCATTCCTGGTAGAAGACGACGACGGTCCCCGTGAGACAGATGAGATAGAGGAGCGCTGAGGCGAGGAGGCCTATTGCGGCGTGCGCCGAGAGCGCACGCTGGACGGCATCTTTTGAAATGGCGAGCGTCATCGCGCGCCTCCCACGAAAATGAGGATGAGGCCCGCAGCAGCGGGCACGGCAAGGCAGGTCCATTGGGCGCGGCGCGCCGGCAGCATGAGGAGCCAGAAGGCGAGGATGCCCCACAAGAGCGGGAGAAGCAGCAGCGCGATCGCATTGCCATCGGCGTCGCTCAATCCCGCCATGGCAAGGAGGGCACGCGCGCCGAGCGCAGCCAGCAGCGAGGCCGCGAAAGCGAGCGGTATCGTGAGGAGGAAGGTGAGGAGGCGGCGGCCGATATGGCGGGGTTCGCCTCGTTCGGGGAGCGCATGGGCCTTCCGGTCCGAAGCGCGCCCCTTGCCGCGCGGCGACGTCCACCCCGCATATGCGAGGAGGAGCGCCGCGCACGCCATGCCAAGAAGCGACGCGACGGCGAGGCCCCATGCCCCATCGCCTGCGAGCGCGAGCAGCGAGCCGAGGAGCATCAGCGCCCAGCCCATGCCGTTTGCTGAAGCCGAGCGGCGCGAAAGGCCCCACGCGCGGCGGAGTTGGAGAACTGCGGCGATGATCGCTGCAGCGCCGAGCCAGACGAGAGGCGCGGGATCACTCACCGGAAGCGGTAGCCGACCGTTGCCATCACATTTCGCGGCGCGCCGACGAAGCAGTCGCCGCGTGCCAGGCACGACGCGAAATAGCTGTTGTTGAGCAGGTTCGTCGCGTTGACGGCAAGACGCCATTGTCCCCAGTTGACCTCGGCCAGCGCATCGACCGTCGTGTTGCTGGGGGTGACCAGCGACCAGGCCGGACCCGTCGAGCGGCGTTTCCCGGTATAGACGATCCCCGCGCCGAGCCGCAGCTGCGCATCGCCTTCGAGCCCGAATGTCTTGGTCGACCAGATCGAGGCGATGTGGCGCGGAAGGTAATCGAGGTCGGTGTTCACCTCGGACTTCAGCTTGTTATAGCCATAGTTGACGAGCAAGTCGAAATTTCCCGGCAGCGTGTGGCTCGCCTCGAACTCGACGCCCTTGGTCGTGAGCTCGCCCGACTGCGCAGTGCCGCCGCCGGCGAGATAGAGGACGCGGTTGCGCTCCTTCACCCGAAAGGCCGTGACCGTCACCAGCGTGCCGGAAAGCGGATGCCACTTGAGGCCCGCCTCCCATTGTTCGCCGGTCTGGGGCCGGAAGGGATCGCCGACACTGCCGTCGGCATTCTCGTTGCGTCCCGCGATCGGCAGGAAGCTTTCCGTATAGCTTACAAAGGGCGAAATCCCGGCGCCGATGTCGCCGATGATCCCGGCTCGGAATGTCGTCGCATTATCCTTGTTCCCCGCCGAGGAGGTCACGCGGTCGCGCCGCGCGCCAAGCACGACCGAGACCCGGTCGAAGAAGCGGATCTGGTCCTGGACATAGACGCCGAGCTGTTTCTGCGAATCATAGGCGAAGGGGCCGGTGGGATCATAGGTCTGCAGCGCGTCATAATCGATGTCGTAAAGGTCGATGGTCTCGAACCCGAACACGCCCCGCTTGCCAACCTTGTTCCAGCTATAGTCGATGCCGACGAGGAGCTTGTGTTCGATATTCGCACCGGTTCTGAAATCGAACTGGAGATTGTTGTCTGTCGAGAAGACATTCATCCGTGCGTCGCTGGCATCGGCGTAAAGGCCGATCGTGCGGCGGTCAGTCCCATAGACCGAAAAGGGATCGGTCGGGTTGCTGTAGCTGTCGGCATAGTGGGTGAAATATTCAAGGTCGCTGTCGATGTAGCGCGCCTTGAGGCTGAGGCGTACCGTATCGGAAAAATCGTGCGTGACGCTCGCCATGCCCTGCAGCGAGCGGCCGGCATAGCGGTCCCAGCCGGGCTTGCCGACAAAGGTATAGCGGTCAAGGTTCCCAGGCGCGCCCGGGTTCGGGCGGAAGGTGCCGATGATCGGCAGGAATTGCGAGGTCGAACCCGTATCGTCCTCCTGGTAGAGGCCGGTGAGGATGATGTCGGTGCCCGCACTCGGCTGCCAGCGAAGCGATGGAGCGAACATCACCCGGTCGTCGGGAACATGATCGACATAGGTGCCGGCGTCGCGCGCGCGCGCGACGGTGCGGATGGCAAGGCTGTCGCTCAGCGCAAGATTGACGTCCGCGAGCACTTCCTTGCGGTCGTAGCTTCCGTAAACGAGGTTCACCTCGCCCTGCGTTTCAAATCCGGGGCTTTTCGACACGAGGTTGACGAGACCCCCGATCGAGCCCTGTCCGAACAGGACCGATGCCGGACCGCGGACAATTTCGACGCGCTCGAAATTATAGGGATCCGAGGTGATGCTGGCGTAGTAGGAGAATATGTCGCGCATTCCGTCGCGGAACTGCAGCGCATCGATCCCGCGCACGTTGAAGCCGTCGACACGCGTATCGCGGCCATAGGGATTGGCAAGCACGCCCGCGGCATATTTGACCGTGTCGCTGATATTGATCGCGCCCTGCGCCTCATATTGGTCTGCGGTGATGATCTTCACCGGCTGAGGCAATTCGACCAGCGCGGTTTCGGTCTTGGTGCCGGCATAGCCAGTCACGACGATCGACCCCTGATCCTCGGCTTCGGCTGAAGCTGCATCCGCGGCGAGGGCGTTGCCGCTGGCCAGCGCTGGTCCAAGAAGCAAGGCTATACGCGCGTTTTTCAATTTTCATTCCCCTGGGGACTGCGATCGAATCGCACGCTCACTAATGCGATGCAGTCTCATTAGCAACATTTGCATTTGCTTTGCCATTTCTTCTGCGGGATCGGTGGACCCTGTCGAAGCGCATTGTGCCCAAGTTCAGCGAGCGCAAGCGCTCGCATTTGCCCGCCGGAGCGGCCGGAATATTCAGGGGCACGCAGTGCAACCGCGACGCCCCCCGAACGGCAAGCCTGAGCGCCGCAATTCCTCCGCCGGGAAAAATGGGACGATGAGGATTTTCTAGTCGCCCAGCCAATCGGCTGTGATCTGTCCTCTATGCCCCTCCGGCGCCAGCGCGGCGCGGAGGGCCTCCAGCAGCGGCGGTAGCGCCTGGGTAAAGGCGTAGGGCGGGTTGATGATGAAAAGGCCCGCGCCATTGTAGATATCGCGTTGCTCGCTGTCGTAGAGCCAATGCTCGACCATGAGAAACTTCGGGATACCGAGTTTTCGCAGCTGCTGCTTCCACCGCCGGTGCGTCTCACGGTCCTTGAGCGGATACCAGATCACCGTCACGCCATGCGCCCATTTGCGGCTTGCGGATGCGAGGGTGGCGGTAATGCGGGCGCGTTCATCGGTCTGCTCGTAGGGCGGGTCCACCACCACAATGCCGCGCGCGGTGCGCGGCGGCAACATCGCCAGCCAGAGCTCGTAGGCATCGCGCTGATGCACAGCGGCGGATGTGCCGTGCATTGCGCCGCGCAGCGCACGGACGTCTTCGGGATGTTTCTCGTTAAGGATGAGAAAATCCTGCGGACGCAAAAGCTGCGCCAATATTCGCGGCGATCCGGGGTAGTAACGGGGCTCGCCCCCTGGATTTACGGCCATCACCGCGGCGCGATACTCCGCCAGCAAGGGGCTCGGCTGGGCAAAAACCCGTGAGACGCCCTGCCTGGCCTCGCCGGTGCGCTGGGCGTCCTCACCGCCAAGGTCGTAGAGTCCGCAACCGGAATGGGTGTCGATGAGAGTCAGCGCGCCCGGCTTTTGCTGCAAGGCCCTCACGAGGGCGATCAGCAGGCTGTGCTTTGCGACATCGGCGCTGTTGCCGGCATGAAAGCTATGGCGATAATTCATCCTGATCTTGATCCTGGCGACCTGCCTGCATGCGCTCGGCTGGGCGCCGAAGCTGCGCGCGATACCCAAAGCAGCTGATCGCGGACCCGTACAGAATCAGAGAGAAACCTTCAAAAGATTCTGCCAAGCGCCTCAAAGCCGTCATCGAGAGAGCCGGCAGGGACACGGCCGCATAACCGGGCGGCGCCGAGACATCACGGTAAAATTCTTGCCTTTCCGATACATGCGGAAAAAAATCCCGCGAGACTTCTTATAGCAGGGCCGCCGCACTTTGGTGCGATAAAGCTGCAAATGCTCATGACGCGGTCACGCGTCCGTCGGAGCGTCCGCGAGAGCCTCGATAATCGCGCCGCAGAAGTCGGGCAGATCGTCAGGACAGCGGCTGGTGATAATCTTCCCATCCACGACGGCTGGGCGGTCGACGAGCTTTGCGCCGGCGTTGATCATATCGGTTCGTATCGACTTGTAGCAGGTCATCGACCGGCCCTTGGCGAGGCCGGCCTCGATGAGGAGCCAAGGGGCATGACAGATGGCGGCAATCGGCTTTTGCGCGCTGGCGAACGCCTGAATGAGCGCGATCGCATTTTCCTCGACCCTCAAGAGATCGGGGTTGATCTGGCCGCCGGGAAGCACCAGCGCGTCAAAATCGTCAACGTTCGCATCGGCGATCAATAGGTCGACGTGGACGGCATTTCCCCAGTCGCCCTCGTCCCAGCCATTTATCTCTCCATTCTTCAGCGAAGCCACACGGACCTCTGCTCCAGCCTCTCTGAGCTTGCTGCGCGGAACCTCGAGCTCGGACTGCTCAAATCCGTCGGTGGCCATGATGAGAACGCGGCGATCGGTGAGAGGGGCGGGCATGGGCTATCCTTTTCGCAGAGCTGTGGGGACTGGGACGCCGCATCCCCTTCGGCAGCGAAGCCGGGCCGTGCGGGAGCGACGGCCCGGCCCAGAAGAGCGCGGCATGAGCGCTCGCCTGTAGCTGAAAATGTTCATCTTCTGCCCCAAGGGGAGAGGGCCTCATGAAGACGCGGCAGGCGGGGCCATTGTTCCCTTCATTGCGGCTCTAATTTATGCGTTTAACCTATGTTGTGAAAGGCTTTTCCGAACCGCAAAAGAAGTGGGAACGAAGTGGTAGTTCTGGAGTTGCGAAGATGGTGGATCCCTCCCATCACGGGTGCCGGCGACCGACGAACCCCTCAGTCGCCGGCACCCGACTCCTGTGAAGGCCCCCCGATGGGCGCTCGCGGCAGTGTGAAATCGGGCGCCCCACCATCTGCAACCCCCGACGATCGTTGATTCCTGGTCCGCGGGCGTCTTTGGCGGATGGAAATCCCTCGCTGTCCAACGGTGAACGCGCGCGCCTTATGGGCACGGCGCGGCGCAGGCGCGGCCCTAAAGGCGCGGCGGATCGGCTCGCAATCTGCGAAGCGGAGGGGCGCTGTCGATCGCGCCGGGCGGGGACTGGGTGAACATCGATCTGATGGCCGGACGGCGCGCCCCGATCAATCGGCGCATGGCGGCGGACACCCTATATGCCGGTCAGCTCGAGGCGCTTCTGCAGAAATGAGAGGGTCAGGACGTCGCGGTCATCAGGGGCGCGGTCGATCCCCGGTGAATCCTGATCAGCATGCTGCCGAGCCCCGCAGCGGGAACGACTTTCATGCGGTCACTGCCGATGCCGCGGTCATCGAGCATATGCGCCAGCGCCTTGGCCTGCGCCTCGTCCCCCGCAATCTCGATGGAAGCGGCCGGAGCCCCGCGCAGGATCGTTGCAAGATTGGCCGCCTGACCAAGTCCCCGGCGCGTGAATCTGGGCCGGTCCTCGACAAAGCCGGCAAAGATGAACTCGGCCTCGGTCCCCTCGCGCGCGGCCAGCCAATCGGCGACCGCGCGGGAGAAAGACCCTTTCGGCGCAACGAAGGTCGAGCCATCGGGCAGGGAGACAAGCCCGTTTTCCGGGCCGTCCGTGGGTGCGGCCTCGACGCTCTCTGCGCCGCAGGATTGCAGCGACAGCGCAGCTGCGCCAATGAACAGGACCGATGTCGCCAGTATCAGGGGCCGCGCCATAACATCTCCTTGCCCCGCTCGAGATTTGAAACGCGCGGGGGCATGAAGATGTTGCAGCCGTCTCCCCTGCGCGGCGCTGCAGCCGATGGAGAGCGGGAGCCATGAAGCATGGACGGATTTGCGCCGAGCCGCCGCGCGCCTGCAGGTGCGGGCGGCGCCTTAAGCGCGCGGAATGATTTTCCTCGTTTTGAGATCCTTCAAGATTTGCAGGAACATCGCCCTGCTATCGACATATTCGTGAAAGCGATCGATTGTCCTCGGGCCATGCTCTCACCGGGGCAGGGGAAGCCGCCCAGGACATTGCGCGGTCGATCGCCGAATTGGTCGAGGAGCTTGAGGGCCGGATCGCGGGTGAGGACCTGCGGCTTGAAGGCACGCTTCGCATTGCCACAACCGACACCCTCATGGCGTCGATCCTGCCCAGGATCCTTCAGCCTTTCAAAAGGAGCATCCCGCTGTCGAGATGGATGTCTCGGTGGGATCGGACCTCGCAAATCTGGGAAAGCGCGAGGCTGATGTCGCCATTCGCGTCACTGCGGCGCCGCAAGAGACGCTGATCGGACGAAAGATCGGCGAGGTCGCCATGGCCGTCTATCGCACCGCAACGAACGAGGCGCCCCTTGCTCAAATGCCGGCACTACTCTGCGAGAAATGGGTGGCGCTTTCGGGCGATCTTGCCGGCACCTCGGTGGGGCGGTGGATGCGCGCCAATGTTGGCGAGGGGCAGATCGCGTGCCGGATCGACAACTTTATTTCCCTCGCGCAGGCCGCAGCGGCGGGAATGGGCCTCGCTGCCCTTCCGGTCTATCTCGGCGACTACGCACCGGGACTGAGGCGCGCATCAACTCCTATCCACCTGAGGCCGATTCCGAGCCTCTGGATATTGAGCCACAGGGATCTCAAGCGATCGGCCAAGGTGCGCGCCTTCGTGAATTTCGCCGCCGCCGCGCTCCTGCGCGAGCGCAAGCGACTTGCAGGGTGATCATCCTGCACGCCGCTCGGCAATAGCCATCAAGGCAAGCTGCCGAGGCGCGCCAGATCGGGATCGGAGGCGAGGCAAGGCCGCGTCGCGGGGCGCCGATTTACCGGTCGCGGACATAAACTGTCCTCAATCTGGTTCTATCTTTGGAATATAATTGAAATTGCCCGCGTTCTGCGCACGATGTCTCGCGATCGATCACCTTGTCCAGCGGTGATCTCCGTCGCCGTCGGGCCGCCCATTGAGAGGACCTAGCCCGCCGGCCCTGACGAGGAGCGGTGCCGGTCGTCTGGGTTAGCGACTGCAGCCGTCGCCGCCATGGGTCGCTATGCCGACAATGGACGCCGCGCACGCATTCGCGCACGACGTCACACGGGTGAAGGATCTTGCAGGTTTTTCCGACCTGCTCGCCGAACTTTGCGGCCGGCTCGGCTGTCGCTGGTTCGCGCTCAGTCATCATGTCGATTTTCTCGCCGCCCCAGCGCGGGGCGTGCGGATCCATAATTATCCCGAGGAATGGGCTTTGTGGTTCGACCAGCACCGCCTTGGCCTTTCCGATCCGATCCACCGCGCGAGCCGCCGCGGTCTTGCGGGCTTTTTCTGGCACGATTACGCGCGCTTCACGCAGCGCCGGGCGAGCGACGAAATCATATTGACCGAGGCGCGTCGCCACGGGATCGGGCCAGGATTGACGGTGCCGGCGCACCTTCCCGGTGAGGCGCATGGATCGGTGTCCTTCGCCTGGACGCCGGGCGGAGTTCCGGATCCGCAATCGCTTTGGTTCGCGCGGATGATCGGAGGCCTTGCGTTCGAGGCAGCGCGGCGCCTTGTTCATCCCGAGATTGCCGCAACGGGTCCAAGGTTGACCGAACGCCAGCGTGAGTGCCTGATATGGACGGCGTGCGGCAAATCGGCATGGGAGACCGCGACCATCATGGGGCTGCGCTATGATACGGTGAAAGAGCATCTGCGTAACGCCCGGGCGCGCTACGATGTGACGGGCTGCACGCCGCTCACCATTCGGGCGCTCTTTGCCGGCGATATCTGTTTCGGCGATCTTGCCGGGCTCTGACACCCCCCGATCGTGGTATGGCGGCGCGCCGCCATGTTCTTCAATTGGAGGGCCTCTTTTCAACAAGGAGGTCTTCCATGCTGCTGATTGTCGATTCTTCTAACCGAGCGCATGCGCACCATGCGCTCCGCACCATGTTCGAGGCGCGCAAACGGGTCTTCATCGATCTCCTCAAATGGGATCTGCCCGCACTCGCAAATCGGTTCGAGATCGATCATTTCGACGACGAACATGCGATCTACCTTATCGTGACCGATGGGGAGGCGAACCACCTTGCCTCCGCACGGCTGCTTCCGACGACCCGGCCCGCCCTTCTCGATAGCCTCTTTCCCTGGCTCGTCGCGGGCGAAATACCGCAAGGTCCGGGGGTCTTCGAGATTACGCGCTTCTGTCTTGCGCCCGAGATCGGTGCTAGCCGGCGACGGGCTGCGCGCGATGCGTTGCTCGCCGGGCTCGTCGATTTTGCGCTCGACAAGGGCATTCATAGCTACACGGGCGTCGCTGAGCTGACCTGGTTCCGCCAGATCCAAAGTTTCGGCTGGGACTGCCGCCCGCTCGGCATGCCGATGCTGCATCGCGGGAGCGCGCTCACCGCGCTTCGCATCGATATCGATCGCGACACGCCGGCGCGCCTTGCCGCTGCCGGTATTGCGCCCGCTGCCGCTCCGGCGCGCGCGGCTTGAGGGAGGGCGGAGATGTTCAAGGATCGAGCGCGTAATCTCGTCATGCCGCAAAGGCCCCCTGCCTATCGGAAACTGGCGGACGAGGGCTATGTCATCCTCCGCGAAGCGCTACCGGCGCCAATGATCAAGGCGCTTTCTGCAGATCTTGACGCGCGCTTTGAAGCGACGCCCTTTTGTCAGGGAAGCTTTTACGGCGCGCACACGAAGCGTTTCGGGCGCCTCCTGATCCGCTCGCCCCATATGGCCGCGCTTATCATGCACCCCGACATTCTGGCGCTCGCCGAAGCGGCGCTTGGGCGCTGGTGCGATCGTCTGCAGCTCAACCTTACCCAGGCGATTGCTGTTCACCCTGGCGCGCTCGCGCAATTTCCGCATCGCGACCAGGACATGTATGGGGGCGCGAAGGGCGAGACCGAATATCTGATCAATGTGATGTGGCCGCTCACCGCCTTTACCGAGGCGAACGGCGCCACCCGGATCTGGCCGCGCAGTCACGGCGCTAAGGCGCTCGGCGAAGAGCCGAAGGGGGCGAGCGCGATTGCCGAGGCGGAGCCAGGCGACGCAATCATCTTCCTCGGATCGGTGCTTCACGGTGCCGGCGCCAACATCAGCCGCGAGGTGCGCCGCGGCATCATTGTGAGCTACTGCCTGGGCTGGCTTAAGCCCTATGAAAACCAGTGGCTGGCCTATCCCCCCGAGATCGCGCGGGACTTTTCAGCCGAGCTCGCCGCGCTTGTGGGCTATGCGCAGCACCGGCCCAATCTCGGCAATTTCGAGGGGCAGTGTCCCTCGGTGCTGCTGCACGGACAAGCCGACGTCCCGCTCGCCGCGGTCGATGCACTGCGGCCTGATCAGGAGGCGCTGCTCAACGATTTCGTCGCTAGCCAGCGCGCTATGGAAGAGAGCGGAGGTGCTGCATGAGCCCGGGCGCGACGATGCAAAGGGTCTATATCGAACTCAAGGCGCGGGTTCTTGCAGGGACATTTCCGCCTGGGTCGCGCCTTGAGCCGGCGCAGCTCGCCACATCGCTGGGCGCAAGTGCTACGCCGGTACGCGATGCGCTTCATCGCTTGGCAGGCGAGCGCTTGATTGAGAGCTGGCATCAGGAGGGCTTCCGCCAGCCCATACTCGCCGAGGCTGATCTTTGCGATCTCTATAGCTGGGCTGCAATGCTCCTGGCGCTCGCCCTCAAGGACCGCCCGGCGCATCAGGCCGCCGGCGGGCTCTTCGAGCTCGAAGAGCGGCCAAGCTATGGCGAGGCTACCGAGTCGCTCTTTCGGACCATAGCGATGAGCGCCGACAACCGGGAACTTCGCGGCGCGCTCATCAACGCGATCGAGCGAAGCCAGATTCTGCGGCGCGCTGAAGTGCGGGTGGACCAGGCATCCCGGGGCCTTCTGGCCGCAATGGAGGAAGATTACCGCTTCGGGCGCTGGACTGGATTGCGCAGCAAAATCACAAGCTTCCACCGGCGCCGCGTCAGACAAGCGGGGCGGATCGTCGCCGAACTCAGGCCGCGCACTGATCCCCTCCGATAATATTGAGCCAATAATCGACCGATCGGAGTTGTATAAAATTCCTATACGGGCCGCGGGTCATAGTTTCGACGGTGCCGCAATCCTGCGGTACATGTGAAAGGAAGCACCATGGAACGCGAGAATGACACTGTCGAACTGGGCTCGGCGAGCGCCGACACTCTCGGCAACTTCGGCCCTCCGGTCGAGATCGGCGGCCACGAACTGCCCGCCGGCATTGACGTCGAGTGAGCGAGTGTTCCGGGTGTCGTCCTCGCCGAGGCCGGCACCCGGATCCGGTTCGTGAAATGGGATGGACTCTCGCGCCAGGTGTCGGCTTCTGCGTAGCGGGCGATGAAATAGTCGTCCTGGATTTGCAAACTGACCGCTATCTTGCGCTTCGCGGTGAGCTGCGCGCCGCCTTCCACCGACTTCGGGCGAACGCTCCGAATGATAGCGATGAAATGACTGGAATTGCTGGGACCGGGCTCGTCACTCGCTGCAATGGGGCGACGGTCCTCGAACCGCCTGCGGTTGTTGTTCCGCACGCGGATCTTGAAGGCTGCCTGCGTGGGCGGTCCGGTGCGCGAATGGCCCTTTCGGCGGTCTGGTATCTAAACTGGGCTCGAAGGGCGCAATCTTCTCATCGTCTGGCAAAGACCGTTGCCGACCTTTCCCACCGGAAACGCATTTTGCAGGGCAGCGCTGATGAGGAGGACATGACCCGCATCGCGGCGTGCTTCGCGTCTGTCCGAGCGCTCGTTCCCATCCGCCCCCGCTGCCTCCTCGACTCGCTCGCATTGTTTCGTTTGATGCTTCGTCGAGGGCTTGCGCCAACTTTGGTATTTGGTGTGCGGCTGGAACCCTTCGCCGCTCATTGCTGGCTTCAATCTTCGGAAAGGGTTCTGACGGGCAGCGTCGATGACGCCCACAATTTTATGCCGATCCTGGTCCTGTGATGAATCGCGGTCTTCTCGCCGCCTTGGGCGATCCCGGCCTTGTCGCCAGGGTAAATGGGGCCGCAAGAGTATACGGGCTTAAGCGGATCGAATTTGATCGCGACTTTCATCTCTTTGCGGGACCGGGGCTACACCGCGAGCGGGTCGGAGACGGCGGGGTCATCCTCGGCGAGTGCTTTCCCCCGCTGTCGGGCAGCTGCGATGCGGGCAGCGGCTGGGGGTCGTGGCTTTCCTTCCGCCTAACAGCCTCGGGATCGTTGGGAGTGGCCCGCGCTGCGTTGACTGGCCTGCCGCTCTACTGGGCGTCTTGTGATGCTGGCCTGGTGTTTTTTTCGCACCTTGAGTTGGCGCTCGCCGCGGGCATTGCGCCGAGTCTCGACATCGACTTTCTTCGCCATCAGCTTGCCTACCAAAATCTGAGAACAGAGCGCACTGGGATTGTCGACGTCCGTGAGTTGCTTCCCGGAATGAGCCTTGCCGTATCGAACAGGGATGTGAAAATAAGCTGTGACTGGTCGCCTTGGCGCTTCGCCGCGTTGGCGCATTCACGTGGCAGCGCCGCGCTCGAAATCGAACACACGATCGATGCTTGCGTCGCGGCCTGGGCGGCGAGCCGGCCAGAAATACTGCTTGAACTTTCAGGCGGGCTCGACAGCTCGATTGTGGCGGCGGCACTTTCCGCTTCGGGAGCGCGCTTTGGCGCTATCAATGTAGCGACATCAAGCCCCGATGGTGATGAGCGGCGATATGCGCGGGCGGTCGCAGCGTGCCTCGGAATAGGGGTTGCTGAAGTTCTCCATGCCCCTGGAATCGGCGATCTGACCCACCCCCCCGCCTTTCCAAGCCCTCGCCCTTCGAGTTTCGGGGCGCTGTTGGGTGTTGATACGGCGCTCGGCTCTGCCGCGTCAGCAGGCGCCAGCCTGTTCAGCGGCATTGGCGGCGACAATGTCTTCGCGCTGAACCGCTCGGTCGCCCCCGTTCTTGACGCCCTTCAATTGCGGGGCCCCGGACAGACCGCACTCCTGTCCCTCGTCGATCTCGCCCGCCTGGCCAATGTCAGCGTCTGGCACGCGCTCCGCTTGTGTATGCGGCAATGGCGACGCGGGACTCCAGCCACCTGGCCGCGAGGGGAGGATTATGTGCCGCCAGGCGCCTTGGCAAGCGAACCCTTTTCGCATCCGTGGGACGCTGGGGCCCACCAGGCCCCATACGGTAAACGGCTCCAGGTGCAAGCAATCCGGCGGATACTCGACTTTCTTGATCGGCCGGCGCGCTGGTATGACCGTGATGTCGTTGCGCCGCTGCTCTCACAGCCGGTTGTCGAACTCTGCCTTTCGATTCCAAGCTGGGATTGGATCGCTGGCGGACACGATCGGGCTGCGGCGCGCGCGGCCTTCGCGAACCGGCTTCCCTCCGAGGTTGCGTGGCGGCGAGGAAAAGGACGGCTCGAGACGATGTGCGCGCAAATTTTTATTGGTCAGCGGGCGACAATCCGTGAGCTTCTCCTCGAGGGCCGCCTTGCGCGCGAGGGGTTGGTCGACCGCGAAAGGGCGGAAGCCTATCTTGCACGCGATAGGATTGATGGCGACTATGACTATTTCCGGCTTCTGGAGCTCGCCGACATCGAGCGCTGGATCGCCTCGCTACCCTGACTGTGAGGCTCGGAGCCAAGTTTGGACCAGCGGTGATATTGACTCGCCTTTTCAGGGTCGGGATCGACATAATCCTGCAGCCAGAAACGGAACCAGTCGAGGTTTCGCTGATAAACGGCAAGCTTCTGACGCGGCTCGGTCTTGATATGCGACGCAAAGGGGAATGCATGTGCTTCACCCATTTGCGAGGCAGTAAGCCGCGCGATGAGCTCGGGTGATTGTCGCGCTTCCTGCTCGGGCATCTGCATGAGAATTGGCACCTTGATTTTATCGACATTGAGCGCGGGGGATAGAAAGCGCCAACGCACCGGGTCTGACCCAGGGGGGCCAAGGTTCCAATAGTGGTGCAGGTTGTTCCGGAACATGTCCCGGCCAATTCCCGCGTTGAACCAATAATAGGACGGTTCGAGCTGGACCGACGCAATCGACGCGGCTCGAAGCAGATCGCTGTGGATAGCCACCCACATCGTGACCTCGCTACCGAAACTGAGGCCGCCCATCCCGACGCGCGTGGAATCGACGAGTCCCCGTTTGTGGAGCTCTGTAATCGCGGCGCGTACAACCGCGAGCCCCAACTCGTAGCGCGCCTCGGGCGCGTTGCCCGGATGGGGCAGAGAATTGATGCAGAGCGCGGCGATGCCGCTCGCGGCGAGTGCGCGGAGGGGCCATTCATCGCCGAGCCCCCCGCGCAAATAACCCACGCAGCGATAATAGGTCACGAAAAGCGGCAGCCGCCCGGGGATCTTCGGGCGTACGATCCAGCCCGACGCGCGGCTGCCGCCCACCGTCCAGTCGATTGCTTCGGTGAGAAGTTCTGGCTGGTTCGGCAGCTTGTTTGGCTGATCGAGAATCTGCTGGGCACCATCAGCGAGATCGATACGGAGGAGATGCGGAGGTGTTGCTGCATTCTCGGCGACGCAGAAAAGGGCATCGGTCGAGGGCGCGCAGGAAGTTCGCTCGTCACGTCCGCCTGTCAGTGTGCCATCGCTTGCCGCGAGCTCTCGCAGCGTCGGCGCCGCGGGATCCCACAGAAAGATGCGCTGGCGCATGCGGCGGTCCCGCGTCGTCAGCACGAGCCGACCCTCGGCGGTCTCGGCCCAGCTCCACAGTCGCTCGTGACCGGGTTGATGACACGGCTCCTCGTCAACGCAGATCGAATGCGCCGCTAGCCCGGCACGTGCGAGTGCCGGAAGCGGCCGTGGCGGCGCGGACGTGAGTTGCCGTGCTTCGCCGGGGCTTGCCTTCCGGTCGACGTGGGTCCCGGGAACGTGGACCCAGACTTGACGCTCTTGGCGCGCCAGCAGCGGCTCGCGGTCGAACCAGTTGCCACTCAAGCGCTGGCTCGCGGGCCGTCCGGCGATTATCGCCCCGCGGTAGAGGGTCTGTGCAAGATCGACGCGAGGACCGATCAAGATACCAGTATCTCGCTCGCGCTCTTCTGCGCGAACAATCTCGGCGCGCGAGGGTCCCACCTCGTAGATGATGGAGCCGTCCGCTCGAACCGCGAAGCGCTCGATGTCGCTATCGAGGAGGAGAAAGGGTGCGAGAGTGCCGCCCCCGGGGGTCGCCGTCCAGAGTCCGGCAGTGCCGTCCACGCGCGCGACCAGGTAGAAGCGACTGCTGTCGCGCGCCCACTTCGCGGCGCCCGGCTCGATCAGCCCTGTCCCGTCCCAACTCGCCGACCCGCCATCGCCTATACGCACCGGAGGTTCGCTTCCGTCGGTTTTCACGAGGTACCAGGCGAGATCGATTCGACCCGTTACCGTTGAGGGACGCTCGCGACGATAGAGGAGCCAACGTCCGTCCGGAGACGGGTGGAGGCTGGAGAAGTCGGTCATCTCGACAAGTTCACGCGGACTCGTCTGCGCCAAGGCTGGTGTGGCGACAAGCAGGAATGCCATCGCCCAGCAAGAGCAGTTCACCATCGGACCTTAGCCTGCAGCGATATCATGCGCCCGATCGGGTTCGCCTTCTCCGGGTCATAGGCGAGCGCCGACGTGTTGGTCCGGTTGTTCACATATGGCGGATCCTTGTCGAACAGATTGAGTATCGAAAGAGCCAGAGTGACCCCGCGCGTATCCGCATCACCAATTTGCTGTGAGAGCGTCAGGTCTGCGGTCGTCCATGGTGCGACCGCTTCGGGGATCGTGGGAATCTGGTTGCGGTATCCGCCGGTGTAGTTGACGAACACCGTCGCCGCGAAGCCGTCCTTGGACCAACCGGCGCGGCCGCGGAGCCGCCATTTTACGGGGTTTGCAAATGTTCCCACGACATCGGTCGGCGCTGTGCCCGGCGTGAGTTGACGATCGATCTTCAGAATCCTGCTTCCACTGAGGCCGAAATCGAGCGTGGCGCTCCCGAACCGCGGAGCATAGCCGACGTCAAAGTCGAGCCCGGTCTGGTGCACCGCAGAGAGATTGCGAACCTGGCCGTCGAGAATCGCGTCGACATCGCCTGAGGCAAGGCCGAGCGGATTGGTGAAGGTCGGGAAGTTAAAATAATAATCGACGAGCTCAGGTGACGGATTATCAATGACCACGCCGCCGAACTGCCCGCGATCGGTAAGGAAGCGGGCATAATCTTCACTTACCGATCCGATGCGGTCACGATAATCGACATTATAATAGGTGAACGATGCTTTAAGCGCCGGGATTTTACGCGGCGCAATATCGAACCCTGCCGTCCAGGTGGTCGCGCGCTCAGGTTTGATGTTCGGCCCATAGCCAAACAATGCGATGACTCGCGCGGTGCCCGACGGCGATGTAGGGTCTGCGACTGTAAGGGTGGTGTAGAGCGAAACCGAGGGACCGATAAGTTCGTCGAACGCCGGCGCACGGAACGAGGTGCCGTAGCTCGCGCGTAACGCGACTCCCGCCACCGGCTCCCAGCGCAGGCCGATCTTGGGATTGGTTGTGGTCCCGACGTCGCTATAATCCTCGATGCGTCCGGCGAGCGAGAGATCAAGGCGTCGCGCGCCGGGCATTTCATTCGCCTCGCCGATGAGTGGAAATAGCAATTCCGCATAGGCCGAGCGGACATGACGTGGTCCGGGAAGTCCCCTGAGCGGCGTAAGGCGCGCCTCCGGAAAGCTGACGTCATTGAATGTTGCGTTTCGGTACCGTTCGCGCCGGTACTCGGCCCCGATTGCCAAGCGGACATCCCCGCCCGGAAGTGCCATTAGAGGTCCGTCTGCCCTGAGGGCCCCGGACCAGCTTTCATAGTCGTCGCGCGAGCCGATGCTACCGCGAATCTGGGCGATCGTCGCCCGACTGTTCGCGCTGCCATCACCGAAGACATTGAAAGAACTATTGCGATCGGGATCCGCGATAGCTGCGGCAAGTCGGGCTCGGTTGGGAATGTTGAGGCTGTCGCTGCGTCCTTTCTGGCGGCCATAGGCTCCGCCAAGCTGAATGCGCCAAGCGCCGAGCTGCCGTTCGAACCCGGCTGCGGCGGTGATTCCTCGAACCCGGCCAGTATCGATTGGGGCTCCGAGGTCGTTTGCAAAATTATAGCTCACGGTTACCGGCGCGCCGGTCCCGATTGGGTCAACGTAAAATGGGTTCGTAGGCGCAACGCGAACTGGGCTCAGATATTCGCCGAGCCCGATCTTGCGGTAGCGACGCTCTACGGCCAAGAGGCGCGCATTGACGGTCAGATGGTTACCGACATCGAAAGATCCTGCAGCATAAAGGCTATGAATGCGCTGACGTGGCAGCAGATCGCTCGCGGAGCGCCGGTCACCGAGGTTGCGCGTGTCGGGCGCCAACTGGTCCGCTCGGAGCGCGCTGCCGTCCTGACCGGATGGAATCGCAAATGTCCGCCCGTTTTCGGCCGTAATCGTTCCCGGAACGGCGAAAAGGGAGCGATAATCCGGTCCGCCCCACCGGCTCAAATCTTCAGTGGCGAAAGAGCGATCCGCCGCGGCAAGCGCGCCGCGCTGGCTGAATTGATACGCAAGCACGAGATGCCCGCGACTCCAGCTCTTGCCGAAGAGCTGCGCAAACAGCGTCTCGCCGAGATCGCCGTCGGCGCTCCCCCTGCGCAGCGTGGTCTCGGCTCCCTCGAAATCATTCCGCAAGCGGATATTGACCACCCCTGCGACAGCGTCCGCGCCATATATTGCGGATGCACCGTCCGTCAGCACCTCCATTCGGTCGATCGAGCTCACTGGAATCAACGAGATGTCGGCAAAAACGCCTCCCAGCCCGCCGAGTGCGGGTCGGCTCCCGTCGATCAGTACCAGCGTCGAGGAGGGGCCCAGGCCTCGTAGATTTATGCTCGCAGCGTAGGTGCCGTCGGTTCCGGCCCCGTTGCGCGTCGTCGCACCCAGCGTCGCCTCGTTCGGGCCGCCGCCAAACGCTTGCGGAAGCGCCTGAAGTATTTGCTGCGCTGAATTCATACCGCTCTTCTCGATTGCGGTGCGATCAATCGTCGTGACTGGCGACCCGATCGGTCCGGTCCCCCGGATGCGTGTGCCGGTGACGATGATCGCTGCATCGGTGTCGTCGGCGGGCGCCGATTTGACCCGCAGTACGAGCGTGTTGTCGACCCGTTCGGCGACGAGCCCAGTCCCG
>Ga0182746_1001692_pt1 | contig 18714 bp, 16 predicted proteins | sample eDN3rd30CBELigOP_FD_128881 | JGI IMG/M metagenome (GOLD analysis project Ga0182746, IMG submission 128881) | Enriched Organic Plus compost microbial communities from Emeryville, California, USA - eDNA 3rd pass 30_C BE-Lig OP (version 2) (version 2) ... | reverse complement strand
GGCGTCAAATATTCCGGCGACCTCGCCAAGGCGCTGGCGGCCGGCGCCGACACGGCGATGATTGGCTCGCTGCTCGCCGGTACCGACGAGACGCCGGGCGAGGTATTCCTCTATCAGGGCCGCACCTACAAGACCTATCGCGGCATGGGTTCGGTCGAGGCGATGTCGCGCGGCTCGGCCGACCGCTACTTCCAGCAGGACATCAAGGATTCGCTCAAGCTGGTGCCGGAAGGCATCGAGGGGCAGGTGGCCTATAAGGGCTCGACTGCCACGGTGCTGCATCAGCTCACCGGTGGCCTGCGGGCCGCGATGGGCTATGTCGGCGCGCGCAATCTCGCGGAGTTGCACGAGAAGGCTCAGTTCGTGCGCATCACCGGTGCGGGCCTGCGCGAAAGCCATGTCCACGACGTGACGATCACCCGCGAGAGCCCGAACTATCCGAGCCGCGGCTGACACAGCGCGGATATCTTCGAGGCAACCCGGCAGATAGGGTCTTCTGCCGGACAGCGGTTGGAACGCCGATGTCGATTCAGTCTGTCCTGCTGCCGTTGTTCGTTCAGGTCGCGCTGACATTCGTGCTGCTGATCTGGATGGGGCGTTCACGCATCCCGCTTGTCCAGAGCGGACAGGTGAAGCCGCGTGACATTGCGCTGGGACAGCCCAACTGGCCGGACGGCACGACACAGATCAGCAATGCCTATCACAATCAGTTCCAGCTGCCTGTGTTGTTTTATCTGCTCACGGTGCTGGCCTGGATCACGCGCCAGGCCGACCTGTTGTTTGTTGTGATGGCCTGGCTGTTCGTGCTGTTGCGGATCGGCCATGCCCTTGTTCACACCACCAGCAACCGGCTGTCGCGGCGCTTCTTTGTTTTCTCCGCGGGACTGATCGTCCTGCTCATCATGTGGATCATTTTCGCCGTGCGCATTCTCTCGTTGCCAGCATGACACCTGCCGCCCGTATCTCCGCCGCCATCGAAGTGCTTGCCGATATCGATGCGCGCCGGCGTCCCGCCGCCGATGCCCTCAAGGATTGGGGATTGGCTCATCGCTTCGCCGGCTCGGGAGACCGCGCCGCGATCGCCGGGCTGACCTATGATGCGCTGCGCCGCCGCGCCTCGAGCGCCTGGATCATGGGAGAAGACACGCCGCGCGCTGTCGTGCTTGGCATGCTGCGGCGGGAGCGTGGCATGGAGGTCAACGGCATTGCCGGGCTGACCGACGGTTCACGCTTCGCGCCTGAACCGTTGAGCGAAGAGGAGCGCGCCCGTCTCGCGGCGGCGGATCTCTCCGATGCCCCGGCCCATGTGGTGGGTGATTATCCGGAATGGCTCGATCCGCATTTTGCGCGGGTCTTCGGCGAAGGACGGGCGGAGGAGGGCGAGGCGCTGGCGCGGCGGGCGCCGGTCGATCTTCGGGTCAACACGTTGAAGGTCTCCCGCGAGGACCTCGGCGTGGAGCTTGGCGAACTCGGCGTTGAGCCGTCGCGCTGGTCGCCCTGGGGATTGCGCATCGCGCTGGATGCCGGTGCGCGCAGCCCGGCGATCCAGTCGGAGCCGTCGTTCATCCGCGGCCAGTTCGAGGTGCAGGATGAGGGATCGCAGATCGCAGCTCTGCTGGCCGACGCCAGACCCGGCCAAACCGTGGTCGATCTCTGCGCGGGAGCCGGGGGCAAGACGCTGGCGCTGGCGGCGGCGATGGCCAACAAGGGGCAGATCTACGCGACCGATATCGACAAGCGCCGCCTCGCGCCGATCCATGACCGGCTGGACCGCGCGGGCGTGCGCAACGTCCAGGTGCTGACGCCGCGCCGCGAGAGCGATCCGGTGGACAAGCTCAAAGGCCAGGCCGATCTCGTGCTGATCGACGCCCCCTGCACCGGCACGGGGACGTGGCGGCGCAATCCGGACGCCAAATGGCGGACCCGGCCCGGCGCGCTCGAAGTCCGCATGAAGGAACAGGCCGAGGTGCTGGACCGTGCCGCGGCGCTGGTGAAGCCCGGCGGCCGTGTCGCCTATGTCACCTGCTCGGTGCTGGCGGAGGAGAATGCGGACCAGGTGAATGGCTTCCTGCGTCGCCATGACGGCTTTGCTGTGCTTCCCGTGCCGGAGATGCTGGCGCCGCTCGGCGAGCGTGGCTTCATGTTCCGCCGCGCTGTTCTCGCATCCGACGAGGGCCTTCAGATGACGCCGCACCGCACCGGCACCGACGGATTTTTCGTCTCGGTCCTGCGGCGGACCCCGGGCTGAGACGATGGCGTGACGATTTGCTGCTGAACCGCGACCAAGAACAGGAGAATGACATGGCTGCATTCATTGCGATGAACCGCTTCCGCGTGAAGAAGGGGAGCGAGGCGGCGTTCGAGCAGGTCTGGCTCACGCGCGAATCCTATCTCGACCAGGTGCCCGGGTTCGTCGAGTTTCATCTCCTCAAAGGCCCCGAAGCCGAGGATCACACGCTGTATGCGTCGCATACCATCTGGGCGGACAAGGCGGCCTTCGAGGCGTGGACGAAGTCCGAGGCGTTCCGTCAGGCCCATGCGCGCGCCGGAAACAACACGACCGGCCCGCTCTATCTGGATCACCCGAAGTTCGAAGGCTTCGAGGTGCGGCAGACGGTGAAGTGAGCCATTGCGAACCGAATCCTGCCTGCCACGCCGCCCTGGAGCCCGGCGGATAACGATTCCACCGCGGTTGCCGCCACCTGTCCTGTCGCGCTATCCATGACCATGAACCCACCCACCCACGACAAGATCCTCATCGTCGATTTCGGCTCCCAGGTCACCCAGCTGATTGCGCGGCGGGTGCGGGAGGAGAAAGTCTATTCCGAGATCGTCCCGTTCCAGAGGGCCGAGGAGGCGTTCCGGACAATGCGGCCCAGCGCCGTGATCCTCTCCGGGGGGCCGGCCTCCGTCCATGAGCCGGGCGCGCCGCTTGCGCCACAGGCGATCTTCGAGGCGGGCGTGCCGGTGCTCGGCATCTGCTACGGCGAGCAGGCGATGGCCTATCAGCTCGGCGGCAAGGTCGAGAGCGGTCACCACCGGGAATTCGGCCGCGCCGATGTGGAGGTGATCGCCGATACGCCGCTGTTTGCGGGCGTGTGGGAGAAGGGCGGCCGATATCCGGTATGGATGAGCCATGGCGACCGGGTGACCCGGCCGCCGGAGGGCTTCCGCGTGGTGGCGACTTCGCCCAACGCGCCGATCGCCGTCATCGCCGACGATGCCCGCAAATTCTATGCGACCCAGTTCCATCTTGAAGTCGTGCATACGCCGCAGGGCGCAGCATTGATCCGCAATTTCGTGCGCAACATCGCCGGCCTCAAGGGCGACTGGACCATGGGCGCCTTCCGGCAGGAGGCGATTGCGAAGATTCGCGACCAGGTCGGCAAGGGGCGGGTGATCTGCGGCCTGTCCGGCGGCGTCGATTCCGCCGTTGCGGCGGTGCTGATCCATGAGGCGATCGGCGAGCAGCTTACCTGTGTGTTTGTTGACCATGGCTTGCTGCGGCTCGGCGAAGCCGAGCAGGTGGTCTCGCTGTTCCGCGATAGCTACAACATCCCGCTGGTGCATGTGGAGGCCGAGACGTTGTTTCTCGATGCGCTCGACGGCGTCACCGATCCTGAGATCAAGCGCAAGACCATCGGCAAGCTGTTCATCGATGTGTTTGAAGACGAAGCCAGGAAGATCGGCGGCGCTGATTTCCTTGCGCAAGGCACGCTCTATCCCGACGTGATCGAAAGCGTGTCGTTCACCGGCGGGCCGTCGGTGACGATCAAGTCGCACCACAATGTGGGCGGTCTGCCTGATCGCATGAACATGAAACTCGTCGAGCCGCTGCGCGAGCTGTTCAAGGATGAGGTGCGCGCGCTGGGCCGTGAACTCGGATTGCCGGATGCGTTTGTTGGACGGCATCCGTTCCCGGGGCCGGGCCTCGCGATCCGCTGTCCCGGAGAGATCACCCGCGAGAAGCTCGACATCCTGCGGCTCGCCGATGCGGTCTATATCGACGAGATCCGCAAGGCCGGGCTTTACGACATCATCTGGCAGGCCTTCGCCGTGCTGCTGCCGGTGAAGACTGTGGGCGTGATGGGCGACGGCCGCACCTATGACTACGTCGTCGGCCTGCGCGCAGTGACCTCGACCGACGGCATGACCGCCGACTTCTACCCCTTCGACATGGGCTTCATCGGCCAAGTCGCCACCCGCATCATCAACGAAGTGAAGGGCGTCAACCGCGTGGTGTACGACATCACCTCAAAGCCGCCGGGCACGATCGAGTGGGAATGATTCAGGCCTATCCGGAACTATCCTACAGCATCCCGGAACACTCCATAACGCACTGATAAACAAAATAAAATCGTCCAGAGACGTTCGGGGACTATCGGCCGGCAGAGATCGCCGCTGACGTACTCCCTGACGGTCCGGCTCCCCGTTGCGAAATCCGATTTCATCCGATACCGTCAGGGTCTGAGCGCCATGTGACGGTCTTTTTTTCGTACTAAGATATTGTAAGAAAAAGAGATTTAGTCGTTCTGGTGCCCGAAAACGGCCTGACGGTCTTTTTTCGAGGAGGCGGCCCGAATGTTGACGGATGCAGCTCTTAAGCACCTGAAACCAAAAGACAAAATTTATAAGGTGACGGACCGGGACGGCATGTACGTGCTGGTGAAGCCGTCCGGGACCCTCACGTTTCGGCTGGACTACCGGATGAATGGGCGGCGCGAGACCGTCACCTTCGGCAAGTACGGCCCGGCGGGGCTGTCCCTCGCTCGAGCACGAGAGCTGTGCATCGACGCCAAGCGGGCGATCAGCGAGGGACGATCGCCGGCGATCGAAAAGCAGCGCGAGAAGCGCCGGCTCCTGGAAGCGAAGAGCTTTGGTCAGTTCGGCGAGAAATGGCTGACCGCGGCGCCGATGGCGGACAGCACGCGGGCGATGCGCCGGTCGATCTTCGAGCGCGAGCTGCTGCCCAAGTGGCGCAACAGGCTGCTGACCGAGATCACACCGGATGACCTCCGGGCTCTTTGCGGGGCGATCGTCGAGCGGGGCGCGCCCGCTACGGCGATCCACGTCCGCGACATCATCAAGCAAATCTATGGCTTCGCGATCCTGCACGGGGAGAAGGTCGGTAATCCCGCTGACGATGTGGGACCGTCTTCGATCGCGACATTCGTGCCGAAGGACCGATCGCTCTCGCCTACCGAAATCAGGATCATGTTCAAGCTGATCGAGAAGGTGGCGACACTGCCGACCATCAGGCTCGGCATGCGTCTTTATCTACAGACCATGGTGCGCAAGAGCGAGCTGCAGGATGCAATATGGGATGAGGTCGATTTCGAGAACGCGGTCTGGACCATCCCGAAGGAGCGGATGAAGCGTTCGAAAGCGCACAACGTTTATCTGTCGCGGCAGACGCTCGACATCATGATCGCGCTGAAGACCTGCGCGGGGAATTCGCGATACCTGTTGCCCTCGCGGTACGACGCGGATGCACCGATGTCGCGCGCGACGTTCAACCGTGTCACCTACTCGGTTGTTGAGCTGGCGAAGAAGGAAGGTCTGCCCCTCGAGCCATTCACGGTTCATGATCTCCGAAGGACGGGATCCACGCTGCTCAACGAACTGGGCTTCAACAGCGACTGGATCGAGAAGTGTCTTGCGCACGAGGATGGTCGTTCGTCACGCGGCGTCTATAACAAGGCAGAGTACGAAGTTCAGCGTCGCCACATGATGCAGGAGTGGTCGGACATCATCGACGCCTGGGTCGCTGGGAAGAAGCGCGTCCCAGTACTCATCCCGCCTTCCATGCCGCTGCTTGAGCCAGACCCAGCTCTCGAACCGGGCGCGATCGCCGTAGCCTGACATCAGGAGACTGGGCGCGACTAACGGGGGCTGCTCGGCGCGAAGCCAGCCACGCTTCGACTTCCGCCAAGTCCCAGACGACGCAGCGCGGCGAGAGCGCGAAGCGCCGCGGAAATTCCCCGCGCTGCTCCATTTCGTAGATGGTGCTGTCGGCCAGCGGCACCATTTCGCGCAACTGGTGCCGACGGATAGTTCGTTTAATTGGTGTATCCTTTCCGTAAGCCATTCATCATCTCCTCAGCTGCTGTTCCTAAGGAAATGAGCGCGATAGGTCTCGAAAGGGAAGGGCAGAAGTTCGGGAGTCGAAAATCTGGATAGTGTGGCGTGCAAATAGAAAGCGTGAAATTGGGCTTCTGACTACCAAGGTACGGCACCGTCGTCGTCGAAGAAGCCCCCGCTCGGTCCGTCATCCGGCAACGTGGCAAGCTTGACGACAATCTTTGCACCTTCCTCTACGGTCCGCGTGCCGGCGCGCTTGTTCAGGTCTGTTGCAATATAGCCGGGCGTCGCAGAATTGATCTTGATGTGCGCATGTGCGGGGCTGCGCCGGAAAGCGTTGGCATAGTGCACCGTCAGCATCGTGACTGCCGCCTTGGACGAGGCATAGGCGAGGGACGTGTCGGATTGGCCGAACAGGGTCGTAGGATCGCTCGTAAACGTGAGCGAGGCGCTCGTGCTGGCGACGTTGACGATTCGGGGATGCTCGGCCGCCTGCAGCAGAGGCAGGAGTCCATGGATCGTCCGGACAACGCCAAAGACATTGGTGTCATAGGTCGCGAGCATGTTCGACGCCGTGGTCAGGAGGGCCGGCATGCGGTGAAGCACGCCGGCATTGGGCACCAGCACATTGAGCTCGCCGTGGCGATGCCCGATCTGAGCGGCGACCGCTTCGATGCTTGCTTCGTCGGTCACGTCCAGTTGCGTGAGTATGACCTGCAGCCCTTCGTCAATGAGTTCGCTTGCGGCTGCTTCCCCGCGCCCAGGATCGCGGCTGCCGAGATACACCAGCATTCCGCGCCTGCCGAGCTGGCGCACGACTTCCTTGCCGAGACCTTTGTTCGCCCCGGTGACCAGCGCGATCAGTTGCTTAGCCATCATCGTTCTCCGCTACGTAGTTGGCGGGTTGGTTTGGCCCTTCAGGAAAACACCGCGCAAAGCCCCAGGTCGGACGAATCGAAGACGGGAGTCGCTTCCGCGGCATTCGGAAAAGTATTGTCGTTGATGGTCTAGCGACCTTAGCGCGTGATCAGAGAATTGCTCTCGCAGCTCCGGGAAAGTCGGTGCTGAAGGCCATCTCTTTACCCGCTTCAAACTCTGCACGCAGCGTATCGAGCTTCGCACCAATTCTCCGCTGTGCGTCACTACCCAGGATGACCCAGTGCCGAGGAGATCCCGAGATGACAACCTCGTAAATCGCGGCAGCGGCGCGGGCAGGGTCGCCCGGGAACTGGTCTGGAGTCGCTGTGGTCAGCAACGTTCTGAAGGCGCCGGATGTCGCTCCGTACGCATGAATAGGATCTCCCGAAAGCCGGGTGCGCTGCTCGATTCCGGTGCGGAAAGAGCCGGGTTCGATCAAGAGCGCTCGCAAGCCGATCGGCTCGATTTCCTGCCATAAGGCTTCGGTCAGCCCCTCCAGCGCAAACTTGCTGGCTGAGTAGTATCCGTTCGCCGGCAGACTGGCGATGCCGTCCATCGACGACATATTGACGATCGTTCCGCGTTGACGCTGGCGCATGCCTGGCAAGACTAGACGGATCATTGCCACTGCAGCGAAAAAGTTGACCTCAAACTGCGCCCGATAGTCGTTCTCTCTCTGCTCCTCGATCGCGCCGACGAAATCGATGCCCGCGTTGTTGACAAGCACATCGATGGAGCCGAATTGGGCTTCCGCCTCCTGGACGGCGGCAATCCGCTGCCCGGCCTCGGTAACGTCCAACTCGACGGCGAGCGCAGCTCGGGGGTGGCGGGCAGCGAGCGCTTTCATAGCGTCCATCGATCGCGCGGCCAGAACGCATCGATCACCGCTCTGCAAAACGTGCTCAGCGAGAGCATAGCCGAGGCCACTCGAGGCGCCGGTAATGAGCCAGGTTCTGACGGGCTCTATCATCGTAGAGGCGCTCTGGTTGGCTTTCATAGGGTCATTCATCTCGATGTCTCTGCTGCGGCGGGTTGGATCCGCGACTACGACGAGCGCAGAGCCAAGAATGGAGAGATCGTGGCCTGGTCTCCTATTGGGAAGTCCGTGGATCTGCTTAGCTCGCACCATCGTTTGAGTTCTTCCAACTTCTCGAGATCGGCCTGTTCAATGATCTTCAACGCATCGCTTCCTAGCGGAAGGCGGAACGGCGGCCGGTCCATCGCCGCTATTTGGAGAATGACCTGTGCGGCCCGCGCCGGATCACCAGATTGCCGGCCATCGTAGGTGCGCTGCATTCGTGCTGTCGCGCCAACGACCTGATCGTACTCGGGTCGTCCTTCCTCCAGCAAAGTCGATGATCCCGCGAAGTCCGTCCGAAAGCCGCCGGGCTCGATAACAGTCACCTTGACGCCAATGAGGTCCATCTCGCGAGCAAGCGCTTCGGAGAATCCTTCGACGCCCCACTTGGCAGCCGAATAAGGCGCGCGACCCGGAGCACCGACGCGACCGCCAACCGAAGAAAATTGGATGATGTGGCCGCTGCGCTGTTCGCGCATTACGGGGATCGCGGCCTTAGTAACAATGATCGTTCCGAAAAGATTTGTTTCAATCTGCCTGCGAAAATCGTCAAGCTCGGTGTCTTCGACAGAATTGACGTTGCCGTAGCCGGCATTGTTGACCAGCACGTCGAGCCCGTCAAAGCTCTCCACCGCGACGCGAACCGCCGCCTCGGCCCCCACCGGATCGGTCACATCGAGTGTAGCAATCCTAACGGCCTCGCCGTGGCGTTCCACCAAATCGGCGAGTTGCGCGGGCTCGCGTGCCGTCGCAACGAGACGATGACCGGCGTTCAGGACCGCTTCGGATAAGGCGCGGCCGATCCCGCGCGAACTTCCAGTGATCAGCCATCGCTGTGACATGTATTCTGTCCTTCGAAAATGCGGTTTGCCGGGCACTCTAGCGGCGACGCTGCCGAATCGGGCTAGCCGGCACACTGGCGTCGCGTCACATGCATAAACAGCGTCGCCCCACTCACCGAAGTTTGCTTTCGAGTAGCTCGTCTCGACTTCTATTTGAGAAGCGCTGTTCATCGGCACTCACTTCAGGAATGTCTATCGGTGCCTCAACAGTTAGGCGGAATGCGTGGGGAACGCTCGTTATGCGTTATGATGTGCTGTTAGCAGTTGCCAACAGGGGCAACTCTGGCGGCCACCGCGCCGTCATCCGAGGATTCGCGCGAGACCGGCGCCGGGGCGCGAACTTATTCTGCGGGTCGGCGGCAGATCCCGGTGAAGTGCACTCTTCAACCTGATCCGGGAGTGATCGGGTGGAGGACCGGGTTCATCGCTATAGCGGCGCCGACAGATCAACCCGCCGATTCACGCCGATGTTAGCAAGGAAGGTCTCGTCGTGGCTAACGACGAGCAACGCGCCGTCATAGGCAGCGAGACCAGCCTCGATCGCCTGTATGGAGTCGACGTCAAGATGATTGGTCGGTTCATCCAAGATCAGCAATGGCGGCGGATTAGGGCCGCCAAGCACGCAGGCCAGACCGGCGCGCAGCATCTGGCCCCCGCTGAGCGTGCCAACGATCTGGAGCGCTGCATCCGCCCGGAACAGGAAGCCGGCGAGCGTAGACCGGCACGCATTTTCAGTTGAACCGGGATTAAGGCGCAGGAAATTGTCGGCGATGGACGCCTCAGGGTCGAGGACACTTGCACGCTGATCGAGAAACGCGAAAGCCACGGCGACTGAGACCTTTCCTCCAAATGGCTGCATCTGGCTGGTGATCACCCTGACCAGGGTCGTTTTACCAGAACCGTTCGGCCCAACTAGCGCCACCCGCTCCGGGCCAGTCATGACAAGCGAGAGGTTGCGGATGAGCGGATGGGCCGGATCGTATCCAGCCGTCACTTTCTCGAGCGTCAAGACCTTCTGGCTCACGGCAAGCCCGGTCGGTGGAAGCACGATGGACAGTTGCTGGAGCGTCTCGATCCTGGCGCGCGCCGCCGCTGCGGCCTCCAGCGCCTGTTCCTTCTGCCGCTCGACCAGCCGCGCGCCTCCGCCCCGGCTGGCCTCCGCATTGTTCTTCCGTGCGCCGAGCAATATACGCGGCAGATCGCCGCGAGCGCTCTTGCGTGCCCCAGCTGCGTCACGACGGTCCTTTCGCTCGGCGGCGAGTTGGGTCTTACGGTTGACCTCGGTGACCCTCTTCTCCGCATGAGCGAGGTCGTGTTCCGCCGCCTCCAGTTCGATAGCCTTGCGTTCGCGATACTTGCTCCAATTGCCGCCATAGCGGGCCGCGCCTATCGAAGTCAGCTCGACGATCGCATCCATATGTTCGAGGAGTTCGCGGTCGTGGCTGACGACGATCGCGCCGGCCTTCCAGCCAGAAAGCAAGTCAACAACGGCCTTCCTCCCGGCGCGGTCGAGATTGTTGGTGGGCTCGTCCAGCAGGAGGAAGTCCGGCTCCGCGAAGATCGCGGCGGCAAGGCTGGCTCTCGTTCTCTGGCCACCGGACATATCCGCAAGGGGCGTGTCTGCGCCCGCGTCGAGGCCGACCCTTGCGGCCGCCGCCGTGATGCGCTCTTCAACAGTCCAATCGGCTTCGGCCAATTCCTCAATGCTGGCTTCGCCGTCTTCAGCCCGTCGGAGCACGTTGAGCGCGTCGGCGACACCGAACAGATCGGCGACCGTCTCGTGCGGCCCAACCAGCACTGTCTGCTTGAGCAGGCCCAGCGTCCCATTGACGGATACGCTCCCGGAGAGCGGTTGCAGCGTGCCGCCGATAATTTTGAGGAGCGTGGTCTTGCCCACACCGTTGCGCCCGACAAGGCCGACCCTTTCATGGCCGAAGCTCAGGTCGAGTTCAGAAAACAGAGTGCGCCCGTCCGGCGTCGACCAGGCAAGCTGGGATAGGGTGATCGACGACATGCACGCAGGGCCTCTCTTGAAATCACTTGCCGACAATCCTGGCCGCCATGCCAACAGCCACATCGAGGAGTTGCTGGCCTGGGCTGCGCCCCTGTGCCCGTCCGGTGAGCCTCAGAGCCGTGCCTGAAGACGTCGCTTACGCACGGCGCGACATGCGCGCTGCACTTCGTTAGGTCTGTCCGCGGAGCGATCGGAATGCCGACCGCATCTCGGCCGCGAACAGCGCGGGCTGTTCCCACGCAGCGAAGTGACCGCCTCTGTCAACCTCGTTGTAATATGCAAGGTTCTTGTATGCGCGCTCAACCCATCGGCGGGGCGCGCCCCATATCTCCTCGGGGAAAACCGACACGGCCACTGGAATCTGAACCTCCGGCGGTGAGACGCCGGAGGCCGAGGCGAGGGCCTTCGCGCCCTCCCAATAGAGCTGCGCGGAAGATGCCCCGCTATTGGTCAGCCAGTAGAGTGTCACGTTGTCGAGCACGTCGTCCCGCGTCAGGTCGCCATAAGGACGCTGGTTGACGAAAAGTTCTGAGAAGTGCCCGTAGCTCTGCGCATCATGTCGAGCATCCACGCTGCCAGGCCAACAGGCGAATCCGCGAGGCTATGGCCGATGGTTTGCGGATGCGTCGACATCATGATGAGATAGGCCTGGCCGGCAAGGTTGAAGGCCCGCCGCCGATCAAAGTCGGCCTTTTCTGCGTCGGACAACCCGGCCGGCGCCGGGGCGCCCGTCGCTAAGGCTCGGCTGACTTCCGGCGGAACGTCGAAGAAGAAGTTTACGTGGATACCCTTCAGAGCCTGCAATCCCAGGCGGGCCATCAGGTCGGTTACGATCGCACCGAAATCGCCACCCTGCGCGACATAGCGCGTGTAGCCCAGGCGGTTCATCAGCGTGTCCCATGCGGTGGCAATTCGTAGTGGGTTCCAGCCGGTCGTGGTCGGTTTGCCGGAAAAGCCATAGCCCGGGAGCGACGGGATGACCACGTCGAATGCGTCGTCAGCCAAACCTCCGTAGGCCGTGGGATCCGTCAGCGGACCAACGATCTTCAGCTGCTCGATGATCGACCCCGGCCAACCATGAGTAACGATCATGGGCAGCGCATCGGGATGTCGCGAGCGGACGTGGATGAAATGAATGTCGAGCCCATCGATCGTCGTGACGAACTGCGGCAGCGCGTTCAGCTTGGCTTCCACCTTTCGCCAGTCATAGGTTTCACCCCAGTACTTGACGAGCTGCTGCAGAGTGCCTGACTGCACTCCCTGCGATGCGTCGACCACGGTTTCCTTGGCCGCCCAGCGGACGAACTGAAGCCGGCGCTTGAGATCCGCAATCTGCCTTGTCGGAATCGAGACGTGGAACGGCCGAAGCGCTTCCTCGGCTTCGGCCGCTGCCGCGAATTGCCCTGACAGCAGCGCGGCGGCACCGAACGCGGCCGATTTGGCCAATACATCTCGTCGCGTTGGGTCCGTCATCATGGACATCCTGCTCTCCTCTAGGCTCGCTCGATACCTAAGCGGAGCTCGCGGAGAACGCCCGTTATACGTTGTGATGCGGTGTTAGCACTCGCCGGCGGCGGCAACGTTGGAGTACCTGCGAGCGCCGGGAGATGCTCTCCACCATCATCCGGAAGCCGAGGACGAGGATAGCTTAGCTTAGTGTCGCCAACAGGCGGGCAGCCGACTTCAAATCGGCCGTGCCAAAGCCCTCCGCGAACTGCTTGAAGACGGGCTGGAGGTGCGCCCGCCCGGTCGGGGATTGTCCGCGAGCGGCCAACAAGGACGCCAAGTCGATCGCGGCGCGCAACTCCCATGCCCGAGCACCCTGATGACGGCTCAGTTCAAGCGATTGTGTAAAGTAAGCTTCTGCCTCATCGGTACGAGGTTGCGTTGCCAGGGTGAGATTCCCTTTCACGCGCAACAGCTCCGGCATATAGCAGAGATCGCCGTTCGTCTCGACCGACTGGATCGTTTCGTCGAGCAGCGCGAAGGCTTCAACGAATTGGCGTGTTGCAGCGAGGCCCTGAACGAGCGCGATGTTGAGTGGCGTGGTGAGCAGTTCATAGGGCGCCGTATGGAGCTCGGTGAGAGCGCGTTCCAGACTCCTAACGCCATTGTCTGCGTCGCCTCGCCGGATGGCGATTTCCCCACGGAAGCCATCCCCCACCGCGAGATAAGGCCCGAGGGAATGGCGCTCAGCAAGCGCAAAAAGGCGATCGATATGCTGGTCCGCGCGATCGAGATCACCCAACCACAGAAAGACTGAGACGGCCCAAACAAGTGCGATGGAGATCGTCAAGGGATGGTCCAGGGCTTCCGCTTCCTTTGTTGTCAGGAGTGCGCGCTCCACCGCCTGATCTGGCCGGCCTTGAAGCCAAAGTACCCTGGCGAGGATCGCGCCCGCCAGAAGCCGTCCCTCGAAGCCTAGATAGTTCGTTGTCGTTCGGTCCGAATGAGACGCGTATCGTAGCCCAGCCTCGAGTGCAGTCCGCGCACGGCCGCACTCTCCGCTGAGGTGAAGCGACATCCCTAAAATCGAATGCGCCAATGTAGTCGAGACCGAATCCTCGAGGGTGCTGGCGAGGTCATAACACTGCTGAGCATAGGTGAGCGCGGTCCGGAACTCGCCGGTCCGTAGGTAGAACATCTGTAAAGGGCCAAGGATCTGGATCTGGTCAAGTGCATCGCCGCGTTCCTTGGCGATGACGAAGCTTCGATTCAGCGCATCGCGAGCGGCATCCGTTCCGCCACGGGTGAACATCAGGGATACTCCCAAAGCCCCCTGAAGGTGCATCTCCTCTCGCCCACCGAGTCCGGTGTCGCCGAGAGCTGAAATCGCCCGCGCCGTCCAGAAACGATCTTCGGTGAGCAGGGACATTGAAATAAAAACGGGAGCTGCGGCGACGGCAAGCCGGATCCCGATTTCCGTATTTCCGCTGGGTCCAAAACACCAATCCAAGGCCGCGCGTACATTGGCGAGGCCAGCAAGGTGTGCCGAGCGCTGCGCCGCGCTCGACAATCTAGGCCACTCGGAACCTGTCTCTTCCAGCCATCGCAGACAATAGTCAGCATGACGCGCAGCCGGGCCAGCAAGTTCAGTACGATCCACATCGATCTGGAGGGCGTAAGCTCGCGTCGTGTCGAGCAGCCGATAGCGCATCGTTGCCCCGGCGGGCACTGTTGCGACCATCGACTTGGCGACGAGGCTGTCGATGGCGCCGAACACGAGGGCCTCGTCGATGGTGGGGTCCGTCACGACCGCGAGTGCGCCGCTGATTGAAAAGTCGCCGACGAAGACGGCAAGCCGGCGAAGCACAACGCGCTCGACGTCCGACAGGAGTCCGTAGCTCCAATCCAATGTGGCCTGGAGGGTCTTCTGGCGTGGCGGGGCAGTGCGTTGGCCCGGCCACAATAGGGAGAAGCGTTCGTCAAGAAGTGTGCCGGTCTTTCGCAGGCCGTGGCTTGCTACGCGGCCCGCCGCCAGCTCGATCGCGAGCGGCACACCGTCGAGCTTCCGGCAAATGTCCGCCACGATCAAAGCATCCGCGTCGTCGAAGTTGGGGCGGGCGCCGCTCGCCGCGGCGCGTTCCATAAATAGCTGGGTCGCGGGGAAGCCATGCGCGACCGCGACGGTGGGCTCCAGATCGGCCGGCGGATATGCCAGGGGTTCCAGCCTGTAAACGTGCTCGCCCTCGACATGGAGAGGTTCTCGGCTCGTGGCGAGGATGTGGGCCTGCGGCACAGCGGCAAAGATGCGGGCTGCCAAGTCTGCTGTCGCATCGATTACATGCTCGCAGGTGTCGAGGATCAAGAGGCTTCGCCGGTCCGCCAGATAGGCGATCAGACCGGGGATGGCATCGTCGGACCCGGGCGACAGACCCAGCATCGAAGCCACGGCCGTCGCTACCAGGCCAGGATCGTTCAGCGCGCCGAGATCGACGAGATGCACGGCGCCGGCGAACGCTTCGATCAGGTCATGCCCCACCGCCACCGCAACCGTGGTCTTGCCGACCCCGCCCATGCCGACGACCGTGACGAAGCGCGTGGCGGCAAGCTGCGCCGAGAGCGCTGCGATATCATCGGTCCGCCCGACCATGCGGGTCAGACGGCTTGGTAAATTGGCTTCCGGATAGCTTGCTGCTACCTCGTTATGCACGGCATTGGGACTGCCCGATCGCGACACCGGCGCCACGAAACAATAGCCCCGTCCCGTCAAGGTGGCGATGTAGCGGGCGCCGTCCTGGCCGTCGCCCAGCGCCTTGCGGAGGTTGGCGATGTGAAACCGCAGACTGCCTTCCTCAACAGTGACGTCGGGCCAAACCTTGGCCAGCAGATCCTTCTTGCTGATGACCTCATTGGGGCGGGCCGCCAATGCAATCAAAAGGTCAAGGGCGCGCGCCCCCAATTCCACGGGAGCCTCCCCTTTGGTGAGGAGCCGTTCGCTCGCGGCCAAGATGAAGGGGCCGAACGATATAACGTCCCTGTTATGCGCTGCCGACTCGACCATAGCGTCTTCTTTCGCCGCATATTTTAGGCTCCGGAACGGGTTCGCGCCACAAAGGGATACATGTCACCCCTCCGGGCGCAGCCCAATCAAGGTCTAGCTCACCAACCTTGTTAGGCCAGGGCGCGATCTTCCGGATCTTCCGGGAGGGTACCGGCACCGGAGTGCTCAAAAAAGTGGCAGCCCGACAAGTTAAAGTTGCAGCCTAACAAGTTCAAGTGTCCCAGGGCTTGATCTCAGCGCTTCGTAGACAGCCCGTTCACTGGGGCTGCTGTTCATCGCTGATGGCTGCTAACGGCGCCTGACAACCGATAACGGGCAAGTCCGTTCATTTCCGCATAGATCGGGACAGCGACAAGACTGAACGGTGTCGCTCGAAGGGAGCTGACATGAGCCACAGCGATGAGCTGCTCTGCAGGACCAAAACCCATCTGACCAGTGGTTACAGGTCTCGTAACAGCGACGGACACGTCGATGTCGAGCTTTCGAGTCCTGGCACTGGCAATCAAGGAGAGAGAACCCAGCGGCTGGCGGCGACCCTGTTGCACGACTTTAACAATTTTCTGACGCCGGCGCTGATGGTCCTATTCGAGCTCAAGGAGCAAGATCTCGGAGCTCAACTACAGCGACGCTTGGCGAGGGCCATTGGCTGCGTAAATCGTGCCCGGGCACTCGCTCGCGACCTCGTCGACATGCCGGAGTATCTGCTGCCGCGGTTCGTGCGTGTCAGCATCGCCGATGTGCTTCAGAGCGTAGCAGAGGTCATGGCCTGTGCGTCCGGTCCGGGGACGAGAATCATCCTCGATGTTGCTGAGGATATGCCGCCGGTCCTCGGCGATCCGAGACTGTTGGAGCGTGCCATTCTCAATCTCGCGTTCAACAGCCATGAAGCCATGCCCGCGGGCGGTCGTCTGATCCTGGTCGCCAAGAGCGATCCGGCCGTCCTGCTCGACGGCATCGCCTCAGTGCGGCTCGCGGTGTCGGATGAGGGCATCGGAATGGATCAGGAGACAATCCGGCGCGCCGCTCGTCCCGGCTATTCCTCCAAGCCACAGGGCGCTGGCCTCGGCCTACCGATGGTGCGTGGTGTTGTCGAACAGCACGGTGGCTGCATGTCCATCATCAGCGTCAAGGACATCGGCACGACTGTCACGCTGTGGCTGCCGGTTGCGTAGCATCTACCGGAGTTAAGCATCATTGCGCAGCCGACCGGCGTCGCATACGCCGCGCCATCGATTGGAGACGATATTCTCGACCATGATGACGTGAGTGCCGCCTGCGGCCACCTGACCATTTGTTGCCCCACGATGAACGTGACCGACGGTTCATGGAACTGCGTAGCATGTTGGGATGATCACGATGATGAGATTTGTGAAGTATGCAGCTCTTTTTGCGTTGGCGGCTGCGGTCGCAATAGCGTGCAGTGCAGAGGTCCATACGCTGCTCTTCTAGCGCGCTGTCGAGCAGCCATCGAGCACCGTTCCGAGAATAGCCTGACGCAGAGCTGAAGCTCGACTGGCTCGAAGTCACCCGCAAGCGCTCAGCAACCTTCAAACTATCTGGTTCTTGTACGATTTGCGCGGACATCGACGGTACGCGTGCGCATGCCCTCGGACTGCCCGTGCAGGGGCTCAATGGAAGCGGCAAGGCCGATCGCCGTGTCAAACGAGCGCGCACGCAGCGGGCCGCGTTCCAGAAGTCGCCGCTGCTTACGGCAGCTAACAGCGCATCACAACGCATAACGGGCGTTTTCCCCGGCCTCTCTCTAAGTGTTCTGGCAGCAAGAGCACGGTCTCGTTCGTACTAGGAGAAAGGTCATGCCCGCAACATTGTTGTCGTCCACTCGGCGCAGCTTCCTTGTCGGCTCGGCAGTGGCGGGCGCCCTCGGCATGCTTCCGGCAAAGTTGAGTGCGGCGTCCGAGAGAGAATCGATCCGCCCCTTCCGCATCAATGTTCCCGACGAAGCAATCGCAAACCTGCGCCAACGCTTAGCGACCACACGGTGGCCAGGTCGGGAAACTGTCACCGATGAATCCCAAGGCGTGCAGCTTTCGAAGATCCAAGAACTCGTACGCTACTGGATGACGGACTACGACTGGCGGAAGGTCGAGGCGAAGCTCAACACGCTGCCTATGTTCGTCACCGACATCGACGGCCTCGACGTCCACTTCATTCACGTTCGCTCGCCTCATGAGAAGGCCATGCCGATGATCATGACGCATGGCTGGCCCGGCTCGGTCCTTGAATTCATGAAGGTGATCGGGCCGCTGACCGATCCCACCGCGCATGGCGGCGTTGCCGCGGACGCCTTCCATCTTGTCGTGCCCTCAATTCCCGGCTTCGGCTTTTCGGGCGAGCCGGCGACCACCGGCTGGGGGTCCGACCATATCGGCCGCGCCTGGGCCACGCTGATGCGGCGGCTCGGCTACGACCGCTACGTGTCGCAGGGCGGCGATTGCGGTTCGGTGATTTCCCAGCGCATGGCGTTGCAAAAGGTGCCGGGCCTGCTCGGCATCCATCTCAATATGCCCGCCGTGGTCCCGACGGACATTGCCAGGATACTAGCCGCGGGCGATCCGGCCCCGGCGAGCCTTTCGGCCGAGGAGCGGGAAGCCTTCGACCAGTTGGAGGCATTCTACCGCGACAACTCCGCCTACGCGGCGATGATGAACACCCGGCCCCAGACCATCGGCTATTCGCTGGTCGATTCGCCCGTCGGCATGGCCGCCTGGATGTACGAGAAGATCGCCCAATGGACCTATAGCGGCGGCCAGCCCGAGCGCGTCCTGACGCGCGACGAGATCCTCGACGATATCTCGCTTTACTGGCTGACAGGGACGGGCGCATCGGCGGCCCGGATCTACTGGGAGGATCACTCCAACAACTTCAACGCGCGCGGCATCATCGACATGCCGGTCGCCGTGACGGTCTTCCCCGGCGAGATTTTCCGGGCGCCCAGAATCTGGGCCGAGCGCTGCTACAAGCACCTCTTCTACTTCAGCGAGGCCGACAATGGCGGACATTTCGCTGCGTGGGAGCAGCCGCAGCTCTTCACCCAAGAGGTCCGGGCTGCCTTCAGGTCGCTGCGCTGACCGATCAAAGCATGCTGCAAAGGAATACAGACATCATGACCCAAGTCGAAAAGCTGCTCTACACCGCCAAAGTTCGCACGACGGGCGGCAGGGAGGGCGCGTCCCGCAGCGCCGATGGCCGGCTGGACATCAGGCTATCAGCGCCTGGTGGTCCAGGCAGTGGCACCAATCCCGAGCAGCTCTTCGCC
>Ga0182746_1001689_pt1 | contig 18724 bp, 20 predicted proteins | sample eDN3rd30CBELigOP_FD_128881 | JGI IMG/M metagenome (GOLD analysis project Ga0182746, IMG submission 128881) | Enriched Organic Plus compost microbial communities from Emeryville, California, USA - eDNA 3rd pass 30_C BE-Lig OP (version 2) (version 2) ... | reverse complement strand
GGGCAAGCTCGCGGAAGGCCTGGTCGTGACACCTGCCGAAGGCGGGCTGTTGGTGACGATTTCCGACCAGACCGATGATCCGATGTTCAATATCGGCTCGGCCGTCCCGCGCAAGGAAATGGTGCTGGCGATGGAAAAGATCGGCCGGATCCTCAAGGGCCGCAAGGGCAGCGTCGTCCTGCGGGGACATACGGACGGCCGTCAGTTCAAGGGGACCGAAAACGACAACTGGCGGCTTTCCATGGCGCGCGCCCACAGCGCCTATTACATGCTGGTCCATGGGGGCCTTGCGGAGGATCGCATCGAGCAGGTTTCAGGTTTCGCCGACAGGAGGCTTCAGGTGCCGAATGATCCGTTGGCGGCCGCGAACCGGCGCATCGAGATCCTGCTCCAGGCGGATGAGGGATAGTGATGGCGTTTGCGGGCACACGCCTCCTGTTTACGGCCGGCCTCGTCTTCGGGGTCGCGTCGGCGCATCCGGCAACGGCCCAGGATCGCGGCGATCTCGCACCCTATGCAATGCTTCGCTCTCTGCAATTCGTGCAGGATTCGGTTGTTCTCGGTGATCATTCGGCATCGGAAATGCAGCGTTTCATGCTGGAGATGATCGACCAGCGGTTGAGAAATGCCGATCCGTCGATCTTTGAGGATCCGCGCAATGTCGATGCCGCCCTGATCTATGCCATGAGCGGCGGCAATCCCGGCACGCTCGAATATCTTGCTTCGCGTGATATAGCCGGTAACTTCGACAGCCGCGTTGCCGATGCGTTGAGGAAATACTTGAGCGGCAAGGGCACGCTTGTTGCGAAAAGCCTGGCCGAAATGGCTGGCGAATATCGGGATGAGAAAATCGGCCCTTACCTTGCCCTGGTGAGCGGCAACGTGTCGGTCGTCAAGGATCCGCAAGGCGCATTGGTCTTTTACGATTGGGCGCGGCTGACAGCTCCCGGCACGATCATCGAGGAAGCAGCTCTCCGTCGCTCCGTCGCGATCGCCGTCGATGCGAACATGGTCGGAGAGGCGCTCTCTTACGCGCGCAAATATGCCCGGCGTTTCGTGCATTCTCCCTATGCCAGCCAGTTTGCCGACTTCTTCGTGCAACTCGTCGTCGGACATTTCGGCGAGATCAGGGAAGAGGATATCGACGGTACGCTGGAATTCATGGATGCCGATCGTCGCCGCGAAGTCTTCCTGCGCATCGCGCGCGCGGCCGCCGTCGCAGGCAAGAGCGATCTGGCCCGTCTGGCCTCGGTAAAGGCGGAAGCGCTTGGCGGAAGTCCCACGCCCGAGGCGCTCGCACGCCTTTATGGCGGCCTTGCCGACATTCCGACGGACGATATCGGCGCGGCCATGCGGGTGATAACCGAGGTTCCGGAAGAGGCGCTCTCTCCACGTGACCGGGCGTTGCGAGAGGCAGCGAAAGTCGTGGCTGAGCAGGTTCTCAGCCAACCGACAACCGAAAGCTTCGCGCAAGAAACGCCTGTCAATATGAACAATACAGAAGACGCGAACTCCCAAGACGCGTTGCCCAGAAATGAGATCGCTGGGCCTGCCCCCGCCACGGAAGGTCCGATGGCCGGCACCGCTGCCAATTTCGATCCGGCTTTCCAGACATTCGTCGACAGTGGTCGTTCGAAATTGAATGCCATCGATGAACTGCTGAAGGAGGAGAGCACTTCCAAATGATTACCGATATCTCGGGTGGTAAAGCTGCCGCCACCGATGCGGCTGCCTCCGCGAAATATGCTCCCGCCGGACGCAAGGATGCCGATGCATCGGCCAACGGATTCACCGATGCTCTTTCGGATCTGGATCGCGATGCGCGTCATCCACAATCGGATGACGCACTGAAGGACGATCTGCCGGAAGAAGAGGAGAGGATCACAGCTGAAGAGCGCGGAAGCGAAGCGAAATCTCGCATGGGGAAACCGATCATCGACATCAGGCCGGAATCCCTGCGCACGAGGCCGGAAAAGTCGGAGAGTGCCGTGGAGCTCCAGAGGCAGGGAGAAATGCGAGGGCTCGAGGAGCGACAACTGACCCCGGCTGAAAAGAAGCTCCGCGATGCGCTTTTGGCCGCCAAGGCTGTCGCGCGAAAATCGGATGAACTTCACGAGCAGAACAGAACCGTTTTCGAAACGAGTGTCGCAGCCGGCAAGGCGGCGTCGAAAGATGGAGAGGCCGATCTGGATCTGTCCATACTTTCTGAGGACGATGCGAAGATCGCCGATGTTCTGTCGCTTTTGAGCGGCGCCGAGACCAAAGCGGGCGAACTGAATGCAATGCTGTCGAAGAATGCCGCCGGCGCCCAGAACAAGCGCGGCAAGGATACGGATGACCGCTCGCATGCAATCGGTGCTTCTCTCGCAAATGACAGCAAACGCGGCGGCCTGACAAATGACGAGGCCGCGGACCGGCTATCCATGCCGAGCGAACCGGATACCGGTGGCGCTCCGAATACGACGCGTGTGTTCCGCTTCAGCAGCGCCCGTGGCGAAGGTCACAGCGTCGATATGGCGGTGGGTGGTAGCCGGGGCGGGCGCGCCGCGGCGGTGGAGTTCAAGTCTTCGTCGAACGGTGCCGCGGAAAACGTCACCGTGCTTGACTCCCGCCGGTATCTCGGACTGGCGCAAAGTTCCAACGGCGCGAACCTGACTGCGATGATGTCGGGCGATTCCGAATGGGCGGCGGCGATGCATCCGAGTTCGGCCCTTTCCAATGCCGCGACACAGAGCAGCACCGGTACGGTGGTGAATATGCTCAAGCTGCAGATGAATCCGCACGAGCTCGGTTCGGTGACGGCCACGCTGCGCCTGCACGGCGAGGAATTGAACGTTCACCTGACCGTCGAGACGCGCGCCGCCTATAGGCAGCTCAGCGACGACAGCGGCGGTATTCTGGACGCACTTCGCGCACAGGGCTTTGCCGTCGATCAGGTGACGATCAGCATCGCGTCGACAACCGGCTCGGACAGCTCCGGTGCCCAGCAGGGGCAAGCGGGCCAGCAGAACATGACCGATGGCGGACGGCAGGGCCATGCCGCCGGCCGCGGTCAGGAGCAGGCCGGGAACGGCCAGGCGGACGACCAAGGCGCAAGGAATGGAAATGACGCGGCATCGGAGAGCGCGGCAGCTGCCGCTTCTGGCGGCAATCGCCCTGGCCAGCTTTACCTCTGAAGTTCGCGCCGGATCGCTGTTCAGTTCCGGAGGATGGGGAGCGAAAGAAGTGCTCCCGCCGAGGAGGCCTCGGCCGCCGGGAACGTGCGGCGTTCGCCTGCAAGCCCGGCAGCACTCGCGATGCCGGCCAACCCCGGAGCCTGCGAACGCGAGATCCAGGCGGCTGCGGCGAAATATGGAATACCCGAAGGTATTCTCTATTCGGTCGGCCTCACTGAGACAGGGCGCAAGGGCAGCCTGAGCCCTTACGCCATGAATGTCGAAGGAAAGGCATATTTCCCTCCGTCGCGGCAGGAGGCGATGACGACTTTCCATGCTGCCAAACAGCAGGGCATGAAGCTTATCGATATCGGCTGCATGCAGATCAACCATTATTTTCATGGCGAGAATTTCTCTTCTGCAGAGGAGATGTTCGATCCCAAACGCAATGTGGAATATGCGGCGAAGTTTCTCCGCAACCTGCACGACAGGCACGAAACCTGGACGATGGCGGTAGCAAGATACCATGCGGGCCCGAACAACAATCCTGCACAGAGGAAATATGTCTGCCGCGTGATCAGCAATCTCGTTGCTACTGGCTATGGAAAATGGACGCCGAATGCTTCCGGCTTCTGTAATGGCTAGGGGCAATTTTAGATTGAAACCGCAACGGGAAGAATCGCAAAATTGTAATTGCCTGTCTTTGTGGCGCAAAGTGGCAATGCAAGCATTCTTTTTCGGCGCTTTAATTTTTCCACCAGAAAATTGTGTTTCAAAATTGCGCACCTACTATATATAGTGCAAATCGGGAGCTGATTGTTAATCAACTATTAATTTGTTTAGTTAATTTCACGCAGCTTGCCACCGATTCCACCGATTCGTACCCATAGAGCCATCGAAGCACCACAACTGATTCGGAGGCGGACGAATGATCGTAGTGGTTGATGAGCGTGAGCTCGTGAAAGATGGTTACACTTCTCTTTTCGGGCGTGAGGGGGTTCCCTCTCAAGGGTTTGATCCGAAGGAATTCGGTGAATGGGTAAATACTGCGGCTGATTCGGATATCGCCGCGGTCGAGGCTTTCCTCATTGGTCAGGGTGATCGGGCGCTCGAATTGCCGCGCGCGATACGGGACCGGTCCATGGCGCCTGTGATCGCGGTCAGCGACCAGCCCTCCCTGGAGGCGACGCTTGCGTTCTTCGACAGTGGCGTCGATGACGTGGTGCGCAAGCCTGTCCATCCCCGCGAGATCCTGGCGCGTGCCGCCGCGATCCGCCGTCGCCTGAAGGCGATTGCCAATTATACCGACATCGGACCGATCCGGGTTTTCTCCGACGGGCGCGACCCGGAGATTGACGGCGATGTCTTCCCGCTGCCGCGCCGCGAGCGCCGCATCCTGGAGTATCTCGTCGCCAACCGTGGTCGGCGTGTTTCCAAGACGCAGATATTCAATGCCATCTACGGCATCTTCGATGACGAAGTCGAAGAGAACGTTGTTGAAAGCCATATCAGCAAGCTGCGCAAGAAGCTGCGCAAGAAGCTCGGTTTCGATCCTGTCGATTCCAAACGGTTCCTCGGTTACTGCATCGACTGGAACTGATTTTCAGTAGGGTCTTGCCCGCATATTGCGCGGAATAAAGAGCAGACAGCTTCACGCAAGGCCCACAACTTACTCTCTCCATCAGACAAACAGGAGATTTCCTATGAGTATTTTCGGCACGATGAAAACGGCCGTCTCGGGTATGAATGCTCAGGCCAACCGCCTCGGTACCGTCGGCGACAATATCGCCAATTCGAGCACTGTCGGCTACAAGCGTGCGTCGACGGCGTTTTCCTCGCTGGTCCTGCCTTCGACCCAGGGCTCGTATTCTTCGGGTGGTGTCGAAACCAATGTTCGCTACAGCATTTCCGAGCAGGGCGGCCTCCAGTACACGACGTCATCGACCGATCTCGCCATCCAGGGCGAAGGCTTCTTCATCGTCAGCGATCAGAACGGCTCACCCTTCCTGACGCGCGCCGGCTCTTTCCAGAAGGATCCGAACGGCTTCCTCGAGAATACTGCAGGCTACCGGCTCATGGGGTATCCCTACGGTTCGAACCCGCCGGCTGCGGTCGTCAACGGCTTCAATGGCCTCGAGCCGATCAACGTCGACGACTTCGGCATGATCTCCTCGCCGTCCACCTTCGGCAGCTTCCCGGCCAACCTGAACAAGGAGGCTGCGGACATCACCGGCGATACTCCCGCGGATAACACTGCCAACAGCACGTATACCAATAAGACCTCGCTCACCGCCTATGACCACGCAGGCGCCAAGGTCCTTTACGACTTCTATTACACGAAGACCGGCCCGAATACCTGGGAAGTTAGCGTTTACCGCCAGGATCAGGCTACGGACGGCGGTTCCCCTACACGGCAACTGCGCCTGCCACTGTCATCAAGGCGACTGCGACGCTCAGATTCGATCCGAATACGAATAAGCTGGAGGCTGGTGACCTCGATACCACCACGACGCCGCCAACTGGCTCCGATAAAGAGATCGTCATCACGGATGGAACCGACGGCGCCACGCCTGCGCAGGAAATCACCATCGATCTCTCCGCGATGACTCAGTTCGCCAGCGCATTTTCGCCGGGCGAAGGGAAAATCGACGGCAATGCACCGAGCCCGATCAGCGATGTCGAAATCGGCGGCGACGGCGTGGTCACGGCTGTCTATCAGGATGGCGGTCGCCGGCCGATCTACCAGCTCGCGCTGGCAACGGTTCCGGCGATCGACAGGCTGCAGCCGCAGAACGGTAACGTCTATCTGCCGACCACCGACTCGGGCGTCGTCACCATCGGCTTCGCGGAAACCGCCTCTTTCGGCGTGATCTATTCCGGTGCGCTTGAAAGCTCCAACGTGGATATCGCCAGCGAGCTGACCGAGATGATCGAATCTCAGCGCGTCTACACGGCGAACTCGAAGGTCTTCCAGACCGGCTCCGATCTGATGGACGTACTCATCAACCTGAAGAGGTAGTCGGCCGAGATTGCCGAGAGAATACATTCTCAAGAGGTTAGCAGGAAATGTCGCTTTCATCCGCATTGTCTACGGCTCAGTCCATCTTTAACAACTCCGGCACGCAGTCGTCGGTCGTTGCGAAGAATATCGCCAATGCGCAGAATCCGGATTATGTCCGCCGTTCCGCAGTGGTTGTGACCGGCGGCAACGGGGCCATGATCGGCGACATCGCCCGCGCTCAGAATGCGCCGCTCCTGCGTCAGACGATCGAGAGCACCTCGGTTGCCAGTGGCCAGCGGACGCTTCTGAATGGCCTTGAATCGATCAAGAACCTGATGGGGGGGAACGATAACGAGCTCTCCCCCGCCAAGCTGATCGCAGCCTTCCGCGACAACCTTGATGCGTTTGCCTCGAAGGCGAACGATACCGGCCTTGGCATGGCTGTAATTTCCAGCGCGCAGGATCTCGCATCGGGTCTGAATACGGCTGCCGACGAACTGCAGCAGATCCGCAAGGAGGCGGACGACCAGATCAAGCAGGATGTCGACGAGCTGAATTCGCTGCTTTCCAAGCTGGAGAGCGCCAACATCAAGGTCAAGAACGCCACGGCGAGCGGCGTCGATGCCAATGATGCGCTCGACGAGCGGGACGGCATCGTCAAGAAAATCTCCGAAATCATCGGCGTGACGTCCCACATTCGTGAAAACAACGACCTGGTGCTCTACACGTCGGACGGCACCACGCTGTTCGAGACCGTGCCGCGCAAGGTCACGTTCCAGCCGACGGCGGCCTTCGACGCATCCACGACCGGCAATGGCGTCTATATCGACGGCGTGCCGCTCAAGGCCGGCGAGACAGCCAATACCACGGCGAAGGGATCGCTCCAGTCGCTGCTGCAGCTCCGCGACACGGTCGCCCCCACTTTCCAGAGTCAGCTCGACGAGATTGCCCGCGGCCTGATCACCGCCTTTGCGGAAACCGGACCGGATGGGACATTGGCCCCGATGACGGGTCTTTTCACCTACAAGGATGGTGCCGGCGTTCAGCAGACGGCGGTTCCCACTGCCAGCGCGACCGTCCCCGGCCTCGCGTCGCGGATATTCGTCAATCCGGTTCTTGTTCCTCCGACGGGTACGCCGGACAAGCTGCGGGACGGCGGCATCAACGGTGCGGCTTATATAGTCAACACCGGCGGCAGCAGCTATGGTGATCTGCTCGACAAGTACAATGAAAACCTTGAAGGGCCGATGGCGTTCGATCCGGACACGGAAATCGCCGACGCACCGGACCTGATGTCTTATGCATCCGATTCCATGGGCTGGCTTGAGCAGCTTCGCAGCACGGCGACTTCCGCCGACGAGACGAAAACTGCCATGCTGAGCCGCACTCTCGATGCCTATTCCAGCAGCACGGGCGTCAGCCTCGACGAAGAACTGTCGCTGCTCCTTGATATTGAACAATCTTATAAGGCCGGTACGAAGCTTATGTCGACGGTCGATGAAATGATGCAAGCCCTCCTGGATATTGCGAGCTGATCATGAAGACATCGTTCATTTCTACATTGTCCATCCAGACCACGATGCGAAATTCGATCGCAGGCGTGCAGCGTGAAATGGTGAAGGCAAACCAGGAGGCCGTCACCCAGAAGCACGCGGACCTCGGCGTCACCTTGGGGGCCAGCACGTCGCGTGCCCTTGATCTCTCCCGCGATATCACGCGCATCGACTCCCTTCACAGCACCGCATCGCTTGCGACCCAGCGGTTGGAAAGCGCCGAGCTCTCGCTTTCGAAGATGAACGACCTCGCCCTTGATATCCAGAGCGCGATCCTTACGCTCGGCAGTTCCGCCGACGAGACGAGCCTGGCGACTGCGCGCACGACGATGCAGAACTCGCTGGATGCCTTCACCGGGTTTGCCAACACGGCCGTCCAGGGCGAATACATCTTTGCGGGCATCAATACCGACGTGAAGCCGATGCAGGATTATTTCGCGCCAGGATCCCCCGCGAAGGCGGCTTTCGATACCGAACTCAACTATTTCATGTCGTCGCAGAGCCCGCCCGTATCGAGCCTGTCCGCGATGACGGAAACCCAGATGAACACTTTCCTCGACGATCTCGAGAAGAAGTTCAACGGCACCACGCCGCTCACGGATCCGCCGCACCCGGGCCTCGGCGGAGAGGATCTCTGGACGACCTACTTCTCCAGCGCCAGCGACGAGAACATGAAGAGCCGCATCAGCTCGAACGAGGTGGTCGAAAGCTCGACCAACGCCAATAGCGCCGGCATGCGGAATTTCGCGTTCGCCTCGATCATCTCGATGGAGCTCCTGCAGCCCAACATGGACGCCAAGGCTCGCGAAGCGGTAAGCTCGCGGACGAGAACGGTGATCGCCGACGCGATGAATGGCGTGGACAGCATCAATCAGCAGCGGACGATGGTCGGTGTCTATACCGAACGGGTCTCCAAGGCTGAGGAAAGGTTGGAGGCGCAGAAGGATATTCTGGTGAAGGGTCTCGGAGACATGGAAAATGTCGATCCGGAGGAGGCCGCGACCCGCCTCAACACGATGAAGACGCTTCTCGAAACCGCATACACCGTAACGGCAAAAATTCAGCAGCTGAGTCTAGCCAACTTCCTTTGATGATTAAAGGAAGGCCGTGAAGATGAAGGATACATGAATGTACCAATTTTCATATGCCGAGATCATGGAGGACGGCGTTGCAAACGCCAAGGATCGTGAACGGCAGGCCCTTGAGCGTTCGATCGGGCTGCTGATTGCGGCGCGCGACGAGGGCAGCTACTCGCGCGCCACGGTCGAAGCTTTGTTCTATACCCGGCGTGTCTGGATCCGCTTCATCGAGGATCTCAAGCAGCCGGACAACGAATTGGCCACCGAACTGCGTGCCGATCTGATTTCGATCGCCATCTGGATATTGAAGGAATGCGAGAAGATCAGAAAACGCGAGTCGACCAATTTCCAGGGCATCATTGACGTGACCACCATCATCAGGGATGGACTTAAATGAAAAGTACGCTTCGTATCTCTTTGAAATCCGGCGAACGGATCTTCATCAACGGCGCGGTGTTGCGCGTTGATCGAAAGGTCGCGCTGGAATTCCTCAACGACGTCACGTTTCTTCTGGAAAACCATGTTCTTCAGCCGGAGGACGCGAACACGCCGCTTCGGCAGCTCTATTTCATCGCCCAGATGATGCTGATCAATCCCGAAGGCAAGGAACAGTCGATGGCGCTGTTCCGCAAATCGGTCGCCATGCTTCTCACCTGCTTCCAGGACGATGAGGTATTGGCGGAGCTGAAGCGTATCGACGGCGTCGTCGCATCCGGCCGCGCATTCGACGCGCTCAAGGCGATCCGGGCTCTTTATCCTCTGGAAGACCGCATTCTGAACAATCAGGAACTCGCGCCGGCCACCGTCGAGCGCATCCGCAAGGAGATCGCCCCATGGCGGTAGATCCGGTTACATCGGCGGCCGCCAACCCCTGGGCAAATGCCGGCGCGTCGAACAGCGATGCCAACAAGGCGACCTTGAACTACGACAACTTCCTGCAGCTCCTCATCGCGCAGATGAAGTATCAGGATCCGACCGATCCGATGGATGCGAGCGAGCAGGTTTCGCAGCTTGCGAGCTTCTCCCAGGTCGAACAGTCGGTCCAGACGAACAATCATCTGAAGAGCATGCTGCAGGCAGAAGCTCTGACCCGCGCCAGCGATCTCGTCGGCAAATACGTCAAGAGTGCCGACGACGAGGTCACAGGCAAGGTCAAGGAAGTCGAGGTCTATTCGGATGGCGTCGTTGCCATCACCGAAAACGACGACAAGATTCTGCTGCAGGCGGGCGTCGTGTTCTCGGACCAGCCGTTCTCGACAGGTGACGATGATAATTCCTCCGATGACGGGTCGACTGACCCCGACAATGGCGGTACGGATAGCTAGTCGAATCTCTGCGAATCGGAACCAGCTCAATGAATGAAGCTGATGCCCTTGACATCATGCAGGCGGCGATCTGGACGGTCCTGATCTCCGCCGGTCCCGCCGTTCTTGTGGCCATGGCGGTGGGCGTCGTCATCGCCTTTCTCCAGGCGCTGACACAGATCCAGGAAATGACGCTGACCTTCGTGCCGAAGATCGTTGCCATTATGGTGACCATCGGCATCACCGCGCCGTTCATCGGCGGTCAGATCAATCTTTTCGCCAATCTGGTCTTTTCGCGGGTGCAATCGGGCTTCTGACCCTGTTGCCACCCGCTTTGGCTTTTTCCTGTCCCCACTTTCGCGCAAGCTTCGCCCGGTAGTCAGGATGTGAATTGGCAGGAGAATGTCCTGCCTCCATCTCATGAAGAGACGGGAAGTCATGGCGCAACCACCTGCACTATCCATACCGAAGGTAACTCCGAGCGGCCGCGATATCGGTTTTGCACTCGGCATCGTTGCCATCCTCTGCATCCTTTTCCTGCCGATCCCGCCCTTTCTGATCGATATCGGCCTTGCCTTCTCGATCGCCTTTTCGGTGCTGATCCTGATGGTGGCTCTGTGGATCCAGAGGCCGCTCGACTTTTCCTCCTTCCCGACGGTCTTGTTGATCGCGACCATGGTACGTTTGTCCCTCAACATCGCGACGACCCGCGTGATCCTGTCGCATGGCCACGAGGGACACGGCGCGGCGGGCAATGTGATCCAGGGCTTTTCCGGGCTGGTCATGTCCGGCGACTTCGTGATCGGTGTGATCGTCTTCATGATCCTCGTCACGGTGAATTTCATCGTCATCACCAAGGGCGCCACCCGTATCGCGGAAGTCGGCGCCCGCTTCACGCTCGATGCGATCCCCGGCAAGCAGATGTCGATCGATGCCGACCTCTCGGCAGGTATCATTGACGAGAAGGAGGCGCAGCGCCGCCGCTCCGAACTGGAGGAGGAGAGCTCCTTCTTCGGCGCCATGGATGGTGCATCGAAATTCGTCCGCGGCGACGCGATCGCTGGTCTCATCATCACCGCCATCAACGTCTTCGGCGGAATCGTCATCGGTTATTTCCGTCACGGCATGGAAATCGGCGAGGCGGCGGATGTCTTCGTCAAGCTCTCCGTCGGTGATGGTATCGTCTCGCAGATCCCCGCCCTGATCGTTTCGCTCGCAGCCGGCCTGCTCGTTACGCGCGGCGGTACGGCGGGTTCCACCGACAAGGCGGTGGTCGATCAGTTGAGCGGTTATCCCCGCGCCCTTCTGGTGGCCGCCGGTCTGATGGGACTTCTCGCGATCGTTCCGGGCCTGCCTTTTCTGCCGTTCGTGGCGCTTGGCGGTATGATGGGCTTCGGCGCCTGGCTCGTGCCGCGTCGCATCGAGGCGGAGAACAAGGCCCGCCGCGAGGACGAGGAAAAGAAGGTCGTCCAGAACAAGGAAGCGGAGAAGGACTCGGTCAAATCCGTCCTCAAGACTGCCGAGATCGAGCTGGCGCTCGGCAAGCAAGTCTCGACCCGATTGCTTGGCGCGCATCAGGAGCTTGCTTTCCGCGTCGGCAAGATGCGTAAGAAATTCGCGACCCAGTACGGTTTCGTCGTGCCGGAGATCAAGGTCTCCGACGACATTGCCATTCCGGAAAAATCCTACCAGATCCGCATCCACGGCACGACGATCGCGTCGAACGTGCTGCGTGTCGGCGACGTGCTCGTCGTGACGGGATCGGGCCGCAAACCGAGCATTCCGGGCGACGAGATCCGCGAACCGGCCTTCGGCATGCCGGCGGTCTCCATCCTCGAGACCTTTGCCGAGGATCTGAAGCGCGAGGGCTTTCACCCGATCGACAACGTCTCGGTGGTGTTGACCCACCTGTCTGAAGTCATTCGCAACAATCTGCCGCAGCTTCTCTCCTATAAGGACGTCAAGATCCTGATCGACCGGCTCGATCCGGAATACAAGAAGCTTGCCGACGAGATCTGCTCATCCCACATGTCCTATTCGGGTCTGCAGGCGGTGCTGAAACTGCTGCTCGCCGAGCGGGTCTCGATTCGCAACCTGCATCTCATCCTGGAAGCGGTGGCGGAGCTCGCGCCGCATGTCCGCAAGACGGAACAGATCGTCGAACATGTGCGCGTGCGCATGGCGCAGCAGCTCTGCGGCGACCTTGCCGATAACGGCGTGCTGCGTGTGCTGCGTCTCGGCAACAAGTGGGACATGCTGTTCCATCAGGCACTGAAGCGGGACAACAAGGGGGAAGTCATCGAGTTCGACATCGATCCGCGCACGCTGGAAGAGTTCAGCGAGCAGGCAACCAAGGTCATCCGCGAATTCATGGATCGCGGCCTGCCTTTCGTGCTCGTGACCTCGCCGGAAACGCGCTCCTATGTGCGGATGATCATCGAGCGGCTGTTCGCCACCTTGCCGGTTCTCTCCCATGTCGAACTCGCCAAGGGCCTCGAAATCAAGATACTCGGCGCCATTTCGTGATGGACTATTTCAGGGGCGAATTCCATTCGGCCTTGAAACGCTCTAAGTTGTCCGCAAAGGACGATTCTCCCATGATTACCGACCCGCAAGGGACCATTCTCGCACTCTTCCTTGCGTTCTGCCGCATGGGCGGGTGCATGATGGTTCTTCCGGGTTTCGGAAGCGCCCGCATATCGCCGCGGATCAGGCTTTTTGCGGCCATAGGCCTTTCCATGGCGGTGCTGCCGGTCCTCTGGGACGTAATCTACCCGAAAGCGTCCGAGCCGAGCGCTACCTATATCGGCCTTATCTTCTCCGAAGCGATGATCGGCATCGTCTATGGCCTGATCGCCAGGCTCTATACGCTGGGTATGCAGTTTGCCGGCGCGATCCTGACGATGGCCATCGGCTTCACGGCACCCGGCGGCCACGACATCATGGAAGACACCTCGGAAAACCAGCTTGTCAACCTGCTGACCATGAGCGGTCTTCTGCTGCTGTTCCTGATGGATTTCCATCATATCGTCTTCCATGCCCTCATCGACTCCTACACGGCGACGCCGGTCGGCGCGGTGATCGATTCGCAGAAGATACTGATCACGCTGACGGATACGTTGCGTGCATCGACGATAATCATGCTGCGGCTTGCAAGCCCGTTTCTGATCTACGGCCTGATGTTCAACGTGGCGATCGGGCTCATCAACAAGCTCGCGCCGCAGATTCCGGTCTTCTTCATTTCGACGCCCTTCCTCCTGATGGGCGGGCTTTTCCTTCTCTATCTCTCGATCGCTGCGATCATCCGTCAGTATGCGGATGGTTTTGCGACGATCTTCATGTCTTTCTAGGAGAGGTCATGGCGGCGTCAGCCAAACGATCGGACAAGCTCAAGCGTCTCGTGGCGGTGCAACGGCATATCGAAAAGATGGCCGAACATGAGCTTGCGGCGACGACCCGCCACCGTGCCGAGATCAACCAATCGATGGAAGAGGTCATCGAGGCGATCGGCTCGATGGAACCGGTGCATCGCCAGTTCTCGCAGCACTACGCGGAACGCTTTGGACGCCTGACGACAAAGGAGCGGCAGCTTGCCGGTGTCCAGCAGATCCAGGAAATGAAGGTCCTCAAGGAACGCACCAAGGGTGACCGCCTGGAGGAAAACATGAAGGAGGCCCGCGATCACGAAGACCGCGAGGCGGCCGACAATTCCATCTATGAGCTCATCGAGATCACCCTGGGCGTCCAGCTGATCAAATAGAGCCGCATATGAGCGAGTAATCAGACTCGCCAGCCTCCAGCAAGCTTCGAACGGCATAGTTCCCCTCAACGCACCGACCATCCGACCTCCGAATCGAGCCGGATGGAACAGGTGCCGATGAAAACTGCTGCCGTGTGCCCTGTGCCGTCCTGGGTGCGGTTCACGGAAATTATGAAAGGAGCTGTCGTGGCGATTTCACCTCCGAGCGATCTGGTTCTGGACGTCGTCCGCGCCGCCGACCCGAATGCCGTTCAAGAGGCGCAGGCCAAGTTGAAGGCGAGCAAGGCGGCCTTTGCCGCCACCAGCCTCGCGGAAGCCGGCAAGGGTTTCGGCGCTGCCATGGATATCATCGATACGCCGGCCACCAAGGCAGGCCTCGGCAACCCGGAAGAGCCGAAGAAGGCTGCCGAAATGCCCGACGAATATCGCAAGTTCGAGGCTTCGGTGCTGCAGACCTTCGTGAACTCCATGCTCCCCAAGGAGACCGAGGACGTCTACGGCAAGGGTTCGGCAGGTGAGTTCTGGAAAAGCATGATGGCCGAGAAGATTGCCGACGAGATGTCCAAGCGGGGCGGCGTCGGCATTGCCGAGCAGATGTATTCGCAGGCGCTCGCCCGGGCGGAGCGGCAGGGTATGGTCAACCCGACCACCGATGAAAACGATCGCAGCCGCGCAATGAGCATGATCACCGATTTCGAACGTCAGGTTCTTGGCGTCGGCAAGAAGAATGAGGCCTGATATGATTCAGACTGGGGCAGAGAATATGGAAATCGTTTCGAATGATTATCGCATCAAGACCGTGCTCGGCCGGCTGGAGATGATAATTGACAACGAGAATGAGCGACTCGGCCGTGACCCGGAATTCGATCTCAAGGTATCGAACGCCCACAAGAGCCGCTGCCTTTACGAACTGACCATGCTGTTTCGCGGCACAGACCCGAAGGAGCTCGCGATCGGCTACATCGACCAGATGCATGGCCTGAAGACGAAGCTGGCTCTCAACGCCCGCCGGGTGGAAGCACACCTGCATGCGGTGCGTGCGGTTGCCGATCTCCTGAAAAGTGCCGCCCGCGACGCCGATGGTGACGGCACCTACACCCAGGAACAGTTCACCTACGGCGAGGCCTGATGGTCAAGCTCCTTCTCACAGGTCTATGGGTCTGCATCGTCACGCTCGGAGCAGTCTACGCCTCCGTCCAGATGTCCATGCCAGCTCTGCCGGTCGACGAGGAGGCCAGGAAGAAGGAGCTGCAGGAACTGGTGCGCGGCGAATCGATCACCATCCCGGTGATCTCGAACGGCGCGATCACCGGTTATTTCCTGAGTCGGGTCTCGTTCATGATGGACAAGGAGAAGATCAGGAACGTCAAGCTTCCGCTGACGGAATTGACGACCGACGAGCTGTTCACGCTGCTGATCGGGAACAAGATGGTCGATCTCAGCAAGCCCGGCGCCTTCGATCTCGAAAAATTCCGTTCGAGCATCAAAGACGATCTGAACGGCAAGCTTGGCGACGGTCTGGTGGCGGAGGTTCTGGTCGAGCAACTCGATTACCTCTCGAAGGAAGATATCCGCAACAACGCCTCGCGCGGCAACAAGAATCCGAACCCGGGACAGAAGATCGTCGAAGGCGTCAAGATCGACACGCCGCCGCAATCCGCAGATCATTGAGCAATCTTCAGTTTCGAAATCTGAGAGCCGGCCGCGGGGGCGGCTTTTTGTTTATGAGGAGTCCCGGAAATAAACGGATCGCTCGCATTTGAGCGATCCGTTTAAGTACCGGTTCAAAACGCGCTGCTAGACGGGACGAGTATCTGTCCGTCCCTCACGTGGAGCGCATCGGTGAACGCATCCGCAGAATTCCCGATATCCGGATCATCCCTGACGCCGTTCGGCCTGCCCCTCTGCGATCTCGGGTGGAATGCGACGCTTGGGCTGGTCGAAGGGCTGATCTCGCTGCGCGGCAATCGCACGACGCTTGCATTCCTCGACACGCGGACGGCTTTTCGCCGGGCGATCGGTCCCGGCTATCGCAATGAATTGCAGCGGCGGTTGCTGCTGCCATCCGGCGGGCTGGCCTTTGGTCTTCTGGCGAAGACGATGCGGCAGAAGCCGGTACCGGCCCGCTTCCCGGCAAAGATGTTCATACCTGCCCTGTTCACCTTCCTGGAAAAGCGCCATCGGATCGGCGTCGTCGGCGAGGATATCGCCCGCGTCGAGGCGCTTCGGGACCATTTCTCCCGTCATGCACCTTGGCATGAGATTGTGGCTATCGCTGCGGATCAGGACGTCGCGCAGCGCTTCGATCTGGTCATCGTCGATGCACCGCGCTTTGCCGAGGAGAAGCGGATCGAACGGCGGCTTGTGTCGGTGCGTACCGGGCTGGTGGTGATGGCGGGGGCGGGGCTCACCGGATTCATCGCCGGCAATCCGACCCGGTACCGGCCCGCGGGCGGGTATGACCGGGCCGAGCTGTCTCTCGCCTGACGGGTTAACCCTTTCTTTGCCATGAAAATTTAGACTGCCTTAATCAGGAGGCTGCCTGCGGGATGCGGGCAACTTGGATAAGCGCGGTCATCCCATGACTCAATCGGCGAACATCAGCGAAGACGGAAACCTCCATCCGACGGCGATGCGGGTCCGCTCCATGCTGGCCGGTATGCGATCCGCTTTTCTCAAAGTGGGTGCCCTCACGCTGATCGGCGGTGCCTTGCCGCTCCTGTTCACGGAGGCCGTGCCGCAGAAATTCGTCGCCGAAACCCGGCTGCAGGTCGTATCGGCAAGCGAAAGCGCGGTGAGCGATGCTCTGGTGGCCTTCCGTTCAAACGCGAGTCTCGACAATCTTATCCGCGCGCTCAACCTGGGACGCGGCAGCGAATTCGCGGCCTACGGTCCGAGCGTTGCGCAGATCGTGTCGGATATCGTCTCCGGCGAGGAGATGACCGTCTCGCAGGCGGAGAACCGGCTGCGGGAACGGCTGTCGCAAGCGATTGCGGCCACCTACGACCGGCGCACAGGCCGGCTTGCGATCTCCGTAACCGCGTCGGAGCCGGACATGGCGGCGCAGATCGCCAACGCGGTGGGTGACAACTTTCGCGACCGAATCGCCGTTTCGGGTGCGGTGACGTCGGATCCGCTGGTGGAGAAGCTGCGCCATATGCTGGATCGCGCCGAGGCAGCACTTTCCGGTTTCACCACGGAGACGGGGGAGCAGAAGCTTGCCGAGCTGCGGCGTGCCGGCAGCGAGAGCCGCCAGCTCACTATGGAGATCACCGATGCGGAAGCGCAGCTTGCCGAGCTGAAGCAGAAGGCCGATCAAGCCTCCGCGATGAAGCTGGACGACGTGTTGAACAAGCCGCTGCCGGACAGCCTGGAATATACCGGCCTCGATTATCAGCGGCAGAGGCAGGTCGAGGCCAAGCTTGCGGTCGATCAGCTTTCGGGTCATCTCGGGCCGCGCCATCCGCAGTTGCTCGCGGCCGAGGCGGCGTTGGAGGCCGCGCGCACCGATATCCAGACGGCTCTGAAACAGCTTGCGGCCTCGCTTCGCCAGCAAGAGACGGTTGCGGCAAAGCACCTGGCCGAGCTCAAGGCAAGGCAGGCGAAGAAGCCGGACGATCAGGAAATTGCCGATTTCACCGCAAGGCTTGCGACGCTTGAAACAGCGGTCGACGAGGCGAGGGCGAATTATCTCGAAGCGCTGCATCACTCCGAGACCGGCAACAAAGCGCCCGTTGCCAAAGTTGATGTTCTGGTTCCGGCAGAGACAGAACGCGTACAGGCGCTTGGCCCTTCGCTCGCTGAACTGTCCGGCGGTGGTGCGCTGGTCGGCTTCTGTCTCGGTCTTGTACTGTCTCTTCTCTCGCGCCGCAAGGAGGAGGCGATCGATTGGGCCGAGCCGGACTTGATCGGCGAGACGAGCCTGATCGCGGACCAGCACTGGCCGGAGGCCATTGCCGAAGAGCAACACGCTTTCGAGTACGATGATGATCTGGTGCACGATGCGCTGGCTTACCACGAGCGGCAGCCCTTGCACCCTCATTATCCGGTACCGGCAAACGACAGCCTGTTTGCCGATCACATCCGCGAAATGCTGATGGCCAATCGCCAGCCTATGCTCGGAACCGACCTGCCGCCGCTGCTGGCCGCCGTTGTATCCGGCCGCCTGGCTGATGCGCCCTCCGATGCGAGGCAGCGTCTCTCGCACGAGGACGTCCGCAAGGCGGAGGAACTGCGCCGCGACATGGCGGAGTTGCGCGAACGAGTGCTGTTGTATTCAGCCCGCCGCAGCGCATCTCGAAGATAAACACTTGCGACATCGAATCTGCTTGCTTTTGCCGTCTGCGACCAGCATAGGGCGTTGGCGGGCAAATTTCGCACGAGGCCCGCTGTATACATTGGCAATGGTTTCAAGCGGGAGGTGCGCGTGGCTGTGGTGATCGATGGTAAAGAGGCGGCAACATCCGTCATCGCAGCCGTGACCGAGGCGGCCGGCTCTCTGGAGCGGGTAGCGGGCGTCAAGCCGGGCCTCGCGGTTGTCATCGTCGGCGACGATCCGGCAAGCCATGCGTACGTCAATTCCAAGAGCAAGATGGCCAAGCAGTGTGGATTCAACTCCATTCAGCACAGCCTGCCGGAAGAAACCACGCAGCAAGAGCTGGAAAAGCTGGTCACGGAGCTCAACGCAGATCCTGCCATCCACGGCATCCTGGTGCAGCTTCCGCTGCCGAAGCATCTGAATGCCGAACCGGTCCTCCTGTTGATCTCGCCGGAAAAGGATGTCGATGGCCTGCATGTCGTCAACGCCGGCAAGATCGCTTCCGGCGATCTTGAGACTGGTCTCATTTCCTGCACACCGGCTGGCGCGATGCT
>Ga0182746_1001687_pt1 | contig 18754 bp, 12 predicted proteins | sample eDN3rd30CBELigOP_FD_128881 | JGI IMG/M metagenome (GOLD analysis project Ga0182746, IMG submission 128881) | Enriched Organic Plus compost microbial communities from Emeryville, California, USA - eDNA 3rd pass 30_C BE-Lig OP (version 2) (version 2) ... | reverse complement strand
CCATGGCTCGCGCCAGCTATGTGGCCAGCGCGCGCGCCATGGCGCACCCCCCAACTGGCCGGACTTTACGCCGCCGCCCCGGCCGACTTTTGCTCCGCCGTTGACATACGCCTTGCCGCAGAGCGGGGCGCCGCGCGCGACATATTACTATACCGCCCGCCGCAAACCCCGCCGCTTGACCGAGATCGAACGGCGTGCCGGGCTGCGCAACGACTATCGCGGCACCGAGACCTTTATCTCGATTTACGAGCCGCCGGAAGCGGTGGTGGGCCGGCGGGCGCAGCGGCTGCATATCCGCGCTCTTTGTTCCAACCGACATCTGCCGGCGGTGCTGCCACTGGCAGGTTCGGATGATTTCGTCATGGTTTCGGATCAGGCGCTGTCATTGACCTGCGTAAACGGCCCTACTCCTCCGCGCGAGGCTGTGACCGAGGTCGAGCGTGCCGGCCCGCACCGTATGCGGCAGGGCGACGTTTATTGGCGACTGATTTCCTATTTGTCGTTGAATCATTTCGGGTTGGACGACCGTTTTGGCCGGGATGGCGCCGCCAGCCTGCGTGAGCTGCTGAGCCTGTTTGCCGATGCCTCAGATCATGTGACCGAGGTGCAGCTGGCCGGGCTGACCGGCCTTGCGGTGCGGCCTGTCACTCGCTCATTGCGCCGGCCCGAGGGGATCTTTCCCGCGCGCGGGCTGGAGCTGGTGCTGACCTTCGATGAAGCCGCCTTCGAGGGACGCGGCGTCATTCTGCTGGGGGCGGCGCTGGACCGTTTCCTTGCAGAATACGCCAGTATCAACAGCTTTACCCAGACCGTGATTACCAGCCGGCAGCGCGGCGTCATAAAACGTTTCCCGCCCCGGGCCGGGCTGGGGCCGCTGATATGACCCGTCCTGCCGGAGAGGCCGGCTTTCTGGCGCTGTTGCGCCGGTTGGAGCGTGAAGGTGCGGGCCGGCCGCGCATTGGCCGAAGCACCCGGCGGGCGCAGGATATTGTCGATATCGGGCAGGACCCCCGGCTGGCCTTCCCTTCGCAAGAGCTGTCGGCGCTGGACACAGAAGGCACCCGCGCCAGAATCCGTGCACAATTCATGGGCTTTTTTGGCCCGCATGGCGCGCTGCCGCTGAACCTGACCGAAGAGGTGCTGCGCTGGCAGGAAGAAGGCGAAGAAGGCTTTGTCGCCTTTGCCGATATCCTGTCCTCGCGTTTCTACCAGCTGTTCTTTCGTGCATGGTCGGATGCCCATGCCATCAGCCAGCACGACCGTCCGGATCAGGACCGTTTCCAGTTCTACGTCGGCGCGGTGGCTGGTATCGGCACACCCGCTTTCCGCGACCACGACAGTTTCCCCGACATTGCCCGGTTGCCATTGGTGTCGATCTTTGGGGGCCGGGTGCGCAGCGCAGTGAGGCTGCGGCAATTGCTGCACAGCCATTTCGGCTATCCGGTCGATGTGCAGGAACATGTCGTAAGCTGGCTTGAGTTCGAGCCGGACGACCTGCACGGTCTGGGGCAGGGCGGCATGCTGGGCAGCGACAGTTATCTGGGCGCGCGGCGGCAATCGGTGAACGAAAAGATTTGTATCCGGCTGGACCTGCCCGATCCGCAAACCTATCGTGACTTCCTGCCCGGCCAGCCCCGGCACGACCGGCTGGCCGGGCTGGTGTACTGGTATCTCGGCAAGACTCTGGATATCGATCTGGCGCTTGCCCTGCCTGCCGACCGTGTACCACCGGCGCAGCTTGGCCGCGATGCTGCCATTGGCTGGCTGGCCGCCATTCGCCCCGAAGGGTTGCCCCCCGGCTCTGATTATACCGAAGTCGCCCGTTTCGCGCTGGGTCGCGACACGGGCCAGAATTCCGCGAAAGGCCCCCGATGACCGCGATCACAATCGAGAAATTTGCCGGCAAAATGAACCGGCTGGGTTATGAGGCCTTCCTTCAGGCGATGCGGCAGGCACGTGGTGACGGCAACCGCAATGTCGAACTGTCGCACTGGCTGTTTCATGCCGTATCGCATCAGGATGGCGATATTTCGGTCACCCTGCGCGCGCTGGGGCTGGATCGCGGACGGATGCTCAAGGATCTGGGCCGGGCGATGGACAGCCTGCAAAAGAACGTTACCGAAACCCCCGGCATCTCGGAACGGCTGGCGGATGCGCTGAATCATGCCTGGACCTACGCCACGCTGTTCTTCGGCGAGGCGCAGATCCGTACCGGGCACCTGCTGGTCGCGTTGCTGAATGATGCTGCCCTGCGCCGCGAGGTCGAGCTTTACTCGTCCTTGTTTGCCGACATGTCGGCCGAGCGCATCGGTGCCGAGGCCCGGACGCTGTGGCAGGAATCTGACGAGGAAAACCTGCGCCCGATGGACGGCGTCGGCACCTCAGCGCGTGAAGGGCAGCAGGGCGCAGCAGCCACCGCGCTGGGGCGGTTCTCGGTCGATATGACCGCGCAGGCGGCCGAGGGTGGCATGGACCCGGTTGTCGGCCGCGATAATGAGATCCGCCAGATCATTGATGTGCTGATGCGTCGGCGTCAGAATAACCCGATTCTGACTGGTGAAGCTGGCGTCGGCAAAACTGCCGTGGTCGAGGGGTTCGCACAAAAGCTTGCCGCGGGAGAGGTGCCGCCAGCCTTGCAGGGCATGCGGCTGCATATGCTGGACATCGGTGCCATGCAGGCCGGTGCCAGCATGAAAGGTGAGTTCGAGCAGCGCTTGCGCTCGGTCATTGACGAGGTGCAAAGCTCGGCCACCCCGATCATCCTGTTCATTGACGAGGCGCATACGCTGGTTGGTGCCGGGGGTGCGGCTGGAACCGGCGATGCCGCGAACCTGCTGAAGCCAGCTTTGGCGCGCGGTACTTTGCGCACCATCGGCGCGACGACCTGGGCCGAATATCGCAATTATTTTGAGAAGGACCCGGCGCTGACCCGGCGCTTTCAGCCAATTTCGGTCGATGAGCCCTCGATCGAGACCGCGTGCTACATGATCCGTGGCCTGCGCGCGCCAATGCAGGCGCATCACAAGGTCCGTATCTCGGACGCCGCGCTTGAGGCGGCGGTAAGGCTTTCGGCGCGCTATCTGCCCGCGCGGCAATTGCCCGACAAGGCAGTGTCGCTTCTGGATACCGCCTGTGCCCGCGTTGCAATCAGCCAATCTACCATTCCCGCCCGGATTGCCGATCTGCGCGCAGAAATTTCTGGCTATGACAGTGAGATCGCCGCCCGCGAATCCGATCGCGATCTGGGTGAGGGCGACGAGGCCCGGCTGGCCGAGACCCGCACACGCGCCGAAGAGGCGCGGGCCCAGCTGGCTGATCTGGAAACTGCCTATGCCGATGAGAAATCGCTTGTCGGGCAGATATTGTCTTTGCGCAAATCGCTTGCCGAACGCGCAGGCGAAGATTTCGACGAAGAGGCGATCCGTGCCGAACTGACCGGCGCCATGGATCAGCTGGGCCAAATTCATGCTGATGAGCGGATGATCTGGCCGCATGTTGACGAACAGGCGGTGGCCAGCGTTATCAGCGACTGGACCGGCATTCCGGCGGGGCGCATGGTTGCTGATGAATTGCAGGCGGTGCTGGGTCTGTCGGACTTGCTACGTGAACGGGTGATCGGGCAGGATCAGGGGCTTTGCATGATTGCGCGCCGGGTCGAGACCGCCCGTGCCGGTCTTGGGAACCCGGAAAAGCCCATCGGGGTTTTCATGCTCTGCGGCCCTTCGGGCGTTGGCAAGACCGAAACGGCGCTGGCGCTGGCCGAGGCGTTATATGGTGGTGAGCAGAATATCATTACCATAAACATGTCCGAATTCCAGGAAGCGCATTCCGTCAGCCTGCTGAAAGGGGCCCCCCCCGGTTATGTCGGCTATGGCGAGGGCGGCCGGTTGACCGAGGCGGTGCGCCGCAAGCCATATTCGGTCGTACTGCTGGACGAGATGGAAAAGGCCCATCCCGATGTACATGAGCTGTTCTTTCAGGTCTTTGACAAGGGCTGGATGGAGGACGGCAACGGCCGCCCCATCAACTTTCGTAACACGCTGATCCTGATGACCTCGAATGTCGGCACCGGTACGATCATGGCGCTTGCCCCCGAGGGCATCATCACTGATGAGGATACGTTGCAGGCCAGCCTGAAAGAGGAGTTGCTTGGCACCTTCCCCCCGGCGCTGCTGGGCCGGATCGTGACCATTCCCTACCTGCCTCTGTCGGCTGAGGTGCTGGGCGGCATCAGCCGGCTGAAACTTGGTTCGGTGGCGCGCCGGATGCGTGACAGTCATGGCGCGCGGCTGGGTTGGGATGATGCGGTGATCAATCATATTGTCGCGCAATGCCGTGATCCGGACAGCGGCGGACGGATGATAGATAATATTATTACCAACTCGATCCTGCCCGAACTGTCGCGGCAAGTACTGTCGCGCATGGTCTCGGGGCAGGCGATGTCTGATGTGACGATTCGTATCGACGGTGGCGGCTTCGCTTATGATTTCGCCTAGTGGTTCATTCACTGCCTCTGGATGATCAAGAAATCTGGTTCTCAGGTAGGTGTCTCGCTGATCCCCTCCTGAGAGCGTTCGTTCTCCGGGCGTCTTAAGCCGATTGTCGGCTGCCATGAGGTTGGCGAAGGTGTGAGCGTGGCACCATGGGGAAGGTGCTTCACGGATGCATCTTTGATGTAAACGGTGCAAAGGCCCCGAAACGCCTCTTTGCCGAAATTATTTTTGACGAGCAGGTGAAGCGGGCGGCGCGTATCAGGCACGCAGCGAGGCCTGATTCGACAGGAAAAGGCAGCTGCTGGACATGTCCTGTGGCGTCCTTGATCGGATGGCCTTTGCCATCGTCGATGAATGAGGAGGAAGCCCAGAAGACGGACGATCCTCCATAGGTGCGCTGCAAGACCCGCACCCTGAAATGGCGCTCTACGAGACGGGATATCCAGACTAGCTAAACGGGCGCCGCGCATGGTGGAGCAGAAGGCGCGATCGGTAAGGCTGGAGGTTGGCTCTTTTCACAGACAAGCCTGGGCTGTCCGGAAAAGCGGGCGTTTTTCCGGTGTGGAGAGTGACGAGTGGTGATGTTCCACGGTTAACAGCGGGACGGAAACGGACCGTGACCGGCATCCGATCATGGAGGGGATGCCCTGACGATGCGCAGCCATCCAAAACTCGTCAATGGGACCGCGCTCAAGCCGGACAAGTGTGAAGCGACCGCAGGGCCTGAAGAGGCGAGTTCAGTAGCATATTGATAAATAAAGATAAGGTGAGCCAAGAAAAATCCTGGGCTCACCTTATGCTTGCAAAAAGGCTCAAACAGTCCGGGTAAGGCTCATTTTATGCTTGGCCGCACACGAGCCGTCCCGCCTTAGCCGCATTTGGAATGGCCGCATGAAGGGCAGGTCATGCAGCCCTCGATCATACGCATCCCGTATTGGCCGCAAGAGGGGCAGGCCGGGCCGCGCGGGCGTTCGCCCACGGCGACCAGTTCGGCCTTGGGATCGGATTTCAGTGCCATGCCCTCGCCGGCAAGAAAGCCGGTCGAGATCATGTGCCGCTCGATCACCCCACCGATGGCGGCAAGAATCGAGGGGACATAGCGTCCCTCCATCCACGCGCCGCCACGCGGGTCAAAGACCGCCTTCAGCTCTTCGACCACGAAGGACACATCGCCGCCGCGCCGGAATACAGCCGAGATCATCCGTGTCAGCGCCACGGTCCAGGCAAAATGCTCCATGTTCTTCGAGTTGATGAAAACCTCGAAGGGGCGGCGGTGATCGGCCTGAACGATATCGTTGATGGTGATATAGATCGCGTGCTCACTGCCGGGGAATTTCAGCTTGTAGGTCGAGCCCTCAAGCGCCGCCGGGCGTTCCAGTGGCTCGGTCAGATAAACCACATCGGCGCCCTTGTCGGCCTGCGGGGCCTCTTCGGATTTCTCACTTACCGACAGGACCGAGCCGGTCACGTCGTTCGGACGATAGGTGGTGCAGCCTTTGCAGCCCTGATCCCAGGCGGCCAGATAGACATCCTTGAAGTCCTCGAACGAGATATCCTCGGGGCAGTTGATGGTCTTTGAGATCGAGCTGTCGACCCATTCCTGCGCGGCCGCCTGCATGGCGACGTGATCCATGGGCGAAAGCGTCTGGGCATTGACAAAATGGTCGGGCAGCGGCGCGTCGCCATGCAGGTCGCGCCACATCTGCACGGCGTAATCGACGACCTCTTCTTCGGTGCGCGAGCCGTCTTTTTGCAGGACTTTACGGGTATAGGCATAGGCAAAGACCGGCTCGATTCCCGAACTGACGTTGCCCGCGTAAAGGCTGATAGTGCCGGTCGGCGCGATGCTGGTCAGCAGCGCGTTGCGGATGCCGTGCTGGGCCACCGCCTCGCGCACATCCTCATCCATGCGCTGCATAAAACCCGAGGCGAGGTATTTCTCGGCGTCAAACAGCGGGAAGGCACCTTTTTCACGCGCCAGATCGACCGAAGCCAGATAGGCCGAACGGGCAATCGACTTCATCCACGCCCGCGTTTGCGCTACCGCATCATCGGCACCGTAACGCAGGCCAAGCATCAGCAGCGCATCGGCCAGACCGGTGACGCCAAGGCCGATGCGGCGCTTGGCCTGCGCCTCGGCTGCTTGCTGCGGCAGCGGGAATTTCGAGGCATCGACGACGTTATCCATCATCCGCACCGCGACGCGGACCAGTTCATCCAGCGCCTCGGGGTTCAGCCGTGCTTCGGGGGTAAAGGGCGCCTCGACCAGACGGGTCAGGTTGATCGAGCCAAGCAGGCAGGCACCATAAGGCGGCAGGGGCTGTTCGCCGCAAGGGTTGGTGGCGGCGATCGTCTCGCAATAGTTCAGGTTATTCTGTTGGTTGATGCGGTCGATAAAGATCACGCCCGGTTCGGCATAATCATAGGTCGCGCGCATGATCCGGTTCCACAGGTCGCGCGCCTGGATGGTGTGATAGACCTTACCGCCGAATTTCAGATCCCACGGGCCGTCGGCCTTGACCGCTTCCATAAAAGCATCGGTGACGAGCACTGACAGGTTGAACATGCGCAGCCGGGCGCTGTCCTGTTTTGCCTGAATGAAGGTTTCGATATCGGGGTGGTCGCAGCGCATCGTTGCCATCATCGCACCGCGGCGCGAGCCGGCAGACATGATCGTGCGGCACATCGCGTCCCAGACATCCATAAAGCTGAGCGGGCCCGAGGCATCCGCGGCCACGCCCTTTACCTCGGCCCCGCGCGGGCGGATGGTGCTGAAGTCATAGCCGATACCGCCGCCCTGCTGCATGGTCAGCGCGGCCTCCTTGAGCATGTCAAAGATACCGGCGAGGCTGTCGGGGATAGTCCCCATGACAAAGCAGTTGAACAGCGTCACTTCGCGGCCGGTGCCCGCGCCGGCAAGGATGCGGCCGGCGGGAAGAAACCGGAAATCCTCAAGCGCGGCGTAAAAGCGGTCTTCCCACTGCGCGGGGTCTTTTTCGACGCGGGCAAGGTCACGGGCAACGCGCCGCCAGCTGTCCTCGATCGACAGGTCAAGCGACTGGCCCGCACCATCCTTGAGCCGATACTTCATATCCCAGATCTGTTCGGCGATAGGGGCTGAGAAACGGCTCATGGCGGAAATCCCTGGCTAGTGATCGAAACGGGCAAGCCGGTCTTATACACGGCCCTGCGCCCGGTTCTAGGAGGAGAAAGATGGAGCCTCTTAATATAGTTTAACTCGACGCTGATTTCCAGATTTAGCGGCAAGCTGCGGTAAGGGCCCAACCTATTGAGATTGCAGGCCGGTCAGCTCATCAATCACGTTCTGCCACAGGCTTGCCGGTTGCGCGCCGGTCACAACGTGGCTGTCGGCGACAATAAAGGTCGGGACCGAGTTGATGCCGCGCTGGCGGGCGTGTATCTCGCGCGTGGCGACCTCGTCGCGATCCTCGGCTGTGGCGAGCAGACGACGGATCATCCGGCCATCCATTCCTGCCTTTTCCCCGATCTCGACCAGCACATCGGGGTTCGAGATATTCCGACCCTCGCGCCAATGTGCCCGCATCAGCCCGGACATGACCGGGGTCTGTGCGCCCTCCAGTCCTGCCCAATGCAACAGGCGGTGCGCGTCGAGGGTATTCGGCACCCGCTCGATCAGCGAGGGGTTGATCCACAGGCCCAGCCGCTCGCTGGCCTCCATCACCGGTTTCATCGCCTGGAGGATGCCCTTTTCGCCGCCGAATTTCATCTTCATGTAGGCGACATAATCCATGCCGGCCTGCGGCATCTGTGGATCAAGGCGAAAGGGATGCCAGCTGATCGCAAAGGGGTGGTCGGGCCGGCTTTCCAGAGCAAGGTCCAGTTCAGCCTTGCCGATCATGCACCACGGGCAGACCGGATCGGCAAAGATATCTAGGCGAATTTGGCCGGGAAGCGGTTCGGTCATGGGTTATCCTTGCGATGGGCGTCCCGCAGGGCGCGGCGGTTGATCTTGCCCGTCGGCGTGCGGGGCAGGGCGGACAGAGGGATGTATTCGCGCGGCTGCTTATAGCGTGCAAGCCGGGTTTCGGCCTGCTGACGCAGCGCCTCGACCGTGGCGGGACCGGTCCAGAAGGCGGCGATTACACTTGTGCCGGGGCCGACTGGCAGCTCGACTGCCGCGACCTCGCCCGCCTCGGACAGGGCGGCAAGCGCGTCCTCAACCTCACCGGGTGAGACACGAAAGCCGCCGGCGTTCATCATGTCATCGGCGCGGCCAAGGGTGCGAATCGCACCTTCGGCGGTGGTTTCAGCCAGATCGCCGGTCAGAAACCAGTCGCCGCAAAAGCGTGCCGCCGTCTCCTGCGGTTGGTCGAGATAGCCCAGAAACAGCCCGGGGTCCGAGCGGTGGACCGCAAGGACGCCGGGCTGGCCGGAGGCAAGCTCGTGCCCCTCGTCATCAAGGATTGCGATCCGCCGGCCGGGCTGAGGAAAGCCCGCCGTGCCATCTGGTGCCGGGCGCGCGGGGCTGCCCGAGATGAAGGTCGAGCATTCCGACATTCCCATCGCCTCATGCAGATCGGTGCCGGTGCGCTCTTGCCAGGCGTGGCGCAGAGCGGGGTCCAGCCTTTCGCCCGCGACAAGACCGTGACGCAGCCCGTTCCACGGTTTCCACTCGGCCCGCAGCAGGCGGCGAAACACGCCGGGTGCGGCGGCGAGGATGGTGGCGCCGTGTCGGCTGGCGATCAGCGGGATCTGTCCGGGCGCTACGTCTTCGGCGGGAATCAGCGCCGTAGCGCCCATGGTCCAAGGGTCCATGAGGCCGGTCCCAAGCGTGAATGTCCAGTTAAAGGCCCCGGCATGCAGCAGCCGGTCCTGCGCCGTCAGCCCATACCAGCCCTGATACATCATTTGCCGGGCAAGGATGGCGCGATGTGCATGGCAGACCGCGCGGGGTTGGCCCGAAGTGCCCGAGGTAAAGACGATATAGGCCAGATCATCAGGCCTGGCCTGCGCGAATCCGGCCGGAGGCAGCGCGGCGAATCCGGTGATTCGTTCGGCCGACAGGACCGGGGCCGGGTGATCGGGCAAGGCAATGCCCTTGTCCGCGACGATCATCGCTGGCTGAATGACGGCAGCGATCTTGCTGATCTCTGCCTCGGTCAGCATAGGAGAGGTCGGAACCGGCACGATACCGGCGGCGATGGCACCAAGATAGGTGACCGGAAAGTTCGGATTGTTCCCCAGCCGCATCAGCAGCCGCTGTCCCGGGCGCAGGCCTGCCTGCAAAAGCCCGGTCGCCGTGCCCAGCACCGCCTGACGCAACCGGGCATGGGACCAACGGTCGGCGCGGCTGAGGCCCAGCACCGACATGGCAAGCCGGTCCGGAGACGCGGTTCCAGCTTGCAGCACATGTTCGGCCAGATTCATTCCGTTACCCCGTCTGGTTCGTCTTTCGGGGATAAAGCCTTGCGCTGCGGGGGGAAAGAGGGCGGGGGCAGTTGCCTGTCAGGCAAGCCGCAGACATGAAAACGGCCGGCGCCTTGCAGGCCCGGCCGGTTCCGGCATGTTGCGTTGTCGTCGAATCAGAGCAGCTTCAGATCCGAGGCAGAGCTGCGGCCGTCACGGCCCGATTGCAGCTCATAGCTGATCTTTTGGTTGTCGTTCAGTCCGGTCAGCCCGGCGCGTTCGACCGCCGAGATATGGACGAACACGTCCTTGCCGCCATCATCGGGCGCGATGAAGCCATAGCCTTTGGTGGCGTTGAACCATTTTACGGTGCCGGTAGCCATTTTACCGTCTCTCCTTCAAGTCATCCCGGGGCGAAATTGCACCCGAGCCGTGCAGTGCAGCCCTTTCCCGTCAAGTCCGGCTGCCCCGTGAAGGGAGGCGGTAGAAAGTCGTGCTCACGCAGCGCAGAGGATGAACGATTCGCGAAAAAACGCAAGAACGAATGCGTCGCGCGAGATGATGCAGGATCATCTCGCGCGATTATTTTGGCAGATTGCCGCCAAACCGGGGGGGTGCGCTCAGCGCAGATCCGGCGGGGTGGCCTCGTCGCGCAGCATGGCGATGGCTGCATCCAGCGTGTGGTTTTCGCTGCCCTGCCGGTCGAGTCGCCGGATCGAGACGCTGCGTTCCTCGACCTCTTTCAGACCCACAGCCATGATGACCGGCACTTTGCCGACCGAATGTTCGCGGACCTTGTAGTTGATCTTTTCATTGCGGGTGTCGGCTTCGGCCCGCAGCCCGGCGGCGCGCAGCGCGGCCACGACTTCATGCACATAGTCGTCGGCAGCCGAGACGATAGATGCGACCACCACCTGGCGCGGCGCGAGCCACAGCGGCATCTTGCCCGAGTAGTTCTCGATCAGGATGCCGATGAAACGCTCGAAGCTGCCCAGCACGGCGCGGTGCAGCATGTAGGGCCGGTGCTTGGCGCCGTCCTCGCCGACATATTCCGCGCTGAGCCGCTCGGGCAGGTTGGGATCGACCTGGAAGGTGCCGCACTGCCATTCGCGGCCGATGGCGTCGGTCAGCTTGAAGTCCAGTTTCGGCCCGTAGAAGGCGCCGTCGCCGGGGTTGATCTCATAGGGCAGGCCCAGCTTTTCGATGGCGCCTTTCAGCGCGCCCTCGACCTTGTCCCATTGCGCGTCCGTGCCGATCCGCACCTCGGGCCGGGTCGAGAGCTTGATGTCGAAGCCGTCGAAGCCGAGGTCCTGATAGACCGAGGACAAGAGCGCGATGAAGCCGGCGCATTCGTCTTCGATCTGGTCCTCGGTGCAGAAGATATGCGCGTCGTCCTGGACAAAGCCGCGCACCCGCATCAGCCCGTGCATCGAACCCGAGGATTCGTAACGATGGCACGAGCCGAATTCGGCCAGCCGCAGCGGCAGGTCGCGGTAGGATTTAAGGCCCTGATTATAGACCTGTACATGGCAGGGGCAGTTCATCGGTTTCAGCGCGTTGATGCGCTTTTCCCTGGCCCCTTCCTCGTCCACCTCGACGATGAACATGTTCTCGCGATAGGCTTCCCAGTGGCCGGATTTTTCCCACAGGATACGGTCCACGACCTGGGGCGTCTTGATTTCTTTATAGCCGGCGCGGATCAGGCGGCGGCGCATATACGATTCAAGTTCGCGATAGATTGTCCAGCCGTTCGGATGCCAGAAGACCATGCCCGGCGCTTCTTCCTGAAAATGGAAAAGCTCCATCTCGCGGCCAAGCTTGCGATGGTCGCGCCTGGCAGCCTCTTCCAGCATGGTCAGGTGGGCCTTGAGGTCGTCGCGGTTGCGGAAGGCCACACCGTAGATGCGTTGCAGCATCGGGCGCGAGGAATCGCCCAGCCAATAGGCACCGGCGACATGGGTCAATTTAAAGGCATCAGCCGGAACCTGGCCGGTGCTTTGCAGATGGGGGCCGCGGCAGAGGTCCTGCCAGTTGCCGTGCCAATACATGCGGATCGGCTCGCCTTCCGGGATGCGGTTCACAAGCTCGACCTTGAAGGACTCACCCTGCGCCTCGTAGTGGGCAAGGGCGCGGGCACGGTCCCAGACCTCGGTGCGCACAGGCTCGCGGGCGGCGATGATCTGTTTCATCCGAGCCTCGATCGCGCCCAGATCCTCGGGCGTGAAGGGTTCGGCCCGGTCGAAATCGTAGAACCAGCCCTGATCGCGGACGGGACCGATCGTCACCTTGACGTCGGGCCACAGCTCTTGCACGGCGCGGGCCATGATATGGGCGAGGTCATGGCGGATCAGTTCGAGTGCCGGCTCGCTGTCCTTCATGGTGTTGATGCTGATCTGGCCGCTTTTCTGGATTGGCCATTGCAGGTCGATGTGCTGGCCGTCGAGAAAGGCAGAAATCGCATTCCGGGCGAGGCTCGGGGCGATGGATGCGGCAACCTCGGCGGCGGTGATGCCGGCGGGATAGTCGCGCGAATTGCCATCGGGGAAAGTAAGGGAGATCTGGGACATAGGTCCTCCTCGTCGGTTTGGCGCCCACGGAACGCCCGGTTGCGGGTATGTCGGGTGGGTGTGGCGCGATTGCCGCGCGTTGTCAATGTGGATAGCGTGGCAGGGGGCTTTGCGCCCCCGTCGCGTTCCGCGACTCCCCCGCAGGATATTTGGACACGAAAGAATGACGCAGTATCTCGAAGGGCCGCAGGGGCGGCGCATTGCCTATAACCGGGTCGGGGGGCAGGGGCCTGGTGTGGTATTTCTGGGCGGGTTCCGATCCGACATGCAGGGGTCGAAAGCCCTGTGGCTGGAGGATTGGGCGCGCAGGCGCGGGCGGGCTTTTCTGCGCTTTGACTATTCGGGGCACGGCGAGTCCTCGGGCGCTTTTGACGAAGGCGCGATCGGCGACTGGTTTCAGGATGCGCTGGCGGTGATCCGGGGGCTGACAGAGGGGCCGCAGGTGCTGGTCGGGTCCTCAATGGGTGGCTGGATCAGCCTGCTTGTGGCGCGCACCATGCCTGAGCGGCTGGCCGGGCTGGTCACTGTGGCGGCGGCGCCGGATTTCACCGAGCGCGGCTTCTGGGCCGGTTTTTCCAAGGCAGAGCGGGCGGCATTGGCTGAGTCGGGGCGGGTCGAGTTGCCGAGTGATTATGCCGACGAGCCTTATGTCATCACCCGGCGACTGATCGAGGACGGGCGCGATCATCTGGTTCTGGACAAGCCGCTGCCACTGCCCTTTCCCGTGCGTTTCCTGCAGGGTACGGCTGATGCAGATGTGCCGATGTCCTGGGCGCTGGATTTGCTGGATCATGCCTCGGGCGAGGATATGCGTCTGACGCTGGTCAAGGGTGCCGATCACCGCTTTTCCACCCCGGACTGTCTGGAACTGATCGGCGCAGCGATCAACGAGGTCTTGGCGTGCGCGGAATAAGCGAGCGGCGGCGTTATCGCCGCCTCTGCCGGATGTTTCCGTAGGGTCAGACTGCGATTTTGGCGTCGTGTTCGGACAGGTTGACGACGCCGCAGTCGACCGGTGCCGTTCCCCTGCGCCGGCGGCGACGCGTTTCTGTGGGCTGAAGTTGTTCGTCGATGAAGTCGAGCACCAGCGGGCGGATATTCAGTCGCCAGCTTTTGCCTGCGAAGATGCCGTAATGGCCTGCGTCGGGTTCGAGGTGCTGGGTCTTGCGGTTGTCCGGCACCCCGGTACAGAGCGACAGGGCCGCCACGCATTGGCCGGGGGCAGAGATGTCGTCCTTGGCCCCTTCGACCGTCATGATCGCGACATCGGTGATCTTGCCGATGTCAATCTGCCTGCCATCCACGGCAAAGCAGTTGCGCGCGATCTCGCGCTCTTTGAAGACACGCTCGACCGTCGAGAGGTAGAATTCGGCGGTCATGTCCATGACGGCGAGATATTCGTCATAGAAGGTGTTGTGTTTATCGCCCTCGGATCCCTCGCCGCGCGCCTCGGCGAAAATCTTGTCGAGGAAGGCACGGGCATGGGTTTCGGCATTCATGGCGATGAATGAGGCCAGCTGGGCGAGGCCCGGATAGACCATGCGTCCGGCACCGCGATACTTGAAGCCGACCTGCTGGATCATCAGATAATCGAGCTGACCCATTGTCATGCGGTTGCCGAAATCGGTCACTTCGGTCGGGGCGGCATCCGGGTCGATCGGCCCGCCGATCAGGATCAGGGACCGGGGCTGGGCCTTGGGGTCGTCTTCGGCCAGGATCGCGGTGGCGGCGAGGGCCAGTGGCGCGGGCTGGCAGATTGCGATGACATTGGTATCCGGCCCGAGGTGGCGGATGAAATCGACCAGATAATTTGTGTAATCCTCGACGTCGAACTTGCCGCAGCTGACCGGAATGTCACGGGCGTTGTGCCAATCCGTCACATAGACTTCGCAATCGGGAAGCAATGAAGTGACCGTAGTGCGAAGGAGGGTGGCATAGTGGCCCGACATCGGGGCGACAAGAAGGACCTTACGGGCCAGCGGTTCGCGGCGGGCGACCCGGAAATGCACGAGGTCGCCAAAAGGGCGTCTGATCACCGGTTCGACATAGACGACATGGTCCTGGCCGTCCTCGGACACGATGGGCGGGATCTCCCAGTCGGGCTTGATCACCATGCGGGCAAAGCTGCGTTCAGTCACCCGGCCCCAGGCCGACATCAGCTTGAAAAGCGGGTTGGGGCTGAGCGCGAAAGCCGGGTAGGAGGCAAGCGCCCGTGCGCTGGCGCCCATCCATTCGTTGGTGTTTCGGATCGTCTCCATCGCGTCGTAGGAGATGATGCCTTTCAGTCCCTTGTAAGTCGTCAACATAGCCCTCTCCGTTACGCTGCGCCGGATTCGGCCTTGCCGGGGAAGGACACGGCTTTACCTGCGTTTTATGCTGGGCATAATGATTTTACGGTTCAGGGAGGATTGTCAATTATGGTGGGTAAGAATGAAAAGCCGGAAACTGGTTCCGGGGCCAAAGCTGCGGCTGGAAAAAGCAGCCGTCGCAAGACTGGCGCAAAATCCTCCTCTGCGTCAAAACCTGAACCTGCCTCAGCAGATGCCGTAAAACCTGTGCGCAATCGGCAGGCGAAACCGGATAAAACAGAACCCGCCGTTTCTGCTGAAAAAACAGCGAAAACCTCTGACGCCACTAAATCAGCGCAGGCCACAAAATCTACCAGCACGCGATCTGCCGCTGCTGCCAAATCTGCGGGGGAAAAATCCGCAGTGCGGGGAACGGGATCGCGGGCGCGGGCAGCCAATCGCAGCGATCCACGTACTAGCACGCGGCGTAAAACCACGGTGAAATCAACAGCAAAGCCCGCTGCAGCGACGCTGAGCGCCGCTGATGAGGTATTGCGGCCGCTGGGTGCTGCTGGCTTTGGCGATACGGCACCGACCGCAATACCGGTCGGGACCAGCCCCGCCGTAAAACCTGCTGAATCTGCTGCTCAGGGGCCTGCTGACGGTTCGGCCGTGTCTGCCTTTGCGGAAGCGGCCTTTGGCGTTGATAGCACTCTGCCCGAGCAGCTGAGCCGCAATATCGAGCGCATTGAGGCGCTGACCCAGCGGTTGGTCCGCGCTTTGGCCACGCGCCGCCCCCACAGTCCGGGGGTCGAGATGCCGGGCCCTGATCTGTTCGCGACGGCGACGACTGCCTGGCTGAAGCTATTGGCTGAGCAGCCCGAGCGGGTGATCAGTCAGCAGGTCAGCTACTGGGGCGAGACGCTGCGCCATTTTGCCGAGGCGCAGGCCGCACTGGCCCGCGGTACGCTGCAACCGCCGGCTGATAGCGGGGCAAAGGACCGGCGCTTTTCGAACCCGCTTTGGGAGGCACATCCTTTTTTCAACTTTATCAAGCGGCAATATCAGATCAACGCTCAGGCCTTGCAGGAGGCGACAAGCGCGCTTGATTTGCCCGACACGACCGACCGGCGCCGGATCGAATGGTTCACCCGCCAGATGATCGACATGCTGGCACCAACGAATTTTCTGGCCACGAATCCTGATGCCCTGGAAAAAGCGCTGGAAACCGAGGGCGAAAGTCTGGTCAAGGGGCTGGAAAACCTTGTTCGCGATGTCGAGCAGAATAATGGTGAGCTGATCGTTTCTTTGGCTGACCGCGATGCATTCCGCGTTGGCGAAAATATAGGCACTACCGAAGGAACAGTGGTTGCGCGGACCAAGCTCTATGAGATGATTCAGTACAAGCCGACCACGGCGCAGGTGCATGAAATTCCGCTGGTGATTTTCCCGCCCTGGATCAACAAGTTCTACATCCTTGACCTTAAGCCTCAGAACAGTCTGATCAAATGGATTGTCGATCAGGGCTATACGCTGTTTGTAGTGGCATGGAAAAACCCCGATCCCAGCTATGGCGACACCGGGATGGCGGATTATGTCAGCGCCTATCTTGAGGTCATGGACCGGGTGCTGGATCAGACCAACCAGAAAAAGCTGAACGTTGTCGGCTATTGCATCGCCGGGACGACGCTGGCGCTGACGTTGTCGCTGTTCAAGCAGCGCGGCGATGATCGGGTGAACTCGGCCACCTTCTTTACCACGCTGACCGATTTCGAGGATCAGGGCGAATTTACCGCCTATCTGCAAGAGGACTTTGTTTCGGGCATCGAAGAAGAGGCGGCGCGGACCGGTGTTCTGGGCGCCCAGCTGATGACGCGGACCTTCAGCTTTTTGCGGGCCAATGATCTGGTGTGGGGGCCGGCGATCCGCAGCTATATGCTGGGCGAGACACCGCCCGCCTTTGATCTGCTGTACTGGAACGGCGACGGCACCAACCTGCCTGGACGGATGGCGATGGAATATCTGCGTGGCCTCTGTCAGGAGAACCGATTTGTCGGCGAGGGGTTTGATCTGATGGGGCATCGGCTGCATGTCAGCGATGTCTCTTTGCCGCTTTGCGCCATCGCCTGCGAGACCGATCATATCGCCCCATGGCGCGACAGCTGGCGAGGCGTGGCGCAGATGGGTTCGCCCGACAAGACCTTCATCCTGTCCGAATCGGGCCATATCGCCGGGATCGTGAACCCGCCCAGCAAGAAGAAATACGGTCACTACACCTCGACCGCTGGCTTTGAGCGCGGAGAGCAGCACTGGCTGGACCACGCACAGCGTCATGACGGCAGCTGGTGGGGCCGCTGGGGCGAATGGCTGGCCGAACGGGCCGGAAACCTGGTCAAAGCCCGCGATCCGGGTGAGGGGCTTGGCCCGGCTCCGGGCGTATACGTTCACGAGCGGGCGTAAATTTTTCTGCACCGCAGCAAAAAAGATCTTGCAATGCTGCGGTGCAGAAAGTATATGGGGGGCAGATAGAGTTTCCGGTGCCAAGCCGCCAATCAAGGAGAGTGCAGATGGCCAAGACCCCCGACTTCACCAAGACCATGCAAGAAATCATGGCGAAATTCCCGATCGACACCTCGTCCTTCCAGGACGCTTTCCGCTCGCAGACCGCGCTGGGCGAAAAGATGGCTAAGGTGGCGCTGGCTGCTGCCGAGCGTTCGACCGAAATCTCGGCCCAGTGGGCCAAAGATACCCTTGCCCGCATGGGTGAACTGACCGCCTCGAAAGATGAGCCGGCCGAATACGCCAAAGCGCTCAGCGATTTCGCCACGGCCTCGGCCGAAGTTGCTGCCGAGCATATGGCTGCCTTTGCCGAAGTGGCCAAGAAAGTTCAGATGGACACCGTCGATCTGATGCTGACCGCTGGTAAGGATCTGGCTGCCGACGCCCAGAAAGTCGCTGAAAAAGCTACCCGCGACGCGCAAGCCGCTGTCCGTAAAGCTGCCACCTCTGCGACCAAGGCCTGATTAACCAGTTGATGGTTTGAGGGTTAAGGGGACAGCTGGCTGTCCCCTTTTTCACATCTGTGTCCGTGCATCTGCGGTCCTGTCGGCAGTGGTGTTAACGGCGCCGCTGGCGATTTTCTTTGCATTTCCTCAGGCCATTTCCCATCATGCTGCAAATGCATTGCCGGAGGAGCCATGGCTGAGGCCGAGAATACGACCCCGCTTCTGATCAAGCGCTATGCAAGCCGCCGCCTCTATAACACCGAGACGAGCGATTACGTCACGCTTGAGGATATTGCGGATTTCATTCGTGCGGGGCGGCAGGTGCGCATTGTCGACCTCAAGACCGGTGACGATCTGACTCGGCAATATCTGCTGCAGATCATCGCCGAGCATGAGGGCAGGGGCGAAAGCGTGCTGCCGATCGAGGTGCTGATTGATCTGGTGCGCAGCTATACGACACAGGCACAATCCGTGGTGCCGCAATTCCTTGCCGCCAGCTTCGAGATGCTGCGCGAGGGTCAGTCGAAACTCATGGAGAATCTGGCGACCTTCCCCAACCCCATGTCGTCGATGCCGGGTTTTGAGGCGTTGCAGCGTCAGCAGCAGCTGTTTCTGAAGGCGATGTCCTCGGGCTGGGGCACAAGCGGCAGCAGTGGCCCCGACCTGGAAGAGATGGGAGAGGAGATCCCTCGCCGCGCGGGCAAGAAAAGCTCGGATCCCGAGGACATGGCCGAGATTCGCCGCCAGCTAGCCGAGCTTCAGAAGCGGATTTCCAGGCTTTGAGCTAACTGCGACTTGCGCAGTCGTGCCTGTCGCGCTAGACGGGCCGCGATGGACGGTTGGCCGAGTGGTCGAAGGCGCACGCCTGGAAAGTGTGTAGGCGGGGAACCGTCTCGAGGGTTCGAATCCCTCACCGTCCGCCATCATCTCTCCAACCATATGATATTCCTCATCTATTTTGATGTTTTCCACCCCTGTCCGGGATGTTTTCCACTGTTCCGGTCATGTTCTGT
>Ga0182746_1001679_pt1 | contig 18844 bp, 11 predicted proteins | sample eDN3rd30CBELigOP_FD_128881 | JGI IMG/M metagenome (GOLD analysis project Ga0182746, IMG submission 128881) | Enriched Organic Plus compost microbial communities from Emeryville, California, USA - eDNA 3rd pass 30_C BE-Lig OP (version 2) (version 2) ... | reverse complement strand
GGATACTTTAAGCACTTCCCTCAAATTCCTGGAACAGAACCCGCAACTGATGGCCCTTGCCAAAGATGGCCCGGCTAAGTTGAAAGAAGCCATGAGCAAAGTGAATGGCCTGCAGACCCAATTTCAACAAGCAGAAGAAATAAAGCAATTCATCAAAGAAAGAAAACAATACCTCAAAGAGCAGTTGGGCAAACTGGGACTGGCCAAAGAACTGAAGCAACTGAACAAGCAGGCCTATTACTACAGCGCCCAGGTCAATGAATACAAACAACTGCTGAAAGACCATAAAAAAGCGGAACAAAAAGCGATCGAGCTGTTGAGCAAGACCCGGTTGTTCAAAGAGTTTCTGCGGAAGAACAGCCAGTTGGCCTCTTTGTTCCGGTTGCCGGGCGATCCCAATGATCCTACGGCTATGGCCAGCCTGGCAGGACTGCAGACAAGAGCCCAGGTGAATGGGCTGGTCCAGCAACAGATCGCTGCAGGAGGGCCGAATGCGCAGGCACAGTTCAGCCAGAACATGCAGCAGGCGCAGAGCCGGTTGAATGAGTTGAAAAGCAAGCTGAGCAAATTAGGGAATGGAGGAAGTGATGAGTTGGACATGCCGGAAGGGTTCAAGCCCAATGGACAACGGACAAAAAGCTTTTTGCAACGCATTGAATGGGGAGCAAATATCCAATCACAGAAATCCAATGGTTATTTCCCGGTGACAAGTGATATCGCTTTGACAGCAGGCTACAAGCTGAATGATAACAGCATTGTAGGGATCGGTGCCAGCTATAAGATGGGTTGGGGAGAAAGTATCCGGAATATCAGGATCACACATCAGGGGATAGGATTAAGAAGTTTTGTGGATATAAAGCTGAAAGGGTCATTGTGGGTGACGGGAGGGTATGAGAGGAATTACCGGAGTGGTTTTGATAGGATCGCCGAACTCAGGAACCGGAGTGCGTGGCAGGAGAGTGGGTTGATCGGTATGAGCAAGGTGGTGGACCTGCGATCCAAAGTGCTGAAGAAGACCAAAGTGCAGTTATTATGGGATATGTTGAGCAACAGACAGGTACCAAAGACGCCATCAGTAGTGTTCAGAATAGGATATACATTTTAAGTTAAAGCAACCAATTCATATAAGTCAACCACGAAATGAAAAGATTAAGTATCCCCGGTTGGAGCAGATCATTGATCCCTGCCTTACTTTTCTCCTCTATTGCATATGGTCAAGGAGCTACCACAAATAATAATATTTTGTACAATAAAGCCCCGCAGATCAGTTCTCCCAATGCAGCAGCGTTGGAAAAATATGTGGAATTTCCGACCGCCACATATACAGGTGTGCCGGATATTTCTATTCCTCTTTATAATATAGGTATTAAAGGTGTTCAGGTACCTATCGGTCTTTCTTATCACGCCAGTGGTATCAAAGTAGATGAAATTTCAAGTGACGTGGGGATAGGCTGGTCGCTGATTGCAGGTGGCGCAGTGAGTATTCTACCTAATGGATTAATGGATGAAGTTTCTGGTTTCCCCAATATCGGTACGGGGAATTATGATAAGATTAAAAACAATACGCTGCAGCCTGGATATACCGGCGGATTAATTCCTTGTGCAACGGCCTCCATTTATAATGATCCTTTAACCGATCCCGATCCTTATGGGTTGTATTCTGGAGGAGATATTACTTTATTGGGTGGTGTGATTCGGGAGACACATGATACTGAACCAGATATTTATTCCTTCCAGTTTCCCGGAAAATCAGGGAAATTTTTTCTGGATGAATCAGGAGTGTTCAGAACAATTCCTTATTCGGAAGTAAAGATTGAACGAATAATAATCAGCAGCCTTCCTGCTGGTTATAAGATAACGGATGAATTGGGCAATGTATTTGAGTTTGGGGTTAGGGAAGAGTCGACCGAGATGCAGGCCAACGCAGCAAATTCTTTGCACCCCAGTCAGAAAACGACCCGGACCTATTATCTTTCTAAAATAACAAACGTCTATAGCGAAACAATTGATTTTTATTATTCTACTTATAACTATACTTACAACCTGCAAAATACATTTTCCCGTTCCAGAACTTCAAGCCTTTCCAGTTGCTGGCAAATGAATACCAGCGGTGGATATTTCAATAATAGCTGGACATATGGTACCATGACAGTAGTGGGTCAAAGAATAGATTCTATCCGGGTATCAGATGGGACTTTAATAAACTTTGGTTATTCCAGCACTAACAGGACGGATCTGCCAGGTACAAAGGCCCTTGCAAAGATTGAATTATGGCAGTACCTGTTTGGAAGACAAAAAATCAGAGAAACAACGCTGACCCAAGGTTATTCAGGTGGACGAATGATCCTGAATAGTGTTCAGGAAACCGGTAAACCCGCCACCAGTTTCACGTATAATGGCACCCTTCCAACAAGGCTTTCTTATTCGCAAGACCATTATGGCTATTATAATGGAAAAATGAACTCCACTCTGCTGCCTGCAGATGAATATATGGAGTTCCCGGACGGAGCGGACCGGTCTGTTGTACCGGCTTATACTCAGGACGGTATTCTCACAAAAATCAATCACCCCACAGGAGGTTTTACGGAGTATATTTATGAGCCAAACAATTATTATGTCTCTACCAATACGACCAAATATGTTAAAACAATTGGAGCGACAAAAGTGTCATTGCCTGATCAGACTGTTTCCGCTGTTTTTACAGTCCCTTCTAACGCTTCCAATATCCGCATAACTCATACTGATTCTTATGACGGCAGCCAGATCCATAACGATTATTGTATCATTCATCTGACAGGTCCCAATGGGTATTCACAGGATTTTGTAGGCAACTCCCAACCGAATACTCCTTTTTTGACCCTGTCGCCGGGACAGTATACGCTTTCAATAGAAAATGTAGGGTCCACTTATTCTGCTGAAGCAACTATTACCTGGTTTGAAAGCACCCAGGTTGCACCTCATCATGAATTGGGAGGTGGTGTCCGGATAAAAGAGATCAGGAAATATGAAAGCGACCTTACGTTGTCGTTGGTGAAAAAATTTGAATACAACCAGGCCGGCAGTTCAGAATCCAGCGGTTCTCCCACCAATATGCCCATTTATATCAGTTATGCGGATCAAACTATAAACAAACAAGGCGATGCTTCGAATCTGTCATGCTCATCCATTCCTTGTCAGTTGATCATGCAGAGTTCAAACAGTGTTTCTCCTGTTTTCTTTGCCAATGGAAGCTCTGTATTATATAAAGAAGTGACGACCTACATAAAAGACAAGACACAGAACGGCTATACTTATTATAAGTTCAATATTTCCGATTATGGCTTTAATATGGGAACGCCTTCTTTTCCTTATGCGCCCCGTATTCCATATGATTGGGTAGATGGAAGCCTGCTGGAGCAGCATGAATATGCTTATGACAATAGTCAATATATATTGGTTAAGAAACTGAAGAACTACTATAATTACGACCAATTCAATCCTGCAGTCAATACTACAGATCTTTATGCTGCCTATGGGACAAAAATAGGGATCGTAAATCCTCCCTTTATCTGTCACAGTGAATGCCTGGCAGTGCCAATAACGGCGTCGCTCAGTTCTATTTATTTTGGGTTGCAGCCATACAAGCTTTACTCATCTTTTTATAAGCTGACAAAAACAGAAACTACTGAGTACAGTCTTACAGGCACTCAACCTTTTACTACTGTTACAGAATACTTTAATGATAATGCCAACAGCATTCAGGTGAACCGTATTGAAACAAAAAACAGTAAAGGCGAAACACTGATCCAACGATTAAAATATCCAAAAGACTATAGCTCTTATGGGTTTGTGCAATATTTATTGTCGAAGAATGTGCTGGCTATTCCGGTGGAAAAATACCAGGTGTTAAAGGATGCGGCCAGTAACCAGTTTATTACCGGAGGGGAGATCACTACATTTAAATCCAATTCTGTGCTGCCGGATAAAACATACAGCTATGAAGCTGGTGAACGTGTAGCGATTGGCTCCTTTACAGCAAGTACAATGAACAGCTCAGGCCAACTGGTGATGGATACTAAGTATAAAGAGAAAAACTCATTCAATGCTTATAATAGCATAGGAAATATTACTGAGTTGCAAAAGAAAGATGATGTTAAGGAGACGTATTTGTGGGGGTATAACAAAACGCAACCGGTAGCACATGTAACAGGGGCGGATTATAGTACGGTAGCTGCTTTCATAAGTCAAAGTATTCTTGACAATGTAGGAGGAGATTATTCAGATGCGCAGATAAGGACCGAGTTAAACAAAATAAGGACCGGTTTGGCAGGCACTCTAGCATTCGTGACAACATACACTTATAAACCATTAGTGGGTATGACCAGCCAAACTGATCCGAATGGCAGGACTACCTACTATGAATATGACGCACTCGGAAGATTGGCACTTGTACGCGATCAGGACAATAATATCTTGAAGAAGATCTGTTATAATTATTATGGTCAACAGGAGGACTGTGGTGTCATTGTTTATACGAGCGTAGCTAAGAGCGGTAGCTTTACCCGAAACAACTGTGGTACGAATGGAACTGGCAGTAGCGTTACTTACACTGTGGCGGCAGGCGCTTATACCTCAACCATCAGCCAGGCTGATGCGGATCAGAAAGCACAGAATGATGTCAATACCAATGGTCAGGGTTATGCCAATGCGAACGCAGGCTGTACCTGGACGAATCAGGCACAGAGCGGCAACTTTACCCGTAACAATTGCGGCACGAATGGAACGGGAGGAACAGTGACCTATACGATCGCGGCAAATACTTACAATTCAACAATCAGTCTGGCCGATGCGAATCAGCAAGCCATCAATGCAGTGAATGCGGGTGGGCAGAACTATGCCAATGCCAATGCAGGCTGCACCTGGTACAACCAGGCCATGAGCCAGAATTTTACTCGCAATAATTGTCCGGCAAACTATACCGGAGGAACAGTAGCTTATAGTGTAGCTGCCAATACTTACAGCTCTACTGTGAGCCTTGCAGCAGCCAATCAACTTGCACAAAACGATATTAATGCTAATGGGCAAACCTATGCCAATACCAACGCTTCCTGTATCTCTAATTGTAATTCCGGTAATTGTGGGGGGCAGAATCAGAAGTGCATTAATGGTGTTTGCGAGAATGGCGTGAAAGTATACACTTCTTCAACTTATGATGGTACAGTTTATACCTGTGTGTATCACTATGAGTTCAGCGATGGCTCCTGGTCAACCAACTATATAGAATATTCCTCCTTTAACTGCATGGGAGGTGGTGGTTCTGAAGGCTAATAAACATAAAAAGAAGAAATTATGAAAAAGAGTTTAATACTACTGGTTTTAATCTGCTGTATAAGTGTTGCAAAGGCGCAAACCGGCTCTGGTGCTGAAGTGGCGGCCAGGATCGCGGACCGCATGAAGGACAGTTTGTTGCTAAGTACCGTTCAAAGAGATAGTGTGTATGCGATCAACCTGAGACTGCATACGCAAAAGATGGCAGCACGTCAGCAATATACTGAGATGGAAGCTTTACGCCAGGCAATTCAACAAGTCGAGAATACCAGAGATGGTTTGTACCGACCCGTATTGGGCGAAGAAAAATACCAGTTGTACAAGCAAAAGAAAAGTGCTCTTATCAGCAACCAATAGACGACCCATTGCTATTCCAAAATAACTTTTTATGCGAAGCATTTATTTGTTGATCATATCCTTGTTTTTATTGTCAGTTGTTCGGTTGGCAGCACAAACACCATACCTGCCTTCGCCTTATCCGACTGCCGGTATGCCGGTAAACTATGTACGTACCTGGGACGCGCTAAAACCGGAGAGCAATGCAGCTAATATTACGACGGCCGCAGCGGTGAAAGATTTCCGGATGACGACGCAGTACCTGGACGGTTTGGGCAGGCCTATTCAGGCGGTGACCAAACAGAGTTCCTGGCCAACAGGCTCTTCCGGTAAGGATATCATCAATATGACCATATACGATGAGTTCGGTCGTGAGACCTATAAATTCCTGCCCTCTCCAGCCAATAGTGCAGGAGGTAACGCCTCTTTGAATGACGGGCTGTTCAAATTAAATCCGTTCGCCCAACAGGCTTCTGCTTATAGTTCCAGCAATTCTCTGTCACCGATTGTCGGTCAGGGGGAGAATTATTTTTATGGGCAAACCAAATTTGAGCCGTCTCCTTTAAACCGCGTGACAGAAACTTTTGCTCCGGGTAATAGTTGGGCTGGCACTGCAGAAGAACCTTTGGAAGCCGACCGCCGTTCGGTCAAGATCAAATACGCTCTCAATACAGCAAATGATGGCGTAAGGATCTGGACGGTCAACAGCGACGTTATAGGCACCTGGGCTAGTTTTTCTAGCAGTGCTGTTTATGACCCAGGGCAATTATATAAGACCATCATAACAGATGAGAATGGTAAGCAGGTGATTGAGTTCAAGGATAAGCAGGGTCAGGTGATCTTGAAGAAAGTGCAGATCAGTGGCAGCGGCGATGATGGTTCAGGTGTAGGTCATACCAATGATTGGCTATGTACTTACTATATGTACGATGACCTGAGCAGGCTGCGCTGCGTGTTGCAACCGCAGGGAGTAAGAAATATCAGCGCAGATTGGTCACTGCTGATCAATACGGTAATCGAGCATGGGTTCCGGTATGAGTATGATGAAAAGGGCCGGATGATCATGAAGCGTACACTTGGTGACGGGTCAGCGATGGGAACATTTTTCGTCTATGATGCCCGTGACCGGCTGGTGATGGTGCAGGACGGCAATATGCGGCTGAGCAATAAATGGCTGGTCACTAAATATGATGCGTTGAACCGCCCGGTGGAAACCGGCTTATGGATCGATCCGAGCTCATTCGCTACCCATCGTGCGGGAGCATTTTCTTCGACGAGCTACCCTACCACGTCCAGCAATTATGAGCAACTGACCACTATCCATTACGATGATTATGCGAGTCTTCCCAGCGGATTAACCAATACTTTTGACAATGCAGGCGCCTCCCAGTTTTATACCAGCTATAATACTTCACCGGTATATGCGCAAGCGCTTTCGGTAAGCGCGCAAACGAGAGATTTGGTCACCTGGACAGCAACCAAAGTATTAGGTACAACAAGTGATTTTATTTATTCAGTGAACCTGTATGATGAGAAAGGAAGACTGATCCAGACAAAAACAAAGAACAATACCGGTGGAGTAGATATATCCACGACACAATACAACTGGTCTGGTCAGCCGGTCATTACGGTGAATAAAACAGAAAAAGCCGGCACCAATCCCCAGACCATTACGGTGGTCAACCGGATGAGCTATGATGACCTGGCAAGACTTGTCAAAGTAGAGAAGAAAATAGCACATTCAGCTATCAATAGCGGTGCTTTATCAACCAACTGGATCACCATACTGGAACAGGGTTATGACGCGATCGGGCAGGTGAACAAAAAAACAATTGGCAATAAGAAAAACCCTGCTACCAATGCTTATTACACCACGCGTCAACCTTTGCAGGAACTGGTCTATGATTACAATATCCGCGGCTGGCTGCTGGGTACAAACCGGGATTATCTGACTTCTGAAGGACAAACAACTGATGGCAAATTGTTCGGTTTTGAACTGGGTTATGATCAACTGACCAGCAAGGCAGGTAATAATTTTGGCGCTGCTCAGTACAACGGTAACATTGGTGGTATGACCTGGAAAAGTGATGGAGATGATACACGTAGAAGATATGACTTCAGTTATGATGAGGCTAACCGGCTATTGAAAGCCGAGTTCAAACAAAATAACAGCGGCACTACCTGGAACAAGGCCTTAGTGGATTTTACCGTGCAGATGGGCAACAACGGGGCTAATGACGGTACTGCTTATGATGCCAATGGCAATATCCTAAAAATGAAGCAATGGGGATTGAAACTAACAGGCCCGGCGCAGATAGACAACCTGACCTATACGTACTGGAGTTCCGGCAATATGCTCAAAGCAGTAACAGAAAGTGGTACCGGTACTACCGATCATAAGTTGGGCGATTTTACGGACAAGAATACCACGACAACCGATTATGGTTATGATAAAAATGGTAATATGGTGATCGATCTGAACAAGCGGATCAATGGCACTGTGTCGCCTGCCACCGGGTTGGGCAGTGGTGGTGGGATTGTTTATAATCACCTGAACCTTCCATCCCTTATCACAGTGCGCAATGACGCCGGTACGGCAAACAAGGGAACGATCACCTATGTGTACGATGCTGCTGGAGTGAAACTACAAAAGATCACTACCGAGAACAGTGTCAGCCTAACTTATAACAGCACCTCCTATACGACCAATGTCACTACCACTACCACCTACCTGAACGGAGCAGTGTTCGAGAGCAAGCAGTACGCTGATGCGACAGTGAATACCGGTCTGGGTTATACAGACAGGCTGCAGTTCTTTGGGCAGGAGGAAGGACGTATTCGTGCAGTGAACGATCCGGCCAACCCAAACACTCTGACCGGCCTGGAATATGATTATATGATCAAGGACCATTTGGGTAATGTCCGAATGGTGCTGACCGAAGAATTGAAGACCGATGCCTATCCGGCGGCCACTATGGAAACAGCCCAGGCAGCTACGGAGAATACTTTTTACAGCAATCTGGACGCTACCAGGGTGGACCGGCCATGGGACTATACCGATACCTACACCAACCCTAATGATAAGGTAGCCCTTGTAAGAGGAGACGGCAATAAGATCGGCCCTGCGATCCTGCTGAAGGTAATGGCAGGAGATAAATTCAATGTCCGGGCAAGCGCCTGGTGGACAGGCACCAGCAGCGGCAGCAATACCAGCCCGTTGAGTTCGATCGTATCGGCCCTGATCAGCAGTGCACCCGGCGTAAGTGGCGGCAAGATCGGTGTGGCAGACCTGACCAGCACACTCCTAAATCCGGAGATCACTGCATTTTTGGCGGACCAGCCGGCCGTGAGCGGCAAACCCAAAGCCTATCTGAACTGGGTATTGTTCGATGAGCAGTTCAGGTATGTAGACAATGGCAACAGTGGGGCCGAAGCGGTGGAGGCAAGTGGGGTGGTCAAACAGTTCAATAAACCGAATATGCCGGTTGACAGGAACGGATATTTGTATATTTACACCAGTAACGAGACGAGTTACGATGTGTTCTTTGATAATTTGCAGGTGACGCATATACGGGGAGCGCTACTGGAGGAGACGCATTATTATCCGTTCGGGTTGACAATGGCGGGGATAAGTTCTAAAGCGTTGGAGTTCGGGAGTCCGGAGAATAGGTACGAGAAATTTAATGGAGCTGAATTGAATACAGCGTTTGATTTGAATACGTATGAGTTTTATTATAGAACTTACGACCCACAAATTGGTAGATGGCATGGACTAGATACAAAGCCAACTGATATGGTTAGCCTATATGCTGCAATGGCAAATAATCCCATACGTTATGCAGATCCTCTCGGCGATACACTTGCTCTTTTTAGACCTGATGGCAGCTTTTGGAAATTCCAAGATGATGGTAAAAAGGAGTTTTCAGGAATGTTTTATCAAAAGGATAAAATTACATCTTCATATACAGATGCTAATGGAGTTCAATACGATGTTCATGAATACTCTGGAGGAAAGGCGTTTGAATTTAATGACCCAGAGATAGATGTTTTGGCAATTAAGAATGGTAAGATTGATAGGATTGAAATAATGAGTGATAAAAAAGTAGAAGATCAGATGGATAGAAGTGGAGTGAAGAATCCGCAAGCTAATCCGTTAAGTTTTGCAAACGAGCAGGGTAGGCAGGGTAATATGGATTATGGAGTAAGAGGGATTGTCTCTGGAGATTTAAAACCAAATACCTTTTATATCAGAGAAAATCACGCGTATAATGTTGGTGATATAGGCAATTATTTGTGGGGAAGAGGTATGGCACAGTTAGGGATTAGTCTTGGTACGGCTTCAATAGGAGCTCATGTAAATAACATGATCAATGGAAGAAAAGATCATACGCCTTTATATTCCTTTGGGCCAGGTACGAATGGTAAACCCGGTTTATTTGATTCTCAAGCAGATCAGCGAGCTATACAAAGAGGTTATGCGAACAGCCCAAAAGGGGCAATGCTTATAAAACAAGAATTAAAAAATTGGCCCAAATTCAATCCAAAATAAATGAAATAAAGATGAAAAGAACATATCTATATTTTATTGCGTTATTTACGCTTATAGCAGGCTCTTTTATTTCATGTAGCAGTGATTCAGAAATTGCCAACAAGCTATATAGGCAAAGGGAGTATCTATTGAAAGAGTTTAAAGATAAAACCGTAATTAGTAGAGGGGGGATTTTTTATCAATTGTCCTATTACAAGGGGCAGTCAGTTAATACGTTTTATTTTGAAAAAAAGGACACCTCCTTGATATTGACAAAAGACACTCTCCAATACCCTTTAAGTGAAATTACACCTTTTGCAACTGTTAATATTGCAGATAGCTCCAGCTATGGAAAATTTTTAAGTGACGAATTAAGCAGGCTTTTAAGGGTAATGGATGACCTTGAAATTAATCATGTTAGTGCTGAGGATAGAGCTGCCGGCATAGATATGAAAATATACTTTGGTGATTATAAAGCACTATTATATGTTAGCAACATTGCAACGGTGAAAAATGAAATATGGAAAAACTATATACAATCAGGTAAGAAGTTTGATGAAAATTGGTACTATGTAAAAGATGAATTATCGAAATAGTGTTATAGTGAATAAAAGAATATTTTACTTAACCACTCATGATTTGGGTGGTTTTTTTATGCCTAAAAACGAATAAAAATGATATTAGAGACAATAAACCCGAACTGTTTTGCCTACAAGACAGATGAACTCCTGATCGAGTTATTGGGAGGTGTCAGGATTGATACACTGGACAGGATGCGGGTAACAATCAAAGTCACTGTAATCGAAAGAAAGCAAGAATATTTGAACAATCCAGAACTGGCAGGATTATCCGTAAGACATAATCTTGACCTGTATAATGACACTCAGGTAGAGAAGTTTGTAAGAAGGATTGCAGAGAAACTGGAAACAGGTACTATTGCCCTTACAAAAGCTATTGCGGATATAACCAGTCAACTGGAAGAGTATCGATTGAAGCAACTGGATAAGCAGGAAACCAGAAAAGAAAAAGTGCTGACACAGCAGGAAAGAGAGGAAGCAATCCAGTTCTTACAACAAAAAGATTTGCTGAACAAAACCAATGAACTGATTGGTAAAAGCGGTGTGATCGGAGAAGAAACCAACAGGCTGTTAATGTATCTGATCTTTACCAGCCGGAAAAGGGAGCATCCTTTGCATGTGATCTCATTGGGGAACAGTGGCATTGGTAAAACCTATTTGCAGGAAAAAGTTGGTGAGTTAATACCCGAAGAAGATAAGGTGGAGATTACTACCCTGTCAGAAAACGCCCTGTATTATTTTGGCCAAAGAGAACTGCAACACAGACTGGTATTGATAGAGGATTTAGATGGTGCAGAAAGTGTGCTGTATCCTTTAAGGGAACTACAAAGCAAAAAGTTCATCACCAAGACCCTTGCACAGAAAACAACTACTGGTGAAACCAAGACTATTCATATCAAAGTAGAAGGCCCTGTAAGTGTTGCAGGATGCACCACACAGGAGCAGGTATATGAGGATAATGCCAACCGAAGTTTTCTGGTCTACATTGATGAAAGCAAGGAACAGGATGAACGGATAATGACCTACCAGCGTAAAAGAAGTGCAGGGACAATAGACCGGGTACAGGAAAGCAGTATAAAACAGCTTTTGCAGAATACGCAAAGAGTATTGCAACCTATCCCCGTCAGAAACCCTTATGCAGAACAGTTGCAGTTACCAGCAGGTGTATTCAAACCCAGAAGAACCAATGCACACTATCTGGCATTCATTGAGGTCGTAACTTTTTATCACCAGTTCCAGAGAACGGAGAGGGTAGATGAAGATACAGGAGAAAAGTACATTGAAACAACGCTGGAAGATATCAGGGAAGCAAATCAACTCATGAAAGATGTACTGCTTAGAAAAAGTGATGAACTCACCGGAGCTTGCAGGAACTATTTTGAACGGTTAAAGAAATACCTGCAAACAGCAAACATGAGTGTCTTTACCAGTGTACAGATCAGTAAAGCCCTGCGGATAAGCATCAGCACCGTTAAAAGGCTTAATTTAGCATTGCTATCATCCGGGTATTTAATAAAGCAGGAAGGTTCCAAGCCTTACAAATATGAAGTAACCAGTTTTGAAGATTACCAGCAGTTGCAAAACAGCATCAGTACAGCACTGGATTCTATCTTAGAACAGCTCAATAGCTCAACCATGGCTCAATCTCAAAATGAGCCAACTAAACGGGTGAGAACCAGCAGAAAAAAGAGCATGGCTCAATAGCTCACTCCAAAAGTATAGGGGAGCAAAATTTTCATTATTACATCACGGTTAAAACAAGCAGCAATGAAGCAATTACCATTGCAAAGCCCCTCTTTTGCCTATGCAGAGAGGGGTTTTGGTCAGTGGCTGGATATATTGGGTTATGCCCCAACTACGGTGTATAATATGCCTCATGCAGTGAGGGAGCTACTTCACTGGATGGAGGCACAAGGTAAGACCCAATTACACCAGCTAGCCAGCGTAAATATTTCAGATTACTACGATCACCTGCGGGAAAGGGAAAACATCACCAGAGGAGGCGGGTTAAGCAATGCTTACCTGAACAAGCATCAGCAGGCCATAAAACTGTTTGCAGACTATTTGAGACAAACAGGTAAGTTGATACTGCCAGTTATGGAATGGGAAAATGAGGTGATAGATACCAGTCAGATTGATGTACTGACCATTGAAGAAGTAAAGATGCTCTTCAAAGCAACGGAGATACTACCAGATACCCGGAAGCATCAAAGGGACAGAGAATTTTATGAGGCTTTACAATACAGAGATAGAGCAATGCTATCGGTTTACTATGGTTGTGGTATAAGGAGAAACGAAGGTGTGCAGTTGGACAGAGGAGATATTAATTTCAACAGAGGTATTCTTCATGTCAGAAAAGGTAAGAACTACAAAGAAAGATTTGTTCCCATTACCCAACAATCCCTGCAACATTTGCAAATCTACCTGTATGATGGCAGACCTCTTTTACTCGGTGGAAGTAAATCACAGGCCCTATTCATATCTGCTAAAGCTAAAAGGATGGATGGACAGACCATGCTTTGGCGGTTGAAACAGTTGATAGACCTTACTGACAATGCCAAACTCCAACAAAAGAAAGTAGGATTGCACACTTTAAGGCATTCCATTGCCACGCATTTATTAGGTAAGGGGATGAACCTTGAAAAAATCAAAGAATTTCTGGGTCACACTTCCCTTGAAAGCACACAAATCTATACACACTTAAATCTTGAACAGCATGGATAATGAACAGCCATTTGATTATTACCTGTATAGTAAACGGTTATCTGAAGAAAGCCGTAAAAGCATTATAAAGCAGGTTAACGCCTTTGAAGTATGGATGGAGGGTGAAAGTATTCCTGATGCAACAGAGATCAGCTATAACGATATAATAGCCTATGTGAAGCATTGCAGCAGCAGTGGTAATGCACAGAAAACAATAGCCCTCAATCTGGGGTTCCTGAACCATTATTTTATGTGGCTGGTGAAGGAAGGAGAAATAAAAGAGAACCCTGTCAGCAATATCCATATCCGGGGAATCCAGCGGAAACACCTGTACCATTACCTGAAAAAAGAGGAGCTGGATGCCCTGTACCATGAATTTAATCCAGTAGGCATATCAGGTATGAGAAACAAAGTAATGCTGGGTATGATCGTTTACCAAGCCCTACGGATAGGAGAGCTTACTGGTCTTACATTGAAAAGCCTTCAACTCAAAGAAGGGAAAGTAAGAGTTGAAGGGAGCAGGAAAACCAATGCCAGAACCCTGACACTGGAAGCTCATCAGATAATAGACCTGCTGGAATATATCAGTGATGCCCGTAAAGCTCTGCTGGAAGAAACAGGTAAAGAAACTGATCAATTATTCACCAGCAGTGGCACAGGAGACAAGCTACTTAATACCCTTCAGTATATACTTGCACGGGTAAAGAAGCAAAACCCGGAAGTGAAGGACTGGAAGCAGCTACGTGCCAGTGTGATCTCTTATTGGATAGCAGTACATGGGTTGAGAAAAGCACAGTATCTGGCAGGACACCGATTTATCAGCAGCACAGAAGAATACCAGCAGCAGGATTTAGATGAATTGCAGGGAGATATTGACAGATTTCATCCCTTATGAGTTAGCTGCCCTAATTAGTATTTGACCTGAAGTCAAGTATTAATAGTGCTAATAGAAATTAACGGGTGCAGGATAGGAATATTTTGCACCCAGATTTTTCAGATAGCAATAGAATATAGTTACCCCAATTCCTATTAGAGTACAACAGGATCATTTATTTAACTAAGTTTAAAAAAAAAGGTGGTAAGCTGGCATTTTTTAACGCAGCTAATCACTATGATTTGTAAAACTCTTGAATTTTAGATTATAATATAAAATATTCGAGAATTCTCTCTGCCATGTGGAAGACAGGGTATGCGAATACTTCTAATATTAAGAGTTTTGTATGTGTCTTTTATATCTGTATTTAACCTTCTGCGCTTTCAGTTTTTCATATAGCTGAATAATATTCGGCTACTTAGATACTTCTGCTTTATTCTTGGAGGTTTGGCTCACCACATTGGGATATTTCACAAGAACCTAGCTATTATCTGGTGAAATATAGAGTATGCTCAGTTATGCGGCCACATACTACTAACCTCAAGAAGACTTATTTCCAGTCACTCACCTAAGAATCCCCATCCACCAGGTTTCCCTCAAAGTGGGGGCTTAAATGAAGTATTATCTTCGTTATAAATTCAGGTCTGCTTTTTGATTATTTTTAGACCTAAGGCGCAAGACAATTGCCTTACTTTTCATAAACGTTATCCCTTAGTTCAGGACATTATTGGATATGCAAAGAACTCCCAAAAGTACAGTGAAATATTCGTAAAACCAAATTCTTTAGTATCCATTTTGCTAATTTTTTTAACTAATTTAGTTAATGTCCTGTTTTTCAGGATAAGAATCTCATTAAAAAAGTTAAGACTCGCCCAGAACCTAATCAAGTTGCTTGTAGTAATAACTTTTGGGGAATTCCCAACACTTCGGCGACTTAAAGCGATCAGTTAAAAAGCTCTTTAACAGGTATGCCAAGTGCATTGGCTAATTTAACGATGGTATAAAATTCAATGTTTCTTTGCCCGTTTTCCATCCTGCTGATTTCCGTTCTGTTAATTCCAGATTCAATTTCTAAATCGAGCTGCGAAAGTCCCTTAGCCTTCCTTATAGACTTTAATCTTTTCCCAAAGGCTTTCAGTTCTTTCTTAAATAGCTTTTCCATGAATTGGAAAAGTCAAATAAATGGGCAATTAAAAAAGTGTGATATATCTCACATTTTTGAAAAAAGAATATTATTTTGAGAAAAAATCAGAACGATGAAATCTATTACCATTCTATGCTTTGCTTTGATTTTTACAATTTCCAGTCATGCGCAAACAGACACAACGAAAAAGGAGTACCAAATAAAATATGAAGTACTCACCAAGAAAGGTGAAAAAATATTGGTTAATTATTTCGATAGTGATGGGAAAGGTGCAGGAGCAACTGCCAGTGAATTGTGGGTATACAATTTTACCACTACCAATAGAAACCAAAATATTCAAGTATCAACTTTGGGTGGTCAAGAAGCCCGTAGCAGAAAAGGAGCTAAAGTTTGGGCGAAGGTGAATATCTATGTAAATGGCAATCTTATAAAAAGTGTTGAGGAAAAAGTATTTGGGCTAGGGCAAAGTGTGCAGGTTAATTTAAACGAAATAAAATAGATTTTATATGTGGCTAATTGTTACCATCGTCGTCTTATTTATACTGTTCAAGTTTATTTTTCCATTTATTGCTTACAATGCAAGAAACAATACACAGGCATTTAATATGCTCAATACTGAAACCCAAAGATTGATTCAGAACGAAGATGTGTTAGAAATAGCTAGTCTGATTACAGGTGCAGAAATTGAAGGAGATCACCGTACTGCAAATATCCTGTTGGATGCCTGTTTAAACAAAGGATATTCGTTTGCCAAAAGAGTAGATCGAGTAAGAAATGAATTGAGAATTAAAGCTGGGCTAGGAGCCTTGAAGAAATTTTAGTATGAGCAATTATAACTCCAATGGATTTGGAAGGGTAATAGGAATAGCTTTGTTTATCCTTTTTGGTTTGCTTCTTAATTGGCTGGGTTGTGATATTCTGCCTTAAAATTTTTCCCTCCCCAAATTTTTTGATGGGTGTATAAAAATACCTCCCACCTCTATAACCAACACCCGGTGTTAGTGCGTAGCACTTTGGGGGTAGGGTATGCTGGCTTTTGCAGTTTTGGTAGCATATATTAACCTATTCCTTACAGTAATAAAGAAACTGCATGATAAATGAAAGAATGAGGATGTGGCAGAAAAGCAGGTTTGGGAGAGTATTTCCTCCTACCAGCCTTTCTTTCTTCATGAAATATTAATATAGCTTACGGATTAACCAATCATATTTAATAACCCAGCATGGGCAGACTTGTAAGCTGCTTGTAAATGGACAATGGCAGAATCATAAGCTATTATAAGTGATAAAGGTATAGCCCTTTTGCCTCTGCTTTTATAGCAGAAGTACAGGCTATCCTTGTAAAAGTGAAGCCTCCCCGGATATTGTAAAGGATATTCAGGGAGGCTTTATATTTTACGATCATCTGCGCAGGCGGTTTACAAAATCTGACCTCATGCAAAATTTTAAAGAACATGGGATTTACTTTTAAGTTTATCGTTGACAAGGTTCACCCAAAGAAAAACTGCACCCTTCCAGTAAGGCTAAGGATTTACTTTGGCAGGATTTACAAAGAGCATTCATTAGGCTTTGCTGTGCTGCCAAAAGAATGGGATGAAAAACTGCAACAGGTGTTGCCTGCTAATGAAAATTATCTGGCCTACAACACCAAAATTTCTTCCACCCGGTCAAAGGTTCAAAAATTCCTGCTCCTGAATGAGGATAGGGAAAACCCGATCACTGCTGAAGAAATAATCAGTCATATTGACCAGAAGAAAGGCAAACCAGTTCCCAAAGACAAGCCTGATATAATAACTTATGGAAGGCGACATATTGAAAAACTGCAAGCATCAGGAAGCATTGGTAACGCCATTGTCTATTCCTGCGCTATTAACAAGCTGAAATCCTATGTTGGCAGAGATAAGCTGGAATTTGAAGCCATTACCTACAGATTTTTGGAAGATTTCAATACCTCTATGCTGGTGGATGGTATCAAGGCCAACAGTATTTCCAACTATTTCAGGACAATCAGGGCTTTGATCAATCAGGCTATAAAAGATGGTACTTTAGAGGCCAGCATTTACCCTTTTACGGACTTTAGAATCAGGAGTGAGAAAACTATCAGCAGAGCATTGACAAGGCTGGAAATGGCTAAAATTGCTTCTCTGGAACTTCCTGAAAATACTCCCATCTGGCATCAAAGGAACCTGTTTTTGTTGTCTTATTGTTTCATTGGAATTAATCTTGCTGATCTGCTTACCCTGACAAGGGAAAATCTAGTGGATGACAGGTTGATCTTTAGAAGAAAGAAAACCCATAAGATTTACAGTATCCTGGTACAGGAGAAAGCAAAGGAGATTTTCAGCTATTATTTTACTACACTTCCTGAAAATAACAAAGAGTTTTTACTGCCATTTGTAAAGCAAAAGAATGATCTGGTTCAGCTAAAGAAGGATATCCAGCAGGCCATCAAAAATTGCAATGATCATCTTGGTAAACTGGCTAAGCTATGCCAGATTGATAAACCTGTGACTTCTTACTATGCCAGATATTCTTGGGCTAACATAGCCAGAACATTGGGTTTTTCAAAAGATTTGATTTCAGAGGCATTAGGCCATGAGTACGGGAATAAAATAACAGGGATATACTTAGATCATTATGAAAATACCATTCTTGACAGTATGAATGAGAAAGTAATAGCTGCTGTTTTTAGAGCTACCAATGAGCTGCCATTTGACAATTCTCCCAATCAAAATCTGGAAAAATCTTCTGTGCAGGTGGACGATACTATTCTACAGGGCTAAAGAACTTATTAGTTGGCGAAGCCGTGTATTTTTATGTATATTTCGATAATTTTATGCCTTAGCATGAGAGAAGTTCTTTGATAGAGGAGACTCATTATTATCCGTTCGGGTTGACGATGGCGGGGATTAGTTCGAAGGTATTGAGCTTTGGAAATCCGGAGAATAAGTTTAAATATAATGGCAAAGAGCTGCAATCAAAAGAGTTTGCAGATGGTTCTGGTCTTGAATGGCATGATTACGGTGCTAGAATGTATGATGCACAGATAGGAAGATGGCATGTGATAGACCCCCTTTCCGATGTAACTACTGGCATTACTCCTTATGGGTATGCCTATAATAACCCATTAAGCCATATCGATCCTGATGGAAGATTCTCTACTCATACTGATGGGGAAGGAAATGTGGTAGCAGTATATGATGATGGTGATCTGAGCGTGTACAAGCATGATGATTTAAGTAAGTGGGATAAAAAATCTCAGTTATCAAGTTCGGGTAGTGGTATTACTAAAATGGGCGAAACGGAATATTGGGACGAGTTTGCTGCTCATAATGCTACGGGAGATATTGTTGGCTTTATGGATAAAGCTGGAGTTG